>Ga0247727_10017036_pt1 | contig 11620 bp, 12 predicted proteins | sample WisWelCaveWW1625_FD_202498 | JGI IMG/M metagenome (GOLD analysis project Ga0247727, IMG submission 202498) | Biofilm microbial communities from Wishing Well Cave, Virginia, United States - WW16-25 | ecosystem: Environmental > Aquatic > Deep subsurface > Groundwater > Cave microbial mat | place... | reverse complement strand
CACGATACCCCGTAAACGATATCGCCTCCGCTGGCATTCGCAAATGATGACACATCGGCCAGGAATTCTTTTCTGTCACTGGAAGGACCTCCAAGCAGGGTACGCTTGTATTCAAGGGTCTTGCTCTCAGGCACAGAGTCGCGTCGCAAGCTTTGAATATCATCTTCAGTAATTTCAGAAAGAGGCTTGCTGATCATGGACGTCTCTCCTTTTCTGCATCGCCTGGATGAGGTACGAGACCAAGCAGTTTAGGCTCAGAAGGTTTTTGGATTCAGAAACTACCCTTGCTTCTCAGTCTTTTTACAAGTCCCTTGTCGGTTAACCTTCGACTTCGGTGGATGAAGGCAGACAGGTAGTGATGGGCACCGAAGGATTGCCATATCTGGCGGTTTTTGATGGCACCGCGAAGGATAGAGTTGACGTGTCTCCTAGTATATCCGTCAAACTCTTCAAGCCAAGAAGTTTTCTCTTTTGCGTCAGCAAAGGTGTCGCTCAGAAGTATGCTGCCAATCAAACCGTCAAGAAACCTATTCTGGAGTTTCGTGCTCTCACTGATCACCTTGGCAAGCTTAAGGCAACAGTCGGGGATCTTTGATTCCCTGAGGTTGAGCGCTTGTTTGTTTGAAAGAAATCCAAAAGGATCAATGGAAACTTTAAGTGACACTATCAAGGTCTTTCTCGCCAAAGCAAAACCACATTCCTGGGATGTCCAAGCGGATTGCCTGAAATCATCTGTCAAAAGTACTAACAAGACATCCGCGCTTTGAAGCTCTTTCAGTACTCTGTCCTGCCAAGTCTGAGTTGGCTTGATATCGTCATGAGCCAGGAAAACGGTCAGGCCATACGGTTCTAGGTTGCGTTTGATTTTCCCAGCCAATTGTTTGTCCGCATAATGATAACTTAGGAAGCATCGAAGTTTCTTGGTGGCGGAGCTTGGAGGGGACATCAGAGAAATATTCCTACCATGGGTACGAAATTTCCCTCAAGGAACAAAAATGCGAGAATGAAGTCAACGGAAACCATTGCGCTTCGCACATCCTCAGTGTATATTGTGGTCGAGGATAGAAAATTGGAGGAAGATCAATGGAAAAATCCGTCGGCATATGGATCCGAGTCTCAACTGAGGACCAGGTCAAGGGCGAAAGCCCAGAGCACCACGAAAAGCGGTGTCTGGCATATGCTGAGGTAAAGGGGTGGGAAGTGAGAGAGGTGTATCGTCTCGACGCGATGAGCGGAAAATCCGTGATGGACTACCCTGAAACCAAACGAATGCTCGGTCATATCAGTAGCGGCCACATTACTGGGCTCATCTTCTCCAAGCTTGCCCGACTCGCTCGAAATACCAAAGAACTCCTTGAGTTTTCCGAAATCTTTCGGGAACAGGGGGCCGATCTCATCTCCCTCCAAGAATCCATAGACACCTCCAGTCCAGCCGGAAGGCTCTTCTATACCATGATCGCTGCCATGGCACAATGGGAACGCGAGGAGATCGCTGAACGAGTAGCAGCATCCGTGCCGATCCGGGCCAAGCTCGGCAAACCACTGGGAAACCAAGCACCATTCGGCTACCGGTGGGAAGGAAAACAGTTGGTCATCGACCCCAAGGAAGCCCCGGTCAGAAAGCTCATCTATGAACTATTCCTTGAACACAGGCGGAAGAAAACAGTCGGGCGGATTCTCAACGAAGCTGGATATCGTACGAGGAGTGGCAAGCCGTTCGGCTACAACAGTGTAACTCGCCTTCTCCGTGATCCCATGGCAAAGGGGCTGAGGCGAGCCAACTACAGTAAGCGGATCGGACCTGAGAGCAAAACTTACGTGGTCAAGCCAAAAGCCGAATGGATCTACACAAGCGCTCCTGCCATCGTCTCGGAAGAACTCTGGGACGAGTGCAACCGAATCATGGACGAGCAGTTGACGAAGAACAAGAAGCCTACCAAGAAAGCAATCCACCTCTTCACCGGTTTAGCTTTTTGCGAATGTGGTGGCAGGATGTATGTTCCCTCAAACTCGCCAAAGTACATCTGTTTCAAATGCCGCAACAAGATTGTAATGAGCGACTTGGAGACCGTATTCCACGAACAACTCAAATCATTCTTCTTCTCAGATACGGAGATCAGAAACCATTTGGACAAAGCAGACACTTTGATCGTGGAAAAGGAGGAACTCTTGAAGACCCTCACCGACGAGAGTAGGCAGGTGCAATCCGACATGGATGGCGTTGTACAACTCCACCTAAAAGGCGAGATACCTGCTGAAGGCTTTCGACGACATTACGAACCACTGGACACCCGACTCACGCAAATCAACAACCGGATCCCAGAACTCCAAGCCGAGCTCGATTTTCTCAAAATCCAGCTTCTGTCCAGTGACCAGATCTTGCACGAAGCCAAGGATCTATACAGTCGCTGGGCCTCCTTGGACTTAACTGAGAAGCGCAAGATCATCGAGACTATTACTGAAAGAATCACAATCGGCAAAACTGATATCAATATCCAACTATCCTACCTCCCTTCACCCCGCGAGGAACTGATGGCAGAAGGGCACCAGACCCCGACGGATTCGAGGATTTCACGATAGTTCATTACGAAGTTCCGTTAGAGGTGACAACGATCTCTCTCAGCGTTTATGACGTCAGGGGGAGATTGGTCCGTCAATTATCGGCGCACGAACCGAGCGGGTCAAAGGGGGATATTGTGTGGAACGGTCACGACTCGGAGAACCGGAAGGCACGTATCGGTATGTACATCGTCTACCTCGAAGCTCTCGACGATGGTGGAGCAGCGCTGGCAACGGCAAAAGGGGTTGTGGTTCTGGCGGCGAGGTTGTAGAGGTTGAATCACCAGGAACGCAAAGGGTTGGGCCCTCAACCCGCCCGGGTCGGGGCAACAGCGATTACGGGGTTTGCGTTCTTGACTTTACGAGGCTTTTCCCCTGCGTTTCCACATGGTCGAGAAGTTGCCGAACATCAGGTTATCGACAAATTCCACAATTTCATCCACTCCCGTGGTTTTGTCGAAAAAATAATCCAGGTTGGGATCGAGCTTCAAATACTCGCGGTAGATGTCCTTGAAACCCGAGACGAAGATGAACACCGTTTTGCGATACCGATCCATTTCTCTGACAAACGCATGCAACTTGAGGCCGTCAAGCCTGGGCATTCGAATATCTGAAATGATCAAGTCGATATCGTACTTTGCCAGAACCTCACAGCCCACCTCCCCATCTTCCGCCGTGTGCACGGTATAGCCGTTCTGAAAGAGAGCATCTTTCATCAACATGAGATAATCTGCGTTATCGTCAACGAGGAGGATGGTCATTTCATACCTATGTGAATAAATATTGCCATATGGCTAATAACGAAAACCCTGCCACGCTTGACCCCCTGAAAGTCACCAAAAAAGAGGGTGGGAAAAAGCAAAGAAGGGAAGTTTTTCCGCCAACGGGTCAAAAGGTAAGGCGGGAAGTTGGAAAGCTCACAAAAACCAAGGACGGCACCGTGGAGAGTCACCGGGAAAGAATTCTCTCGAAGTCGCTTGCAGTCAGCCTGTAGTGCTGCCAGTCGTGAAGTCGAACTGCACTTAGACGCTCGTAGAAATTTATCGCCGGCTTGTTCCATTCGAGCACTGCCCATTCCATTCGCCCGCAACCCCGGCGTTGGGCCTCACCGACAATCGTTTGGAACAACGCAAAACCAGCCCCGATTCCGCGAAACTCGGGAAGCACGAAAATGTCCTCCAGATAGAGAGTGGGAAGAGCCAGAAAGCTTGAATACGTTTCCAGAACAATGGCATAGCCCACCGACCTTCCATTCATGATCGCCAGATAAGCCTCGAACCTGGGATGTTCCAGAGTCATATCGGCGACGAGCCTCCGTTTCGCCGCATGGTCCGGCGGTGGAAGGCGTTCATATTCGGCCAACGCCTCGACGAGGCGTAACAGCTCTTCAGCGTCATCGCTTGTCGCTTTTCGGATTGTCACGTTCCATCCTTTCTCATAATGTAACCGGTAACTGCGCCGAGCACCAACCACCAAACGACTCCAAGAACGGCAGTAGAAACAACACTGTCAGCACACGCAATCAGTGTCAGCACCCCGAGCAGCCCCGCACCCATCACCGCCGAGCTACGCTCCGTCCCGGAGGAATGCGATAATGCACGTTTCATTGTCAGAAGATTCACAGCACCCACACCACAAGAATACAGAACGGCGGTGATCCATCCACTCTCGATTGTCATCTGGAGAAAGTCGTTGTGCCAGGAAGCTGGCGGTTTGTACGAGAAGCCCGATAGCACTTGTGCAGGAAGAATTTTCGGAAATGATCCCGGACCAAAACCAAACGGAGGCAATTCCCACAGAAGATTCAGGCCACCGTTCCACAACACATAGCGATCCGTCTGTCCGCCTCCTACAACCCACGAGAGCTTGATCAAGAGCGCTTCAGGACTCAGCGCGAAAATCACAAGGAGCATTGCCGCCCAGTAAGGAATGAACGCCGGACGCATCCGCAAAAGGACGAACCCGCTGCCCACGACGAGTGCTGCAGCTGCTGCCAACCGCGCAGTGAAGAGAACTCCCGTGGAAATTGCAATGCAGACCAGGAGCTCGCCCATTTGTCGTATGCGATTCCTGTGATCGGTCCTGAGGAACTGCAGGAGGGAAGTCATTCCTGCCACCGCCAGCAGACTGGAAAATGTTGTGAGGCCCATAACGAGGGACGTTGCGTAAGCAGATTGATCGGTCATATACATGACTATTGCCAGACCGGTGGCAACGGCTGCAGAGTATGTAAACGCTCGCGAAACGATGTCGAGCTCCCGGACCGTCGGCGCCAACGTCAGGCCGACAAGGAACAAACCGGAATGCCAGAGTTTGTTGAAGGTGCTGAGACCGTTTTCAGAAAATGGTGAGAACAGGATCGAGGCAATAACACCGAGCACATACGCAACCCAGATGAGCAGAGGGATCGGAAACCAAAACATTCGCCTCCAGTGCAGCGCGAGAGACAGAACCAGGAGTAGCGCCGCACAGAACTCCACGCCTGCGGTCGACCAGAACGAGCAGACGGCAAGCGAAGCGATAAGGATCGGCGGAAGGTGGGCCGGTTCGAAACGCTCGGGCCAACGGGTCCCGGGCATTAGCGGAGAGAGGGATGGAAAATCTCTGCCAGCATACAGCGTGCACTCCCGCCGCCCACGAGCTCGATCGTATCGAGGCTCGAGTGTAGTATTGTCGACCCGTTGCTTGTGAGCCGGTTGTGCTGATGAGGCGTCAGAGATTGTGCAGCTTTGGTGGACATTACCCAGAGTCGTTCTCCGTGCCTGGTTTTCAACTGAAGCATGTTTCCGGCAAAGCGGTTCAGCTGGGCGGTTGAGATTTCAATCACCTCATGGCCGGTGTTCCACAGCGAGCTCATCACCCTTCCACGTTCCTTCTCATCCCTGATCGTTTCGGCACAAATGACTGCGATCGAACTTCCCAGCGCCATCATCACGTTCGTATGGTAGATGGGATGAAATGCTGAGAACCCCGTTTCTTCATTCGTTTTCACATCGGCAGCGAAGGTCGTTACCCGTTGAAGGCTCAATGCCGCTGCGAACTCATTGATCACCGTTGCGTCGGTACGTGTTGAAACGCATGCATAGACCGTTCCGTGCACGCGGTCGAGGACCATGCTGCCCGTCCCTTCCAGGAATCGCTCTTGCAGCTCGTAATGCGTGAGGTCAAGGATGCGATGGAAACCGTAGTTGAGTTGAAGCCAACGCACGATATCGTTTCGGCGCTCGTGGCGCCGGTTCTCTCCTTCCATGGGGTAGAGAACGAGGGTTCCCTCTTGATGTGTTGAAAACCAATTGTTTGGAAAGATGGCATCGGGAGTGTGCGGATCCCCGGTGTCATCAAAGACGAGCACATTGACGCCTGCCCCGGAAAGGAGTGACCGGAATTGTTCGAACTCTGCGAGCCCTCTTTCGTGGATTTCCTCATTGGTAAGGTGCTCCACACGCGTCTGAAATACGTTTGTCGCTTCTGTGCTTTCGTTAAAGCCGAAATGGTCAGGCCGCAACATCAGAACCGTATCAGTACAGTCCGCAAATTCCTTCATTCTTTTCGCAGTCTATCTTCATGCGGGGCGCCGGTGTCAAGATACGATTGAGTTCGCTGTTTCTCTGGACTCATCCCCTCTTCGACCGAAATATAAGTTGGCCGCAGGCAGTTGTCAAGGGATTGACTGGGCAGGCACGGCCTGCTCCTCCTCATCACCATGACGAAAAACCTTACGAGGTGTGAGTCGTCACTCCCCCCTTGGCCATGTCATCATGACTGGGACTAACAAACGCCAATGCCGACGAAATCGCGGCCTCACTACGCGAAGCATATTCCGGTGGGGGCACCGATCAATGTCCAGACGACGCGCCTCGTGCCGGATGTGTTTTTCTCAATATCCGTCCCCACCTTCCCTAATAAATACCGTATTTGCGGTATTGCCAAACGTCTTCGCCAGCTGTATTTTTGAGTGCGAAACTCTTGAGACATCTATTTACCTTGACATAAGGAGACTATCTGTCGCAGAATGAGCGCTCGTGCTATATGTCAACGATTGCACATTGCAGTATTTTGCTTTATGGAATGTTTTGCCCGATTCTGCTGAAAAGTCCAAATCTAGCCCAGACCCAGTAGGAGGCTTTGGTCGATTTCGTACCTGGACTTCCCAACCTTGCCCTTGACTTTGAGGCAGGCATGTAGTAAGATACCTGCGAGTTTCCGCACATTTCTTCCGTTCTCATTCAGACCCAACAACTTTCGGGTGAGCGTTCATGATAGACTGCGCTCGGCGTTACGCACGTGTTAGACTTGCAGAATTCCTTGAGCCACCCCGTTACCTCCCGGATGAATTCCCGACCACTACGCATTCGCATCTGCGCCACATCTACTCGTTTTCAGAGTCTTGGGTAACCAAGGAACTAACTGACAGTGCATTCATAGTCATTCAGTAGATTTCCCCCATGGTTTCCTGCTCTGTGAAAAGTATGGACTCAACCCATAACTTTGCATAACGGAGACTCGGTCCAGTGAACCCTGCAGTAGCACTTGCCTCCAAATACGAGATCCTTGAAGAGTTGGGTCGAGGGGGCATGGGCGTGGTATACAAAGCTCGCCAGAAAAACCTGGATCGGTTCGTCGCTATCAAGACCGTTCCGCTACAGTTCACAAGCGACGAGAAGGTGACCAACGAAATCGATCCCGCAGCAAAGCTGATGCATCAAGTTGGGAGTCCTCAATTTCTGAACCAGGAATCTGTCGGCATCTTTCATGCAGTCTGAACTCATAGGCAAGATAATCGATGTATATAAAATCACCCAAGTCCTTGGGCAGGGTGGGATGGGTGTGGTGTGCAAAGCCCATGATCTGACATTGGGGAGGGACGTTGCAATGAAGATGATCGACAGCCGATTGGCCTTGAATGACGAGGCCATGCAGCGATTTCGATCTGAAGCACAGGTATTGGCTAAACTGAAGAATGCTCATATTGTTACGATTTATTCTCTCTGTGAGGCTGAATCCGGCATTTTCATTGTCATGGAATACGTCGAAGGAAAGACCATTCATGATGTCATCAGGCAAACAGGGCCTATGTCTTTGGAACGGGTAGTAAGCTTCTCAACGCAATTGCTAGAAGCGCTCGACCATGCACACAGGGTTGGTGTTATCCATAGGGACATCAAACCGAGCAATATTCTCGTGGGTGAGGGCGATTACGTGAAAGTCACGGATTTCGGGCTGGCGAAGTTCAAAGGTGCAATGAGTCTGACACGGACCGGGACAACGCTTGGCACTCCTGGGTACATGTCGCCAGAACAGATTCAAGGTGACGACGTTGATCATCGAACCGATGTTTGGTCTGTTGGTGTGGTTATTTTTGAGATGTTGTCTGGTATGCTTCCGTTTCGCGGGGACCACGAAGCGGCTTTGTCATATTCGATAGTGAATGAGGATCCTATCCCACTCAGGACTATTCGGCCTGAGTTACCACATTCTGTGGAGAGTACGATTGCTCGATGTCTAGAAAAGCAGAGGAATAAGCGTTTCTCGACGGCACTGGAGCTCCAGAATGAACTTGAAGGGTGGGTGAGTGGGAACAGTGGGATGAGCACAAGGACTCTTCGTGTTGGTACGACGCGAACGGTAAGACCGGGCAGACCTGCACTTCTGAAAAGACCGTGGGTTTTGGGAATGTCACTTGCCGCGGTTAGCCTCGTTCTCATGCTTTGGCTCATGAAGGTGATTGGTTCAACCAACGGCAGCCCGATGCCTTTGCCAAACGTGGAGGACTCGACGGACGATAGGAACAGCGGTTTGGTTCAGGAAACCGCGATAACGCAAAACTCTAGGTTTGTCCCGCTTGAAGCGCATCGGCCACCCGCAAACCCTCGAGTTCCGCTGTTCGAAAAGGAGACACCATCGGATGTCGAGGTCGTGGTTCATCTTCTTGAAATGGATCTCGACAGCTTACAAGCCAGGTCGTCGGTTCAGGATGCTGTGAAATGGGAATTGGCTCAATATGGATATTCCGTCGTCGCAGAGGTGGCCATATATGATGTCGTCTCAAAAAGAAAGCTTAACGAAGCAGTTAGGGCCGGCGACTACACCGTCGTAATCAGACCGTTGGCGAAAATCGCTGACCTGATTGTCATAGGATTGGTCGCGACAGAAAGGAGAAGCAACCCCCGTGAGGGAATTTTCTTCTGTAGCGGAAGAAGTGATATTCAGTTGGTCGAGGCAAGGGCAGCCCAGATCATTGGTGTTGTATCCAGTGGTATTGAAGAGGTAGCCGGGGAAACGTATAACGTTGCTTCAGATCGTCTCATTCGCCAGTTTACCCCAACCGTTGCTACTGCTTTGAAGGACACCATTAACTTGGTCTTGGGCTTTGAATCGCGCAAACAACCACAATTCGACGAAGAGCAAATCCAAAAGGCTAAAGGGTCATAACTCGGCAAACTATTCAATAACCTAAGCGCGCTATCACGCAAAACAGAGTCTCGGCATTGCTCAGAGAGAGGGTAATAAAGAGACGGCCGCTTCGAAAATGGAGCCTTCCGATACCATGAAGACAATACCAATCAAAACCCATAATTCTCTGTGGCTAAGGCGCAGCAATGCTGCAGTCCACAATCCACCTTTCATGAAAGGAATCAAGTATGGCACGTACTCTTTTTCTATTAATCTTAATAGGTACTTCTGGCTTTCTGACAAGCAGTCGTGCGCAACAAGAAGCCGGTGACGTGGAGTTAGGAGTACAGGGTAGCATTTCAACTGCAGTGGGGACAGATGCATCATTTACATTCGGCAGTATTCTTGGGAAAATTGGTCCATATCTCACTGACAATTTCCAATTGGGATTCGGGCCAACAATAACCGTGATATCGGTTGAGACCACGACGTTTGACCCTATTACCTTGACATCCCAGACATCCTCCGAAACAAACGCAACATTTGGAACCACGGTGTTTCTGTCCTATTCTTTTCTTACGCAGAGCAATACAGTTCCATATCTTGGAACCACATATTACAAGAGAGATCTTAGCGACTCTGATGACAGCGGCCAAATGGGACTAACTTTCGGCCTAAAGTTTTTCTTGACGGCAAAAGCGGCATTTGACATCAATGGGAACTATCTCTTCGCGTTGGACGAAGCAACAGAAGGTGGGTCACTCTATTTTGGTTTTGGATTGAATTTTATTCTGTAGACAAGAATCTCTTGACGCGCAGAGAGGTTAACTCAATCCAGTCACTTCTAACAGTGTGTGTCCCTATGAGGGTGTTCCTTCAAGTTGCAATGACGCTCTATGCTCTGGGCCGAACAATGGCCCAGGACATTCTTGTTTCTTCTTTCCCCCTCCAAATGCCACAAGAAAAGGAGGTTACTGCCGTTGCGTTTTCGGCGGATGGAAGGTTCCTGTTGGCAGGAGATAAGGATGGCAATGTTGTCAAATGGGACCTCGAAAGCCGTAGCTTCGTTCTCTTACCAAAATTTAATGGTGCTGCCATATTTCTTACCGTTCGACGAGGTGATACAGAATGCATTGCAGTGGACGAATTGGGTGAAGTGCTTGTGATTGATCTTGTGAGGGGCATGGTTCAATCCATGATTGGGTGTGACGGAGAGCCAGCCAAGGTCGCAATAGACGGAGGAAAGAGGTATTTGGCAATTGCGACTAACCAAGAACGGATAGAACTGATCGATCTTGAAACGGGACAACGATTCGGCATCATAGACGCACGTGACAGAATCGATGATATCCTCTTCTTGGGGTTTGATCGGTTCGGTCAACAGATTGTTGCTATCAGAAGGGATGCTGGGGTTGTTTCCTGGAATCCAGTCACACTTAATCTCTTGCGAGAGTTGGTTCTAGGCGGAAATGAACTCCATGGCTCACACTCCACAATCTATTCTGCAGCGACCAATCGTGCAACAGATGTGTTTGTTGTCGGGCTTGAAGAAGTCACGCTTCCCAAAGGCGGTATCAAGAGCGGAAAAGATTTGGTTCGGAGCAACAGTGTGATAGCATTCCACTGGAACACAGGAATTGAGGTCAAGCGAGTTCAGACTCAGTCAACAGTTGAGCAGTTGGCTTTGGGACCTGGAAGTGACCATGTGTCTCTTGTCGACTGGGAAAACCAACAAGTCGAAATTCTCGATTTGCGGAAGGCGAAAATAGTCAGGAAGTTGCCTTGCGACTTTTCTCCTAATCTTATTGGAGTGTCGGATGATGACAGTTTGATCGTAGCGAGCTCTCGGGAAGGAAACCTAATGGTATGGAGACTGGAATATGTTGAAACACCGATGCCCGTGGAATTTCGTTTGCCAGACCTGTCTGGTAGGATTAGTGCTAAAGGCTCCTCAGAACCCGTATTGAAGCCCGAAGGTAGCATGAGAATTGCAATACTCGCGTTTGAAGCGTTCTCGTTGCCAGAAGATATCGCGGCCACGTGCCTGAACAAGATGACAACCTATTTGGCAGAGGTCGACTATATCACTCTTGTGGAGAGGTCGAAGATTGAAGCTGTACTCAAAGAGCAGCAGTTAAGGTTGAGTGCATTGACGGAAGCAAGAGGAGCTCAAATAGGGAAACTGCTGAATGTCGATAATGTTCTCTTTTGCAGCATTGGTAAGCTTGGGACAACCTTGAACCTTACGGCCCGGGTAATCTCTGTGGAAACTGGAGAGGTGCTTGGAGGAAGGCAGGTCACTTGCGAGGAATGCAGGGATACAGATATACCGGATGCTGTCGATTTGCTGGGGGCACTAATTGCGGGTGGAATATAGGCGTGGATCGCTCGGCTGGCCCTCAAAACGGTAGGGGATGGTTCGTAACCTCGAAGGAAAATTCGACCACGAATTTGATCGCCAGCATACTGCTTTATCAGGTCGACGTAACCAAATCCCACAAGCCACGACTAATAGGTGAAGATCACCCAATTTTCTTTTTACACACAAACTAGGATGCTATCCAATATGAGGATGTCCCAAGTTTAGTGGAGATTGGAGTTGAAAAAGAGCATGGCGATGAGTATTCTGGGTTGGACAATTCAACAAACAACATCCCAGAGGAGCATC
>Ga0247727_10017035_pt1 | contig 11620 bp, 12 predicted proteins | sample WisWelCaveWW1625_FD_202498 | JGI IMG/M metagenome (GOLD analysis project Ga0247727, IMG submission 202498) | Biofilm microbial communities from Wishing Well Cave, Virginia, United States - WW16-25 | ecosystem: Environmental > Aquatic > Deep subsurface > Groundwater > Cave microbial mat | place... | reverse complement strand
TGCTCACCGGGTACGGGGGCTTCAAGGTGAACATGGCGCCGTCGTTCTCGGCCAGCCTCTACGCCTGGCTGGAGCAGGGCGGCATCTTCGCCCAGGCCAACCTGCGCGGCGGCGGCGAATACGGCGAGGAGTGGCACAAGGCGGGGATGCTGACGAAGAAGCAGAATGTGTTCGACGACTTCATCGCCGCCGCCGAGTTCCTCATCTCCGAGAAGTACACGCGCCCCGGGAAGCTGACCATCCGCGGCGGATCGAACGGCGGGCTGCTGGTCGGCGCCGCGCTCGCGCAGAGGCCCGAGTTGTTCGGCGCCGTCCTTTGCGCGGTGCCGCTGCTCGACATGGTCCGCTACCAGAAGTCGCAGTCGGGGAAGACCTGGACCAGCGAATACGGATCGATCGACGACGCCGAGCAGTTCAAGGCGCTCTACGCGTATTCGCCGTACCACCACGTCAAGGACGGCGCGCGCTATCCGCCGGTGCTCTTCATCTCGGCGGACACCGACGATCGCGTCGATCCGATGCACGCGCGCAAGATGGCGGCGGCGCTGCAGCGCGCGGGCGGCGGGCCGTTCCTCCTGCGCATCGAGATGCAGGCCGGGCACGGCGGCGCCGATGCCGTCAAGCAGATGGTCGAGGCGCTCGCCGATCAGTACGCGTTCGCGCTCGCGCACACGGAGGGACCATGAGGCTCGCGGGCAAGGTGGCGATCGTGACCGGCGCCTCGAGGGGCGTGGGCAAATCGGTGGCGCTGGCGCTGGCGCGCGCGGGATGCGACGTGGTGGTGGCGGCGAAGACCAGCGAGGTCAACGCGAAGCTGCCGGGGACCATCCACGACACCGCCGCCGAGGTGGAGAAGCTGGGCCGCCGCGCGCTGGCCGTCCCCTGCAACGTGCGCGAGTTCGAGGACGTCGAGCGGCTGCGGGCGCGCACCCTGGAGGCCTTCGGGCGCATCGATTTTCTCGTCAACAACGCCGGCGCGCTCTTCTGGTCGGACGTCGCCGACTGGGCGCCGGGGAAGTTCGACCTGGTGATGGACGTGAACGTGCGCGGGGCCTTCCTCTGCTCGCGCGCGGTGATCCCGGCCATGCGCGCCCAGGGCGGCGGGCGCATCGTGATGATGGCGCCGCCCATCGGGACGCGGAAGCTGGCGGGCAAGGCGCCGTACCTGATCTCGAAGATGGGGATGACGATGCTGGCCCTGGCCATCGCCGAGGAGGAGAAGGCGCACCGCATCGCCGCCAACGCGCTCTGGCCGGTGACGCTGATCGAGAGCCAGGCCGTGCGCCACTTCGAGTTCGGCAAGCCCGAGGAGTGGCGGCGCGCCGACATCCTCGCCGACGCCACCGTCGAGTTGTGCGCGGCGCCGCCGGAAGTGACCGGGCGCGCCCTCTACGACGAGGAGGTGCTGCGCGAGCGGTGCGGACTTTCCGACTTCTCGCGGTATTCTGTGGTCGAGGGAGCGCGGCCGGGGCCGGTCTGCCGCGAGATGGTCGAGTAGGGGGCAGCTCACGCAGCAGGATATATTCCGGACCGAGGTTCGAGTTGGACTCATCCATGCCGCGCGCGCCATTGGTCGTCCCCGTCCGCTTCACGATCGACGGCAAACAGGTCCAATGCGCAACCCGTGAGGTCGGCGCCGACGGCGTGCTGGTCGGCGCGCCTCCGCCTCCGCCCGGGACGCGTCTCTCGCTCCTCATCTACCTGGCCGGCTCCGCCACGCCCGAGGAGATCGAGGCGGTGGTCGGGGCGGCGGTCGACGGCGGCGGCTTCGTCGCCGAGTTCCTGCCCGGGTTCGCCGATTCTCGGGCGCGCATCGCCGCCGCCATCGCCGGCGTCCCGGTCGGAAAGCCAACCGCCGCTCCTGCGGAGGGCCCCGCGGCCCCCGCGCGCCGCGAGGCGCTGAGCCGCCGCGAACCGCACTCGGTCCCCGCGTACCGCTCGGCGCTGGCCGCGGCGGGGCCCGGGCCGGCCGAACCGCGCCGCACCGGGCCCACGCCCGCCAACGACGAGTCGGTGCTGCCCCCCGGCGCCGAGCGGCGCACCGCTCCCCGCTTGCGCCCGGAGAAGCCGCTGCCGGTCCGCTTCGCCACCGTCGACGACTTCGTGCTCGAATACGCGGCCAACATCAGCGTCGGCGGCGTCTTCATCGCCACTCCCACCCCGCCGGCGATGCGCAGCATCGTGCGCGTGATGATCGAGCTGCCCGACGGAGGCCCGCCCGCCGAGGTGCAGGCCATGGTCACCCACCGCGTCGAGCCCGGCGGCGATCGGGAGGCCGGCGCGGGCGTCCAGTTCCTGCAGCCCGATTCGAAGTTCACCGAGCGGATCGAGAAGTTCGTCGACCGGCTGTTGGAGGCGAAGAGGGGCAAGCGGGAGGGGTAGCTCCGGCTAGACTAGCCCGGCCGCGCCCGCGGCAGCTCGGCCACGAACTCCACCTCGGTGAATCCGAGTTGGTGGACCAGGACGCGCAGCGCGCGCCGGGCCGACTCGCGCGCCCTCTCGCGCAGCGCCGCGTCCGCGTCGACCGCGCGCCGGAAGGCGGCCTTGGCGTGCTCCAGGAGTTGGGCCGTCTCCGCTGAATCGAGGTTCGAGCCGATCACCTCGGTCTCGCCGGGCCGCAGCTCGATGCGCGTCTCCACCGCCGGCAGCGCCACCAGGAGCCGCCGCCCCTCGGCGCGCAGCGTCCGCTCGTCGAGCTTGCGCAGGTCGATGGAGAGGTGCGCCTCGGCGAAGACGATGGCCTTGCCGCGCGGCGGCCGCAGCGCATGGCGGGCCCACTGGCCGACCGCGCCCCAGATCGAATCCTGCGCCACCGGGTCGGGGGCGAAGTCGATCTTCTTGTAGAGCGTGGCGTCGAGCGTCTCCAGCCGCGCCACCTCGCGGATGCGCTGCACCACCGCCGGCGTGTCGGGCAGCTTCTCGGGCGGGCGCAGGCGCGACCAGATGGCCGCGCCGCCCAAGGCGCAGAGCAGGCCCACGACGAGCAGCGCGATCCAGCGGGTCATGACCTAAGATGCCTCCCCCGGCGGGAGGATGCCATGGCCAGCCTTCTCGATCAGCTCAAGAAGATGACGGTGGTGGTTGCGGACACCGGCGACATCAACTCCATCAACCGCGTCAAGCCGCGCGACGCCACCACCAATCCGTCGCTGATCACCGCGGCCGCCCAGCAGGAGGAGTACGCGGAGATCGTGCGCGGCGCGCTGGAGCGGGCGCGGCGCGAGGTGGGCCCGGGGGCGCTCAAGCAGGACATCGTCAAGCTGGCCGTCGAACTCCTGGCCGTGGATTTCGGGCTGCGCATCCTCCAGATCGTGCCCGGGCGCGTCTCCACCGAGGTCGACGCCCGCCTCTCGCACGACACCGCGGCCACGGTGGCCAAGGCGCGCATGCTGATCGGGCTCTACGAGGCCGCCGGCGCGAAGCGCGACCGGGTCCTGATCAAGATCGCCTCCACCTGGGAAGGCATCCGCGCCGCCGAGCAGCTCGAGAAGGAGGGGATCCGCTGCAACCTCACCCTGCTCTTCGGCCTGCACCAGGCGGTGGCCTGTGCCGAGGCCGGGGTGACCCTGATCTCGCCCTTCGTCGGCCGGATCCTCGACTGGCACGTGAAGGCCACCGGGCGGGAGGAGTGGGGGCCCGGGGAAGATCCGGGCGTCGTTTCGGTAACCAGAATCTACGACTATTTCAAGAAATTCGGTTATCGAACGGAGGTGATGGGCGCCAGCTTCCGCAACGTGCAGGAGATCGTCGACCTGGCCGGCTGCGATCTGCTCACCATCTCGCCCAAGCTGCTCCACGAGCTGGGGGCCTTCGGCGGCGAGTTGGAGCGCAAGCTCGATCCCGAGGCGTCGAAGCGCGCGGCCATCGAGCGGATCCCGATGGACGAGTCGGTCTTCCGCCGGATGCACGCCCAGGACAAGATGGCCAGCGACAAGCTCCAGGAGGGCATCGACGGCTTCTCCAAGGCGTTGCTGGCGCTGGAGAAGCTGCTCTTGGAGAAGCTGGAAGGGGCCAGCGCCAACGCCGCCCGCGACCTCTTCAAGCTCTTCGACCTCGACGGCGACGGCTTCATCACCCGGGAGGAATGGGCCGGCGCCAGCGCGGTCTTCGACGCGCTCGACGTCAACGGCGACGGGTGCGTCACGCCGGAGGAGATGGGCGCGGGCCTGGGGGCGGCCTTCCGGCTCGCCCGTTGAGGCCCGGCGGGACGCGCCCATGGTCCGGGCGCGTCCGCGAACCCGCGCGCCTCAGATCTCTGCGGCGCCGATCTCGATGGTGCGCCAGTCGCCCTCGTCGCCCGTCGAGCGCAGCCCTTCCTCGAACGACCAGGTGACGCGCAGCTCGTTCGCGCCGACCTCCCAGGTGTACCGGAGCGAACCTTGCGCGACGGCGGCGGCCCCGCAGTCGGCGAAGGCCTTGCGGAGCGCAGCCACCACGGCGCTCCGGACTTCGCTCTCGCTCGCCGCGCGCAGGCTGAACTCGGCGCCGGCCGTGCTGGAGCGGAGGCACTGCGCGCCGGCCGCGTCGATCTGGGGGTCGACGCCGCCGCAGGACGCTGCGATGAGGGCCGCGGCAAACAGGGAGGTGCGCTTCATGACTTCCTCCTTCGAGGCGATCGGGGATCGGGGTTGATGAACGAGCGTTCGTCGGGCTTCCGGGTCAGCTGCTGATCGTTTCCTCGTGCGCGACTTCGGCGGGCACCATCTCGACAGCGGGCGGCTGCCGCGCTTCGAGGGACGGGCGGACCGACGCGGTGCCGAGGAGCATGTAGGCGGTGACGGCGAGCCAGGCGGCGGAGAGTGCGGCGGCGGCCGACCAGAACTTGAGCTTTTCCATCGCGTCCTCCTTCGGACTTGTTGGAGGTGCTCTTGAGCATCGGCCGTGCCAGGAAAATCATCAGGGAGTTCGCGCCCGCCCCCCGGCGTCCCGGGTGTTGCACCTGTGTCAGGTGTCGGGTGTCAGCCCGTGTCACCGAGGCGCGCGGTAGCATGCGCGGATGGCGCGGGCCCGCCGGGCGTACCTGTTGGTCGCGAACCCGACCGCGCAGAGCGGCCGCAACGCCGGGCGCATCGAGGAGGCGCGGGCGGCCCTCAAGCGCCGCCGCGCGGCGTGCGACTTCCTCGCCACCGAACCGGGCGGACGCACCGTGGGCGCCGTCGCCGAGGCGGTCGATGGGGGCGGCTACCGCTGCGTCATCTCCATGGGCGGCGACGGCACGTTCCGCGAGGTGGCGGCCGGGCTGCTCGAGAGCGAGCGGCGCGACCAGGTGGCGCTGGGGATGCTGCCGACCGGCACCGCCAACGATCAGGGGAAGAGCTTCGGCCTTGCGGCCGGCGACCTCGAGCGCAATCTCGAGGTGATCCTCGCCGGCAAACAGACGCGCCTGGACGCCGGCCGGATCCGCGCGCTCGACGACCGGGGCGAGCCGCGCGCGCAGGCGGCGTTCTTCGACTCGGCGGGCTGGGGAATCTCGGCGCGCGTCCTGGCCCGGCGCAACGTCGATCGGCGTCGCGTCGAGGACGACGCGGTCCTCCGCGAGGTCTACCGCGACCAACTCGTCTACGCCGGCGCGCTGGTGAAGACGTTCCTCGAGTCGTACGTGGTGAGCGACAAGTTCACCGCCCGGATCGAGGTCGACGGAACGCCCGTGGAGCTGACGCGGCTCACCGACCTGGTGGTGAAGAACACGCGCATCTACGCCGGCGCCTGGATCCTCGATCGCGCCTCGCGGCACGACGACGGGCTGTTCGAGGTGGTGCCGTTCCGGGGCCGGCGCGACTGGATCTCCAAGGCGCTCTCCGAACACGAGCTGAGCCCGCTGGGCGCGGACCTGCTCGGGATGCTGGGCGTCGAGCACTCGCGGCCGTTCCGCGCCGCGCGATTGTCGCTGCGTTTCGAGGTGCCGGACGGCGGAGAGCCGCTGGCCGCGCAGATCGACGGCGAGGAGTTCGTGGCCACGCCGCGCGCGGAGGTCGAGGTGCTGCCGCGCGCGCTCAGGCTGATCGTGCCCTGAAGCCCAGGGCGCGGCGGAGTCAGGCGGCCATCGGTTGGTCAACCGACCAAGAAAATGGGCGGGACCGGTTACCTTGCCCGCCTTCGCACCGCGAGGTCCCATGCACCGGCCGCTCATCGCGCTCCTCTTCACCCTCGGCTGCGGCAACGCCGCCCTGATCACGGTCGGCGAACCGCCCGACGCCGGCACGCCGGACGCCGGCCCTCCGCCCGCGACCTGCGGCGACGGCAAGCTCGACCCCGGCGAGGAGTGCGACTGGGGCGGGGCCAACGCCGGCGGGGCCGGCTGCGAGAAGAGCTGCCGCTTCTCCTGCTCCCGTTCGCCCGACTCGTGCGCGCAGGGCGGCGACGTCTGCCAGGGCGCGAGCGCGTGCACCCCGGTGACGAGCGGAAGCGCCCTGGGCCAGAAGTGCGCGGCGGGCGCGCCGCTGGCCGCCTGCGCTCCTTGCGGGGGCGGGCGCGTCTGCCTGGGCGGGCGCTGCACCGCCTCGGCCTGCGGCGACGCCTGCCTCGACGTCGGCCGCGGCGAGCAGTGCGACGACGGCAACGTCCACAACCTCGACGGCTGCGACTCGGCCTGCAAGGTCGAGCAGGAGCAGCGCATCTCCACCATGCTGCTCCAGTTCTCGACCAACGGCTTCTGCCCCAACAACGCCATCGGCCGCTCGGTGGGCGCGCAACTGCAGGACGCGGTCCAGCAGGGGATCCACGGCGGCATCGGCGACGGATCGATCACCTTGGCCTGGCAGTTCTTGGGGCTCTCCGATCCGACCGGCGCCGGGAACCAGTCGCTGCGCATCGGCGTGCTCGGCGGCCAGCCGTATAGCGGCCCGCAATACGACGGCCACCGCGACCTCGACTGGTGGTACGAGACCGATCGCTCGGGCGTGGACGGCCTGCGCCTCCCCACCGAGCTGCTCGACGCCTCGCTCAGCGGCGGGCAGCTCAACGCCGGGCCGGGGAACGTCACGCTCTCCTCGAACGGCGTGGCGGGCGTCCTGGAGATGTCGAGCGTCCGGCTCACCGCGCACCTGGACGCGCCTGGCGCGCCCGGCATCGGCCAGGGCGCGACGCCCGGGCACCTGATCTCCGAGCACATCGATCCGGCGCTGGCCGTCATCTCCTCGACCAGCGGAGGCGAGCTGTGCTCCGACGTCGTGGCCAGCTCGCTCCGCAGGCTCCAGCTCCCGCCCGAGATCAGCCAGACCAACTGCTCCGAGGGCTACTCGCCGGCCAACTCGGTGCTCGACCTGTTCGTCCGCGGCTGCACGTCTTACGGCATCGTCAAGATGATCGCGCCCACGCAGCCCGACCGCGTCAATCCCGCGGCGCGGCCGGCGGGCGGCGGCGGCCCCTACCGACTCTACACCGGCGCCGGCGGGATCGTGAACCGCTGCACCGATCGCCTGGGCGCGACGGTCGACCTCGCCACCTGCCTCGATGCCGCCGCCTTCTCCGTCTTCTTCAAGTTCGGCAGCGGCCGGGTGATCATGAAGTGACGATCACTCCGCGAAGGGCACGAGCGCGCCGCTGGCGCCCAGCGCGTGGTGCGTGGCGGCGACCGCGCCGCCCTCGACCGAGATCTCGGCGAACGTGGCCTTGTGCTTCTGCTTGCCGTCGCCCTGGATGGCGAAGCGGTAGCCGCCGTGGGGCATCGTGCAGCGGCCCGCGGCGCACTTCGCCTTCGCCCGCGAGGCCTTGCTGAGGCCGAAGTTGTAGGTGCCGCTGCTGGTGCCCACCGTCACCTGCCGCACCCGGGCCGAGGCCGAGACGGCCACGTCCTCGTCCCAGGCTAGATGTTCGTGGCCGGCGACGTACGCGGCCACGCGGTTCTCGATCAGGAACGATCCGAACTTCTTCTTGAACGAGTCGCTGGTCCGGCCCATCACCGACATCAGCGGCACGTGGCCGAAGACCAGGCGCGCCTGGGACGAGGAGGCGCCGCGCAAGTCGGCCTCCAGCCATTTCTTCACCGCCGCGGGCGCGCCCTGGTCGACGATGTGCGCGAGCGAGAGGTGCAGGCCGTCGACATCGACCGAGTAGCTGAACGGCAGCGCGTCGATCTCGGGGCTGGTCGCGGCGCGGCCGCGCACCTCCAGCGGCCTGGCCACATCCGCCAGATCGCTCCAGGCATCGAAGTAGCCCCGGCGGTGCACGTCCCGATACGAATCGTGATTGCCCGCCACCGGCAAGACGGGAATCCCCGCCGCGCGCAGTGGCTCGAGCGCCCCGCGCAGCGCCTTCCACCACTTCGCCACCGTCGCCGCGGTGTGGTGGTCGTCCTTGTTGCCGTTGGTGGAGTCGCCGACGATGACGACGAAGCGCGGCTTGCGCTCGACGATGCGCTCGACCACCGCCTTGAAGGCCGGCGCCACCACCGCCTTGGGCGAGACGTGGATGTCGGAGACGACGATGAACTTCGTGGCGACGAGCAGCGCGGCGAGGGAGGCGGTCACTTGGCCGCCGCCTTGGCCGCCTTGGCCGCCTTCGAGATCTCCGAGAGCTGCCTGGTGGTCTCGTCCAGCGTGGCCTTGAGCTGATCGATCTTGGCCTGGAGGATCTGGACCTCCTTCTTGTTCTTCATCGCGTCGCGCTGCTGGATGAGGTGGTTGATGTACTTGATGAGCGCGATGCGCTTGTTGACGTAGGGCCCGGGCGCCTTGGGCGTGAGCGCGATGACCTGGTCGTAGCGGCCCATCGCCACCTCCAGCGCCGGGGTCAAGGCCTGCGCCTTCATGTCGCGCGCGCCGCCGCGGATGGAGGCGATCTCGGCCAGCCAGGAGAGCGACTGGTCGTCTTTGGGATCGAGCTTCATCACCTCGAGGAAATACTGCTCGGCCTTGTCGCCCTGCTGCGCCTGCAGGTACATGCCGGCCACGTTGCGCAGCGCCTCCAGCTTCTTCTCCTTGGGGCCGTTCTCGGAAGCCTTGACCAGCAGCTCGGCGGCCTTGTCCGTGTTGCCGGCCTTCATGTACGAGAAGGCGGCCTTCTCCCAGACCTTGACGTCCTGCTGGGGCTGGAGCTTGAGCGACTGCTCCAGCGCGGCCCCGGCGCCGGCGAAATCGGACTTCGCGAACAGCTCGTTGCCCTTGGCGAGGTGGATCTCCGCCTCGGTGGGAGGCTTCTGGCAAGCGGGTGCGCAGAGTGAAGCGGCGGCGATCAGCAATGCGATGTTTTTCATGATGGACCCCTGCTGAGGAGCGGGACATTAGTGCGTTCGGGGCGGGCTGTCGATACATCGATATCGGGGGACGCAAAAGAAAACTTGAATATCAGGGCAATGCCCATCATAGTTGCGCCCATGCCCAGAACGCGCACCGCTCCCCATCCCTTCGATCAACTGGCCTCGCGGCTGGCGGACGTCATCGCCGCGCGCATCCAAGCGACCCTGCCCGCCCCGGGTCGGGCCAAGAGCGGCAACGGCCGCCGCGCCGGCCGCGGCAAGGGCCGCAAGCTGGACATGTCCTGCCGGGTCGATGGATGCCGGAACCGCAGCCGCGGCCCGCGCTTCCACTTCCTCTGCGCCGAGCACGGCAAGAAGCTCTCGGCCCGCGAGAAGAAGGCCGTGGCCGAGGCTTACAAGGCGAAGAGGAAGTAGTCCTGCTACGGGCGCCTTCGCGCCCGCGAGGACAGCCGCCGCGCCTTACGGCGGCGGCCTCCTGGCGCCGCTCAGGCCACGCCCGCCTGCACCGCGATCTCGCGGTCGGACCCCGTCGCCAGCCGCGCCAGGACGCTGGCGTCGAAGGCCAGCGCGCGCGCCGCCTTCATCTTGATGTCGAGGAGGCCGAGCGTGCCGACCACGCGCGACTCCTGGTCGAAGAACTTTTCTTGCAGGCGGAAGATCGAGTGCGGCATGCGGAAGTGGCGCACCGCCTCCACGATCCGGTCCGCGTACGAGGCCTTGTCCGCGCTCGCCTGGTAACGGGCCTTCAATGCGTCGCGATACCAGACGTGGTGGCGCATCTCGTCGGCGCCCACCAGCGAAAAGGCCTCGCGCACCAGCCGGCACTTCGTCTGCCGCGCCGCCGACGAATAGAACTTCCAGGTCACCAGTTCTTGCAGCACCGTGTACGTCAGCATCCCGGGGATGGTGTTGTAGCAGCGCGACGGGCACTCGGCCTTCTGCGCCTTGGGGAACTCGTACTCGGCGACGCGGCGGTATTCGGGCTCGGCCTCGGCCGAGGCGCCGACGACGCGCGCCAGCCGGTTGAGCGCGACGTTATGCCGCTCCTCCTCGCCCGCCCAGAGCGTCACGAAGTTAGCCAGCTCCCAGTCGTCGGCGAAGCCTTCGACCAGGTCCCAGAGCTTGGTGTAGTGGGGCACGCCGCTCTCGATCACCGAGGTGGCGAGCACCGCGGCGCGATCGGCCGCGCTCACCTGATCGATGTCGGGCGAGTCCCAGGGGAGGTCGGTGAGCCTCCAGCCCTTCCGCTCCGTCAGCTCGAAGTAGTCGAGGTAGGCTTTCATGACCCCGACCATGGCGCCACCCTGTCACGGGCCGGTCACGGTTCGCCGCAGGAGCCTCTGCCCCTCCTGCCAGACGCCGGCGATCCTCTCGGTGGCGGAGATGTCGGCCAGCGGATCGCCGTCGATGAGGAGCAGGTCGGCGCGCTGGCCGGGCGCGATCGTGCCGTAGTCGGCCCGCGGATCGATCGCGCGCGCCGCCTCGCTGGTGGCCATGCGCAGGACGCGCGCCGCCGGGATGCCGAGCGCGACCAGGGCCTGCAACTCGCGGTGCAGCGCGGCGCCGTGGAAGACGCCGGGCAGGCCGGAGTCGGTGCCGGCCAAAAGGCGCGCGCCGGCGTCGAAGAGCTTCTTCGCGTTCCCGGCCATCGTCTCGTGCAGCCGCGCGAACGACTGGACGTGGGCGCGGGGGAACCCGGGCATCTCCCAGGCTTTGGGGCGCTCGGCGAACCCCGCGGGCGCGGCCGGCGGCATCACCTCGCGCTCCAGCGGCGAGAAGGCGAGGGTGCCCTGATTGGCCGCGTGCAGGACGCCGTAGATGCGCACGGTGGTGGCGATGGGGATGGCGCTGGTGGCGATCCGGCGCGCCTGATCGTCGTCGAGCGGCGCGTCGGCCGGGACGTGCATGAGGAACGAGGCGCCGGCCTCGATGGCCTCGATCGCTTCCGCGGGAGAGCCGGCGTGCACCGAGGCGCGGCGTCCGGCGGCCGCGGCGGCGCCGACTATCGCGCGCAGCACGGGCGCGGTGAGGTGCGGGGCGCCGGGCGGGATGTCGTCGTAGACGATCTTGACGAACTCGGGCGCGACGTCGGCGATCTCGGCGGCCACCGCCTTGCGCGCGTCCTCCTCGCCCTCCACTTGCAACACGCGGGCGCCGATGACGAACGAGGAGACGGGCCAGGGGACGAACGCCTTGTACATGCCCACCGGGTGGCCGCCGCGGGCGGTGACGATGCGCGAGCTGGAGACGATGCGCGGGCCGGCCATCTCGCCGCGGGCGATGCGCGACCGCAGTTCGCCGGCGTCGGAGTCGCGCGCCGCGGCGAGGATGGTGGTGACGCCGGAGTAGACGAGCGCGGCCGCCTGCGCATCGACGTTGGGCCGCTTCGAGGCCCAGGGAGCCGTGCCGTCGCCGCCGCCGAGG
>Ga0247727_10017034_pt1 | contig 11620 bp, 10 predicted proteins | sample WisWelCaveWW1625_FD_202498 | JGI IMG/M metagenome (GOLD analysis project Ga0247727, IMG submission 202498) | Biofilm microbial communities from Wishing Well Cave, Virginia, United States - WW16-25 | ecosystem: Environmental > Aquatic > Deep subsurface > Groundwater > Cave microbial mat | place... | reverse complement strand
GCGGCCGCATCGAGGGCGCCGAGCGCGAGTGGTCCGTCACCACGCAGGGCAAGGCGCGCAACCTCGCGGAGTTCGGCGAGATCATCGTCGCCGAGCGGGCGGGCCGCGCCGTGCGCCTGCGCGACGTCGCCGTGGTCGAGGACGGCATGGCGGAGGCCAGGAGCATTGCCCGTTTCGACGGCCAACCGGGCGTAGCGCTGGAGGTCCAGCAGCAGAGCGGCTCGGACCTGGTGGCCGCGGCGCGCGAGATTCGCGTGCAGCTCGACAAGATTCGCGCCCAGGCGCCGCCCGGTGTCGTGATCACGGTGGCGCGCGACTACGCCCAGATCATCGAGGAGCAGATCAGCTCGGTGCTGATCGACATGCTGCTGGCGGCGGCGCTGGTAGTGGCCGTCGTGCTCTGTTTCCTGCGCAACTACCGCTCTACGCTGATCGCCGCCGTCGCGATCCCCGCCAGCGTGATCGCCAGCTTCACCCTGCTGTACGCGCTCGACCTCTCGCTCAACAGCATGACGCTGATGGCGCTCTCGCTCGCGGTGGGTCTCGTCATCGACGACGCCATCGTCGTACTCGAGAGCGTGTTCCGGAAGGTCGAGCAGGGGCAGGATTCGATGAGCGCGGCGCTCTCGGGCTCGTCCGAGGTGGGCATGGCAGTGGTCTCCACCACGCTCGCCGTGTGCGGCGTGTTCGTTCCGATCCGCTTCATGCAGAGCACCGTCGGCCGCTACTTCTACGAGTTCGGCGTCACCGTCACGGTTGCCGTGTGCGCATCGGCGTTGGTGGCTCTCACGCTCACGCCGATGCTCGCGAGCCGGGTGCTGCGACAGACACCCAAGGAAGGACCGATCTTCAGGTTCCTCGAACGCGGGCTGGTCGCGCTCGAGCGCGCCTACGAGCGGCTGCTGCATGGCGCGCTGCGCCATCGCAGCGTGACCGTGCTGCTCGCCTTGGCATCGGTGTTCGGCGGCTGCTACGTCGCCTCGACGCTGCCGCTCAACTACTTCACCCAGGACGACATGAGCGAGGCGCAGGTGAACGTGAAGCTGCCGATCGGCACGCCGCTCGCCGTGACCGACCGAAAGCTGCGCCAGATGGAGGGGATCGTCGCCGCGCATCCCTACGTACGCGCCGTGTTCGCGACCGCCGGCGACCAGCGCCAGCACCAGCCGCACAAGGCTAAGCTCGACGTGCTGTTGCTGCCGAAGGACGAGCGCGACGTGCCCGTCGACACGACCTTCGACGAGCTGCGCGAGAGCATTCTCGCGGCTGTGTCGGGCGTCGAGTCGGTGACGGTGAGCCACCCCGAATACGCGAGCTCCGGCGGCGAGGGCCACAGCGAGATCATGTACGGCATCGAGGGCCCGAGCCTCGACCGCCTCGCGTTCTACGCGCAGCAGGTCGAGTCTCGCATGAAGGCGGATCCGGCCTTCCGCGACGTGCGCAGCTCGTGGGAGACGGGGCGCCCGGAGGTGCGACTCGAAGTCGATCGCGGCCGCGCCGCCGACGTGGGTGTCTCCTCCGTCGCGCTCGGACGCACGCTCCGCACCCTGCTGGCCGGCGAGAAGGTGGGCTCCTTCGAGGACGCCGGCGAACGCTACGACGTCCGCGTGCAGGTGCTGCCGGAGTATCGCGACAACCCGTCCCAGATCGATCTGATCCGCGTGCGCTCGGTCGGTGGCGATCTCGTTCCGATCACGAACGTCGCGGCGGTCCGCGTGGCGGAAGGGCCGGTGCAGGTGAATCGGCACAACCGCGCGCGCATGATCCGTCTGTACGCGAACACGGGGGCAGGCGAGTCGCTCGCCGATCTGGTGCAGAAGCTGGAGGGCTTCGCCGAGGCAGCCGGCGTCGAGCCGCCCTATGCGCTGGTGCCCGGCGGTCAGGCCGAATCCGGCATCGAGGCCGCCCGCGACCTCGTCTTCGCTCTCGGCCTCGCGATGGTGTCGATCTACATGATCCTCGCCTCGCTCTTCAACTCGCTGACGCATCCCTTCACGATCATGATGTCGGCGCCGCTCTCGTTCATCGGCGGCTTCCTCGCCCTCAAGCTCGCCGGCATGTCGCTGGACATGATGAGCGGCATGGGGCTGCTGGTGCTGATGGGGCTGGTGATGAAGAACGGCATCCTGCTGGTCGACTACACCAACCAGCTGCGCGAGCAGGGCATGGAGCGGGACGCGGCGATCCTGCGCGCCGGGCCGGTGCGGCTGCGGCCCGTGCTGATGACGTCCGCAGCGCTCGTGTTCGGCCTGCTGCCGATGGCGCTCTCGAACGCGACGGGAGCGCAGTTCCGTGCGCCGATGGCCGTGATCGTGATCGGTGGCCTCGCAACGTCGACCGCGCTCACGCTCGTCGTGGTGCCCGTCTTCTACACGCTGGTGGACGGCGGCACGGCGTGGCTGCGCAGCCGGATCGCGGGCGGAGTCGGGCACCTGCGCCGCCGCCGCGCCGAGCCCGCGCGCACGACTCCCTAAGAGTGGAGAAGCTCGCCTACGTCGTCTGGAAGCCCGGCGCCGAGAGCGACGAGCGCTTCGGGCGCCGCCTGCTGGAAGACGTCTCGCCGAAGCTGCGCGCGCGAGCCTCGGGGCTACGCATCTCGCTGGTGGACGACGCAGTCGCGGCCGGCGCGAGGCTGCGGCTCGGCAAGCAGGATCCGCCGAAGTCGGGGCTCGTCTCGTTCTGGCTCGAGCAGTGCCAGGAGCGGGCGGAGGCCGAGGCCATCCTGGCTGCCGCTTGCGGGCGCATCGCCGGCTACCTCGTCGTGGAGTCGCGCCCGCTCGTCAACCGCTCGCGCGCGCTGCGCGGCGAGCGCACGCCCGGCTTCGCCCTCGTCACCTGCATCGAGCCGAAGGATGGCCTCTCGCACGAGGAGTTCATCCGGCTCTGGTACGAGGTGCAGCGCGACACCGCGATCGAGACGCAGAGCACCTTCGGCTACGTGCGCAACGAGATCGTGCGCCCGCTCACGCCGGATGCGCCGCGCTGGGCGGCGATCGTGGAGGAGAACTTCCCGATCGGTGCGCTCGACGACTCGGCCGTGTTCTACGACGCCGTGGGCGACCCGGTCCGGCTGCGCGCGAACCAGCAGCGCATGTTCCGCGCCGTCGAGGGCTTCCTCGCGCTCGACCGCGTCGAGTCGCACCCGATGAGCGAGTACGACTTCTGCTAGCGAGCTGTGTGAACCGCTTCACACTTCCCCCGGCAGCGCCGGCATAGCCTCGCAGGCGATGGCACAGATCAAGGTCGCCTTCTGGAACCTCCAGAATCTCTTCGACACGACCCCCAACGCGATCGCAACCGACCTCGAGTTCACGCCGGCAGAGGGCTGGACCCAGGCAGCCTTCGAAGCCAAACGCGCGAACCTTGCTGCGATCATCGCGCTGATGCACGGCGGAACGGGACCCGATCTCCTCGGCGTCTGCGAGGTCGAGAACACGGGGCTCGCGAAGCAGCTCGCGCACGCGGCCGGGCTCACGAACCACGAGGTGGCCGAGGTCGCGGCCACCGACCAGCGTGGGATCAACGTCTCGCTGATCTACTCGAAGGCGGTGTTCGCGCCGGTGGCGCCTGCCTCCGTCCGCCCGCACGTCGTCCACGTCCGTTACCCCACGCGCGACATCCTCCAGGTGCCGCTCGTGTTGCTGAACGGGACGAAGCTCGACGTGCTGGTGAATCACTGGCCGTCGCGCCGACTCGGGCAGTACGAGTCCGAGCCGCTGCGCATCACGGTCGCGGAGCTGGCCGGCCGGATCGTGGACGAGATCCTGAAGTTCTCGCGTGACGAGCTGTTCCAGGCCGGCGGCATGCCGCCCCTCGCCGATCTGAAGGCACGTTGGGATCGCAACGTGCTGCTGATGGGCGACTTCAACGACGAGCCGCACAGCCGCAGCGTGGTCGATCACCTGCGCGCCTCGAAGGACGAGGACCGCGTCGAGGAGGAGCTGAAGGTCTCGGGCGCGACGCCGGAGCTTCAGCGCAAGAGCTACCTGGGGCAGAAGCCGTATCTCTTCGATTGCATGTGGCCGCTGCTCGGCACGCCGGACCTCGGCTCGCACCACTTCTCCGACAACACGAACACCGCGAACCTGCTCGACCAGTTCATGATCTCGCGGGGGCTGTTCTATGGGCGAAGCGGCCTCCGGCTGAAGCGCGACAGCGTGAAGATCTTCCGCGCGCCGCCGATGACGACGCCCAAGGGAAGGCCGCGCCCGTTCGACAAGAAGGCGTTCGCCGCCAGCGGGAAGTCGGGCTACAGCGACCACTTCCCGATCGAGGCCGTCATCGAGGTGCTGTGAACGCGACCTTCAAGCGGCCCGCCAGTCGAGCACCGTGCGCCCGACCGTGGTGCGCGATTCGAGTCGCGCGAGCTCCGCGGGCAGCTCGCGCCACGAAGCCGCCCGCCCGACGATCGGCCGGATGCGGCCCTGCTCGAGCAGCGCGAGCAGATGCCGCTGCACCTCTTCGCCGAGCGCGCGCGGCAGCAGGTTCGCCATGCCGAGCTTCGGACCGTCCGCGTGGTAGGCCAGCATCACGCCGCACAGCGAGAAGTTCCCGAACAGGATCGGGCGTGGTGTGATGCCGGCAGCGTCCTCCGCCTCGATCCCGCCCGAGAAGCCCGCAAGCACGAGCCGGCCGCCGCGCGCCATCAGCGGCACCAGCGCGGCGGTCGCCGCGCCACCCACGAGGTCGCACGCGACATCGACGCCGCGCCCCGCTGTCGCGTCGAGCACCGCCTCCGCGAAGCCGGGCGCGCGATAGTCGAGCACGACCTCGGCGCCGAGCTCGCGACAGAAGGCGAGCTTCTCCGCGGCTCCGGCCGCCGCGATCACGCGCGCGCCAGTGGCCACACCCAGCTGAAGCGCCGCCGAGCCGACTCCGCCCGCCGCCGCGTTCACGAGCAGCCACTCGCCGGGCTCGAGCCTTCCGCGCTCGAACAGCGCGAGCCAGCCGACGTGGAACGGGAAGTAGAAGGCGGCAGCGTGGATGTCGTCGAGCTTCTCGGGTGCGTCGAAGCACATCGCCGCATCCGCGAGCACATGCTGCGCGTGCGCTCCGAACGCGCCGCTTGCACACGCCATCACGCGTCGGCCGAGCCAGTCCGCGGCGCCCGGCCCTGCGGCATCGACCACGCCGACCAGCTCCATGCCCAGCGTGTAGGGGAGCGGCGGATTTACGGTGAGGTAGCGGCCGTAGCAGCCATCCACCTCGTTGAAGTTGCAGACCGACGCACTCACCGCGACGCGCGCCTGGCCGGGGCCGGGCACCGGCCGCTCGACGTCGCTCAGCTCGAGGGCCTCACCAGGTGGTCCGTGGCGGACCACGCGCCAGGCTTTCACTGCTTGCCGAGCGGCAGCAGGATGTTCGTGCCCGAGCCGACCACCTGCGGCGCCACGCCGTTCCACTTCTCGACCATCTTCAGCTCCACGAGCTTCGGCGCCTGCTCGAGCGCCTCGCCCTGGATTCGGATCGACTCGGCGTCCGCGGTGGCCTTGATGATCAGCGTCTCGGCGTCGGTCTTGGCCTGCTGCATCTTGAAGATCGCCTTCTCGGCCTCCTGCTGCTGGACCATCTTCGCCTCGATCGCCTGCTCCAGCTCCTTCGACAGCGTAACGTCTTCGATCACGAGATCCTCGATCACGAGCAGATCGCCGACCTTGGCGCGCGACTGTTTGAGCGCAGCCACCTTGATCTGCTCGCGCGTCTTCACGATGTCGGCCGCGGTCTTGAGCGCGGTGACCTCCTTGGTGGCCTCCTGAACGCGCGGCAAGATGAGCTTCTCGAAGGGATGCCCGGCGAAGTCGCGCAGCACCGAGACCACCGAGGCCTCGGGGATCCGATACAGCACCTTCACGCGGAGGTTGATCTGCTGTAGGTCGGAGGAGAAGCACTCGGCGGCAACCTCCTGCGTATCCTGCTGCACGTTCACGCGCCGGATCTGTGTGACGAAGGGCAGCTTGAAGCCGAAGCCCGGCTCGATGAACTGGTCGTCCATCTTACCGAGCGTCACGCGCACGCCGCGCTCGCTGGGCTGGACCACGTAGAAGCAGCCCGACATGGACAGCGCTGCGACCAGCAGCAGGATCCCGATCGTCGCGATTCGCGATTGCATGGTGTCGTTCCCCCTCTTGGACGGTCACCGCGCAGTCTAGAAGACCGACCCGGCGCAGGGAAATGAGAGAAAAGGCTTCGCAGATGGGATCACGATCACATCTTCTCGAGCGCTGCGCTCTCATGCTGCGTCTGCCCTGCCGGCTTCTTCGAGTGCGGGGTGCTGGGAGGGGTGATGAATCGGATCGTTCGACTCGCGTCGCTGGCAGCGGCGCTCTGTCTCTGCGTCCTGCTGGCGGGCTGCTCGCTGACCGGTCTGCGCGTCGTGATTCCCGACTTCGCGCAGAGCACGGTGTTGGGTGTACGCGTGTATCGCGTCGAAGAGGGCAGCGGGCGGCTCGTGGACGCCGGGCGCGTCGTCTTCGGCGCGCTCACGAAGACCAGCCAGGGCGAGCGCATCCCGTGCACGCACATCGCCCCGGACGGCGAGACCTACGGGCCGATCGACTCCGCCGTGCGCCGCCCGGCAAGCTACCCGAAGGGCATCGACGTCCAGCTGCCCTTCGTGAATCCGCTCTCGTCGGGCTGGTTCCGCGTCGCGAGCTACAACGCCACGGGAACCTCCACGCCCTCGGCCGATCGCGTCTGGGCGGGCGGGGCCAGTTAGGGCCCGCATTCTCCGGCGTGCCGTCCGGCGCTAGCGTCTGCCCATGCCGATCGAACGCCTCCCTGCGAGCGCGAGCCCGGAGCGCGTGTGCGAGATCCTCTCGCGGGACGGCTGCGCGGTGATCGAGCGGCTCGTGCCCGACTCCAGCATGCGATCCGCACTCGACGAGCTCGGGCCGTGGCTCGAGGCTACGCCGCACGGCCGCGACGATTTCGGCGGCCGCCGCACGCGACGCACCGGCGGCCTGGTCGCGCGCTCACCGACCTGCCGCACGCTGCTCCAACACCCGCTGATCCTCGGCGCCACGAAGCAGCTGCTCACGGGCGCAACCAGCTTCCAGCTCCATCTCAGCCAGGTGATCGCGATCGGCCCGGGCGAGCCCGGCCAGCCGATCCACCGCGACCAGTGGGCCTTCGACTTCTTTCCGTTCCCGCTCGGCTACGAGGTGCAGTGCAACACCCTCTGGGCGATGACGGACTTCACGGCGGAGAACGGCGCCACGTGTGTGATCCCCGGCAGCCACCGCTACGAGGATAAGCTCCAGCTGACGCACGAGGACTGCGAGGCCGCCGAGATGCCGGCGGGCTCCGTGTTCGTCTACACCGGCGCGGTGTACCACGGCGGCGGCGCGAACCGTTCGAAGGCCACGCGCTACGGGCTGAACCTGACCTACGCGCGGAGCTGGCTGCGCCAGGAGGAGAACCAGTACCTGTCGGTGCCCTTCGAAATCGCGCGCGAGCTGCCCGACGAGCTGCTGAAGCTGATCGGCTACCAGCGCGGCGCGTACGCGCTCGGCTACGTGGACGACGTGCGCGATCCACTCGAGGTGCTGCGGGGCAAGCGGGCCGACGACGCCGACGCGGGGCTGCTCGGCGACCTCGAGCGCGCGCAGGCGCAGCTGCGCGAGCGCTAGTCGAGGATGCTGCGAAAGATCGCCCTGCGCGGCATCGAGATGGAGCTCGAGGAGGCAGGCGCTGGCGAGCGCGCCTTCGTGCTGGTGCACGGCTTCACCGGCTCCCGCGACGACTTCCGCGAGCATGTGCCGGAGCTGGCGCGGCTCGGCCGCACCATCGCCCTCGACCAGCGCGGGCACGGTGGCACGAGCAACTCCGGCAGGCGCGAGGACTACACCCTCGATGGCCTCGTCGCCGATCTCGCGGCCGCCTTCGACGCGCTCGGCCTGATGCGCGCCGACCTGCTCGGCCACTCGCTCGGCGGCATGGTCGCGCTGCGCTTCGCGCTCGCGCACCCGGGGCGCGTGGCCTCGCTCGTGCTGATGGACACCTCGGCGCGGCCGATGCCGCTGCCGATCCCCGAGCCGATCCGCGCCGCGCTGGTGAAGCTCGTCTACGAGCAGGGCGTCGCGGCCCTGCTCCCGGGCATGCGCCAGCGCCCGCCGGGCGACGTCCCGCCGTCGATGCGGCGCACGATCGAGCAGATGGGCGTCGATCTGTTCTGGGGGCGCATCCGCCGCAAGCTCGAAGCGATGGATCCGGTGGCCTGGGAGGAGCTGCTGCGGGTGCTCGGCGATCATCCGCCTGCCGTCGACCGGCTCGGCGAGATCCGCTGTCCGACGCTCGTGCTGGTCGGCGCGGAGGACGCGCCCTTCCTCGCCCCGGCCGACGAGCTCGAGCGCGGCATCCGCGGCTCGCTGCGGGTGACGATCGAGGGCGCCGCGCACAGCCCGCAGCTGGAGAACCCGCCGGCGTGGGCGGCAGCGATTCGCGCGCACCTCGCGCGCGTGCGCTCGACCGACCCGGGAGGGTCGGTCTCCTAGACGCTCAGCGCGCCGCCCGGTTCTTTTTCGCGCTCGCCCGAATGTAGCGACGGCTGATCGGCGAGAGATCATCGGGCGGGACGCGGCACTCGATCAGCACGAACTCCTTCACCTCGTGCGCGGCGCGCAGCGCCTCGGCCAGCTCGGCCGCCGTCTCGGCGACGAAGCCGACACCGCCCCAGCCTTGGGCCAGCTCGGCATAGGGCCAGGGCGGGATCTCGAGCAGATCCTGGCGTGGCGACACCGGGCGGAAGATGCCCCAGCCACCGTTGTTCACGAGCACGACGATCGGTGTCAGGCCGTGACGCGGCGCATGCGAGATCTCGGGGCCCGTCATCTGGAAGGCGCCGTCGCCGCTGAGCACGAGCGGCCTCTTGCCGGTGCCGATCTGCGCGCCGAGCGCAGCCGGCAGGCCGAAGCCCATCGATGCGTAGTAGCCCTGCGCGAGGTAGAGCCCGCCGCGCAGGCGCAGCTCGAGACCTCCGAACAGCATGTCGCCGGACTCGGCCACCACGTGATAGCCCGGGTGCGCTGCGAGGAAGCGGTTCAGCTCGACCAGCATGTCGTTCACGCGCAGCGGCTTCCGGCCCGCGCTGCCCGGCCGCGGCGGCGCCAGGTTGTCGTGGTAGGTGATGCGCTCCCGGAAGCGCGGCAGCGGCAGCGCCGCCAGCGCCGCGACGAAGTCGTAGAGCTCGACGTCGGTGTACTGATGGAAAGACACGTTCACGCGGCCGTCGATCGCCCACACCGAGGTGTCGCGCGCGACCTCCGGCTTGGCAGCGCCGAGATTCATGTCGGTGAGCTCGGTGCCGAGCGCCAGCACGAGGTCGGCGCTGCGCACACGCCGTTGGATCGCGCGCGGCGAGAGCGGCCCCATGTAGATGCCCATGTGCAGCGGGTGATCCATCGGGAACACGCTCTTGGCGAGCACGGTGGTGACGACGGGCGCCCCGAGCTTCTCGGTCAGCGCGAGAAGCTTTCGCTCGGCGCGGCCGCGGAACAGCTCGACGCCACCCATCACGATCGGACGCTTCGCGCGGCGCAGGCGCGCCAGCGTCTCGCTCACCGCCTCGCGCAGCTTGCGCGCATCCGACTTCGGGCGCGGGAAGCTGCCGTCCCAGTCACGTATGTGAGCGGGCACGTGGATCTCGACGTCCACCCGATCGCGGTGAATCTCCAGGTAACCTGGCCGGTGCTCCGAGAGGATCGCGCCGACCACTTCGTGCACCTGCTCCGCGGCCAGCTCCGGATGCCCGAGGATGCGCGCCGCACAGGTGACCTCGGACAGGATGCGGAACTGGCTCTCGACGTCCTTCACCTGGTGGTGCACGCCGGAGAGCCGCTGCTCCGCCTCGCCCGGTCCGCCGGACACGACGAGCATGCCCACCTGCTCGGCGTAGGCCCCGGCGACCGCATTCACGATGTTGTTGCCGCCAGCGCCGTAGGTTACGACCGCGACGCCGAGCCGGCGTGTGCTGCGCGCGTAGCCATCCGCCGCGAAGCCGACCGTGGGCTCGTGCGAGAAGGTCACGATCTCGAGACCGCGCTCGCGCCCGAAGCGGTGGAACAGCCCGAGCACGAGGTCGCCCGGCAGGCCGAACACGTGCTTCACGCCCGCGCGCTTCAGGTAGGCGACGAGGAAGTCGCCGAGCGCCATGCGCGACTTCATGTCGGAGGTGCCGCGCTTGCGCTTCATCTCCCGTCCTGCCGGTCCAGCGCCCACCAGTGGAGCGCGGCGATCACCAGCGCGTGGTCGATCTCGCCGCGGCGCACGCGAGCAGGCAGCTCGTGCGCCGGCACGAGCTCGACCACCGTCTCCTCGAGCGGGCCGTTCATCACATCGCCGACGCGCACGGCGCCCTCGGCCAAGAAGGTGTGGACGCGATTGCCGAACAAGGCCGGGTTCGGGTTCAGGCTGCCCAGCGGTCGGACGCTCGCCGCGCGGTAGCCGGTCTCTTCGATCAGCTCGCGCGCGGCGGCGCTGGCCGGGTCTTCCCCGGGATCGACGATGCCGCCCGGGATCTCGAGCGTGATCTCGCGCGAGCCGTGGCGGTACTGGCGCACCATCACGACCTGACCGTCGGGCGTCACGGGCACGACGTTCACCCAATGGTCGGCCTCGATCGAGAAGAATGAGTGCGCCTCACCATTGCTCGGCGAACGGACCAGCGTGCGGTTCACACGGAATACGCGGCAGTCCTCCAGCAGCTCCGTCCGCAGGATCTGCCAGGGTCGAGGCAGCGTCACGCCTAGAGCACCTCGTCGATCACGATCTCGATGCCCTCCGCGCCCGGGGCGAAGCTGCCGGCGGCCTCGCCCTGCAAGTCGCCCGGATTCTTGGTCATGGCGTTGCCGTCGGCATCGATCCGCGCCGTCAGCTGGAACGGGCCCACGAAGGGCATGGCATCGAGCATGCGATCGTCGGGGCCGATCTCGAAGTCGAGCGGAAAGCTCGGGCCGGGAATGCGGCGCACGGCGGTGGGCGGCCCGCCGCCGCCGCTGCGTGCGATCAAGAACAGCACGGCGCCCTGCGGCACGCGCTCCGCCAGCTCGTCCGACACGCGGATCGAGCCGGCCAGCGGCGCACCCTCGGCGCCCGGGGGCTCTGCACCCCGCGCCTCCGGCTCCGGCATCACGCCGCGCAGCGCCTGCCCGTCGCCGGACCGCTCGGCACCCTCAGGGAAGATCTTCGAGAGGTCGGGCTTCGCGACGGCCTCGTTGGGATCGAAGGGCTCGATGTTGCGGTCACAGGCCACGAGCACGAAGGCGAGAAGGACGAGAACTCTGCTCCCCCGCATGGCGAAGGACGCTAGCCAGTAGCGGCGCCGCGCGCCGCGCAGGCTACTCTCGCGCGACAGCCTGGGGGTGGGTCAGCGTCGGCGACGGCGCGACCCTGAGAAGACACCCTTGGAACCTGAACTCGGTCGTGCGAGCGGAGGGAAGGCGTGGCCTCTGGACGCGAGGTCCGTGCGCTGCGTTGCTCCGGTCGTGCGCCGCGCCTGAGTCGGAGTAGGAATGGTCATCGCTGATCACCCCCTCCACGGATCCCGGCGTGCGGAGCTACCGCACCGGGCTCTTGCCTTGGGTTCTGACGGCGAGGCGCTGCGAGGGCCAGGGATGACAGATGT
>Ga0247727_10017033_pt1 | contig 11620 bp, 9 predicted proteins | sample WisWelCaveWW1625_FD_202498 | JGI IMG/M metagenome (GOLD analysis project Ga0247727, IMG submission 202498) | Biofilm microbial communities from Wishing Well Cave, Virginia, United States - WW16-25 | ecosystem: Environmental > Aquatic > Deep subsurface > Groundwater > Cave microbial mat | place... | reverse complement strand
TGAGATAACAATAAAGCAGCGGGACCATTCTATGAAAACGGGCACTTTGATATAAGACAGCCCCGTCAACCGGCCCCATCCACAAGGACTGCACGGCCGGATATTCCTCTCTACGGTTACGCGCACAGTAGAGCAGAATGCGATCTTCAGGAGACAGGAAGCGATGCCAAGATTCAGAGCGCGGCATCCTGCCCATGGTCTTGCAGTCGAGCATAACGCGACCAATCAAGCAGACCGCCGATAGCTGTTTCCGACATTCTTGCCCCCTGATAATGTTGAGGGATAGGGTTACCGCTTATCGAGAGGCCTATGGAGAGACGGCAGTTGCCGCCTCCTTGGGTACTGCGCGATCCAACTGTTCAATGACTTTTGCCGTCACGTCGTAACCTGCTTTGGCATAAATGAGCCCGCTGCGCTCCGGACTGTGATCAAACACATAATCCAAGCCTTCGCGTTCCGCAACCTGTTGCGTGGCAGTCTCAAGGTTTTTGTTGAAGTCCTTCAGCATCTGAAATTGCTTTGCCTGCACCTCCCTGTTGAGGTCTCCAGTGTTCTTTTGGTATTCAGCCATCTTTTTTTGGAATTCTTCCTGTTTGGCCTTTTTGGCCTCCGGGCTTAACACAGAGGCCTTCTGCGCGATTTCCGTGTCAATGGCCTTCAATTCGCTCTCATGGGCATCCACAATTTTCTGGCGAGACTGAATATAGGCTTCAAGATCGACCTTCACCTTTTGGCCGAGTTTCGATGTCTCGAGCGCCTTCTGGGCGTCGGCATAACCTATTTTTGCCCCCTGTGCATTGGCAGCAGTTACGGCCACAATCAAACTGAGAAAAATCACAATCTTTTTCATAGGTTCTCCTTCATGTCTCCCCCATAACGCGCTCTGATGTTTTCTCCCGTTTTAGAAAAGGGTCCCGATAGAAAACTCAGTCAGCTCTGACGTTTCGCCTTTCTCTGGGTGCAGATTCTTCCCCCACTCGATACGAATCGGACCGATAGGTGAAATAAACCGAATGCCCACCCCCGCAGCCCTCCGCAGTGCCGAGAACGTGACAGACTCCTTATCGCCGAATCCTCGCCCCAGGTCATAGAAGAATACGCCCTTAATACGGGCTTCTGCAACTAGCGGAAACAAATACTCCACGTTAAAAAAGAGCTCTCTGTCGCCGCCTAAAATTTCTTTTGTTTTGGCATCGATAGGCCCGGCACGCCCGTACTTAAAGCCGCGCACTGTGTTCATTCCACCCACAAAAAATCGCTCTCCAATCGGAAGTTTTTTTGCACCGATTCCCTTGGCCTCTCCTGCACGCGCATGAAGAGAAAGAACATGTTTCCCGCCCTCTTTTCCCCAGAGTTTAAAAAAATGTCCGATGTCTCCCACCACCTTCGCATAATCATTGTCACCGCCAAGAAACGTTCCCGCATAAGAGGAATATAAAACGAATCGTCCGCCTTCGGAAGGATCGAAGACTAAATCTCGCGTATCGCGTGATACCGACAGGCCCAGCGCGCTGGTGGTGCGTTTTCCCTCTTGTTCTTTGATCAGTATCGGGGCCTCAGGGGTGAGATCAATAATCCCCACATCTTCAAGCGTATAGCTCAGTTGTGCGTTTTCATATTCCCCAAGGGCGCGGCTCAGCGCTAAACTGCCTCCACGGCGTTTTTCCTTATAGGTTTTGGCAAAATCGTGCAACTGATCAAAAATGTCCGCCGTTGCCGCAAACTCTGAATCAAACAGATAAGGCTCACGAAACGTGAGGGAATAAGTTTTTCGTTTCTCTCCTGTATCGGCCTTCACGCGCAACAGTTGGCCACGCCCTAACAAATTACCGAGCGTAATATCCACCACCACACCAAACTTATCCACCGAATTATAGTTTCCCCCCACGCTAAAGACCCCGGTCATTTTTTCTTTGACATGAAGATGGAGATCCACCCATCCGGGTTCAATGAGTTCATGTTTTAAGTCAATATTCTCAAAAAAATTTAGATTTTGAAGGCGTTGCACACTGCGCCGCAGCAGTGCGGTGTTGATGGGAGCCTGTTCATTGACCCGTAACTCTCGCCGAATCACCCAGTCGCGGGTTTTATCATTGCCCGTAATGCGAATCTCGCGTACAGAGACAGGCTCTCCTTCCTCAATTTGATAGCGCAGGGCGACTGTCTTGCGTGCGACATCCGGAATCCACTCCGGTATCACGCGCGCAAAAAGATAACCTTGTTCTCCATAGAATTCTGTCAATCGCTGAAGGTCGCTCTGGATGATGCTGCGACTGGCCATATGGCCGGGCGCGCTTTGGATCAGACCACGCAAGGTATCGGTCTTCACCCCCGTATTGCCTGTAATATCGATCTGCTGAATGCGAAAGGGTTCTCCCTCGATAAAGTTAAAAGTGATGGCGACCGCCGTCTGATTTGCATTGAACGTCGCCTCCGGCCGATCGACCTTCACTTGCAAGTAGCCATGATCCATGTAAAATGCCCGTAATTGCGCCGCATCCCTACCGATGACTGCATCTTGATAGCGATCGGCATGGGTCCACCAGGAGGTGAGCCTGGAATACGGCGCCGTTTGAATTTGCTTTTGCAGGGTGCGGGCATCAAACGCATGATTGCCCGCAAATCGAATCTCGCGGACCCGGGCGCGTTTGCCCTCCTCGATTTGGAAAACGATTGCCACTTGACCCTCGGCAAGCGGCCGAACCTCGGGTGTAACCTGTACATGATAAAACCCCTCTTCCTGATAGCGCGCTTTGATGGCCTCGACCTGTGAGTGAACCGCCTGTTCTTCGAGGAAGGTTTGGGTCTTGAGCGTGATGCGTTCTTTAAGCTCCATGGTGGAAAGATGGTGATTCCCAGAGAACAATACCTCCGTCAAAAAGGGTCTTTCATGGACAATAAAGGTGAGGGCGAGTCCACCTTCCATGGGTTCAGATTCCGCCTCAATGTTGTCAAAAAAACCAGTTTTGTAAAGCGCTTCGATGCTCAGACGCACCGCTTCCGGAGAAAAAATATCTCCAGGTTTCACCATGGTTTTCGGAGATAAAATTGCGGTGTCAATTCGGCGATTTCCTTCGATATGGACCTGCCGTACCAGAATATCGCTCGCCCATGCTTGGGAAAACACAAGCAGACCGATCACCAAAAAACAAACATGCCCATAGAAGAGGCTGACCCCCAGCCTCCACATTGCCTGAAAAGACACGGTCCTCTTGATTACGGTAGAGCGATTCATACGCCTCCCTCTATTTTCCACCACAGCGCCCCATCCGACAGACCTCTACGCTTACACCCCCGCGAATGGCCGCATAGGGCGGCTGGCATTTCGTCAGGCGAACATGCACCCACCGCACACGCGCATCTTCGGTGATAGACTCAGCCATCCGGGAGGCCAGCGTCTCCATGAGGCAGTCACGACTGTTTTCTCCGATCCGAACCAGCGCCCGGGCCAGACCATCATAATCCAGCGCCTCAGAGAGGCGATCGCTCTCTGCGGCCTGTTTCATATCGCAGGCGAGCTCAACATCTACGGACAGACGCTGCCCCGCCTCGCGTTCCGCAGGTGTTGTGCCCACATGGCCTTGAAACTCAATTTGCCGAATGGCCAGGACATCCGAACCTGCAGGTGAGGGCATCATGATGTCCCTGCGCTTCCGTCTCCGTTGGCCGACGTTACGATGGTCCGAAGATTCACAGACACGAGTTTAGAAATCCCGACCTCTTCCATGGTGACACCGTGGAGCACATGCGCCGTCTCCATGGTGCGTTTATTATGGGTAATCACAATGAGCTGGAGTCGATCTGCCATTTGGGAAAGCGCCTGTGCAAAGCGACGCGTATTCTCTTCATCGAGGGCGGCATCGACCTCATCGAGCAGACAAAACGGGCCTGGCCGAATGAGAAACATCGCAAACAACAATGCAATCGCGGTCAACGCCTTCTCTCCTCCAGAAAGCAAATTGACGCCTCTGGCGTTTTTCCCCGGGGGTTCTGCAACCATTTCGATCCCCGACTCTAAGGGCTGATCGGGATCAGACAGTGCCAACTCGGCGCGCCCCCCATGAAAGAAGGTCGAGAAGACCTCTTGAAACTTGGTATTGAGATGATAGAGGGTCTCGATAAAGAGGCCGCGCGTCGTGGCATTGATTTTTGTAATTGTTTCCTTCAGGCTTGCCATCGATTGGGTCAGATCCTCTTGCTGTGTGCAGAGAAACTGATCGCGCGTTTCCAATTCGCGATATTCTTCGATCGCCCCGGAATAAATCGGCCCTATATCGGCAAGTTTTTTGCGTAACTGCAGCAAACGTTCCCCTGTGGCGCTGTCAATTGTGGCGCTGTCAATGGGTTGAGAGACACCGACATCGCCCTGCTCGACGCTCGCCATCTCCAAAGACGTTTCTTCTTCCGCAGGCATTGCCGGTATCGCCTGTGTATCGGCCATGCAGGCAATGTCTACCTGATAGCGTTCGAAAAGATTCTCCTTCAATTTCTGGCAATTGATATGGGCTTCAAAACATGTTTGCGCGATCGTCTGAAGAGCCTGTTGCGTCTCATCGCGTTCTTTGCGCCGCAAGATCAGGTCGGGCTCGATCCGTTTCAACCGCTCCAGCCCATCTGCGTGCACCGATTCAATCTCTTTTAGACGCCCCACTCCAACCTGGCGCTCGGCGACCTTATGCGTGAGTGCCTCGGTGACAGACCGCTGCTCGGCCGCTGCAGCATGATCCTTTTGACGAAGGGCCTCTTGCAACGCTATTTTTTCATCCAGTTGGGCGCTCAGATCAGTTTGCGCCTGCATGATACCCGCGCGACGTTCACGCAGATGTCGTCGTGTCTCTTCGAGGGTCGCCACAGACATTTTGATCTGTGCGGTTTCTTCGCGGGCTGTATGCCACGCCGCCTCTGCTACGGTCAGTGCCTCCTGTCTTGCCCGCACGATCGTCTCTGTCTCCGCGTGTTGTGCCGTATATTGGGCGATCTGCTCCGTTTCTTGAGCATACGCCTGATCGCACTCCACCGTCTCCTGCGCCTGCTGGGCGCGCTCCCATGCAAACGTCTGCAACATCTTTTCCACCTGGCTCAACGTGGCTTCTAGCGTCTCCCCATCCTTCTGTTGCGAAAGTTTCTGCATCTCCAAAAGACGCATCTGCTGCGCTGCGTTATCGACCTCCGTCTGGAATTGTCGTCGTTGAATCTCCGTCTGAGACCCCGCTGCATTGACCTGTTCCATTTCCCGTTGCAGATGGTCACATTGTTGAGCCAGCACCTTCATTTCGCGTTTGAGGTCCAGCACCCCCGACTCTTCCGACGTACCTGCAGAAACGATCCCGGCCGGTTCAATCACCTCTCCGCGCAAGGTCACATAAGTGAGGAGAGGGGCTTCTACCCATTGCCGTTGCGCCGCATCAAAATCCTTCACCAACACCACCCCATCAAGCAGCATCGCGACCATCGCCTCATAATCTTTAGGGTAGGTTACAAGATTGATCGCATGACCCATCACATCCTCTCGCGCTGCATCATCAGGTTGCGGTATCGGCACTTTTGAGGGATGGTGTAACACAAACACGCCCCTGCCTTGGCCTCTCTCTGAGAGTCGTGCAACCTCGGAGGCAATCTGCGTATGGCTTTCGACAATATTACCGCGCAGCTTCATGCCTAAAACCGCCTCCATGGCCACTTCATAAGCAATAGGCACTTCGATAATATCTGCAACGATTTTGCGTGGATCGTGTTGTGGGTCGGACGATACCTGCTCCAGGAGTGGAAATCTGCGGCGATAGAATTCCTCACGCGAAGAGAGCAATGCGGCGGACTTCGTATGGGACTCTTTCAGAACAGCCCGTTGATCCTGATAGGCGTTCAGCGCGGCTTGAACGTCTTGAAGCTGTTGCGTGGCAGTCTGATAGACAGAGGCCTGTGTGGCCTGTTGTCGTTCTGTTTCCGCAATTTGCGTGACCAGCTGCATGCGCTGTAGTGCAAGCGTTTCCTTGCGTGCCCCGGCGTCTCGCTGTTCCGCATCACTCTGTTCCTGCTGTCGTACAAGATCGCTCCGACGCCGTTCAAGATAGATTAGACGATTTTTAGCTTCCGAGAGATGATGGGCCCGATCAAACAGGTGCTGTCGATTCTGCTCGAGCTGTATCCTCTGTTGCTCGCAGTCCGCACGCATGCGTGCCCCCCGTTCCTCTTCAGTTTGTAAGCACCGTTGCTGCTTTGCAAGTTCGTCCTCCATCTTGATCTGCCGGGCCTCAAGATCTGCATCTTCATCGACATGAGCGACCTGAGTGGTTTGGATATGCACAATTTCACGCGCGGTTCTCTCCCCCGTCTCACGCCATTGTTGTTGCTGTGCACGCCATGTCGCTAAGGTCCCCTCATCGCGTTGTATTTCTTTTTCCTTCTCATAAATCTGGCCCTGAATATGCCGAATTTTCTGCTCGGTTTCTGTGAGCGCTAACCTTATCGAGGTCTGTTCTGTTTCGAGATGTGCGCACTGCGCCTGTTGGCCTGCAAGTGTTGCCGCAAGCGCCTCTTCCTCACGATGTTTTTTGCGAAGCACAAGCTGCAAATCTTGCCATTCTGAGGCGGCCACATGCAGTTCAAGCGTCTTCAGTTCAGACTTCAATTGCGTGTAGGTTTCAGCCTTTCTCGCCTGTCGGTGGAGCGACTGCATCTGGCGCTTGACTTCGGCAACGATATCGTTGAGACGCACCAAGTTCTGTGCCGTGGCCTCCATTTTGCGCAGGGCCTCCGCCTTGCGCAGGCGATATTTTGCGATTCCTGCGACCTCTTCGACCATTTCCCGTAATTGGGACGCAGATGCGGTCAGCAGCGCTTCCACCTTGCCCTGCTCAATAATATTGTAGGCATGATAGCCCGCACCGGCATCAATCAGAAATTCCCGAATATCTTTGAGACGCGCCTGCGCGTTATTGATAAAATAATCGCATTCTCCGGAACGATAAAGACAACGGCGCAGGCTCACCTGTGAATATGCAGAATAAGGGGGTGGCAATGCCCTTTCTACATCCGTGAAGGTGAGCGAAACCTCGGCACACCCGATGGGTTTGCGCGCTTCCGAGCCATTGAAAATCACATCTTCCATGTTTTTGGAACGCAGTGTTTTTGAACTTTGTTCACCCATCGCCCAGAGAATGGCATCCGCAAGATTGCTCTTCCCGCAGCCATTCGGCCCCACCAACCCGGAAATGCCTGGCTTCAATGCGAGTTGAGTTTTGTCCGCGAACGTTTTAAACCCAACAATCTCGATAGCAGAGAGATACATCTTAGGAGATCCAACCGGATTTATCGCACACGATCATGCCATAAATAATAAAGCGGAGCACAAGTCAGCGGGAAATAGGTGGCGGTCATCGCAATCCAGGCCAAAATCTGCGCATACGCAAAGTATCCGGAGACATACCGAATCAGCCAGGGTGCGGCTAAATCGACAAATGTACTGACAAAGGCCACGATCACAATTCCGATCTTCACACGGCGGGACCAGAGGGTCGCCACAAACAGATGCGCGAGCACAAGCAAGACGATGCCCTCAATGTAGGCATGAAAATGTGTCGTTTCCAACAATTCCATAAACTCTTTCGGAAAGGCAATTTCGCTGCTGGGATCGCCACGATAGTGCAGAATGATGGCCTCCACTCCAGGTCCAACCTGAATCATCGCGATCGTGATAAAACTGAGATGACCGATCAGCGCAAAGATACAAAACAGGCTGTAGATTAAGCGCATCTCCAGATTCGCATGCGTCAACCACATCTCGTTTTTTTTAAACTGTCTCATGGCTGGATTTTTCTGGATTTGTAAAAGTCCATCACAGCGTATCCTCCGCAATAGCCCAAGATCCCGCCGGCAATCACATCCGCAACAAAATGCCGGCCTAATACAACGCGCGAAAGGCAAATCAGCCAGGCCCATATCCATGCGATATGGCGATATTTTGGAAACAGACCGGCAACCCCTGTCGCCACGCCGAAGGCGCTTGCCGCATGGCCCGAAGGAAACGCATGAAAATCGTCAGAGGAAGCGGGTCCGACAAACAATGGCTCAAGACCTGCGGAGATTGCGGGACGAGCGCGTCCAATCAGCCATTTCGCAGGTTCTACGATGGCCCGTACAAGTAGCAGCGTAATGACACAGGTACGGCCAAGCCCCAGCAGCAGCACCTTTTTTGCCGCATGGCCGACAGACCATAAAATGCCAAACAGCCCGAGGACCCACGGAAAATCTGCCGTATGCGTGAGTATACGCATCATGTCCTGAAAGATCGCAGGGGAGGCCGCCTCAATCACCTCGAATAAAAAGGCATCCTGCGACATTACAAAAACGACACCCAGGAGAGCGAGGGGGACACGCAAGGCATGTCTCATGTGATGGTGTTGTGGATACAATGCGGTTGTAATCGTATGCCTATGTGATGTGTAAGGCGAAATCTATTGATTTGTCATTCCTGTGAAAACTGGAATCCACTTCAAATTCAACAGAGCCGAAAGTAGAGAGGCTTCGGCGAACGGCCCAGAATGACCCTGTTGGATAGAGACTCCATCGTGTTCATGATTATTTTTGGAACGCGTTATTCGAACAGATCGGCCAGCGAGATTTCAAGACCCGGGAATAGGGATGTCGTTAAAACTTCTCCGCGCTCCTGTGCGACCTCTTCTGCGCGGCCATATCGGCCGTCGGTCAGACCGTAAACTTTGACCAGCGCAAGATCGGGGTCCACAATCCAGTATTCTCTCACGCCATATCGTGCGTAAAGTTTCTTTTTCGTGATCTCATCAATCTTGCGGGTGGTCTCGGAGAGGATTTCGATGACAATATCCGGTACCCCCTGGATGTTTTTGTCTGTGATGATTGACGCCCGTTCTGCCAAAATCACAAGCAAATCAGGTTGGACGATGTTCGTATCCGATAGAATAACGTCTGTGGGAGCATCAAAGACTTCCCCTGCCCTGGTCCGTCGAAAATAATCTTCTAAAGCATAGAGAAGTCGGCGAGAAACTTTTTGGTGGTTTGTTCTCGGGGCTGGGCTCATATAACAGTCTCCCTCAACAATCTCATATCGCTTCCCATCTTCCGGGAACAGAAGATAATCTTCGTAAGTCCACGGAATCGTTTGCGCCGGTTCTCCCATGGTGCTCTCCACTGCCCCAGGCCTCATCGTAATGGCAATAGGAAATGATGTCAAACGGGTATGGAGACCGGACCTAGGCAATGGGCAGCGCATCAAGGCCGATCGAGCAGCCTCGCATTTCTGCATGCGCCGCGCGGCCTGCAAGCAAAAAACCCCCTTCCACCGCGCATCCTAAATCTTCGGTGAGGAGTGCGAACACCGATTCGACGTTGGCAAGATCGTAGTGTGCCAACAGACCTATTTCTCCTGCTGCGAGGGGCTTGAGCGTCTTCGGACAGAGGATACGCGTTCTGACATGGGGAGGGGCGCGATAAGGGCGCGGCTGTTTTGCATCGCGATCCTCTCCAATCGCACCGTCATAAAATTGAGAGGTCATCTCTGTCATGCCATACTCATTCACGCAATTTTCCACGTCAATCCCCCAGAGCTTTTTGATATGGGCGTAGAGCCATGCGCGCGTCACTTCGCGCGATTTTCCTTTGAATCCTCCGGTATCCATCAGACGACTGCCTTGGGGAAGGGTGCAAGAGAGACCTTTCTGGAGGTAAAAATCGATGAGATGGACAAAGGCAAACGATGTGCCCAACAGGCAAATAGGGTCATCCGCTTGGGCCATGTCTTCGGCCAGGCGTTCGATCGAGAGCCGTCCCTGCGCCATATAATGGCGGCTTTGTGGAGTGCCAAAGGCAACCCGAAGGGTGTCCATCATAAAGGAAAGCGAGGAATGTGGCGCATCTTCCGGAGATGGCGTGAGTATGATCAGTCGCATTTTCTGACCTTCCGGCATCATATGTTTGGCAAAATGCGGCACAATGGCCGCCCGCGTAACGTGAGGATCAAAGAGGGCGTGACGGCTCACTGCCCGCTCTGTGGTCCCGCTCGAATAAAAAATGTGCGCGGCCTCTGACATTGGCCTACAGGCAATCTCTGCATGTTTAAAGGCCATCACAGGCAAGGGAGGAATCTCTGGCCAGTCTCGATGGGTTTTGATCTGATCTGGGGTAATGCGCCGCTGCAGACAGAATTTCCGGTAGGGGAGATTGCGTTCGAATTGATACTGAAAAAGTTGCCGTGCATATTCCCCGAACTCCTCATCGGAGGTGGGGGTCGGCATAGGTTTCCACGGCAACGTGTTGTGTGGGATCATCGCATCCCAGAAAAAAAGAGGTGTTAAGCTGCCTCACCCAGGAGAGCCTCTGCAAACTGTCGTGCGTCAAAGGGGATCAGGTCCTCCACCCCTTCTCCGACACCGATGTGGGTCACAGGTCGGGAGAGGGCCTCGACCACGGGCACGATGATACCCCCTTTTGCCGTGCTATCGATTTTCGTCAACATGATGCTTGTGACTTCAATGGCCTGATGAAAAATTCGTGCCTGAGAGAGGGCATTTTGACCCGTGGTCGCATCCAACACCAGAACGCGATCATAGGCACGACCCCCGATCCCTTTCGAGATTACACGATGCATTTTCTCAAGTTCGGCCATCAGGTTATGACGGGTTTGAAGACGGCCTGCCGTATCAATCAGGACATGGTCAATATGCCTAGCAACTCCGGCGGCGATCGCATCATGCGCCACGGCAGCGGGGTCTCCTCCGGGTTGATGACAGATGACTTCCGCATCTGTGCGATTTCCCCAGATTTTGAGTTGTTCAATGGCACCGGAGCGAAAGGTGTCTGCAGCCGCCAACAAAACAGAATAACCGGAATTGCGCAGTTGTTGGGCCCGCTTCCCGACAGTTGTGGTTTTGCCGACACCGTTGACCCCAACAAAAAGTGAAACGGCCGGCAAGACTTGAGCGGTGGGTGCGGGGCAGGCTTTTTCGAGGACGGTCACAATATAGGTAGACAGCCTTCGTTTGACCGATGCAAGGTCGGTCACTTCCCGATGATCCATGGCCGATTGGAGGCCAGTCAAGAATCGACCTGTGACTTCCACACCGAGATCAGCCCCGATCAGGAGTTCCTCCATCCGATCGAGAAATTGTGCATCTAGGAGCTGAGACTGACCTGTAAAGAGGGATTGTAATCCCTCCGAGAGATACCGGTGTGTTGCCGCTAAGCCTGCACCGATTTTGGATAAGAACTTCACTGGCGTGGGATGGATTTCTGCTCGGAATTCCAGAGGGCCTGGAAGAGTCTGCGCTCCCGTTGTTGCATGCGTCTGGCATCTTTAGGGGATCGCTCGTGATCATATCCGAACAAATGCAGGAGGCCGTGAATGAGCAAGGTCAACAGATAAGCCGGATAGGGCTTGCCCGCCCGATGGGCTTCTCGTGCCGCCGTTTCTGCAGAGATCACGATATCTCCAAGGCCACCATGGTGGGGGATTCCCCCTCCCTCCTCTGTTGCGAAGGCTAAAACGTTGGTCGTTTTATCCTGGCCCCGATATTGGCGATTGTAGTCGCGCATCCGTCGGTCGTTGACAAAGACGAGCCCCACTTCCGCATACCCGCATCGTTGTCGC
>Ga0247727_10017032_pt1 | contig 11622 bp, 7 predicted proteins | sample WisWelCaveWW1625_FD_202498 | JGI IMG/M metagenome (GOLD analysis project Ga0247727, IMG submission 202498) | Biofilm microbial communities from Wishing Well Cave, Virginia, United States - WW16-25 | ecosystem: Environmental > Aquatic > Deep subsurface > Groundwater > Cave microbial mat | place... | reverse complement strand
ATGTCCGCGACAACGCCTACCCGGCCGCTTTCGCAAGGGCCGCGGCATGATCTACCGAGCAACATCTCCGCAAAACGGTGAGAAGTGATCACGGAAGAGCCTACAATGGATGAATTCTGCATTAGATTACGGAAAATGGGGCAAAAAGCCAATGTCTTTCTGAGGAGCGGACGTTCATACGGCGCGGCCCTGTGAAGGGCCATCGCAACGATTCCAACGATCCCGACCATCGCCTATCGGCATCAGCAGGCGTGGTGATCATGCGACCGCGCACCGGACCCGGCCCTCAGTACTCTGACCAGCTCCGAATGTCGAGGCTCTCGATCGACCTGCGCTGAATCGCCTGGGCGAACCTCTGGGCGAGCTGGATGTTGGTGATGAGCGGCACGCCGTGGTCGACCGCGGCGCGGCGGATCATGTAGTCGTTGGTCAGCTCCTCCGCTGAGGCGTCCTTCGGGATGTTGACCACGAGATCGATCTTCCCGCTCCGGACGAGATCGAGGGCGTTTGGATTCGACTGCTCGAGCGGCCAGGAGACCGGGGTGACACCGACGCCGCTCTCGGCCATGAACGCCGCGGTCCCGCGGGTGCCGTAGAGCGAGACGCCGCTCTCCGCGAGCGCCCGGGCGCCCGAAAGAAACGCGGCCTTCGAGGCCACCGGACCGGTGCTGAGCAGCGCACCGCGGATCGGCAGGCGGAAGCCGACCGACAGGAGGGCCTTGAGGAACGCGTCATCGAAGTCCTCTCCGATGCACCCCACCTCCCCCGTCGAGGACATTTCCACGCCAAGGACCGGATCCGCTCCCTGTAGCCGCGTGAACGAGAACTGCGGCGCCTTGACGCCGACATAGTCGAGCTCGAACACCGAGGCGTCGACCTTCCGGATCGGGCTGTCCATGATGACGCGCGTCGCGAGGTCGATGAAGTTGACCTTGAAGATCTTGGAAGCAAACGGAAAGGAGCGCGACGCTCGCACGTTGCACTCGATCACCATGACGTTGTTGTCCCGCGCGATGAACTGGATATTGAACGGACCGTTCAGGGTCAGGGCCCTGGAGATCCTGGCGGCGATGCGGCGCGCCCGGCGCGTGGTCTCGATGTAGGTGCGCTGCGGTGGCAGGACGAGGGTCGCGTCGCCCGAGTGGACGCCGGCGTTCTCGACGTGCTCCGAGATGGCGTAGGCCACGATTTCGCCATTCTTCGCGACCGCATCGATTTCAATCTCTTTCGCGTTCTCGATGAACTTGGTGATGACGGTGGGGTGCTCCGGCGAGACTTCCGAGGCGCGCTCCAGCACGTCGTGAAGGCTGGAGTCGTTCTCGGCGACCGCCATGGCGGCACCGGAGAGGACGTAGGACGGCCGGACCAGCACGGGGTAGCCGACATCCCGGGCGAACGACTCGGCGGCCCCGACCGAGGTCACTTCGACCCAGGGCGGCTGGTCGATCCCGTGGGCATCACAAAGCGCGGAAAACTTGTGCCGGTCCTCCGCCTTGTCGATGCTCTCCGCCGAGGTCCCCAGGATCCGGATGCCGGCCTCGGCGCAGGCCAGTGCCAGGTTGTTGGGAGTCTGGCCGCCGACCGATACGATGATCCCGAGGACACCCTCCCTGGCGTGGATCTCCCGGATCGTCTCCACGGTGATCTCGTCGAAGTACAACCGGTCGCACACGTCGTAGTCGGTGCTGACGGTCTCCGGATTGCAGTTCAGCATGAGGGTGCAGTAACCGAGCTCCCGCAGGGTCTTGACGGTGTTGACGCAACACCAGTCGAACTCGACCGAGCTTCCGATCCGGTACGCCCCGGGGCCGAGCACCAGCACCGAGCGCTCGCGATCGAAGGCGACGTCGTCCTCCTGACCGTGGTAGGTCAGGTACAGATAGTTCGTGCGCGCGGGATACTCGCCGGCCAGGGTGTCGATTTGCTTGACGAACGGCCGGATCCCCGCGGCCTCACGCTCCGCGCGGGTCTCCTGTTCGCCCCTGCCGGTCAGCTGGCCGATCTGGCGATCCGAAAAGCCCGACTTCTTGGCCTCCTTGAGAAGCTCAAAGGACAGAGGCCCCCCACGCGCGGCGCGCAGATCGTCGGCGAAACGGGTGATTCGTCGGATGCGCGCCAGGAACCACCGATCGATCGCCGTCAGCTCATGGACTTCATCGATCGACATGCCGCGTGCGAACGCGCTGCCGAGCGCGAACGCGCGGCGGTCGGTCGGTTGAGAGAGCTCCACGCGGAGGTCCTTGAACCTCATCAACTCGTCCGCCAGCGCGCCTTCCGCGCCAATGTCCAGCATGCGGAGCGCCTTCTGGAACGCCTCCTCGAAGGTGCGGCCAATGGCCATGACTTCACCCACCGACATCATCCCGGAGCCGAGCCGCGTCGAGACCCTGCGGAACTTCTTGAGATCCCAGCGCGGGACTTTGACCACGACGTAATCGAGCGCGGGCTCGAAGCAGGCCGTCGTGGTCCCGGTGACCTTGTTCGGGATCGAGGTCATCGAAAGGCCCAGGGCGAGCTTGGCCGCGACGAAAGCCAGCGGATAACCGGTCGCTTTCGACGCCAGGGCCGAGCTGCGGGACAGTCGCGCGTTGACCTCGATAATGAGGCAGTCGTCGGACTTCGGGTCGAGGGCATACTGGATGTTGCACTCCCCGACGATTCCGAGGTGGCGCACCACCCGGATGGCGATTTCGCGCAGACGGTGGTACTCGCGGTTGGTCAGGGTCTGGCTGGGCGCGACCACGATCGACTCGCCGGTGTGGATCCCCATCGGATCCAGGTTCTCCATGTTGCAGACGGTGATGCAGTTGTCGAGACCGTCACGTACGACCTCGTACTCGACCTCCTTCCAGCCCGCGAGGGACTCCTCGATCAGGATCTGGGAGGCATGGGAAAACGCCGTGGCGGCGCGCTCCCGAAGCGCCGTCTCGTCGTGGCAGACACCCGATCCGAGCCCGCCGAGCGCGTAGGCGATGCGAAGCATCACCGGATAGCCGATGCGCGCCGCGGCCGCCAGCGCCTCGTCCACCGACGTCACCGCCTCGCTGCGCGGCGTCCTGGCCCCGATCTCCGCCAGGCGCGCGCAGAATCGTCCACGGTCCTCGGTGTCGCGGATAGTCTCGACGGACGTGCCCAGGACCTCGACCCGGTGTCGCGCGAACACGCCGGCGTCATCGAGCGCAACGCCGCAGTTAAGCGCCGTCTGGCCGCCAAAGCCAAGGAGGATGCCGTCCGGGCGCTCCTTCTCGATGATCCGCTCGACGAAGTACGGGATCACCGGCAGGAAGTAGATCTGGTCCGCGAGGTCCGCCGAAGTCTGGATGGTGGCGATGTTCGGGTTCACCAGGACGGTCTTGACACCTTCCTCCTTGAGAGCCTTGATCGCCTGGCTGCCGGAGTAGTCGAACTCGCCGGCCTCGCCGATTTTGAGGGCCGAGCTCCCCAGGATCAGGACCTTCCCGGGCCGCTTCACGCCGGGCTGGCCGACATCGCGCAGGCTCAATGGAGCATCTCCAGGAACTTCTCGAACAGGAACGAAGTGTCCGTCGGCCCGGGGTTCGCCTCGGGGTGGAACTGCACGCCCCGGGCCGGTTTCCACTCGTGCCGAATCCCTTCGTTGGTGCCGTCGTTGGCGTTCACGAACCACTCGCGCCAGCCGGCTGGAAGCGTCGACCCGTCGACCGCGTAACCGTGGTTCTGGGAGGTCACCATGCACCGGCGCGTGCCGACTTCGAGGCACGGCTGGTTCTGGGCGCGGTGACCGAATTTCAGCTTGTACGTGTCGGCCCCGGCCGCCAGCGCGAGGATCTGGTTGCCGAGGCAGATGCCGAAGGTCGGGACGCGCTGCTCGAGGGCGCGCCGGACATGTTCCAGCGTCTTGTCCGCCTTCTTGGGATCCCCGGGTCCATTCGACAGGACGAGGCCATCGAAGGGTTCGCCGAAGAAGTCATAGTCCCACGGCACCCGCAGTACGCGGGCACCGGCGCGCACGAGCATCCGGACGATGTTCGCCTTGGCGCCGGTATCGACCAGGACGATGCGCGGGCCATCCGTGCCGTAGGACACGGGTCCGGGGATGCTCACCTCCGAAACGAGGTTCCGGAGGTTCGGATCCTGGAACGGAACGTCGAGGCCGGAGGGCAGGACCTTCCCCAGCATCGCACCGCGGTCCCGGAGTCGCTTGGCGAGCGCCCGGGTGTCGACGCCGGACAGACCCGGAACGCTCTCCTTCTTAAGCCAGTCATCGAGGCTGCGCTCAGCCGACCAGTGGCTGACGTCGTCGGACAGGGTGGCGATCACCAGTCCGGTAACCTGGATCCGCTCCGACTCGAACCACTCGGGAAGGCCGAGGTCGTCCCTGCTCCAGCGCGGCACACCGTAGTTGCCGATGTGCGGGTAGGTGAGGACCAGAATCTGGCCTGCGTAGGACGGATCGGTCAGCGTCTCCGGGTAACCGACCATCCCGGTATTGAAGACGACCTCGCCCGCCACGGGGCAGACGGCACCGAAGAGGGCTCCCGGAAACTCGGAGCCATCCTCGAGCACAAGCCGGCCGACACTGCTCATCGGATCATCACCTCTCGAACGGGGCGGCATTGTATCGCGCCGCATGCCGGGCCGGGAGTGCCGGTGAGAGCCAAGCGGCCCCGGCGGCGCGAATCCACCATCGACCTGATCGGGGGACCTGCTGCAAAGAGTGAGCGCCTTCGCGTCAATGCTGCGCGAGCGGCTCGCCGAGGCCAGCCAAATACTCGGCGATCTTCGCGTGGCCGGCGCGGTTCGGATGGTTCCAGTCGAGCTTGTCACCCTTGTCGTAGACGAAGTACTCGCCCACGCGGTTTTTGGCACGCGAACCGGCCTCATCCTCGGGGTCGACGAAGGCCCAGTACACGTCGAGGATCTTCACATTAGGTCCGAGCGCGTTCACGAAGGCAGCCTGCGTCGAGCGCTCGAGGAAGCCGTCCTCCCACTTCACGCCGTGTCCGGCGTAGGTACGCGCCGCCTCCTCCGAGATCTGCATCTCGTAGGGGAGCAGGACCACGGTGAAGCGCCGCCCCTGCGCTGCCACGTCGCTGGCGAGCGCGGCCACGCGGCCGGCGGTCGCGCGCACGGTCTCGGCGTTCTCCTCCGGAAAGAGCTCCGCCGCCTTCCAGCCGTGATGGCCGTAGCCCATCGCGAGCATGAATTCGGCGAAGCGGAAGCGAAGCGCCGAGTAGAGGTAGCTGCGCCCGCGCAACTGGTCGAGCCACTTCACGCGCTGGCGGAGCGAGCGGACGCGCGAGGTGTCGTCGCCTTCCTTCATGGAGGGTCGCGTCGGCAGCAGGTCGTTCAGGTTGAACAGGTAGACCACCTCGGCGAGGTCGTACGTCTCGGCGATCTCCAATGTGCGCGGATGAGTCTCGGCGTTGATGCCGTTCGAGGCCGCGCCGAAGGTCCAGTGCTCGAGCTCGGGCCGGAGCTTCTCCATCAGGTCGGGGATGCGGTAGCCGTGGCCCGCGCCCACGCCGCGCGTCACCGAGTCGCCGAAGTAGCCGATGCGCGGCTTCGTGCCGGCGAGGTCGAACTCGTCGTCCGGAAAGGTGAGCGAGTTCCGCCGCAGGATGCCGAAGGGGTACTCGTAGACGCCGGGCTCTTCGCGCAGGACGGTGTAGTAGCCCGGGTCGTAAGGCACCCAGATCCGCAGCGCGATCTCCGCGGCCGTCGCCCCGAGCGTCAGGATCGCGAGGTTCACGCCCAGCAGGGCCAGCCACGGATGCCGCTCGAACCAGCGTCGTCGCACGCTCACGGGCGGGAATAGTGACCGGCGGGCGCCTCGACTGTCAAGGAGCAGGCTCCGCTCGCCACCGGAGCGGTGCGCACGGGTCCGCGGGGTCGCCGATCGCCGCCAGCCCGGTCGGTCTCCCGGGGGTTTCCCGCGCCATGGCCCCCACGTACATCCACGACCCGATGGCCGTCGAGGCGAACGGCTGCCCGTGGGCTCGGGTTGCGGCGCTAACGCGCCGTGAGCACGTGCCGCGCCAAAGCTCCCTCGAGGACATCATTGTTGATTGTGACGTAGAGCCGCCCGCCTGTCACGGAGAGCGCGAACGCCATACGGCGCTCCAACCGGGCCACCAACTGGGCCAGCAGAGCGCGGTCCAGACTATAGAGTTCGAGGTCCGCCGCACGGTGAATGCGTGCGCCGGACCATTGGCGCATCAGCTTTTCGGGGTCCTTGTGGGTGTAGACGGCCACGCGCGCGGCCGCCTTGCTCGCCTTGTGCACCCGTGCCGCGTCGGGGGCCCCGATGTCGACCCAGACGCTCAGCGCACCGGTGAGATCGCGCACCCCTATCGTCGGCTCCTCCGGCTCGGCGATCCCGTTCGAGAAGCCAATCCCGTCGGCGTACTCGAGACAGTAGGCGAGAACGCGGACGAGGAGATACTCCTCCGATTCCGATGGATGCCGCGCAACACGAAAGGCCAGCGTTTCGTAGACGCCCCGATCGACATCGGCAAGCTCGATGTCGAAGGCGTGCATCGTTGCGGTCAATGCCACGGTCGACCTCACCGTCTCGGGGCTACTTGTTCATGTCCTCACCCTTTTCGAGCTTGCCGATGAGGCGCCGGACGTTCTCACGGTTCGGATCGTCGGGGGCGACGGCCAGGGCCGCTTTCGCGTGCTTCAGCGCGGCCTTGTAGTTGCCGAGCGCGGATTGCGAGCGCGCGATCCCGAGGTCGAGTGGCCACTGGCCCGGCAAGCGCCTGGCCGCGGCCTGAAAGACGCGCAGCGCCTCCTGCGGCTGCCCGGCCCCGATCAGGGGACGGGCATACTGATAGATGTCGATCGGCCCCGCAGACGGATGGGCGAGGGCCTTGTCCATGGTCGCCTTCGCCTCCGCCTCCTTCCCCAGGGCCTTCTGCGCCGCGGCGAGCGTGCGCAAAGAGTCCCAGTCCTCCTCGCCGATGAACGGCATGCTCACGGCGTTCTGAGCCCAGCGCTCGGCCTCGTCGAGGTGGACCTTCTGCTGGATCAGGTAGTCGGCCGCCTGCTGCCAGGCGTGCCAGTCGAATCCCGGCGAGCTCCGCAGCTCGTCGCGCAGGGTCGCGACGTACAGCTCGACCGTTTCGGGCACCTCGATCGCGATAGGGACGCGCAGCTCCTCCCACTCGAGCGCCAGGACCGCGCGATCGGGATGTCGATCGATGAAGTCGTAGGCCAGCCACTCGCGATACGGAGCGGATGCCGGCTTGACCGTGACGCGTAGCGCGTCTTCGGCCTCGTCGTAGCTGTAGCTCCCCCAGGAAATCGAGTTCTTTGAGAAGATGACCATCCACTCGGTCTCGCCGGGGACGAAGTGCAGCCCGTAGACGCCGGCGGCCAGCGGCCGCCCCTCCACCTTGACGGCGTGCGAGAAGCGCACGACGGTGTTCTCGTTGGCGCCTCCGCGCCACGGACACTTCTTGCCGCAGGTGCCGAAGCTCTCTTCGTTCCAGCCGTACGGCACGAGCTGTCCCCAGATCTTGCCGCGGCGATCACTGCCGTCCGGGGCGTGCACGTCGGGACTCGAGTATTCGACGCTGACCGTGGCGAGGCCGATGTGCTGGGTGATCGAGCACTTCTGGTTGTCGCCGCTGGGCGGCAGGGAGACACCCTGGGCGGCCGCAGGGGCGGAGAAGGCCAGGGCGACGGCGGCGACCAGGAACGACACGTTGACATTGCTGGACATGGAACCTCCTCAGTGGCATGGGGCGGGGGAGCGCGCGCGGATGCCGCAGGCCGCCTCCATCAGTAGCGGGGGCGCCGCGGCGGCCGGTTGTAGTGCGAGATCATGTAATGGACTCCGACCATCATCACCGCCTCCCAGGCCCGCCCGACCTCGGGGCTGAAAGCCGGGTCGCATTCCTGCACCGCCGACAGGAGGCTGTCGAGCCAGAGGTCGTAGAGCTCGCCGCCGATGTTCAGATCGTGGCGGCTGTGCCGCTTCGCGATGTCCTTCAGGTGCCGCTCGGGCCCCGCGGTCTCGTCCTCGGCGGCGAGCAGCATCGCCTGGAGCGAGGCCCGCACTTCCCGCTTCTGGCGCACGAAGTCGGTGTGCGCGAACTTCTCCCGCACACTGGGCGAGGAGGCAAGGAAGATCTCGTAGAAGCGATCGAGAAACGCCGGGTTTGCGTTGCACCGTTGCAGGCTGTCGTCGAGTGTCTTGAGCATGGCCTTGTCCATTTCACACCTCCCGGCTTGGCGTACGGATGGCGTACTCGGATCTGCGGGCGGGCATGGCGGCGCCGGGCCTAACGGGTGACGGGCGAGTCGGGCTTATCCGGCGGGTCCTCACGGTCGGCGGAACGCAGGGCGCGGCCGCAGGATCTCGCAGGCATGCCCGACCTCGGGGCAGGGATCGCCATCGGCCTGTCCCTCGGGGCCCATCATCAAGCCCAGGATGCGACCCGGCGGATGTGAGTCCGCGCTCCCTGGCTTCATTTTCCATTTCCGGCCTCGGCGTCGCCTACCGGCGCGGGTCCCTACGCATCCTAACAGGTATTGAGTCTTGCGCCGTATTCGACGGCCACGTCCGACGTCAGAAGGACCGGTTCGCCCGAATGCGTGCTTCGAGCCCGCGTGCGTCCTGGAGGTGCTGAAGGATCCACCGAGAAGCTGCCGCGGCCCTGCCAGGGGTTCCCGGCGCAGATCGCCCCCGACGACATCTCCCTGAAACTCGCCGGCGCCGGCGGCAACGGGGCCCAGACAGCCAGCTTGTTTCGCCCATGCACCGGCTCAGACGCCGCGCAGGGTGCGGTCGAGGACCCCGAGAAGGCGATCAATCCGGCGCGGCGTGACGATGTACGGCGGCACGAGGAGGAGACCCGATCCGTCGCCGGTGGCCGTCAGCAGGATCCCGGCCCGGAGGGCGGCGGCCGCGATCAGCTCGACGCGCTGCGCGGCCGTGACCCGGCGGCGCGAGCGCGGCACGCGGCCCGGCTCGATCTCAACGCAGAGGAGAAGACCACCGCCGCGCACGTCGGCGATGCGGCCGGGGTGGGCGTAGCGCAGCACCTCGAGCCCGGCGCGCAGCCGGATGCCCATCGCCGCGGCGCGCTCCACCAGCCGTTCACGCTTCAGGATGCGGATCGTCGCGCGCGCGGCCGCGCAGCCGAGCGGGTGGCCGCCGAACGTCAGCCCGTGGTTGAAGCCGTTGCGGCGCAGCCATTCCCCCCACGAGCGCTCGAAGACGACCGCTCCGAGTGGTGCGTACCCGCCGGTCAACCCCTTGGCGAGGACGATGGCGTCGGAGACCAGCCCCACCGCCTGCGAGCCGAACCAGCGGCCGGTCCTTCCGAACCCGGTGACCACCTCGTCGGCGATCAACTTGATGCCGTGACGATCGCAGAGGGAGCGCAGCCCGCGCGACAGCGCGCGCGACAGCGGCACCGCCCCCGACATCCACATGAACGGCTCGACGATGACGGCGGCGAAGGTCTTCGCCCCATGACGCGCGAGCGTCCGCTCCGCCCTCTCGAGGGCCAGTTCATTGGCGCGCGGCCAGTCCCGCCCGGCGGCCTCCCGCAACTCGTAGGGGGAGGGCGTCTTGACCGCCCACGGCCTCCGGTCGCCGTACGGCGTGAGCGGGAAGCCGCAGAGGTTTTCGATGGTCATCGTGTCGCCGTGGTAGCAGGGCGAGAAAGTGAGAACACGGGTGCGCCCGGTCACCCGGCGCGCCGCCCGGACGGCGTTCTCGAGCGCGTCCGATCCGCCGACGCCGAGCTGTGGCGTGGTGAGGTGGCGCGGCAGGACGGTCAGCAGATCGCGGGTGAGCGCCAGGCGAACATCGGCGAAGCTGGCGGGGGAGACCCACGACATCCGCCGCGCCTGGGCCGCCAGCGCCCGGGCCACCTCGGGGCGCCCGGTGCCGATGTTGTTCACGAAGTACTCCCCGAACCAGTCCTCGACGACGGTCCCGTCGGCGCGGGTCAGGGTCATCCCGCGACTGCGGACGAAGGTGTTGGCGGGCGTGGCCCGGCGCGATGCGGCATCGCCCGTGTACCAGAGGTTGAGATAGAAGGGGCGATCGGCGCTCCCGCGCATCCGGCGGGCAGTATAGCATCGGGGAAATCGGGCTATGCGCTGCGCGACCAGTGCTCCACGGATCGCGTCAGGACGCGCTGAACGCGGCCAGTCCCGGCAAGGCGTGGGTGGCGCGCCCCGCCGCCCGGATCTCCCGCCCCGTTCCGGCGGCTACGCGACGTAACGGGCGAGGTTGAAGAGGCCGGTCGGGAACAGGCCGATCGCCAGGATGGCGAGCGCGGCGAGGAACAGGGCCACGGCGTCGGTGGCGGCGAGCGGCGCTGGCGGGGCCAACCCTGCGACCGGCTCCCGGAAATACATCTGCACCACGACGCGCAGGTAGTAGAACGCCCCGACGACCGAGGTCAGGAGTCCCACGGCGGCCAGAGGCACGAGATCGGCGTTGACCGCCTCGCGGAAGATGTAGAACTTCGCCATGAAGCCGCCGGCCGGCGGAATGCCGGTCAGCGACAGCATGAACAGCGCCATGGCCGCGGCGAGAGCCGGTCGCCTCCGCCCGAGCCCGGCATACGCCGGGAGCGCGAACCCCTGCTCCCCGTCCCCTTCCCGGCCGACGATTGCGGCCACCGCGAAAGCGCCGATCGTCATGAACGCATAGACGACCAGGTAGAAGAGCAGCGACCCGGCCCCTTCGGACTGCCGGCCGGCGGCCGCCAGCGCAACCAGCAGGTAGCCGGCGTTGGCGATGCTCGAGTAGGCGAGCATCCTCTTGATGTTCTGCTGTCCCAGCGCGGTCAGGTTCCCGAGCACCATCGTCAGGATGGCGATGACCGAGGCGATCTCGATCCACATCTCCTTGATCGGCGGCTGGCCGAGCGCCACGGAGACGATCCGGATCATCGCCGCGAACGCGGCCGCCTTGGTGCCGGCCGCCATGAACCCGGCCACGGGTGCTGTCGACCCCTGGTAGACGTCGGGCGCCCAGAAATGGAACGGCACCGCGGCGATCTTGAACGCCAGGCCGATCAGGAGTAGCGCCGCACCGGCCAGCAGCAACGGGTCGGGGCCGGAGTCGCGCATGCCGGAGAGGGCGCCGCCGATGCCGGGCAGGTCGATGTGGCCGGTCGCGCCATAGAGGAGCGCCATCCCGTACAGCAGGAACCCGGTCGAGAAAGCGCCGAGCAAGAAGTACTTCAACGCCGCCTCGATCGAAAAGACGCGGTCGCGCGTGAACCCGGCCAGGATGTAGAGCGGGATGGAGAGGATCTCGAGGCCCAGGAAGAGAGTCAGGAGATTCTCGCTGGCGGCCATCATCGTCATGCCGGAGAGGGCGAACAGGATCAGGGCGTAGAACTCGCCGTACGCCGCCCCCGCGGCTTCCAGATGGACCACCGACACCAGCACGGTCAGCGCGGCCACGATGACGAAGATCACGTGAAACGCCAGTGCCTGCGGGTCGATCAGGAGCGCGCCGTTCAGGACCTCGCGGCGGCCACCCTCGCGGAGCAGGAGGGCCGCGGCCACCGCCGAAACCCCGAGGATCAGCATCGACTGCGCGGCGCACAGGCGCAGCGTCCGGTGCTTCAGGATGGCGACCTGGAGCAGGATCCAGATGCCGCC
>Ga0247727_10017031_pt1 | contig 11622 bp, 12 predicted proteins | sample WisWelCaveWW1625_FD_202498 | JGI IMG/M metagenome (GOLD analysis project Ga0247727, IMG submission 202498) | Biofilm microbial communities from Wishing Well Cave, Virginia, United States - WW16-25 | ecosystem: Environmental > Aquatic > Deep subsurface > Groundwater > Cave microbial mat | place... | reverse complement strand
CGCCGAGCTGCAGGAGTGCGTCCTTGAAGTCGAGCCCGGCCGTCTGCATGAGGAAATCAAAGGCGCTGCCCTTGCCGCAGCCGGCGAAGCAGCACCACTTGCCGGTCTTCCGGTTGAAGGCGAACGATGGGCTCTTGTCCGCGTGGAAGGGACACAACGCCGTGACCCAGCCCTCGGTCGACGGCCGTGGCTTGGCCAGGCCCTCGAAGAGCACCGAGAAGTCCCCGATGCGCTCCAGGACGGCCCGCTTGTACTGTTTCCACACGTCTGCGCTGTCCGTCATGACGCTGCGCTCTTGTCCGCGCGTTCCTGGCGATACCGCCAGTACTTCTCCAGGAGCCGGTAGGTGAGCGCATTGCCGTGCGCGCAGTCGCCGGCGAAGAACACGCAGACGCGGTACTTCACCGACCAAGCCACGAGGGAGTTCATGGCCGCCTTCGGGTTCATCTGCGAGAACGCTGGGGTGATCAGGAAATCCGGTAGTGTCGTCTCCACCACGATGGCCGCGTAGTCGAAGGCGGCGAGCCGCTCAAGCTCGCGCTCGAAGCGGGCCCGTCCCTGGCCGAGCGACGCGTAGGCATCCGCCTTGCGCTTGCGCTCCACCGCAACCTGCTCCTCCAGCCCAACGATGGAGTAGTCACCCGTCGGGAGCGTCTTCACCTCGGAGCGCTTGAAGCGATACGGCTTCTGCTCTCGGGTGTCGATGGCCACCACGAACTCCGGTATTGTCATCGCAGCATCGCCTTGAGGCGGGTGAAGCGGCGCTGCTGCTGATTACGCCCGATGATCTTCGGGATCTCCTCCCGGTGGCCCACGAGGATGCAGACGCGCTGCGCCCGGCTGACGGCGGTGTAGAGCCAGTTCCGCTGCATAAGGAAGGGCCCGAACGCCCGGTGGATGGGGATCACGATGATCGGCGCCTCGCTGCCCTGGTACTTGTGACAGGTCACTGCGTAGGCGAGCTCGAGCTCATTCTCGAAGAGCGGCAGCTCGACGATCCGCTCGGGATTCTCAAAGGCGACTGTCAGTGTCCGCGCCTGCGCGTCGATCTCCGATACGTAGCCGATATCTCCGTTGATGATGTCCTTGCCATAGTCGTTCTTGTTCTGGATGACCTTATCGCCGACCCGGAAGCGCGATCCCCCGACGGGCGGATTCGGATTGAGTCGCTGCTGGAACTCCGTATTGAGCGCTTTGCAGGAGAGGCTTGTCTTTTCTCGCAGCGGGCAGATCACCTGCACCTCCCTGAACGGGTGCACGCAGTAGGAGTCGGCCAGGCGCCGGCCCACGAGCTCCAGGAGCGCGTCGCGGATGGCCTCCTCACTATCCCGCTTGAGAACGAAGAAGTCCTTCGCCGAGGAGTTTCCGAGCGCGATGTCCTCGCCGTTCTTGATCCGGTGACAGTTGCGGATGATGAGGCCTTCGTCCTGCCGCTTGATGATGGTCAGCTCGGTGGTGGGGATGACCCCGGAGGCGATCGCGTCCTTGAGGATGTTGCCGGCCCCGACCGAGGGCAGCTGGTAGGTGTCGCCCACGAGGATGAGCCGCGTGGATGGTGCCAGCGCTTCGAGCAGGCGGGCCATGAGCGGGACGTCCACCATGCTCATCTCATCGACCACGACGAGATCCGCCGTGATCGGGTTTTCCGCATTGCGAGTGAAGATGAAATGACCATCCTGCATCTGCGGCTCAAGGAGCTTGTGAATCGTGCATGCCTTCAGGCCGGATTGCTCAAAGATGCGCTTGGCAGCTTTGCCGGTGGGCGCAGCTAGGACGATGCGGGTGTTCGGGAAGGATGAGGTAATCCGCTTGATGGTGAACGTCTTGCCCGTGCCCGGTGCGCCGGTCAGGATGAAGACGCCGCTGCCCACAGCCTTGGCCAGGGCGTCGCGCTGGTCGTCCGCAAGGCCTTCGAAGTCCGGCTGCCCGGGCGGCAGCGTCTGTCCAACCAGGGTGCGCAGCTTCTTGGCGATGAACTGCTCATCCTCGAAGAGCGCCGCCAGAGAGATCAGGTCGTCCTGGATGATAATGAGTCGGTTATCCGCGAGGACCTTCAGCACTGGTTCGATCGCTGCACGGGGCAGATCTAGGAGTTTCGCGCCTTCGTCCAGGAGTAGCGCTGTGGGCACAGCGGTGTGGCCCTGCGCAAAAGCCATCTCCTTGAGGAGGTGCACCAGGCCCGCCTGAATGCGGGGCAGCCCGTCCCGCTGGTAGCCCACCTTGCGGGCTACGTCGTCGGCCGTCACGAACCCAATCCCGTCTACCGCTTCGATCAGCTCGTAGGGATTCGCCCGAACCCGATCCGGAGCTTCGTGACCCCACAGCTCCACCATCTTGGCCGTGGCGCGCCGCGAGACGCGGGTGCTATGGAGGATTTCGTTGAGCCGTAGTTGGAGTTCCTCGTTGGCCTCGTTGTTGCGCAGCATCGCGGCGATCTCGAGCGCCCGCTTGGAGGTGAGACCCGAGATCTCGCGCGCCACGCGCTCGGGGTCGGTCTTGCAGATGGCGAGGGTCTCCTGGCCGTAGGCGTTAACCAGCCGCTTGGAGATCTCCGGACCGATCCACTTGCAGTTCTCCATCAGGTAGGCCCGGATGGCGGTCGCGTCCTTTGGGTAGGAGGCCTTGTAGTCGCTGAAGACGAACGTGTCCCCGAAGCGCGGATGGCGCTCCATCCGGCCGCGGAACTCGTACTCCATCCCGACCTGGGGCGCGAACAGGTGCCCCTTGACGGAGATCCCGCTGTCGAGCTTCCCGATCAGGAAACCCGCCTTGTGGAACCGGATCGCGTCGAGGGTGCCGGTGAGGGTGGCCGATCCATTCGCCATTCGTGAGCGCGCCCCAGCAGCTCAGAATGGCAGGTGCTCTTCGCCGTCGTCCTCGCCGCCGGTATCGGCCGGAGGGGCGTCGGATTCACTCGCCCGTTCGTAGCCCGCGAAGGGCACGGTGTTGCGCTGCTTCTTGCGCCCCTCGGCGTCCTCGTAAGACTCCGTGTCCACTGTCAGGATCGCCACGCGCCCCTTGATCAGCTCGGGGGTCAGATCTAGTTCCTTGCTGACGTCGAATCCCAGCCGCGAGCAGATAAGCTTGACCCGCTTGAGGGCGGCCTCGGAAAAGACGAGATTGTCAAAGATGAGCCGCCCCGCAGAGGGGCCTTTGATGATTTCGAAGCGCAACCGCCACATCTCATCGCCGTGCTGGGTCGAGGCCTCCTCGATGCCGACTAACCGGCACAGGTACTTGCCGGCCGGCACTGGAGAAAAATCCTGCACATCATCCACATGGCTGAAGTCGATCTTCGGCATTGGTCATGCCCTCCTTGTTTGAAGGTTGCGAGTGTTGATCCACTTGGTGGCGCTCCTGAGCGCGTCCGATGTTGCGACGGGCTGCATCACGCCTTGCCCGGTTCCTTGGCCGCCGCGGCCTGGAACTTCTTGAGGATCAGCTCCGCGTTCTCCTTGGTGAGCCCGTCGAGGCTGTCGGCCCCGTAGGCGGCCAGACGCCGGGCGACCTGGTCCGGTGTCATGCCGAACTGCTCGATGGCGGCGGCGATGGCCTGCTTCTGCTCCTCCGTGGCGAGCGTCACGGGCTTGGCCTTCCGGTCCAGCGCCTGCTGGCCGAAGACGCTCTCGAAGGCCGCGTAGCTGGCCGCGAAGTCTTCCTTGGGGAGCTTGTTGGAGCGGTCTTTGAGGCATGTGCCCAGGTGTCGGCCCTGCGGGTCCTTCCAGAGCCGCACGATGGTATCGAACAGGTAGGGCAGCGACTTTTCACCGTCGAAGGTCTCCCCGACGGCGACCATGAAGGAACCTTCCTTGTACTTGGTCTTTTCTCGCGCCGTGACGATCACGTTCATGTCCAGCGCGATGAGCTTACGGATCAGCTCTTTGAACTCCGCCTTGATCGTCATCCAGTCGCGGGGCTGCAGATCGTAGAACTCGTGGCGGTAGCCCTTCGACCCCTTGTTGCGCTTGAGGAAGATGTCAGACCACTTCTTCTGCAGCGCATCCCAGTAGATCGTGATGGGATCGATGACGAGGGTCCGGTGCTCGTGACGGTGCTGCAGCAGCCAGTCCACGGCCTCCATGACTTCATCGGCCGTCGTGGCGCGCAGGACCTCAAAGTCGAAGGCGTCGCCGTAGAGATCCGCACCCCCTTCCATGTCGATCACGACCGGCTTGGGAAACTGCAGCGCCAACGTGGTCTTGCCCACGCCCGAGTCACCCCACAGGAAGAGCTTCAGGCGCTTCGGCAGCGTCGTGGCCTTCTGGAACGGGGACTTGCCGTCCTGCTTCTTGCTGAAATCCAGGTGGACGCCCTTCGGAGCCTCCTGGGCCTCGGCCTCCGGTGCTGCTGCTACCTGCGATTCCTCCGGAGGGAGCATCACATCGGTTTTCATGGCTTCACCTCCTGCTGATGGTTAGTTGGCCCCATGCACCGGTCCCAGAACCCGCAGAAGCGGGGGGAGCAGTGCCATCCGTTCGGATTGGGAAAGAAGACCTGCCGGTCGATGGCCTGGGCGACCTCCTCGATCAGCCCGAGCAGCCATTGGCAGTCGCGGTTGGTGCGGCGAGTCGGTATCTGGATTGCCTTGGGGGTCTTCTGTTTGATGACCGCGTCCACGCGCAGGCCTTTCTCGATCTCGCCGAACGTGGCGCGGTAAGCGAGGCTGTAGAGGGTGAACTGCAGGTCGCGGTCCAGATCCTGCTGGCTGGGCGTTTTGGAGTAGGCCTTGTTGTCGCAGACCGTGCCGTCTTGCTCGATGAGATCCCACACGCCCACGAGCTCGTAGGGGAATTCCGCGCCGAGCGAGATGCGGAAGGGTTTCTCGACGAGCAACGGCTGGACCGTCGGCGCGATCTCGCGGTGATGGGCGGCGACGATGGCGAGGCCCTCGTCCTTGAGCGCGCCAGCGCTTTCGTCGGACTCGAAGGCGACCTTCTCGACGCGAAGCGCCTCGTCGAAGCGCTCGGCGTAGAACGCCTGGAGGTCCTCGAGTGGCAGGTCTGCGTGGCTGGTGATCTTCTGGCGGTAGTTGCGCTCAACGGTCTCGTGCCAGACGCGACTCTGCACCATCGCGCCGGACGCCGGCGTCCGGATTCCCAGCACGTAGCGGTAGTGGTACTGCCGGGGGCAGCGCAGAAACATGTTGAGCTGCGTGAAACTCAGGCGGCGCTTCTCAGGCCTACGCTCCAGTCCTGTCTTGCCGGCACTAGCCGGTTCAGTGGTCGCCGCGGGTTTCAGAGTTTCGTTCATGAGGTTGTCCCTGCTTTACTTCCGCCCGGCTGGCGGATTTCTGTCTGCCCTGAAGAAATGTCACGATCAGGTCCGCCACGATCTCAACCACGTCGGCCGTCTCCTTCTCGGAGAGCTCGCTGTAGTGACGCTTGATCTGAAGCGGCACAGGCGTTGGCACGCGTCACGTCTCCCTGAGAGAGCGGAGGAACTCTTCGATGGCTGGATGGGGCTTAAGATTTGGCCGTCTCAGTGGCGCGTCAGCGGGGGCTTGGTCTTCGAGGCGACGGAGGATTTTCCCGCGGATCACATCCAGGTTCTTGATGAGTCGCCACACCAAGTCATCGTCCACCTCGTAGACCGCCACCAGTCCACCGATGACAAGCGCCTCCTCTTCGAAGAGGTCGTTGATCAGTGCTTTGGCGTCCGCTGTGCTGATCATGGCTCCTCGCTTCTTCCGGCCATCAGTTCATTCCCCTGTAACCCATAAAGGGGGTAGAGAGTTCCGCACGGGGACAGGCCACTTCAGGAATTACCGCTCGTTCTCTTTCGAAGCGGCCGATGACGGCTTCAGCTCGCTGACGGCGTTTCTTGGTGGTCTGGTAGTCCAGTCCCGCCTCGCGGGCGTAGTCGGCGACCGACTGACCGTAGACTCGCGTGCCAATCAACAGGAAAAAGTCGGCCTCGCTGATCCGGTCTGCCTGCAGATGCTCGCGGAGACGCTGGGTCTCGATCTCCTGCGCTTCGCGGAGCTCGATCCCGGTGAAGTCGATCCCGTCAACGCCGTCGGCCAGCGCCTCGATGTCTTCAGGGTCGGTTGCGAGCTCGCGGTTCGTACGGTTCCATGTGCGCCGATACTCGTCATACAGCCGATGCACGGTGTCATTGAAGACTTTCTGGACGAGCCGATCGGGACGCTGCTTGACGTCGACACGGCAGAGGACTTGGAGGAACGCCCAGGTGATGTTCTGCCAGCGCTCGTGCGGATCCGCGTCCCAGCGTCGCTTCTGGAAGTGGATGGATTCCAGGCCGGGCCAGAAAATCATCAGGAGAATCGCACGCCAGTGCGGATCCTTATCCTGGGTGTGAGCTTCGAGAATCGGGCGGAGGACCTCATCCTTGCGCGGGTCGGTTGAGGTGCCGCTCCGCATAAAGGCGATAACGTCCGCCCATGTCCTGAACTGCCGGAGGAAGGGTTTGTTCCTCTGGAGTCTCTCAAGCAGGTTCTGGTAGTCATCAGTCCGAATTTCCTGCTCGAGTCGCGCACGATCCCGTTCCCGTGAGACACTTCCCATGACGCCTGGCCTCTCTGGCCGGGCGTCATGCGCCTCCTACTGGCCTATCTGGGCGTCGAGCGCCTCATGGGGTTATAGGTTAGGACTTGGATGTCGCCGACTGAGCCTGCTGTTCCGAACACGGCTCGGCGAGCTCATTCAGGGCGCGGCAGGACCTGCAGATGCTCGTCACGGGGAAACCGACGAGGTACTCATGGCCTCGGGCGAACCGAATGTGGAGCCGGTCGCCCTCCCTCAGCCCGAGCAGCTTCTCGCACCGCGTACATCGCCATTCCCGATCCATCGCTGCCTCCGTTGTTCTCGATCTGGAGGCAGTATGGGAGGCGCGACTGTATGCGGACCGGAGCCGGGCTGTAGGCCGGCTGTATTCAGAGGACTTTGAGGGGGGAACTTAGGACTTCGGCAGGAAAATAAGAGCGAACGTGACGTCCGCGTCGGGCCGGAAGACGTATTCGGCGTGATCGTCGATCATTTCCGTCTTGAAGAGCGCCCAGCCCGACGTGCGCTCCAGGTCGATGGCTTTGCGGGCCCGCTGGAAGATCTGCTTACCTGATTGCTGCTCGTCCGTCAGGCCGTTCACATTGGGATCGAACCGGCCGGAGGCCTCGGTCGCCTTGCGCAGGATCCGGAAATAGCTGGTCTGGATACCTGTCGTGGTCTTACGCCGACGGCCGTTCGGTTTGCTCGCGGTCTTTGCGCGCTCATCGGCGAAGATCTGATAGGTGCTCGCGGCCAATACGAGATCACGATATTCCTGCTCGGTGAGATTCTTCCATCCCTCCACCGTCAGCGCATCCGCGAATACATCGGTCGCGGCACTGACCCCCGCTGACGCGCGCCGGCCGATCGTGGCGAAGATGTTCAGTACATTTGTGGCGGCTTCCAATTTTCCAGCCGGCGAGAGGCGGATCGTATCTCCAAGCGAAATGATGGGAACGCCGATCGTGCGGAATTGTCGAGCGGTCTCCGGCGAGATAAACCGGTCGGTGGGCGTGAGGACCGCGAAGGAGGCGCCTTCCGCGCGGGAGCGAAGAGCGTCAAGCATCGGCGCATACTGCCTCGCAGAGGCAGCCGCGAGGAAGAAGATGGGATGCTTGGTGCCAGGCTGTGGGATGTAGAATCCGGCTTGGTAGGCCTGCGGCAGCCCGTCGATGGCACGCACTGTCCCGCTGATCTGCAACGGACTCCGGAGCTCTTCGAGAAGGCTTTCCGGCACGACGCCCATGAGCTCCACGTCCCTCGGTGCAAGCTGCACCTCTTCGCATTCAGCGGGATCGTTCCCGCAGACTGCAACATGGGGGCCGTTCCCGGTCTCCATGATGTGTCGCGGGCAGCCCTCGCCGCCCGGCTGCGGGCATGGGTAGCGATCGGCAACTCGCAACACTGAGAGTAGCCCTGTGCGCTCCAAGGCGCCGGCGACGTCCGAACCGATCTTCTCGGCCAGCGCTGGTCTGACCCCACAGAGCGGAAAGTTAGTTTCGAGCGCCTGAAAGAACCTCGTCAGCTCCATCCGTCACCACAGGGTCGGGTCCGATCTTGATGAGCCGATTCGCTCGTAGGAAGGCCTCGGCAGCAGCGCCATCTCGGTCGCGATCATAGATTGCGACGTTGGGAGGCCGCACATCGAGCCGGCGAGCCTTGCCTCCACTTCGATATTTCACCCGGAAGGCTGCGCGGACGATGTCGCCCGCCGCGAGATTCGGGAACGCTCTGGCCCTGGCGCTTCTGAGCAGATCGTAGCCCTTGGTGATTTGCGTGACGTGCTGGTCATCGTCGATCTGAATCCAGACCTCGCACAGCTGCGCGGACGTGATCCCATGCGGGAGGCTGAGCTCGAAGTGCGCCGCCTGTATCGGTTTGAGCGTGTAGATATCTCCTGCGGGAAAGTGCTCGGGGTCGTTGAAGTACACGCATCCGAATTGCTTGCGGTACTCCTCTTTCTCGGGCAACGACTGGGCGTTCAGTTTCAAGATGCCGGTTTGCGTATCGTAGAGGATCGAGTCGTGCTTCTGGGGGCGATACGCGACGCGGGACTTTCGGAGATTCTTGTCGATGCTGCCTTCAGAGCGATAGGTCTGGCCGTGGGTCACGATGAAGCGGATTTCCGAGCCTTCCTGGTAGGGATAAATCTCGCAGACCATGCCGCGGTTGCGCCCGTCGAACCATGCGGCCAGCGCCTGCTCTAGTGCGGCCTTCCCATGCCGTGCGGCGGCCAGCGTCAGGCGCGCGTTACTCGCTGATTGAAACTCGGAGTAGTTTTTGATCTTCCGGTGCGCCGTCTTCTCATAACAGGCCTGGATCAGCGAGGGTTTGGCCCGATAGACCGCGATGGCGTACTCGCCGCACGTCATATTCTCATCGAGCCCATCCATCGACTCGCCACAGAGCATGAGTTCATTCAGGATGCGATCGTGGCCCGAATCATCCGCCAGGTCATCCAATACGTAGAGCCGCTCCAACAGATCGCCGGGCATATCCTCGTCTGGTTTGGTAAAGACCTCGAGAAGTTTCCGGTCCGTCGCATCGTCGTTGGAGAGTTGAGAGAGATTCAATCCTTGGCGCTTGAAGTAGTCGGTGAAAGGGGCGAGCAGCGGGGCGAGATGATGGGGCTTGTCGATGCTTTGCAGAAATGCGAGATCGCTGAACCGCTTGAACCTGAGTCGCGCCATGCTGCCTCCCGCGTGTTACCCGCCGCTTGGACCGTTCATATCGCTGATTGTTCGATTGTTCGTTGCACCCCGACGACTTTGCCCTGGATTTTGAATTCCCCAGACTGCACGTGGATCGGCCGCATGCTGCTGTTCGCCGGCTCAAGCCGCACACCGTTCCCATCCCGATAGAAGCGCTTGAGCGTGGCTTCGTTCTCAATGAGCGCAACGACGATGTCGCCGTCATCGGCCGTGTCCTGCTTGCGCACGATCACGCAGTCGCCATCGAGGATGCCAGCTTTCACCATACTCTGACCCTCGACCTGGAGGGCGTAGGCTTCGCGCCCGCGGAGCAGATCCCGTTTCACCGCGACAGTGCCGCAATTGTGCTCGATGGCCTCGATGGGTTGACCGGCTGGGATGCGCCCGACAATTGCGACCTCGACGATGTCGCTGCCCAATCTGGATCGCCTTCGCATACCTTCGACGATCAACGATCGTGCGCCCCGGTCTCCCCGCCTGAGATAATTCTTCCGTTCCAGCGTCTTCAAGAAATCGAACACGCTGGAACTCTCGATGTGGAAGGCGCGCCCGATCTCGCGCACGGTCGGCGGCATCGCGTGCTCGCGGATGAAGGCCTTCACCCACTCCAAGATCTGCCGCTGGCGCGCGGTGAGTTCCGCGGTTTCAGGTCTGGCCATGACCCTCCCCTGGGGTTGGCGAATCAGGAAATGAGGCCTGTATTGTAGCCTAACGTTCGTTCGGCATACAAGCCATTTGTTCCGCGACCGGCTGTTTGTCCCCTTGCGCCCCCTCAAGATGGCCTTTCCTGTAGGAGAACCCTCATGTTGACCATCGGTCATGAGGGGAATTACCTTGATTCGGGGTGCCTGGTGAGTTAGGGTTCAGCCCACAGGAACTTCACATGCCACAGACGACGAAGGTTATCGGAAGCGGACAGGTGCCGCGGATCGCCTGCTACACCCGCATCTCGACCGACGAGGACCACCAGAAGTACTCGCTTGGCGCGCAGAAGGAACGGCTCGAGGCCTTCTGCAAGGCTCAGCATGGGGACGACTGGACGCTCTTCAAGGTCTACCGCGACACCGAGTCCGGCACCCACATGAACCGCCCGGGTCTCGAAGAGATGCTGTTTGATGCCGAGGCCAAGGCCTTCGACACGCTGCTGGTCTTTCGCGTCGACCGGCTCTCCCGCAAGGTCCGCGAGCTCGCGCAGATGGTGGACGAGCTCACCAAGAACGGCGTCACTCTCAGAAGCATCACCGAGCCCTTCGACACGGCCAACGCCGCCGGGAAGATGATGCTCCAGATGCTCGGCGTCTTCGCCGAGTTCGAGCACGCGACCATCGTCGAGCGGACGAAGGTCGGGATGGAGAAAAAAGCCAAGGGCGGGCAGTTCGTAGGCGGCAATGTGCCCTACGGCTTCCGCCTCGAGCCAGAGAAGGGCTTGCTCGTCCAGGAGGACGAAGCGCTCATCGTCCGCAAGATGTTCAAGATGTATGCCTTCGGCAAGGAGGGCACCTCCGCGATCTGCCACCAGCTCAACGAGGCCGGGGACCGGAGCCGCAACGGCCGGAAGTGGGGCCGGCGCGTCATGCTGTACATGCTCAAGAACCCCGTCTACGTGGGCAAGATCCGCTGGCGCGAGGTGCACTACAAAGGGCGCCACGATCCGCTCGTCTCGGATGTGCTCTTCGAGAAGGTGCAGGAGGTCTTGCAGGAACGTCACGAGGAGTTGAAGGGCCGGCGGTGGCACAACGGCGATGAGCGGCTCCTGACAGGCATCATCAAATGCGCGCGCTGCAAGAGTCATATGTTTGGAGGTGGCGGCTACAAGAAGGGCGTCCAGGTCCCGTACTATGTCTGCTCCAAGCGTTTCAACGACCACGACTGCGAGCAGGAGTACATCCGGGCCGAACTGCTGGAATCCGCGGTACTCGAAGACGTCAAGGCCATGTTCCGGGATGAGTCGTTCATGGCCCGGATCTGGGCAGAGGCCAACCGCCGTCTCAGCGCGGAGAAACCGGACGTGGAGCAGGAGATCGGAAAGGTCGAGACCCAGATGGCCAAGATCCGGGCGACCATCGAACGCTACTTCAAGGCCTTCGAGGCCAAGACCATGAAACCCGAGATCTGCACCCAGAGGGTCCAGGACCTCAACGCACAGATGGAACAACTGGAGGCCGAGAGGCGGGATCTTGAGGCCAGGCGGGAGCGGTTGGAGCTTCCGGCCATCGACCGGGAAATGCTCGCGTCAATCGTAGAGCATTTCGAACGGGTGATGGCTGAGAGCCCCAACCCACAAAAAAAGCACCTTCTCCGCCAGCTGGTGAAGAAGGTGCTCGTGCATGATCGACGAACCCTCGAGGTCTGGTACGCGTTACCAAACCGTCGAGGGTTCGAAGACTGTAACAAATGGCTCCCCGGCC
>Ga0247727_10017030_pt1 | contig 11623 bp, 11 predicted proteins | sample WisWelCaveWW1625_FD_202498 | JGI IMG/M metagenome (GOLD analysis project Ga0247727, IMG submission 202498) | Biofilm microbial communities from Wishing Well Cave, Virginia, United States - WW16-25 | ecosystem: Environmental > Aquatic > Deep subsurface > Groundwater > Cave microbial mat | place... | reverse complement strand
GCTTTGGCTTCCGCCGTCACCGCCCCGCTCTTGTCCTTGTCCAGCGACACCGCGCGCGCCAAGGCCTCACGCGCCTTCCCGTCCTCGCCCAGCTTGTAGTGCACCCGCCCCAGCTCCAGATAGACCATGGCCTGCGGCACGTTGGGCGGGGTTACTTTCAATGTATCTTCGAACGCCTGCTTCGCGGCCTGCATATCCCCTTCCATCTCCAGAACGAGGCCTAGCTGGTAGTGCGCCACATCCGGCGACGAATAAAGCGGGTAGCTCACCGCTTTGCGGAAGGCGCGAATCGCCTCCTGCCGGCGATTTTGCTTGACCAGGACCTGGCCGAGAAAATTGTAGGCATCGGGATAGTCCGGATCGGTGCGGATCGCTTCCCGGACTTCGGCCTCCGCCTGGTCGAATTTTTCCTGAAACGCATAAATGAACGCGATGTAATAGTGCGCATCCCGGTGGCGGGGATTTTCCTTCAACGCCTTTTGAAAGGAGACGTAGGCGGTTTGCTGGTCGTTGCTGAGAACGGCCACCCCTTCCTGATAGTAGCCGTCCGCTTTCTTCATGCTCTCCTCGGACACGCAGCCGGCCACAGCCAGCAGGCCGAAGCACAGACCGGCGGCGGCCCACGACGAAACAGGCTTCCGACGAACGAGACCGTTTTGCTCGAGTTTCACAGTTATGCTCCTGTTAGATCTTCAAAGTGTGTCAATCGCTTGAATTCTCGGAACCGCGCTTCGATCTCTTTGTAATCGAGGACACGCAGCCGGTCAAGACTAAAGGCTTCCACGGTAAAGGAGGCCATCACGCTGCCGAAGATCACCGCCTGCCGGAACGCGGACTCGGACACGTTCCCGGTCGCCGCCAGATAGCCCACAAACCCGCCGGCAAACGTGTCGCCGGCTCCCGTGGGATCCTTGGCCTGCTCCAGCGGGAATGCGGGAGCGTCGAACGTCTGCTTGTGATTGAACATCAGCACCCCGTATTCCCCGCGCTTGATGATCAGATGCTTGGGCCCTCGAGCCAGAATCGTCTTGCCGGCCTGCACCAGGCTCGAATGGCCGCCCAGCGCCCGCGCCTCCGCATCATTCACGATCAGCACATCCACCTGCTCCAGCACCTTCCAGAGCGCCTCGCGCTTGCGTTCGATCCAGAAGTTCATCGTATCACAGGCGACCAGCGCAGGCCGCTTGACCTGGCGGAGCACGTCGAGCTGCAGTTCCGGATCGATATTGCCGAGAAACAGCATGGACGGCGCCCGGTGCGATTCCGGAATCTTCGGACGGAAGGTCTCGAACACGTTCAGCTTCGTATCCAGCGTGTGAGCTTCATTCATCTGATATGTGTATTCGCCCTTCCACCGAAAGGTCTTGCCGGGCCGCCGCTCAAGAGCAGTCAGGTCGATGCCACGGCTCTTGAGGAACGTCACGTGCTTGTCCGGAAAATCCTCGCCTACGACCGCGAGCAAATCCACGCTGGTAAAATAGCTCGCCGCCGTTGAAAAATAGGTGGCGGATCCGCCCAACACGTCCTCCGCCTGACCGAACGGCGTCTGGACCGTATCCAACGCCACCGAACCGACCACTAAAAGCTTGCCCATCCCCAAATCCCCTCGTTATCCGTAAACCGTCATCCGTAATCAGTTGGAACTCGCCCGCGCGTCCCATCACGGATCACGGTTTTTTCAGATACTTCCCAATGAGCGGCTGCAGCTTCTTGCGCAGGGCCGCGGGAATCTTCTCCGGTGCCGTCACGATAGCATACTGCAGCGCGCTCCCGCATGGACACGACCGCGTGCCTGCGGCCGCAGGCACCGCAGCGCGCAGAATGCGCTTGGCCTGCGCCACATTGTTGTGTAACGTGGCCAGGATCATTTCGACCGTCACCGACTCCTCACCGCTGTGCCAGCAATCATAGTCCGTGACCAGCGCCATGGTGGCGTAGCACAGCTCCGCTTCGCGCGCCAGTTTGGCCTCCGGCATGTTCGTCATGCCGATCACATCCCCCCCCCACTGCCGGTACAGCAGCGATTCTCCGCGCGAGGAAAACTGGGGGCCTTCGATGCAGAGATAGACACCGCCCCGATGCACCGTCGCTCCGACACCCTGCGCCGCCTTGAACACCGCCTGGCTCAACGCGCCACAGATGGGATCCGCAAAGGCCACATGCGCAACGATCCCCTTCTCGAAAAATGTGCTGACCCGCCGCTTCGTGAGATCAATGAACTGATCCGGCAGAACGACATGGCCCGGCTTGAGCATTTCTTTCATGCTTCCCACGGCGCTCACGGAAATGACCCGCGCCACGCCCACTGTTTTCAACGCATAGATATTCGCGCGGTAATTGATGTCGGCGGGAGCAATCCGATGCCCGCGTCCGTGCCTGGATAAGAAGGCCACCCGCACCCCGTCCAGCGTGCCCACGATCAACGCATCCGACGGCTCTCCGAACGGCGTACGAACCCGCACCTCGCGGATGTTCGCCAGCCCGTCCATATTATAGAGGCCGCTGCCGCCAATGACCCCGATGTCCGCCTGAGGCTTTGCCATTCGTGCTCCTCTAGCTTGTACGAACCGCCGCGCGCATGGTCGCCGAGCCGGCCTGATCGTCCAGCGTCTGCAGAAACCGCCGCACCTCGCCGATGATCCGGTCGGCGACCTGCGCCGGCAAGTCTGCCGCCCCGATCGACAGCCATACGATCCCCGGCTCCTTGCGGAACCAGGTCATCTGCCGCTTGGCAAAATGGCGGGTGTCGCGCTTGAGACGGCGGACCGCTTCGTCATAGTCATAGTCGCCTGCGAGATAGCCGGCCATCTGCTTGTATCCCAGCCCTTTCATCGAGCCCAGATGCCGCCCGAATCCCCTGTCCATCAGTCGCTTCGTTTCCTCCACCAGTCCCTTGGCGAGTTCCAGTTCGACCCGATCGTCGACACGGCGGTAGAGCGCGGTCCGCTCACGGGTGAGGCCGATGAGCAGCGGCGTGAAAGGGCGGTCAGCGAACGCATGCCGCGCATGCTCCTGCGACAAGGGACGGCCCAGGAGATGATGGACTTCCAGAGCCCGAATGCTTTTCACGCGATCGTTGGGATGCAGCCGACGGGCGGAGTCGGGATCCACCTGGACCAGTTGCCGATAGAGCCAGTCCGCCCCCTTCGCATCTGCCTCCCGCTCAAGATTCCGCCGGAACTCCCAGTCGGCTGGAGGGCCTTCCCACAAACCGCGCAGCACCGTCCGCACATAGAGTCCTGTCCCGCCGACCAGCAGCGGCACCTTCCCTTCACCATGCAATCGGGTGATTTCGGCCACGGCATGCCGTCGAAATTCGCCTGTGTTGAACGGCTGGTCCGGATCGGCCAGATCGATCAGACGATGGGGCACGCCCTGACGTTCTTCCGTGGACGGTTTATCCGTGCCGATGTCCATCCCGCGATAGACTTGCCGGGAGTCCGCGGTCAGCACCTCCGTCCCCAGCGTCTTCGCGACAAGAATCGCAATGTGGCTTTTTCCGACCGCCGTCGGGCCGACGAGGGCGACGAGCGGCTTCGCCGCAGTGATTCGTGATTCGTGATCCGTGAGCGGTTGGTTATTCATAGGTTCTGGTTGTTTCGTCTTGCGGTTCACGGTTTACGGTTCACGATTAACGTCCAAAGATGCGGGCCAACTCCTCTTCCGGCAGGCGCAACGCCACGCGCCGTCCATGCGGGCAGGTTGTCGGCAGGCCTTCGTCCACCCATTCCTCGATCAGCCGCTTGATCTCCGGCAGTTCCATCGCGCGACCGGCGCGCACCGCTCCGTGACAGGCCAGCGAGGCCATCACGGAACGCAACCGCGTCTCCAACGGCGAGGTCGTATTCCACTGCGACAGATCGTCGACGAGATCGAGCACCAGCGCAGCGTAATCGAGCGGCTTCAGCAAGGCCGGCACGGCGCGAATGATAAACGTGTGCGCGCCGAACGGCTCGATCGTCAGCCCGGCCTGTTCCAGCTCGGGCAGATGCCGCTGCAAGAGCACCGCGTGCTGCGCCGGTACGTCCACCGTTTCCGGTATCAACAGCGATTGCGAGGGCAATGCCTGACTGAGCCGGGCCCGGCACAACCGCTCGAAGAGCACCCGCTCGTGCGCCGTGTGCTGGTCGATGACTTGCAACTCCGAACCCACCTGCGCCACAAGATAGGTCCGGCCGAGTTGTCCCAATGGAACGATATTCCGTTCCGCGCCGGCCAGGAAGGTCTGCGCCGGTTCGCCGGCCACCGGCGTTCCGGATTCTGTCCCGCCCTGCAGGCTGTAGAGAACCGGCGCGGAGCCGCCCCCGACGGACCCGAATGCGCCAGAACCACCGGTGGCTTGAAACGGCGAATCGAACGGGACCGCGGACATCCCGAACTCGCTTGGAGCCTGCGCCGCGCCTGTGTCCGCGCCGATCGCCGCCCGGACGGCCGACCGCACGGCTTGAAAGACCAGATCCTGATCGGCGAACCGCACTTCCCGTTTCGTCGGATGCACGTTGACGTCCACCCGCTCGGAATCCACATCGAGAAACAGCACGAACTGCGGATGCCGCCCCTTCGGCAGGTAGGCGCCATACGCCTCATAGACCGCATGCGCCACCGCGGCATTCTTGACCGCGCGCCGGTTGACGAAGAGTTCCTGCGGCGCTCGCCCGGCGCGTGTGTGCATCGGCTGGATCGTCAGCCCCTCCACCCGGATCCCAGCACGCGCTCCGGACACCGTCGCCGCCTGCTCGACAAATCGCAGACCATAGATCTGCAAGATTCGGTCGCGCCGCGACGACGCCGACGGATAGTCCGCCACCTCCTGCCCGTTGTGCGTCAGACGGAATCGCGTGCCCGGCCAGGTCAGCGCGGCCTGCTGGACGGCCTGGCAGATGTGGGAGAATTCCGTCGTCGTGGTTTTGAGAAATTTCTTGCGGGCGGGGGTATTGAAGAACAGCTCTTCGACGTCAATCTGCGTGCCGGGCGCGGCGGCGGCTTCTTCCGACTTCGTGAGGGCGCCTCCGGTCAGGATCAGTCTGGTGCCCACCGGCTCGGTGCGGCACGCGGTCGTCACCCGCACCTTCGAGACCGACGCAATGCAGGGGAGGGCCTCGCCACGGAATCCCAGCGTGTGAATGGTGGACAGATCGTGTTCGGATCGCAGTTTGCTGGTGGCGTGGCGTTGAAAGGCCATCGGCGCATCGGCCGGGGTCATGCCTTCACCATCATCGCTGACACGGATCAACCGCCGTCCGCCGTCCGCCACTTCAACAGTGATGCGCGTGCTGCCGGCATCCAGGCTGTTGTCGATCAGCTCTTTGACAACGGCCGCCGGACGCTCGACCACCTCGCCGGCTGCGATCCGGCTGATGACCTCGCCCGGCAATACCCGGATTTTCCCGACGCCGCTGGCGACGCTCATCGCAGTTCCGCGAGCTTGCCTTTCGCCAGCTTGGCTTCGTTGGAGTCTTTAAAATCCTGCAGGACGCGCTTCAGGTATTCGCGCGCCTTGTTGGCGTTGCCCGTCTCTGCCGACGCCAGCCCGAGCTTGTAGAGCGCCGCCGCGACTTTCTCGCTCTGCGGATGATCGGCGACGACCTTCTCAAACGCCTGCATGGCCCGGACGTGGTCCTTCATGCTGTAGTGCGATTCGCCCAGCCAGTACTGCGCGTTCGGAGCCAGCGACGTGGACGGGAAATCCTGGAGAAACCGCTGGAATCCGCCCACGGCCAGCTCATACCGTCCGTTGAGATAGTCGTTGTAGGCCAGGTTGTACGCAGACGTGGGAGAGATGTCCGGCGTGCCGGGCAATGGAAGCACCGGCTCGGCGCGAGGCGCCATGGCGGCCGGCTTGGACTGGCGGGACAGTTCCCCGGCCGCGCCGTCCGGCCTGGCCGGCATCGGCCGAAGCGCGCTTTCCAGGTTCGCCAGCCGGCCCTCGACCAGTTTCAAACGATCCAGCAACTCGTCCGTCTGTGGCTTGGACGTCGCCGCATCCTTCCCGGCATCTCCGCCCAGCTTGGATTCGAGGGCTTGCAACCGCTTCTGCACGGCCTCCTGCTGTTTGTGCGCCTGTTCCTGGGACTTGGTCACCGCGCGGAGGTCTTCCCGCACTTCGACAAAATCGGCGTGCTTCGCGCAGCCGGCGACAGTCAGCAACATCGCACTGGCAAGATGCAACACCGTGTATCGCATAGATCGCTCGTGATCCCCCGGAACTCTTCGTTGATGCTTACTGGAGCTGGGCCAGCTTCTCTTTTGCCTTCATCGCTTCAGGACTTCTTGGATAGGCCTCCACGACCTGCTTCAACGTGGACGAGGCGCGCCTGCGATCGTTCAGCGCCACGTAGGCGAACCCTTTTTTGAGCAGCGCGGCCGGCACCTTGGCGCTGTCCGGGTATGAGCGCTGGACGCGGTCGAAGGCTTCGATCGCCTGCCCGTAGTCTTTGATCCCATAATAGCACTCACCGAGCCAGTATTGTGCGTTGCTGGCAAGCTTCGCGTCCGGGTGGCGCTGGAGAAAATCCGCAAAGCCCTTGCGCGCCCCGTCATAATCGCCATTCTTGAACGCCTGCAGAGACTGTTCGTAGCTCTTGTCCTCGCCGTCTGCGGCTGCTCCCCCGGCAGCCGCAGACGGGCCCGTTGCCGTTGGTCCTGAACCCTTGGCTGAGCCGGCATCCACCGAGTCGTCCGGGTGCGGAGCCTGCTTGCCGGTCTTGGCCGGTTTCCCCTCTTTCACCTTGCCGGCCTGGGTCGCCATGCCGTGCATGGCCTTGGCCACCTCGTCCAAGCGGCGATCCTGCTCCGCTTCCCGCGTCTCGATCGCCTCGCCAACCGTCCGCAGTGCCTTGGCCACCGAGTTGACGCTCTTGTTCACCTCCGCCAGATGTTCCGATGTCAGCTTGCCATCAGCCTCCACCTTGGTGGACAGATTCGCCAGCGCACGGCTGAGCTGTTCAAGCGTCTTGTCGTAGCTCCCCAGTTTGGCGTCCACGGTCTTGGCCAGCACGCCGACGGTCTCGGCCAGCTTCGCCAGGTCCTCCTGCACGCGGTCGCGATCGGATTTCAGCAGATTGGCCTGATCGTGCTGAATTTTCTCGATCACGTTCAGCCGTGCAGCCGATTTATTCTCCACATCGTCCAGGCGGCGCTGCATCGTCTCAAACTGGTTGGAGCCCTTGTCCAGGTTCCCTCGAAGCGCGGGGAGCTCCTCTTCACGCAGTGTCGTCAACTCCTGGTTGAACTTGGCCCTGGTCTCGCCGATCGACTGATCCAGCTTGGTGATCTTCGCCGTCAACTCCTTCTCCTGCTTCACGAGATCGGATTGCTGGGCGCAGCCGGCCAGCGACAGCATCAGCGTGCAGCCGGCCAGCGCCACCCCGCAAACGGATTCCCTGCTTTGCCTCACGCCTCTTGCCACTCGCCCCTCGCCTGGCTATTTAACGCGCAGCACCAGATGGCCACGCCGATTCTGCTGATAACAGTCCTCGTTATGCTCGCGGCAGAAAGGCCGGTCTTTCCCATAGGACGCCACGGCCAGCCGCTTGACGTCGATGCCCATATCCGCCAGATAGTTGCGCACGGCCTTGGCCCGCTTCTCGCCCAGCACCAGATTGTAGGCCTGCGTGCCGCGCTCGTCGCAGTGCCCCTCGATCGTCAGCCCCTTGCCTTCATTCGCCTTGAGCCACTGCGCGTCCGTCCCCAGAGCCTGCTTGCTGCCATCTGCGACCGTCCAGCTGTCGAACGCGAAAAACGCGTCCTGCAGCCCCGAATCGGCCGTCGCCGTCGCCTCCTGCTGCATTTCCTGCACACGCTGCCGGGCCGACTCCGGTTCGGCTTTCGCCACAACGATGTCATCGGACACGCGCTCCTCGCCCGGCAGGGTCACCGGCGCCTTGACCAGCCCCTGCTCCGTGGTTTTCGAACCGGATGTCCCCTGCACCGATTTCTCGCACCCTTGCGCGAACACCAGCAGGCACCCGGCCACGACCAACGCGCCGATCGTCTGGCATGCTCTGCTCATCGCATCACGCTCCTGTGTTGGTGTAGACATTACTTCTTCTCCGTTAGTTGAGAATCGACCTTCTGGATTTCCGCCGAGGACCAGGCCGGCATGCTGTTGTGCGTTCCGATGGAGGTCAACGGTTCCATCTCCTTGCCGTCGCTGTTGACCATGTAGAGCTGCGTTTTTCCTCCGGACGTCGCACTGAACGCCAGGTGCCGTCCATCGGGCGACCAGGATGGGGAATCGTCGATGCCGGGCCCCGATGTCACTTGCGAGCGCTTCTGCCCGTCCGGGCTGATCAAGCAGATCTTGTAGTGCCGCTGCTCGCTCCGGCACACGTAGGCAATCCAGTTGCCACGGGGCGACCAGGCCGGGGCCGCATTATAATCGCCGTCGAAGGTCAACCGGCGCACATTCGATCCATCCGCGCTCATCAAGTAGATCTGAGGTCCGCCGCCACGGTCGGAGGTAAAGGCCAGCTCCTTGCCGGTCGGCGACCAGGAGGGCGACAGATCACCCGCCGAATGGACGGTCAGGCGCTGCAACGCCTTGGTCTGCATGTCCATCGTGTAGATTTCCGAGTTGCCGTCCTGGCTCGTGGCAAACGCCAGCTTCGTGCCGTCCGGGGACAGCGCCGGCGTGATGTTCAGCCCCGCCAGCGAGACCATCGGCGAGCGCTTCCCGGTCGAGAGATCCACGATTTCGATATTCTGCCGCGTGCGGCTCTGGTAGGACGTGAACACCAGGAATTTGCGATCCGGCGACCATTGCGGCGTGAGATTCAGGAACCCGTCGGAGGTGAGCTGCCGGGGCGCATGCCCGTCGTAGTCCATGACATACAGCTCGCGAGCGCCCTTCTGTTCCGAGACGTAGGCAATCCGCGTCCGCGCAATGCCCGGCTCGCCCGTATAGCGCGCGACCAGTTCATCCGCCAGCCGGTGCGTGATCTGCCGCAGCAGCGCCGTGGACCCGACGTAACGCTTGGCGGAACCGATGTCGTCGTTGCTGCCGTCGTACACGAACCGGTCCAGGAGATAGTCGGGATCGCGCGTGCCGATCGTGCCCCAGACCAGCACTTTGACGCCTGCTTCGACCGCCTGTTTCAGTTTCTGTTTGTCCGGCGCGCTGGGACCGGTCAACGGGATGCCCAGCTTGGCGGCATCGGCCACGGTAAAGACCTGCGACCGGCGAAGGTCGGCGCTGAGCACGTTCGCCGCCTCCTTGCCCGGATGCGACGGAAGCGCGCCGTCCTGGAACCCCAACACGCCTACGGGGACTTTCTGAAAGTCGGGCCGGGTCGCCTCCAGATACACATCCGCCGCACCGGATTCCGGGATGCTGCCTGTCACGCCGAGGCCGGCAAGGCCGAGCACCGCTCCTGCGACCATGTTCCACCGTACACTCGTGTGTCGTGTCATCCGGCCTCCTCACCCACCGTAAAACTAAAATGCGTCTCCAATATTTCCTCGATCACATACGGAGGAAACGGCTGGAGCTGTCCCACCGACAAGACCGCCCGTTTCCCGGCATCGTCGTAATACCCGTTCCCGGACTCCTGTTCCACCACCACGTCGCTGATGCGGCCGGATCGGTGCAGCCGAAACTTGATCACAACCAGGTACGATCGTTTCCCGGCATCCACCGGCGGGGCCACCCACTGTTCACTGATTTTGCCCTGCACGATGGCCAGATACCGGCTCAATCCCGACTCGTTGCCAGATACCTGGATCTTCGTGACCGGCTTGGCCGCCGGTTTGGGTTTAGACGCCACCGCCGCCTTCGGCTGCGGGCGCTGCACCTGCTCCAGTTGCCTGGCCAGTTCGGAGAGCGACGGCTGTTTCTCCTGCGCCTTGGTCTCCGCGACCGGCGGCACGGGAACTGGCGCCGGCCGGTATTCTCCCAACCGCGGGGCTTCCGGAGGCCGCTCGATGCCTCGCAAGGCATCCCGCAACTTGGTATCGGCGGCCTTCAGGGCCGGATTATCCTTGACCGACGGCAGCACCGGCACTTTCGCCGCAATCGGCGCGCTCGCTCGCACCGGAGGCGCGGCCGGCTTGGGCGGCGGCGCCGGTTCGACCGGAGCCGGTGCAGAAGTCGGAGCCGGCTGAGGCAGGCTGACCAACGTCACCTGCGTGGCCTGCAGCCGTTCGATTTTCGGCGTGAACCGGATACCCGCCACCACGGCAAGACCGGCCAGATGCAAGACCAGCGACACGGCCAGCATGCGCTTGACGAGGACGGCTGAGTCCCCCGGCATGTCTGCGTCGAGCCAGCCTGGATACATCTGTGCCGTCATGCGACGTGCCTACTGAATGCGCTCTTCCTGCGCTTGTGCGCCAGGCACGGGATCCGTCACCATGCCGAGCTTTTCAATGCCCGCCCGCTTGATCTGGTCCATCACCCGCACCACCGTGCCATAGGGCACCGCCTGATCGGCACGCAGGTAAATGGACACGTCCGCGTTGTGCTGCTTGGCCTGTTTGAGTTTGAACTCGAGTTGCTCCAGGCTCAACTGATCCTTGTCCAGATACATTTTCTGATCCCGCTCGATGGTCAGGACCAGCCGCTCGTCCGGCTTGATCGTGTTGCTCTGTGACGTCGGCAGTGTGATATCCATCCCGCGATAGAGCATCGGCGCCGTGACCATGAAGATGATCAACAGGACGAGCACGACGTCCACCAGAGGGATGATGTTGATCTCGGCCAGGAACCGCCGGCGCCGGGTGTCGAACATCATGCGCGCACCCCTGCATGCTTGCCCTTGGCCGGCAGCGCGTTCATGAATTCGATGCCGAAGGATTCCGCGCGGAAGACCGATTTCCGGATCCGCGTCAGATAATAATTGTACGCGATGACGGCGGGAATGGCCGTCAGCAAGCCGGCCGCCGTGGCCACCAGCGCCTCCGCGACGCCGGGCGCCACCGCGGCAATGCTGGCCGTCCCCATTCTTCCGATTTCCTGGAAAGCGTCAATGATGCCGAGCACCGTCCCCAGCAATCCGACGAACGGCGTGATGTTGCCGGTGGTCGCCAGAAACGGCAGGTAGGCTTCCTGCCTCGAAATCTGGCCTTGCATGATGTGCCCGACTACACGCTCGAGGTACTGACGGTCCGGCGCCGGCAGATCCTCGGAGTCTCCGCGACGCCCGGATGCCTCCCCGTCGCGATCGGGCGCCAGGCGGTCCATGATGCCGAGAAACACCGTCGCGCTCGGACTGGCCGTCAGGCGGCGTGCCTGGCGTCTCAAGTCATCCCGATCCTTGTTTTTTGCGTAGGCGCTGAGGAACTGTTGCTCGTCCCGATCCGCGACGCGGAACCCGCGCCACTTCGCGATGATGATGGCCCAGGAGACGACGGAAAAAACGAACAAGGCAAACAGCACGAGCTTGGACACGACTCCGAGCGACGCAACCGCTCCCATGGCACCGAATGGCATCACAACTCCCTACATACAATCGCGCCGCCTGACGGCGGCGCGGCGACATACATCACGCCTTTAACCAAAAAAATGGCGGGGCCGACGGGATTTGAACCCGCGACCTCCAGATTGACAATCTGGCGTCCTAACCAGGCTGAACGACGGCCCCGCTGAGAATCGAGTTGTGAAGGTCAATGTTGGTAGGCGGAACAG
>Ga0247727_10017029_pt1 | contig 11624 bp, 13 predicted proteins | sample WisWelCaveWW1625_FD_202498 | JGI IMG/M metagenome (GOLD analysis project Ga0247727, IMG submission 202498) | Biofilm microbial communities from Wishing Well Cave, Virginia, United States - WW16-25 | ecosystem: Environmental > Aquatic > Deep subsurface > Groundwater > Cave microbial mat | place... | reverse complement strand
CTGTGCAACAGGAGGCAGCCCAAAAGCTGCGCGATCTGCTCAAGGTTCGCATTAGCGAAGAGACCGCCCCCAACGGCCGAACGTCATTCAGGGTCCACACTTTCGATGTGCTAAATCCACAGAACGACTATGAGCGCATCAACGGCTCTGTGCTCAACGAGGTGTTGGGTGGTGTAGAGGTTGCGAACATCAAACTTCTGCGCAAGGCAGGGCTGGGGCTGCCCGAGGCATTGACACTCATCCAGGAGCGAGAGCAGGACCCTGACAGTGGTGGCTCTGCTGTTGTAGATGTGCTGGGAGGTGGCCCCCTTGGTGCTCTGGGTAAGGCGATCGCTGAGAAGTTCACCCGTGGGCGGTTTGGCCGCACCCCTGCCCCCACCGCTGCCACTGAGGGTGGGGCAGAGAGACTACGCACAGCAGCAGGGAGACACCGACCCCAGCTTGGTGAAAGTGTGGGCCCGCCCGACAACCCTCAGTCCTTTGAGCCCCCCGAACAAGCCCAAATCCGCCGATTGCTGGAGATGGCCCAAGCCAGCCAGCGAGAAACAGAAGAGAAAGCTAACAAGCTGCGGTCCCGCAGGTGAGCCCCATTGATCGTAGTGGCAGGGGCGGCACCGACTACAGCAGCGCCTCAGTCAACATCGCCCCTGAGGACAAGGATGCTCTTGGTGCAGCGTTTGTGGGTGGGGTGCGCCGCCACCCCCTCCTTGGCCCCGCCTTCGATCTTGCCGCTGGAACCTTCGGCTACGACCGCAAGCGCCTCGAAGCCCTTGAGCAGACCATCGGTAGTGAGAGCACCGGTGAGTGGGTCTCTGGGCTGGTGGGTGAGATTGGCCCTGACTTCGTTCTGGGCGGGGCAGCAATGGGTCTTGGTAGGGCTGCGGCGATGCGCGGCCTACAGGCGGTGGCAGCGGGGCAGCGTACCGGGCAGCTTGGCCTTGTTGCGGCGCGGTCTGTCCGGGATGCCAACATCGCCGCTGGCCACATGGGCGCTATTCGTCCGATGGCTGTGCCTTGGGCCGAAGTGCTGGCCAAAACTGCGGGTGGCCAGACTGCTCAGGCTGCCTACTTTGGCGGCTCTGAGTATCTGAGGAGTGGCAGCACCGCCGATGCTCTGAAGGCGGCTGCAATCAGCGCAGCCATTGGCAGCGTGATAGAAGGCGTACCGGTGGGGTTGGGCAGCCTCACCCAGAAGGCTCGCGCAGCCCGCACTCCTCAAGAACCCCTACTCGCGAGGGCCCGAGCCACCACTGGCCCTATCCATCAAGAGATAAGGGAAGCCCAAACGCGCCTGGGCAAGCTAAACGAGCGACTCCAGACCGCCCTTGAGGTGGAACGAACCTCAGCCAACCTTGTGCAGCAAGATGAGCTGGCCAAGGCGCTCACCACTTTGCCTACAGCAATCGCCAAGACTCAGGCTAGGGTTGAGGCTGCCCGCGGCGTCCTCGCCCAACCCATTGAGCACCTTACCTTTAGCGACAAACCATTCACCCCCAAGGGGTTCAGCCGTGTCATCTTTGAAGCGGCTCGTAAGGTAGCCACCACCCCTGAGGCTCTCTTTCAGCGTATGGGCGTCAACGCAGGCCGTCTATTTGAACGCTACCGCGCAGCAGAGATGGCAGTGAACCTGGAGGGAACTGTTCTCGGTGAACAAGCCCTACAATGGCGCACCTCTGCCCTACGTGCCATCGGTCAGAACCCCCACACCCGAGATCCGGCCAAGCGTGAGCTGTTGTGGCGCCTTCATCACGAGTGGGAGCGTCTCCACCCTGAGGGCCGCCTTCAGACTGCTGACGAATCAAGGGCGAGTGTGGTTCAGTTCCTCACCCGTCCCCCGAAGGAGTGGGCCAAGCGAGTGGGCCAGGTGAACACCCAACAGGCCAACCAATATGTAGATGTTGTTGAGCAAGCCAGCAGTCAGCTCGCTACCATCGGTCAGCGTCTAGAGAAGGTGGGCGCTGAAGTGATGTTCAAGGACCCCGATCTGCTAGCTAACCAAGTAAGCCGCTACTGGACTCACCTTGGCGACCCAAGCCTAGATGACTCGACCCACTTCGCCCGTCTCACTTCGTTGCTTGGTGATGAGGGCGAAGCTCTCAAAGCGATGCAGAATGCTGATGACGTGGGATGGCTCCCCAGCCAGCGCATCGCCCGCGATGAAGGGCCAACCCGCCAGGTGGTGCGGCGCATCGGCAAGTTCAGCAGCTTCGACTACAGCAGGACGGTGCCTGGGACGGGGTGGGAAAAACTCCGCAAGGGAATGCCCCTCAATGATGATCCGTGGGACACCCTCTCACGATATCTGAAAGCAGGGGTGAGGCGAGACCATTTCTCCCGCGCCGTAGGCCCTAACGGTGAGCTGGTAGATGTGGTCCAGCAGGCTGTTGAGCAGGAGGTGAAGGCAGCGGCAGCAGCGCGCAAACTACAGCCCGGGCAAGCTACCCTCAGCCCCCGCGGCGAGGGCGTTGAGGCTGGGAATCTGTTCAAGAATGTGATGGATGAGCTGTTGGACCACAAATACCACAGTGAGGGGGTGATCCAGCTAACCCGTATGATCACCTCACTCAATGTGGCCAGCAAACTAGCTCTATCGCTGCCGGCTCAGCTCTCCCAGTTCCAAAACACTGTCTTCTTGGCTGGGCTTGGCAACACACTGAAGGGCTTTGCTCAGCTTGCCAACCGTGAAAGCAGGCAGCGGGCAGCGATGGCCCTTGCCATCCCCCACGCCGCCGCCAGAGCGACTGCTGGGATGTTTGAAAGCAGCACCACCGCCCTCCGCAGTGAACGATTCGCCGAGGGAGTGCTGAAGTATACAGGCTTCAGCCCAACCGAGAAGTTGCTGCGGGTCCACAGCTACTTCACTGGGAACGCACTGCTGCGGCACGATCTGTTGAAGGCTGCCAATGGGAGGTTGAAGGGCTCGGCACTCGATAGTTCGCAGCGTGCCCTGTCTGAGATGGGGGTGGATCTGGCTCTGGAGGTGAAGGAGCTAAGGCGGCTGGGCCCCACCGCCTACTTCGACCCCGCCCAGAACCCTCGCATTGCCGCCATCAGCGACCGGGCCGGCTACCGGCTGGCACAGCGCAGCCAGTTCGTCCCCTCCAAGAGCCGGCGCCCCCTTGCGTGGGACCATCCCCTTGGCCGTGTGGCCTTTCAGTTCAAGACCTTCGCCCTCGGCCAGTCGCGGCTCATCAAGGACAGTGTGCTGGCCGAAGCAGCGCTGGGTAACATCCGGCCCCTCGCCTACTGGGTAAGCATGACCCCCCTCAGTGGTGCGTTCATCACCAAGAGCAAGGATCTGTTTCGCGAGAAGCCCCTTGAGTTCAGCGATCACCCTGCCGCCCGTGTGGCTCAGCTCTTCATGAGCGCGGGTGGGTTCGGCCTTGCGGGTGACATGTTCCACAGTGCGGCGCGGGGGGACCTGACCGAGTTCATCGGTGGGCCCACCACCACCCAGGTGTCAGACTGGGCTGCGGCGGTCGCCAACGCAGACATGGATGCTCTCACTAAGAGTGGGACCCAGCTCCCGCTGGTCAGGCTGTTCTCTCATGTTCTGATGGCCGGTGGGGGGGCACTCCAGATGACCGATCAGATGGTGGACGAGTTCCTCCGCACCTCTACTGAGGACGGGGACAGGGTGACGATCGACCTCGGCGACGCTGCCTACCAGCGTGCTCGCCAAAAGACTGGCGGTGGTATGTGAAGGGCTTTCTCATCCTTAGTGCCCGCCACGGTCTGATCCCCCTGTTCCACCGCTTGAAGCGTACCGGCCACGAGACCCACCTTGTGGTGTGGAACTCCCGCTACTCGACTGCGTGGGCTGGGCTGGTCGAACCCATACTCAAGCGGGACCGGGAGGGCATCACCCAAGAGAGTCTCGCCCCTGCCATTGAGGCAGCCCAGCGCGGGGACCTCATCGTTATCACAGACGTACCGATGGCTGCGGAGTGGTTCAGCGGGGCCAAGCTCCTCTATGGGCCGGGGCCTGACCACCCCACCAAGCCCCAGGACAGGGTGCTGTTCGGGGGCTGGTTCGACGGGGAGCACACTACCGGGCTCCACCTACTCGTACCAGATTGGGGCATCTGGCCCGGCGGGATGGGCCCCTCGGGGATGGGTGGCCTCACCCTCATCCGGCCCAACGGCGGCACCCTCGTGGAGCCCATCACAGGGGCACTCAACCAGGTGACTGAGCGGCTCAAGGCTGCCTCCTACAGGGGTTTGGTGAGCTTTGACGTGGTGGAGGAGCCACAGACCGGAGAACTGCTCCTACACGGGCTCCAGACGGGCTGGCCGCTCCTCCACACCGCCGCCTTCCTGGCTGAGCTGGGCGGCCTGAACAGCCTGTTGCTGGCTGTGATTGCACCCCGGTTGGAGCGCCGCTTCGTCACAGTCCTGCCGGTGTCGGCGCCACCGTGGCCCAACCAGCGTCAGGGGGAGCGCCGCCCCCCGGTAGAGATCACAGGACTGTCCCCCGCCCAAGTGGGGCAGTGCTTCTGGTACGACATCACCATCGCCCCACAAGAGAAGAAGCTGTTCACCGCCGGTCACGATGGGCTGATAGCGGTGGCGACGGGGAGTGGGGATGTGAGCCCTGCTCTGGCGCGGGGGCGGGCGTTGGGGCTGGCGTCTCGTCTTCAGGTTCCTGAGAAGCAGTTCCGACCTGATGTTGGTCTTCAGGTTGATGTGGTTCTCGCAACACTGGAGGAGCGTTGGGGCGTCCTCGTCTGACGCGCTTCAACTCTTCGGCGGTCTCCTTGGTCAGATACCATGCTTCAGCGGTCCGCCCCTTTGCTGCTTGAGTGATGATCTTCTTTACCCTGCCTTCAGCCTCCAAGCTCTCTAGAAATGGCACTGCCTTTGTGTTGGGCGGTGACAACCCCTGACGGTTGCGGCATTGGCTGAACAGAGCTGACTTGTTCATGTGGCTCTTGCCCTCCACTGCCCCAACCTTCAGGAGGGTGAACTCAATGAACCGCATCAGCTCAGCTTCGGGCGGTGTGTGGAGTTCAACCAGGAGCTTGCGATACTGGCGCCACTCTGCGGCAAAGATGGCTGCGGCCAGCTCGAAGTGGCGGGTGTGGATGAGGGGTTGGGTCCCTTCACTCAGTGAGAGCACGGCAGCGAGCTTCCACAGATGGAGTGCGCGCCGCTTCACACTTGTCTCCCTGGGGTCTTCAGAGTCTTCCTGTTCCACATACCACTGGTCGTACCACTTGTGGGCCCTTGGGGTGGCCATCATCTCTTCGCGGCGTTGGCGTGCGGTTAGGGGGACTAGCAAAGCAGCGAGGGCGGCGGCCGTCAGCGGGTCGCGTGGGCGTGGGGTAGGGAACAGGGGAGGCGGCGGCAGAGGGTCCCTGTAGATGAGAAGGGTTCGGTCAAGGAATCCACCACCAAACAGGAGTGGGCTGATGGCGTCGCGCAACCAGTCAGGTGTGCAGCAAGCGAGAAGGCTGACGGCTAGGTTCTTTAGGATAATCTCACCGCCCCGCTGGGTGTGGTATTCGTAAGTCTCACCGCTGTGGATGCGAGTGAGGAAGGGGACGCGTTTCTGGATAGCCCATGTGTCCCGACCCAGAAAGGTTGCTAGCTCATCTAGTGCTAGGAGACCGGTGCTGTCTACTTGGATCCTAGCCCCACTGTCAGCCAGCTCTAGGCGTGGTTTCAGGATCCGCACCAAGGTCTCCTGGTTGGTGTCTTCGGGCAGTATGCGAACCTGATAGGCGTTATGCTTGTCGTCTGGCGGGAGTGGGGAGCCGGGCTTCCAGCCCCACACTTGCATGTTCAGGTGGCTCAGCACCTCAAGGGCAGCCCCGAGGGCAGTACTCTTACCAGTCGCTTTAGTACCAACCAACACCATGTAGTGGTTCAGGCGTAGCATGTCGTTGCCGCGGTCGATAAACCAGTTGTAGCGGCAGGCCGCACCGATGGTTGCAACCCCGGCCCAGAAGTAGTAGGCGAGCGGTACGTCAGACTCGCGGTTCCAGTTGGTGAAGGCGCCCAGCCACCCGGTGGTGGGGAAGATGTCTTCGTCGCTGTAAAGGGTGCGTGGTGTGTAGTCCACCACCTTGAGTGCCCGGCTGATGTTCTCCAAAGGCTTGTGGCTGAGGTGGAGGTTGAACAGTGCCTCCAGTACGAGCTTGGGGGTAGGTGATACTTGGAGTCGTGGTATCAGCCGCATGCAGCGGCTCAACATCTCCTGTTGGTGCTGGGGGTGGACCACCCAGTAGCCCCCCTCAGGGCGCCCGAGGGCGTGGATGAGATGGGCTTGGGCCCGGGTGTCTTCGAGGAAGCGGGGGAGCTGCTCAGCTTCTTGGAGAAGCTGGTCGAGCAAGGGCCAGTGGCCCAACAACTGGTCGTCTGCCACTGGGCCCTCCGCTCAGCTAGGTGGGATGATAGCCCATTGTTTCACTGTGGCTTCCTCAACCCCTCAGGGTTCTCAGCGCTGTGGCGGCCCCAGTTACGGCCCACCTTGATGTCCACGGGTAGGCTCGCCTTGTAGCCGCCCACCTCTACGGGTTCCTCCATCACCTCCCTCACCGCGGCAGTCCACGTCCCCACCGATAGCTCACTTACTTCGAGTAGGAACGAGTCGTGGTGCTGGAGGATGATGGGCGCACCAAGGTGGTGTAGCTTGTTCTGTGCCCGGATCATGATGCGCGCCGCCCCACTCTGCATGGGGATGTTCTTTAGCTCTCGCTCCATGTCACGGTTCCACGGGGAGCTGAGGTAGCGGAAGCCGCCCATTAGCAACGGGAACTTGTGAGTGCGTCTCACCTCGCTGGCCACCTTGGCCTGCCACTGCTTCACAGCGGGGTGGCGGGCGTGCCAGCGCTCCTCATTCAGTGCAGCCTCTTTGGGTGACAGGTGAAGGGTGGAGGGCATCTTGAGGGCACACTTCGGACAGGGGCAGAATAGCTTCTTGTCCCCGCTCGCTGCGCTCCCTCCATAGATGGTGCGGTAGGCCCACGTCTTGGCGTAGGTGCGCGCTGGCTCGGGGTTGGGGTGGGCGGTCCACTGCTCTAGGGTTATGTTGAACAGGTCCCTAGCGTTGGCGGCGTGTGGATCGCCGCCCTGCTCGAACACCTTGATGCCCGCATTGTCGTTGCTGTAGTAAGTGAGCAGTCTTAGTTCGAGTTGCGAGTAGTCCACCGACAGGAACAGATGACCAGGCTGAGTCACAAAGACGTGGCGGGCCTCATCGGGGAACTGTTGGAGGGCCGGCTCTGCGTAGGCGAGTCGTCCTGTCTTGACGTGGGCCATCTTGATGATGGGGCGGATGCGGCCATCTTCATCGGGGTCCAGGTCGAGGTAACGGGTGAGGATGGTAAACAGGCGGGTGCGGTGGAACAGGTTGTAGAGGAGGTGGCGGTGGGGCTCGTCCCTTACCCTTAAGTCCCTCAAGACGCGGGTGAGGGCATCCTGATCCACGGAGGGGCGCTTGCCCTTGCTGGTCTGTTTGCTCCCTCTCAACCCGAGTGTGGTGAACAACAGCTTTGCCACTTGGTCACGGCTGTTGGGGAACTTGTCGGTGTAGGTGAAGCCTACCAAGTCAGCAGCATCACAGATAGCTTGGTCGGTGTTGTGTAGTTCTTGGCGCACCGCCGCTCTGTAGGTGTTGAGGGTGGGCCTATCAATCAGAAGCCCCCGCCGGGACATGTCGAGCACTGCATACTGGAAGGGGAAGCCGTGCTCCTGCCACCACTCCCATTGCCCTAGCTCATTGGCTTCGTCGATGAGACAGGGGAGGAGCTTGGCGGTCCAATAGCAGTCCCACCCATTGTACACTCCACAGTGGTGGTCAGGGACGTTGAGCCACTTGTGCGCAGTGTTGGCGAAGCCCCATCTACCCATCAGGGCTGCCTTTTCTTTCTGAGCCTGGCTCTGTCTGTGAGAAGCTCTCTCACCATCCTGCGGGTCCAGTCCACGCCGCTTTCACCGGGCTGCGCCATCGGCAACAAGGTTCCTGCGTGGTAGCTGAGGTCGAGGGCGATGGCAGACCAAGCGTCGGCTAGTCGTTCAAGTTCAAGAAGCTGGCGAACACTGGGGCGGCGACTCACGTCCGGTGCTCCACCAACCAGATCACACCCAGCGTAAAGGCCAACAGACCTGCACCAGCGGTCCATGGGGAGAGGGTGCCAACGAGATAAGTAACACCCAGCACCAGGGCAGCTATAGCATGGGCGGTTTCCATCATTGGTCTCCTAGCGGGGGCGGGTTCAACAACTGCTTCCGCACCCTCTCGCGAACTACATCGGGGTCTAGGTCGAGCATGTGACAGACGTTGTTGAAAGATGAGATCTTGGCTGCGCCGAACAGGTAGGCGCGTGCGCTTTCACGTCTCTGCTTCCAGCGGCGGAGGTGCCGGCCGGTTGTGCTCTTTTTCCTCTTTGCGAACGCGGCATCGGGCTCGTTTGTGTGTTGTTTTTTGATGAAAGGGGGCTTCCACACCTCTATGACATCGACCACCGCTTGGTGGATGATGGCCGCCAACAGGGCTCGCTCGGGGCTGGCAAACTGGTGGGTCATTCACCTTCCTCCTCTGGGGTGGGTTCCTTAGCATCAGCCACATCCTTCCACCACGGCGCACCACAGAACAGGGTGGCGTTGAAGTTCAGCCCTTTGGGTAGCTCACTGTGGACGGCATGGAGAAGGGCTGCGGTGTCAATGAGGCGGCCCTTCACATCGAAGCCCAGGTGCTCCAACAGGGGGATGTCGTGCATGGTGCTGAAGTGGCCCACCTTTGCCACCTCAGGGTCAGCAAGGATCAGGTAGAGCAGCTCTACAGCGCGAAGATGCTCCTCCCAAGTGGGCCACCACGGGTCCCCCCCACACTTGCGAAAGCGAAAGCACACCCCCCCGGTGGGTAGCAACAGCTCGGGGTCCATAATAAACACCCCACAGCACACAAGGTGGGGGCCAGCATTCTCTACGTCGAACGAGACCATCTGGTGTTGGCGCCTCACAAGGTAGGTGAAGTCGCTCAGTTGGGCCAGGGTGGGCTCTGCCAACCAGCCGGGGGGTGATTCATTGGGGTCGAGAGGGGTGCGCCCGGGGGACTGGGCCAGCCGTGTGAGGTAGGCGATCTGAGCCCCTTCGAGGTGGTGCTGACCGCGGAGGATGGCGGCGGGGTGGACGATGGGCGTTACTGAGCGCATCCTGTGAAATCCTGCCCCCAAAATGGGACAAATCTTCAGTACTATACACTACGTGGTGTAGCCTAGATAGGGAGCCCTTTTCCCTTCTCCACCTCGGGACCCCATTTGTGCCCACACCGCAGACAGTTCACCGCCTTGGAGTGGATGAGGTGCTTGCACTTGGGGCAGTGGGTGGCCTCGGGGTGGATCTGCCCCAACCGCTTGCGCACCAACTGCACCTCCTGGTTGAGTTGGTCAAACTGGCCCGAGGCACTCGCGAGGTGCTGATCGGTGAAGCCCAGCCGTTCCAGGATGGATCCCAGCTCCATCTCTAGGCGTTTGATGCGCTCCAACAGGTTAGAGACTGTCTCTTCGAGTTCAGCAGGGCTCATGGTTACTCCTAGAGTTGCAACAGCTCCTTGGCAATGAGAAGGTGGTCCTGATTGGTCACCCGAGCAATCCCTCTGATGAGCCGGCGTGTTGTAGAGTAGCCTGGGAGTAGAAACCCATCCTCCATACGGGAGAGGTGGGATTGGGCCACCCCCACAGCAGCGGCGAAGTCTACTTGGTTCATACACAGGTGGAGGCGTACCCCCTTGAGCCAGTGGCCGAGGGCTTCGGCGGTCAGCTTTTTGGGTTTGGGGTGAGTGGGGGTGGTCATACAGGGGGTAGTTCCACTTGGTGTGCGGCAAGCCACTGCTCTACCTTTACACGCGACTTCGCCCGTTTTTCGTGTCTGATTCCATTGCGTCTGACAACCCCGCGCCAAGTGTTTCTGTATGAATAGAAGCTCAAACCAACTTTCCCGGATGTGTTGTCAGAACGCACAGGCTTGTTGGTGTTGCTTTCTTGCCATGTAACGATTCTAAGATTCCTGCGGCGATTGTCGAGCTTGTTTCTATTTAGGTGGTCTACTAGCTCTCCAGAGCGTGCCCCAACTATTAGTCTGTGCATCCTGATTTTTGTCGGCGATTGGCACACTCCGTTAAGCCGTGGTGTACTGCGCATTGCGTAGCCCGCACACGACAAATACCATAGCGACTGATTCAGCCATTCATAGTCTTCATCGTCCACAATCGCACGCTGTCCATGTGTTAGGCAGATTCCCCTCATATCGGCGGTAGTTCCTTCAAGAATGTTTGTCCCATGAGGTGGCCCACCGCCTCATCACCCAGGCCCAAAAGGCGACGAGCAGACGCAGCCCCTACAGCTACCACAGGAACTTCCGGTGGGAGGCTGTGGAGCCATGGGCCCACATGATATTGCCAGCAGTGGGCCACCTCTTCGGGCAGGGGATCCCTGGAACCCTTCCCCAGCTCCCCACCCATACGCTGTTTGGGGACCCAGCATTGGGTCACATTACCAAAGGCTACGCGGAGGGTGCGGCCCAGCTTGGCCTCCACCTGGCGGATCCAATCCCTCAGCATACCACCCGAGGGAGCGCTGGGGTAGAAGGGCTGGGAGAACTGGGCCTCCTGCTCCCCAGGGCCTTGTCCCACTATGATGAGGTCGAGGGTGCCCGGGGGGGTGGTGGGGGGCACGAATCCGAGCCCAAGATGATCGGCCGGGCATCCTCGACAGCCTTCGGGGTGGGGGTTCACGCCCGGGCCTCCACCACTCTCAGATCCTTGAAAAACTTTGCCCGGGCCTCCAGCCGCCTAATCAGCTTCTTCAGGGCTGACAAGGCAGACCGCTTGGTGTTGGGGTGGTTCTCGAAGCCGTGGACGATATTGTATGCATCCTCTTCAGAAAGCCCAAAGGCGCTGGCAAAGGCTTCATGGCCTTCCCGCCTGCGGTCTCTGGTTTTGACCAGCCCATTTGCCGACAACACCAGCCGGCGCGGGTGGGAGACAGTAGCCCACCCTGCGATGCAGGCTACGGTTCCACAGTGGGGTGTGCCGTCGCGCAAGGTTTCGCGAAGATGGTGGGCAAGCTTGTAGGCGCTGTCGTCCCTATCGTTGTGCGCAAAGACGTGCCAGTTAAAGGCTTCGTTGGGTGCTGCCTTGATAATCTCATACAGCTTGTGCAGACCCTTGATGTCGGGCTTCTTGGGCATGGTTCACTCCTCATGGTTTGACTACCAGCGCCTTGGGCTGGGGATAGGGGTGTGGGGCCTCACGGCTGCCTAACCCACTCACTGGTGTGGCCCACAGGAGAGCGCTCATCCAGCCAATCGGAGAGCCCTTTTCTGAAGTAGGTGCAGGCGATCACCTCGCCCAGCAGATCGGTTGACTGTCCCCCAACCCACTCGGCCAAGGCTGTGGGGCTGTTGAACTGCTTCATCTGGTCGCACACCTCTTTCACTGTTGGGCTTGGGGGCTGAGAGATGGCCCACCAAGTAATCAAGCCCCAAATAATCAAGACTACCCAGATGGCGATCAGGGCGAGCGCGGTGATCACCCTCACAAAACTCACATCCAACCCACCATGCTGAGGAGGGCTCGGGCGACAGTATGTTTGATCGTGATGGAACTGGCTACCGCGCTG
>Ga0247727_10017028_pt1 | contig 11624 bp, 6 predicted proteins | sample WisWelCaveWW1625_FD_202498 | JGI IMG/M metagenome (GOLD analysis project Ga0247727, IMG submission 202498) | Biofilm microbial communities from Wishing Well Cave, Virginia, United States - WW16-25 | ecosystem: Environmental > Aquatic > Deep subsurface > Groundwater > Cave microbial mat | place... | reverse complement strand
TCACCGTTGTGGAAGGCAACACCGTTCGGCATATTCAACTCCTTCGCAATCGTCATCACCGTATCGGCCTTGAAGTCGTTGTTCCGATCGATGATCGCATAAACTTTGCCCGGAATATTTTTGCCCGCACGAAAAGTGCCGACAAACAGCGTCCCCTTTGCGCCCAACGCCATCGAGCGCGCGCCTTCCACATTTTCGGCGTACATTTCGATCTTGAATCCGGGCGGCAGCTTGATTTTGTCGAGATAATTTTTCGGGTTGACTTTCAGCGGATTGTTGACGCGAGCGGTTTGCCGGCCCTGCGCCGGGCATGCGGCTGAAATTAGAAAAAGCGCAAGAACTAAAATCGAAATCACAACATATTTTTTTTTCATGGTCACGTCGCTTTCAATTAGAGCGTTATTAAAAATTGCACGACTCCTGATTTAGCGTTTTAGCGAGGCTTCTCCGCCGGCGCTTTCAATTTGTTCCAACATGTTTTTTGCGTTAACATTGTTCGGCTCGAGCGCGAGTATTCGGCGCAAACACTGCATGGCCTCGGCATTGCGGCCGTTTAGCGAATGAATGAGCGCGAGATTTCCATAAGCCGGGATAAACTTCGGATCGACCGCAATCACGCGCGTGAAAAATTTCATCGCCTCGGCATAGTTTCCGAACGCCATATTGACATGGCCCAAATTATTTAACGCCCCGATGTAATCCGGCTCCAACTCCACCGCGCGGCGAAAATGCTTTTGCGCAGTCGCAGGTTCTTGCCGTTTGTGCGCATAAAATTCTCCCATATTGTTGTGCGCCGGCGCATAACTCGGCTGGGCGAAAATGGCCTTTTGAAAAGTTGCAAACGCCGCCGACAGATTCCCCGACTGCGCGTGAATCGTTCCGAGGTTCGTGAGCGCAACGGCATTCTCCGGAAAAATTTTCAAGGAAGTTTGATAAGCCGCGGCCGCGGTTTCAAGCTGCCCCATTTTATAAGAAACCTGGCCGAGTTGAAAATGCGCGAACGCATTGTCCGGCGCAATTCGGGTTACTTTTTGAAACTGTTGCCGCGCCTCCTCAAGACGATTGAGATGGACATAAGTTTTGCCGAGATGAAACAACCCCTGTTCGTGCGCGGGGTTGTTTTCGAGACCGGAAGTCAAATGCAACAGCGCCTGCTCCAACGCGCGCTGATCCATTGCGATTGCTTCGAAGTATTGCAAATAAGCCATGCCAAGCCGGAGGCCTGCCGCCGCGTCTTTTTCTTCAAAGAAATCTTTTAAAAGGACGGGCTCGGATTCGTGTGAGTTTGGTGCGGACATCTGCGGCTCTTTGCGAATCCAATGATCGGTAAAGTTGACGTGCAAAACATCCGCAGTTCCGCCCTGTGGCATGTGGCAGGCGACGCAGTCATCACTCGCCTGATGTTTGGCGCGAGAATTGACTCGGCTCAACGTTTCGAGATTGTGACAGACGAGACATTTGGTGTTGAACGAATCACGCGCGAGCCACTTGACGGGTTGGTGAGGATTATGACAGGTGATGCAAACTAACTTGCCGCCGCTTTTAATATAACAGGCGCTCAACGAAATGCGCTCGCCGTGGCTGGCAACGCGCAAATCACCCGGAGCCAGACGATCGGGAATATAAACCGAAAATATTTCTCGCAGACGCATGCCGGGACGAAAATCCGTTTCATTTTTTCCATCTTTCAACACGCGAACTTCACCCGACAGATGGCATTGGCGGCAAACCTCCATTTGTAAATCAACCGCTAAACGTCGGGGGTTGACGATGGTGCTGTCGATTTCTTTTTTCGGCGCGTCGGAGAATTTGGTCGCGTAACGTTTCTTGACGTGCAACTCACCCGGGCCGTGACAGCGCTCGCAGCCGATGCCGTGCGCCACCTCGGTGTAGCGATTTCCCGAATACGGCGCGTATTCCGCATACGAGTTGTGACAATTCATACAACTCGGCGCGATCGGTCGCGAAAAGCGCGAGTTCACATATTGAAAGCCCGGACTCATGCCCCACGTATTCTTTTTTTGATACCACGTCACCGGCAGCTCATACAAAAAGCCGTTTTCACTCGTCAAAAACGTGCGCGCCTGATTGCCGGAACCGATGACATAATCCGCTTTGCGGGCCAACTCATGCGTGCGCCGGCCTTTTTCATCCAGCCGATATTCGACTTGATAAAACTCATTTCCTTTCGAGATCATTTGATAATGCAAATTCGATTTTGGCTCGAAGACATGATTGTTCTGCGCATAATCTTCAATCCGATTCGCCGCCGTCGGCAAATAAAATGATCGGCCCATGCCGGTTTGTTTATAGGTTTTGAAAATTTCAGAGTGGCACACGGCGCATTCCTCGTCGCCGACATACTTGACTTCCGGAGCCAGATTCAGAAAGCCATATTGTCCAGCCATGATGTTGCGATTGGGCCGTTGCTGAATTTTGACAGAGAAAGATATAGCCAATAACAAAAGAATGGCAAGAGCCGGCGCTGAAATTTTCCACCATCGCTTCATGGGTCATGCAAAGAATTATTACAAAGTGAAATCCAATATTGCCTTCTGCTGAATATGCGGCGTCGGTGCGAGGTCGGTAGCGCAGACATCTTGTCTGCCCCGCGAACGGGGCGCTACGTTTACCGTCAATCATTGAAGCATTTCCGTCGACGCGGGGTGCTTATTTTTTCACCGCCTCCGTATCTACCGGCCAATCATCCGTGCGAAAAAGATTGACCGGCAAGCCCTCCTTGCTGAATAAATTCGGCATGGCAATATTGCTAAAACCGAAGCGAACCGCAACAGGATTTTTAATATCTTTGTGCGAGACGACAACCGTGCTGCCTTCGATTTTCGCGACGGCCGGCAGAAAGTTTTTATCGGCGCCGGCAATATAAAATTCGGTGGGATCGCCGCCTTTGCTCAACAAGCCGTTTTCGGCGTGATCAAAATAAATTTTGATTTTGCCGTTTTCCGCTTTCATGCTTTTGTACATCGGGCTTTTATAAATGATTCCAGTTTTTCCGTAGGTTTCCGCCAAAGCCCAGTTGGCTAAACGCAAGGCCACATCGACTTTATTTTTGGGATGAATGTCCTTTATATCATCCACCAGATCGCTGATGACGACCATGCCGGTGCTGGGATAACTCATGCTTTTGGTTTGCGCTTCCCGCAATAACGCGCAAATATTGTTTTGCCCATAACTCGCGAAGGGCGCGATCTGCACAAAATAAAACGGAAACTCTTTTTGCCACGCCTTGCGCCAGCCCGCGATCATCGTGGTCAGCAAAGATTGATAGGTTGCATAAGTTCCCGTGTTGCTTTCGCCCTGATACCAGAGCGCACCGGCAATCGCAAAATTGGTGAGCGGAGCAATCATCGCATTGAACGTATCGCCGGCATTGACCGGCCACCACGGCGTGACCGAAACTTTTCCCGCGGCTGCTTTGAGTGACGGATCGTTCTCAACCAATTCTTTCGGCGTCCAAACTTCCGCCGGTGTGCCGCCCCAGTTGGAATTAATCAAACCGATCGGCACGTTCAATTCCTGCTGCAATTTTTTGCCAAAAAAATAGCCGACCGCACTGAAGCGTTTCATGTCTTCGGGATTGCAAACTTTCCAACTGGCTCTGCAATCTTCCTGCGGGAAATCCGCAGTTGATTTGGGCACATAAAAAAAGCGAATGTTGGTATTGTTGGCTTGCGGCGCTTCTTCGAGCGATTGTTTGAGCCGCTGGTCGCCGCTCCATTCCATATTGCTTTGCCCGCTGCAAACCCAGACTTCGCCGATCATCACGTTTTCCAAAACAATCGCATTGCTGCCGTTGATAATGATCTTGTAAGGCCCGCCGGCCGCCGGCGTTTTGATTTTCACACTCCATTTGGCGGTGCGCAATCCCGCCGTGCGATAAACCGTCGTGTCCCAATCGACCATCACCGTGATTTTCTCCGTTGGGCTGCACCAGCCCCAGAGCTTCACTTCGCTTTTTTGTTGCAGCACCATGTTGCTGCCAATAATCGCCGGCAAGCGAACTTCGGCAAAGACAAAGGATGCGCCGCAAAATACAAAGATCAGCAGCAATCGCGCGAGATTCTTTTTCATCATCAAGTTTTGCATTTTTCCTCCGTTTCAATGTTTCGTAACGCAACATTCATGTTGCACTGTCGGCTCAACATAAATGTTGAGCCACGTTTATTATTTGCGGCGCAGCTTGTCCAACAACACCGCGCCCAGAATGACCAAACCCAACACCACCTTCTGAGCGTAACTTTCCACGCCGGTCAAGTTCATGCCATTTTGAATGACGCCGATCATCAAAGCGCCAATCAGCGTTCCCATCATCTTGCCCTCGCCGCCGGAAAGGCTGGCGCCGCCGACCACGACCGCCGCGATCACATACAGCTCGTAGAGAAGTCCGTAAGTCGGCGCGCCGCTTTTAAGCTGCGAGGCCAGAATGATTCCTCCCAATCCCGCCATCACACCGGATACGGCATAGACAAACAACAAAATCCATTGGACGCGAATTCCGGCCAGACGTGCCGCCTCGGCATTGCCGCCGACCGCGTAGATATGCCGTCCTAAAACGGTTTGTGACATAATGAAATGGGCCGCCAGATAAAGCAGCAGCATCAACACCACGGCGTTCGGAATGGAAAAAAGATCCGCGCCGCGGCCCAGCCAGATAAATGAATTGGGAATGTCGTAAATCGATTCGCCATGCGCAATGATAAAAGCCAAACCGCTGGCGACGAGCATCCAGCCGAGCGTTGCGATAAAAGGCGGAATACTGAATCGGGTAATCATGATGCCGGACATCACACCGAACAAGCCACAACCAAGAATGGCGATGGCGGAAGCGCCGATCATCGCCAGAGCGCCGGAATGCGCGCCGCCCATTTGCACGATGAGGCTCGTCGCCGCCACCGCGGAGAGGGCGATCACACTGCCGACGGACAGATCGATTCCACCGGTGATGATCACCATCGTCATGCCGATGGCAATGATCGCAATCACGGCGATTTGATTGACCACATTGAGCAAATTCTCACGCAACAAAAAAGTCGGCCAGCGATAGCCGCCGGCGATCATCACCTTTGCCGCGAACAAAGCCGTAAAATCGGATTTGATATTGTTGATCGTGTGCAGGCAATCTCTGGTGGTGGCAACCGCGTCAACTTTCACGCCGGAATCGGCTAGCGCCTGAAATGATTGGCGCACTGCCGCAGGCTCACCGTTCACCACCGCGACAATGTTGAAACCGGCCGCTTGCAATCGCGATCGGACGCTTTCAGCAAATTCAAAATCATTCGGAGCGGTTTTGGCAACGACTAAGATGTTGGATTTTTGCGCCAGCGAACGTGAAATATTTTGGGCCACGATCGCCGCCGCAGCTTCACCCTCGGGATGTTGTTCTTGCAGCGTTGCCCAGGAAAAATACAAGCACAGCAAGATGAGCACGCCCAGCATGCCATAATCAGAGAACAATCGCGCCATAATCGTATTAGAGTTCGATAGCTTTGGTGTAATTCAACATTCATGTTGAATTGTGTCGCAACATAAATGTTGCGTTACGTGTACGTAACTCAACATTTATGTTGAGCCGGAATGCGCATCAAGAATGATGCGTTGCGTTGACATAACTGAATTTCCACTCCTGCCAATGTTTCACCAACCCGGCTTTGACTGGATTATTCAGAATATACTCAATGATTCTATACAATTCTTCATCGTCGCGCACGAAATGATCATAGCTCTCCTTGTGCCAAAATGCGCCGGTGCGTTTGAGTTCCAGATTACAAAATCGCGACGTGCTCCCTTTCAACAACCTCATGGTATCCGCGACCGGATAGTTCTTGGTTTTACCGGCAATGTTCGTCGCAGAGGTTTGATCATATCCGGTCGTATCAAACAACAAATGAACGTGATTTGACATGATGCAGTAGGCAATCAGCTTATAATTTTTGCCATCCAGCTCATGAATTTTATCCGCGACGACGCGTGCAATTCGTTCTTCTTTCAGCCAGTTCGGCCCTGTGGAGGCGCGGTCAAGCCATTCATCAAAATGGCCGAAGTAACGCTTTTCAGTCTTGTATTTTTCCTTTTCAAATTCTTCGCCACTGTATTTTTTCCTGAGCAGTTTAATTTCTTCTTCTCTTTCTTGTTGCAGCTTTTGTAAAACGTTCGCCGGTAAAGAGTCAACCAGACGAAACGTAATGAAGAAGATGGCGTCCTTTGGGTGGATGTGAGGCAAATTGCGCCTGTAAAAGATTGGTTCAATGTCGTGCATTTTTTCCTCCGTAAAAAGCGTAGCGCAACATTCATGTTGCGCTGTTGCTGCGTTACCGGAATTTACGCCTGCAAAAGAACAGCTTCATTCTTAGATCTTTTTCCTTATCGATTGTGACGGCGCCAATGCAACATGAATGTTGCATTACGACAAACAGCGTACCGCATACGCAACATGAATGTTGCGTTACGGCGTTGCCGCATCCTGTTGACGATAGATGTTGGCGGCGATGAGAATTGTCGGGGACACTTGCTCGCCGGCCATGTATTTCACAATGGTTTCAACGGCCTTTCTGCCGATTTCATCGGGATGCTGGACCACGTCGGCGTAAACCTTGCCTTCTTTAATCGCCTGCAAGCCTTCCGGCTGGCCGTCGATGCCGACCACTTTGATCTTGCCGGCTTTGCCCGCTTTTTCGATGGCCGCCACGGCCCCCAGCGCGGTGGGATCGTTGACGCAAAAAATGCCTTTCAAATCCTGATGCGCTTGCAACATGTCTTCCGCGGCTTTGTAGGATTTGTCCTTCACACCGCCGCCCGCCAGCTTCGCGACGATCTCGAGGTTGACGCCGTTTTTTTCTTTTTGCTCTTTCACTTCATCCTCGAATCCCTTGACGCGCACGAATGCGGATTCGACTTCCGGGTGGCCGATGACGCCGACCTGCCCGTCTCCATGCAAAGCCTCGATAACGGCTTGCGCGGCCAATCGTCCGGCCTGATAATTATCCGTGGCGATGTGCGACACGACTTTTGCGCCCTCCGCCAAACACGCAATATCCGCGGTGAACACCGGAATGCCGGCTTCGTTTGCTTTGGCGATGGAAGTTCCGATGGCTTTGGAATCAGTCGGGCAGAGCAAAATCGCCGCGACTTTTTTGACAATGAAATCGGAAACTTGATTTTGCTGTTTGGCCGCATCGAACTCGCCGGCGGTGATGATGACCTCGTAGCCGTGTTTGTCGGCCTCTGCCTTGATCGCGTTGCCCATCTCGATAAAAAATGGATTCGCCATCGTCAACAAAGAAACGCCGATCACCGGTTTATCCGCCGGCGTTTTTCCGGAATCATCTTGTTTTCCGCAGGCAACCATGCACGCCAGAGCCGCGAGCAAAAAAGGGTTCGCATACTTCATGATGTAATTCTCCTTATCCGGTTATCGTTCAGCACTTCATCCCGAGGTCGGGATTCCTTCTACAAGCAATTGACCGGTCGCTTAAATTGTCCAATCATCGAAAAGTGGTGGAATTATAGCGACCGGTCAATGAGTTGCTTAGAAGAAGCTTGGTTGAAATTAAACATGCGCTTTCTCCCTTTTCAATTTTTCCCACACCCGAAGGGGATTGCGGCTCAACTCGAAGATGGCATCACGCAACGGCTCCAATTGTGCCAACCAGTTTTCGAGGGAAGCTTCTTCGCGGAGATGTCGCATAAAACTTTTCAGTTCCGGTGTGGGCGGCCATGATGCCAGCGTCGGCGGCGTGGGGTTGCGCCGCACGGTGTCATAAATAAATCCCTTAACGACCACGCCGCGAATCAACGAGCGCAGGCGGTGAAATTGTTCCTTGGCCTTATCGCCGGCGCAGAGGTTCATCTTGATAAAATCATCTATAACGTATGCTTCGATTTTACCCAACAGCTCTTCCGTCTTTTCTTTGGAAGTGAAGCCGGTCTCATCCAAAATTTTCAGCCAAACTTGTTTGCCCTCGTCGGAGAGATGCGCGTTCAAAAGAATCATGTCTGCGCAGGCAGGGATATCTTCAGCCAAAAGTTTTTGCAAACACTGCTCGAGGCTGAGTTCACTTGGGTAAGTGCCAAAGAGCTGGGAGAGACGGTGCATATCACGCGGCACACCGCCGCCAAAAACAATTGCGGCGGGCAAAAGTTCCGGCGCCCAGTCTTGGTGATGTTCGACATAAAAGGCCAGACTGCCGATGGCGTCCATCGGCGGAACCGGAATGATGTGCGTGAAGGCGCTGTCGATTTCGTTCTTCGTGTCGACGTGGCGCAGGCGGTACGTTTCCAGCGCGTCTTCGCTGATGGAGAGAATATAGTAAACGTCCTCGATCTCGAAAATGGCTTTCATGCTTTTGAGCATGTTGTGCATTTTCTCCGTGTCGAGGATTTTATCTAATTCGTCGATGGCGATGACGATTTGGAAGCGTTCCTGTGTCCACTTGTCATGCATTTTGAGTGCGTCGTTCAAATACATCTTCGCATCGGAAATATAGTCGCGAAATTCATCGATCAAGCTCATGGTGGTGTAAGGACGAGCTTGCCGCTGCACCTGCTTCGAAACTTTATTCGTGAGCTGCCAGCCGGAGCGTGAAAACGCCAGTCCGGCCTCTCGGCTTTCGCCAAAGGACATTTGAAAATGCAACCGTTCCAACAGCGCGTTGGTGCGTTCATACAAGGCAATTTCATTGCGCACCATGCCGTAAACGCCTTTGGTAAAACGGCTTTCACCTTCGCGCGTTCTCCAATAGACAAAAGGCAGCGCCAGAAGAAGAACGCAGTTGAACAGAAACCAACCGGAGAATTGCCAAAGTGAAGCTTCTTTAGTAAAGGAACTCTCGGACAGTAGGGCGACAGAATCGGAATTGGCTTGGTAACGCGATGACACGGCTATGATGCTATCCAAAATAGCTTGATACCGCGGCGAAGTTCGCCGAAGCAAATCGAGCTTGGGCCAAGCCCTCGACTTTGTTAAAGAGTCCAATACCGCTTGAATCAGAAATTTTCGTTCAAAAGGGCTATATTTCCCTTTCAATTTCCAGGAATTCTTAGTAACCCTGGAAATCAAAAGCGAATCGATTTGGGCATGTGAATCTTGCAGCGATGTGGCTTGCACACGCAGCACAGCAAACAGTGAGTCTCGCATCTCTGTATAAATTCTGGGCGGAGAGAACGTTTTTGTGACCGTTGAATCGGGCTTGAAAAAAAACTGCCGCAAAACCGGTGCGAGGTTGGTTGCATTCAGATAATAGAAACTCATGCCGATACTTATTAAGAGAATAAAGAGAATAAGCCCAAGCATGGCCACGTGACTGACGCGCAACAGGCGGCGCTTTTCTCGCAGCTCTTGCTCGACTTTAAACGGTTGCACCGAGGGCAAGAGGCGGGTGAGGGCTTGATTGAACTTCTGCGCCAGGCGCTCCAACAACGCCATGAGGAAGACCTGCTCCGCAAACTCCGTGGGCGTGGCTACAAACAACGTCAGGCGGCGCAACCTCGCGGCTTCAACCTTCTCTTCGTCTTTAAGATCGCGATCAGATTTAATTGATGTTGATGCAGGTAACCGCGCTTTTTTCACCTCGTCGTCATCTTTAAGATCGCAATCAGTTTTAATTGATGTTGGTGCAGGTGAAGCGTTTTCTTGTAGGAAATAGCGCAATAAAGCTGTCTTTCCCAAACCTCGGCGACCGGCAAGACCCAGCGTGAGCGAACGTTCCTGTTGCTGCAGTTCGGTAATCGTGGTGCGACAGTCCCGCCTTTTTGCGGTCGTTTCTTCATAGTCAGACCTGCTTTCTGGTTCTTTCTCTTTGAATTCTTGGTCCCGTTGAAAAAGATGGAACGCACGTAGATGAAAATATAAAATGACTCCGGCAACAACACCGGCAACAACACCGACACCGACACCGACACCGACAAAGACAACGGCAAAGAAAAGGGCAAAGACAACTGCAGCGGCCAAGGCACCGACAGCGGCACCGGCAACAGCAAGGGTAACGGCACCGGCAAGGGTAACGACACCGGCAGCGGCAACGGCACCAGCAGCGACAACGGCAAAGTCACTGGCAACGGCACCGGCAGCGGCACCGGCAACGGCAACCGCAACGGCCGCGGCAACGGCAACGGCCGCGGCAACGGTAGCGGCAAGGGCAAAGGCACCGGCACTGCTATCGTTGAGGTAAAGGGCAAAGGTGGCGGCGACGGCACCGGCAACGGCAACGGTAAGGGGAACGGCAGCGGCAACAGTACCGCCACCGACAGCGGCAACGATAGAGGAAAAGATAGAGTCAACGACTTGGACAGCGACAAAGGCAAGTACAACAAAGGCACCGAGGCCACGATTATCTACAAGGGCAACGGCACCGGCAACGGCAGCGGCTACGGCAACGCCAAGGGCAACGGCACCGCCAAGGGCAACGGCACCGGCAATGGCACCGGGAAAGACATCGGGAAAGGCATCGGGAAAGGCATCGGCAAGAGGAAGGGCAAGCGTACCGACAAAGACAACGAAACCGGCAAAGAAAACGATACGGGCAAAGACAATGGCACCGCCTTTGCTAAAGCGATGTTTCAAAATCTGCGTGAGGTAGAAATTGCTTAAAAAAACGAATAGGAAAACCACCGCCAGAATTGTTGACGATTGTTGTTTCGCAACCGCGAGGGCAAGAGTACAAGCTGCCGCCAGCAAGAGGAGAACGCTTAGCCAAATGCCGCGGCGGTCAAATTCCCACGCCTCACGCCACTCTGCTTTCACGTTTTCCTGTGCGCTGTGCCAGGCACCCCACTGCGCTTCCGCTTTTTCCCATGCGCTGCGCGAAGTTTTCTGCGCCGGGGTTTTGGTTACGTCATTTTTCATGTCAGTTGCCTTCCTGCATATTTTTTTTATATAGATTTGGATACTACGGCTGCAGCTTAAAACTCGTGTGCAACGTTGCCGTGGCGTCCTCGCCAATCCAGAGATCAAAAGTCTCCGGCTCCAGCACCCACTTCTTTTCTGCGGCGCTCCAATAGCTCAACTCATCTTTGCCCAGCGCGAAGTGAACCGTTCTCTTCTCTCCCGGCGCGAGTGTGAGCCGCTGAAAGCCTTTCAATTCACGGACCGGACGCGAGGCACTGCCCGCTTGTTGATGAATGTAAAGTTGCACCACCACGTCACCGGCGCGACTGCCGGTATTTTCAACCTCGGCGGAAGCTTCAACTTTTTGGCCGAGCTTGATCGCGGTTTGCTCGAGCTGCAAATTCGTGAAGGCAAATTTCACGTAGCTCAAACCGTAGCCGAAAGGATACAGCGGCGAGGTGGGCAAATCCCAATAACGGGATTTGAAATCCGGCGCGGTTTCAGGCCGATGCGTGAGATTGTGGCTGTAATAAATGGGAACTTGCCCGACGTTGCGCGGCCAAGTGACCGGCAGTTTGCCGCCGGGATTGATGTCGCCGAACAAAGCATCCGCGATCGCGTTGCCGCCCTGCGTGCCCGGATACCACGCTTCGAGAATCGCGGGGACGTGCTCCGCTGCCCAAGCGATGTTCAACGGACGCCCGTTGATGAGCACCAGAACCACCGGCTTTCCCACCGCGACCACTGCTTCTAAAAGTTGTTGCTGCTTGCCCGGCAGGTC
>Ga0247727_10017027_pt1 | contig 11624 bp, 8 predicted proteins | sample WisWelCaveWW1625_FD_202498 | JGI IMG/M metagenome (GOLD analysis project Ga0247727, IMG submission 202498) | Biofilm microbial communities from Wishing Well Cave, Virginia, United States - WW16-25 | ecosystem: Environmental > Aquatic > Deep subsurface > Groundwater > Cave microbial mat | place... | reverse complement strand
GGCCGCAAAATGAGCGGCCGCCATGCTCCGCCACGTCGTCCGCACGTACCGCGCCGCGTTCGCGGGTCTACCCGGCGAGGTGTGGCTGCTCGCCGGCGTCGCCCTGGTGAACCGCTCCGGGAGCATGGTGCTCCCGTTCATCGCGCTCTACCTGACCCAGGAGCGTGGCTTCTCGATCGCGGTCGCCGGCAAGTTTCTCGCGCTCTATGGCGTCGGCTCCGTCGCGGGCTCCTGGCTCGGCGGGTGGTGCAGTGACCGCTTCGGGCCCGACCGCACGATGGCGACGAGCCTGCTCCTGAGCGGCGGGTGCTTCGTGTTCCTCGGGCTTCAACAGCAGACGTGGACGATCGCGGTCGGCATCGTCGCGCTCGCCGTGACCGCGGATGTGTTCCGGCCGGCTGTGATGGCGTCGATGGCCGATCGCACGCCGGCGGCGCTCCAGGTGCGCTCGTTCGCGCTCCTGCGCCTCGCGATCAACCTCGGGCTGACGATCGGTCCTGCGGTCGGCGGGCTGCTCGCTATCCGCGGGTATCTATGGCTGTTCCTCGTCGACGCCGTGACGTCCTGGGCCGCCGCGGCGCTCGTGCTCCTGTACCCGCGGCGCGCGCGCGGGGGTGCAGAGGAGACCGCTCCGCCATCGTCCGCCGTGGTGTCCCCGTGGTCCGATGGGCCGTTCCTGCTGCTCCTCGGGCTGATCTTCGCGCTCGCCGCGGTGTTCTTCCAGATCGTGTCGACGGTCCCGCTGTATCTGCGCCACGCGTACGGTCTGCGCGAGGACGCGATCGGCGCGCTGCTCGGGATGAACGCGGCGATCGTCGTGGGGTTCGAGATGGTGCTCGTCCACTGGGCCGAACGCCGCGCCCGGATGCCGCTCGTCGCGCTCGGCTGCTTCCTCGTCTGTGCCGGCTTCGGGCTGATGCCGTTCGGGACCTCGATCGGCTACGCGGCGTTCACGGTCGTGGTGTGGAGCGCGGGGGAGATGCTGTCGCTGCCGCTGATCAACGCCGTCGTGGCCCATCGCGCGGCGGCCGGAAACCGCGGCCGCTACATGGGCTTGTACACGATGTCGTTCTCGGCCGCGTTCGTGCTCGCCCCGGCCGCAGGAACGTGGATCTACGACCATCTCGGACCCGAAGAGCTGTGGTACGCCGTCGGGCTCGCGGGCCTGCCGCTGGCGGTCGGCTCGCTCGCGCTGCGTCGCCGACTAGAATTGCGTGGGTAGCTCGGGCTTGTTGCCGAGCAGCGCATCGAGCCGCTGCATCACCTCGTCGGTCAAGAGAGCGAGCTTGTCGAGCGCGCCCAGGTTCTCCTCGATCTGGCTCCGCTGCGACGCACCGAGGAGCACCGTCGACACGTTCGGGTTCTCGAGGCACCAGGCGATGGCGAGCTGCGCCGGGGAGATGCCGATCTCCCGCGCGAACGCGACGACGCGATCGGCGCGGCTCACGTCGGCGCGGCCGGCCTCGGAATCGATCACGCGACTCTTCAGCCAGGCGTAGTCCGGGAGCGTCATGCGCGAGCCCGACGGCACACCGCGCGAGTACTTTCCGGTCAAGACGCCCGAGGCCAGGGGCGACCAGATCGTCGTGCCGAGCCCGATCTCGGCGTACAGGCGCCAGTACTCACGCTCGACACGATCGCGATGGAGCATGTTGTACTGCGGCTGCTCCATCGTCGGCCCGTGAAGCCCGTGCTGCCGCGCGATGCCCCACGCCTCGCGGATCTGCTCGGCGCTCCACTCGGAGGTGCCCCAGTACAGGACCTTGCCCTGTTGCACGAGGTCGTGCATCGCGCGCACGGTTTCCTCGACGGGCGTCTCCAGGTCCGGACGGTGGCAGAAGTAGAGGTCCAGGTAATCGACCTGCAGCCGCCGCAGCGCCGCGTGGCACGCCTCGACCACGTGCTTGCGGTGCAGGCCTGTTTGTGTCGGAAGCTCCCCGCCCCAGTAGACCTTGCTCGACACGCACCATGTGTCGCGTGGCCAGGCGAGCTTGCGCAGCGCGGCGCCCATGATCCGCTCGGACTCGCCGTCCGCGTAGACCTCGGCGTTGTCGAAGAAGTTCACCCCTGCGTCGTACGCGACGCGCATGCAGTCCATCGCGGCATCCTCGTCGAGCTGGTACCCGAACGTGACCCACGAGCCGAAGGACAGCGCGGATAGCTTCAGGCCGGACCGGCCGAGGCGGCGGTACTGCATGGGCAACCTCGCGAAGGGATCGGGAAACCGGATTCTACCAGGCGTTTCCGCTGCGGCCGTCGTGCGCCTGAGGTCACGGCACGAGCGTGAGCCGATGCTCGGCAAGCCCCGGCAGGAACGACGTGGCCTCGCCCTCGGCCCAGGCCCCGTGCCCCGCCCGGTAGAATGGCGACAGCGGATGCCCGCTCTGGCCGCCCGGCATGTGGAAGATGCCCGTCTCCTCGCGCCCCGGCGACACGACCATCCGCTCCGACGCGCCGAATCTTGCGCCTTGCACTCGCGGCACGCTGAAATCGCCCGGCAGCTGCTCGGCCGGTAGATCCAACCATTTCGCGAGTGCTGGAACGCCGAGGCTCAGCGGATGGCGGATGCGCACCGTGTTGCGCTCCCCCCACGTTCGTTCCGCGAGCGTCTTCCCCGGCGCGTCGAGCAGCGACTCGACCATCGCGTCCGCGGCAGCGAGGAGCCACGCGTCCCAGCTCGGGAACGCCGGGTCGAGCAGGTGCGCCGGCCGTTCCGTGACGAGGCGCCACAGCGGTCCTTCGAGGTGCGCCGTCACCCTGGCGTACGAGAAGCGGTCATCCGCGGCCTTTGCCGGGGCCGTCAGCGCACCGAGCACGCGCTCGGCGACCGTGAAGCGGAACGCCCGCACGATCCGGTACCCCGCGGAGTCGACCGATGCACGACCGGTCCAGCCGGCTTCGACGACGTCGCGAAGCTCCGCGCGCTGCGTGCTCGCCTCGAGCGCCGCGGGCGTGAGGAGATCGAGCAGCAACCCACGCCAGCGCTCGAGAAACAAGGCGCGATCGTCGAGCTGGACCGCGAGGAGATCGATCTCGGTCGCTCTCTCGATGGCCAGGAGGTCGTCCCGAATCTGCCGCGCCCGTGCCCCCAGGTCGAACCCTCCATCGCCGACGACCGCGACGCGGTCGGCGTCGACGACGCGGTTGTTCGCGGTCCAGATCCGCCCGATCGGCGGATTGACGACGCGCGGATGCTCTCCGGCATCGAGCCAGCCGTCCCACGCGCCGGCGTCGTGCCACGACACCGGGACCGACGGCGGCGCTGCGCTGCGCCGTGGGATCCGCCCCGCGATCGTCCAGCCGATCGAACCCGAGCGATCGGCCACGACGACGTTCTGACCGGGGATCCCGGCCTCGGCCGTGACATCGAGCGCTTCCTCCACGGTCGATGCCGCTTCGAGACGCAGCAGTCCGAGATCAGTGGCGCCGGACTCGTGAGCGACCCAGCGGAGCGCGCGCCACCGGTCGCCATGGTCGCGATCGATCACGGGTCCCCAGATCGTCTCGGCGACGTCGAGGGTGGAGTCCTCGCCTCCCTTCACCACGATGCGCTCCTCGTGATGCTCGAGACGGCGCGGACCCTCGGCCGTGAGATACACCTCCGGATCCGTCCCCTCCGGCTCGAGAACCACGAGATCGCACCAGTCGGCATAGCTGTTCGTGAAGCCCCAGGCGACGCGGCCGTTGCTTCCGGCGATGACCGCGGGCGTGCCGGGGAGCGTGACGCCGGCCAGCCGGCGAGCATCCGTGCCGGGTAGCTCGATCACCATCCGGTACCAGATGTTCGGGAGCGAGAGGCCGAGGTGCATGTCGTTGGCCAGGAGCGCTCCGCCGTGGATCGTGTGCGCGCCGGAAATCGCCCAGCTGTTGCTCCCCTTGACGAACTCCGCCTCGGGTGCGGCGTTCGCCGATGCGGCGCGCGCCGGCGGTGCCGTCGCTTCCTGGACGTCCGGCTCGGGGATGGGTGGCGTCTCGATCGGGGCGCCGACGATCGGCGCATCCCACTCGGTTCCGGCGGCAGCGACGAACGCGGCCAGCTTCGCCGGGAGAGCGTCGAACAGGACTCCCCGCGCCGACTCGCGCGCGCACGTCCCGTCCTGGAGGTCGAGGAACATCGCCATCACGACCAGGTACGAATCCTCGGGCGTCCACGGGACGGGGTCCTGGCGCAAGAGGAGATACTCCGGAGGCGCCGCGCCCAGCGCCGCGAGACCCGCGCCGACGCCAGCCGCGTAGGCGTCGAGCGCTGCGCGGGTCGTGGCCGTCGCGGCGCGCAATTGCTCGATGGCCCGCGCGCGGAACCGGTGCACTCGCGCCGTGCGGTCCCGATCGAGCGCGGCCGGCCCGAACAGCGCGGCCAGCTCGCCGGCCGCTGCGCGTCGCAGCAGGTCCATCTGGAAGAAGCGGTCCTGGGCGTGCAGGAAGCCGGTGGCGCGGACGAGGTCGAGGCGGTTCGTGCCGCCGAGCGTCGGCACGCCGAGCTCGTCGCGCTCGACCGTGACCGGCGCCGAGAGCCCCGGAAGAGCGCGCTCGCCGTCGAGCGCGGGCAGGCTCGCGCGGAGCCTCCACCCGACGAAGCCTGCCGCTCCCGCGACGAGCGCCACGACGAACAGGACCAAGCCGAGAACGAGTCGACGCACAGGTTAATCGATCCGGATGCAGATCTTGCCGAAGTGCGAGGCGCTCTCGAGGTGCTCGAGCGCCTCGCGCGCCGCCTCGAACGGGAACACGCGATCGACCACGGGCTCGAAGGGGCACGCGGCGACCGCGCGCACGAGAGCCTCGAGCGACTCCCGCGACCCGACGAGCACCCCTTGCAACCGCACCTGGCGCATGAACACCGAAGGAAGCTGGAGCGCGTGCGCGTTCCCGGTCACGTTGCCGACGAGGCAAACGCAGCCACCGAACCGGATTGCCTCGATCGCCTGGCCGAGCGTCGCCGCTCCGCCTACGTCGACGACGGCGTCGACCCCTTCGCCCCCGGTGAGGCGCCGCGCCTCCTTGCCCCACTCGGGGGTCGTCGTGTAATGGATCGTCGCCCATGCCCCGAGCTGCCGCGCGCGCTCGAGCTTCGCCTCGCTGCTCGACGTGACGATCACACGGGCGCCGAGGAGCTGCCCGATCTGGAGGGCGAAGAGCGAGACGCCCCCCGTTCCCTCGACCAGTACGACGTCACCCGGTCCGACCCGGGCGTGCTCGGCAAGCGCGGTCCACGCGGTCAGGCCGGCGCACGGGAGTGTGGCGGCCTGCTCGTCCGAAAGCCCCGCCGGGGCTGGGACGACCCCCTCGGCATCGACGAGGATCGACTCGGCGAGCGTCCCGTCGAGGGGACCGCCGAGCGTCGACCGCAGCCGCTCGCGGGTCGGTCGGCCGGCGATCCAGCGCTGCGCGAAGATCGGCAGGACCCGGTCGCCGGGTCTCACCCGGTCGACCCCCGCCCCCACCTCCATCACCTCGCCCACCCCGTCGGAGCAGGGGACGAGGGGCAGGGGCTGGCGGGGGTTGTACCGGCCCTCGACGGTCAGGAGGTCACGGTAGTTCAGCGCCGCAGCCCACATGCGCAGGACGACCTGGCCCGGTCCGGCCACGGGAGCCGGACGCTCCGCCACGGCCAGCCGGTCCAGGCCGAAGCTGCCCTGGATCTCGATGCGTCTCAACCCGCTCTCCTCCCTTGACCGACCCGCCGCCTGGCCTAGGTTGTTCCTACGCGAGGGTATGAACGATGTCGATCTACGGCTACCTGCACACGATGTCCCTGCCCGACTTGCTGCAGTGGGCGAGTGTAAACAAGAAGACCGGGCTTTTGGAGATCGAGCGCAACAAGATCGCCAAGCGCATCGCGTTCCTCGACGGCCGCATCGTGGCCTGTTCGTCCGATGACCCGTCGTCGCGACTCGGCCAGTTCCTGCTCTCGCGGGGCAAGATCAGCCAGCAGCAGCTCCGCCAGGCCCTCTCCCAGCAGGACAGCACCGGACAGAACCTCGGCGTGATTCTCCAGGAGATGGGCGCGCTGACACGCGAGGAGATCGAGGCGCAGGTCGCCGCGAAGGCCGAGGAGAACATCTTCGGCCTCTTCGACTGGCCGGACGCCGTGTTCCGCTACTGCCAGAACGCGCCGCACGATCCGTGGCAGATCGAGATCAGCCTGAGCGTGGAGGACGTGCTGCTGCGCGGCCTGCAGCGGCACGATGAGCTCCAGCGCATGCGGAGGGTCTTCAAGCACTCCGGGATCGTCCTCCAGCGCACCGCCCGCCCGGCCCCTCCGGGGATGGCGACGTCGCCGATCGCGCACCGGATCCTCGAGTCGGTCGATGGAGCGCGGACGCTCGCCGAGATCCTGCTCCATGCGCACGCCTCCGAGTTCCTCGTGGTGAAGTTCCTGTTCACGCTGTTCCGATCGGGCATCGTCTCGATCCGGGAGGAGCGCGAGCCGGACCCCGATGCCCAGACGATCCTCGACAGCGTCGAGCTGGAATCGGAGATGCCGGCCGAAGCATCGGCGCTCGGCGAAGAGGAGCGGATCGCGGAGTCCGAGGAGACCGACCGGCGCGTCGAGATGGCGATGCAGCGCATCGCATCGGGCGACTACGTCGAGGCCCTCGACGTTCTGAACGCCGTGTACCGAGCCAACCCGAGCGACAACCACCTGCGCGAGCTGATCACCAAGGCGGAGTCCGGCTTCCTGCGCAGCGCACGGGCGGGCGAGCTCCGCATGACCCGCGTCCCGGTCGCCGTAAGAGAGGCCGAAAGCGCGGAGGCCGGGCCGATCCTGCAGCCATCCGAGCTGTTTCTCCTCAGCACCATCGACGGCCAGACGAACATCCAGTCGCTCGTCTGGGTCGCTCCGATGCGCGAGGTCGACGTGATGCTCGGCCTCGAGCGGCTCGTGGCTGCGGGCGTTGTCCGCCTCACCGATCCTCCCGAGGGCGGGAGCGGGTCGCCCCGGCGCGGCGCGCCCAAGGTGCAGTGGATCCTGACCGATCCGCTCGGGAAGTAGCGAGAGCCCCACGCTGCGGTGTGAACCGCGCCGCGTTCGGCGGATCGAGTGCACGAGCACCCGGGGCACTCACACGGAGGCTGCGACATCGGCCGCGTGGCTACGGCGCGAACTTGAACTCCGCGTTGGTCCACGCCTCGACCGGGGCTCCGTCGCGTCGTGCCGGATCGAACTTCCATCGAAGAACGGCGCTGACCGCCGCGGCCTCGAGCTCGGACCCGGGGATGCCCTTGTCGACGACGACGCGCGTGATCCGGCCCTGATCGTCCACGAGCACGCGGAGCACCACCCGAGGATCGGCAACGCCTTTCAGGGCCTTCGGTGAATAGCTCGGCTCGACGCGCTTCACGAGCGTGGGCGCGACGAGGGGTCCCGGCTCGGTCTTGGCGACGGCTGGCGCAGGACTGGGCGTCGGCGGTGCGGGTGAGAGCGCGGGCTGCTGCGGTGGCTCCGCCGGCGGTTTCTCGGTCTTGGGTTCCGCGGCAGTCGGTGCGGAAGCGATGATGATGGGCGTGGGATCGGGTGCCCGCACGACGGGCTGGCCCGCCGCGCTCGGCTCCTCGATTCGCGCAACGGGCGTGGGCGCCGCCGGGGTGGCTTCGCGGGGCGTCGTCTTCTTGACCTTCGGCTTTTCGGGGGCCGCCGGGCTGACAGGCGCCGGTGGTACGGTCCGTGGCTTCGCCGCTGCGGGGGCTGCGGCCGGCTTGGTCGGCGCGGTCGAGATCGGCCGCGACGAGGGCATTGGCGTCGGCGTCGCGCTCGGCGCAGGGGCGGGAGGCCTCGTGGCCGGAGCGCTGACCGGAACACTCGCGCCGGCGTTGCGGACGTCGTCCGTCGCGTCGGCCGCTCGGTCCGCGGCCGGCGTGAAGGGGGGAGCCTCGGCCGGACCGGGGCCGCTTTCCGCCATGGTGGCGGTCCCGGCGTCCTCTCCACCACGGAAGAGCAGCAGGTATCCCGCTCCGAGCAACGTTACCACCACGGTCGCCGCGATGAGCCAGCGAACGGTCGAGGCCGGAGCGTGGAGGGCTACGTTGACCGAAGCGTCGGGCCTGGGCTGCGAGGCGGGAGCGGTCGGGCTGGAAGCCGGTTCCGTCGTGGCCGCCGGCGCGGGTCGGGGGACCGGCATCGCGACGGTCGACGAGGGAGTGCGTGTCAGCGAGACGGTCGAAGTCGTCGATGCCGGGGCCGCCGGCTGCCGGGCCGCCTGCGGCGTCTTCACGACAAAGGGTGCGCGGGGAGCGGTCTGGCGAGGCGGATTCTCGTCGGCCGGTCTCGCGGCCGTGACGGGCGGCGGGACCGGTTGTTTGCGTGCCGGCTCTCCGGAGGAGGCCGTCCGCCCGCGGGCGAATACCGAGTCGAGGTGCTCGTCGATGTCCGCGCCGCCGTCGACTTCCTCGTTGCTCGCACGAGCGGGAACGTCGCGGTCGAGCCGCGAATCCACGTGGGCCAGGATCTCGGCTGCCGATCCGGCGAGCCGGGAAGCGCCGGACTCCGGCGCCTGGACCTGGCCCGCGGCCTTGTGCGTGATGATCGTGTCGAGCTTCTCGAGCGCGTTGACCAGCTCCTCGGAGTCGAGCCACAGCGTGGTCCCGCCGGAATCCCCAGAGGCCTGCTGCGGCCGAGGCGCGAGGCCCTTCGCGCCGCCCGCGACGAGCTGCTCGATCAAGCGCAGCATTCGCTCGGGAGCGAGCGATCCGTCGATGAGCTGATCGCAGCCGTACTGATTCATCAGGAGCGCGACCTGCCGCGGATCGCCCACGACGTCGGTCAGGAGCGCAATCGGGACATCGGCGGCTTTCTTCTTGAGCAGGCCGCAGAGGTCGCGGATCGCGTCCTCGCGCTCGGCCGCGTCGATCACGACGAGGTGCGGCTTCGAGCGATCGAAAGCCACGATCGCGTCGTCGGCACGCGTCGCAACCGCGACCTCGTGGCCGGCATCGACGAGCGGTGCGCGGCGCTTCGCGGCACGGGCCGCATCGCCGTCGATCAGCAAGATCTTGTACGTCACGTCCCAGCCCCTCCCGAACCACGCACGACGGATCCCCGGGCCGCCGCGCACCGACCCCGGCCTCAAACATGGGTCGCCGTCTCGAGCCTTTCAAGCGTGTCCCGGGGCGGCCAACTCCAAGAAAACACTCCGTTTCCAGGGGGGCCGGACGGGGGGCGGGTCTCGCGTGGGCTCAGTCGGCGTACAGGGCGTCGAGCGCGGCCCTGTACTTCTCGTAGACGACCCGCCGCTTGACCTTGAGCGTCGGGGTCAGGTCCCCGGTCTCGATCGACAGGTCCCCGGGCAAGATGTGGAACCGCTTGACCGTCTCGAACGAGGCGAGCTCTTGGTTCCGCTCTTCGATCTCCCGCCCGATCAGCTCGCGGATCCGGGGATCGGCCACGAGCTGAGCGGGGCTCGCCGAGGCGAGCCCGTTGCCGCGAGCCCACGAGCGGACGTTGTCCGCGTCGAGCGTCACGAGCGCGGTGATGTACTTGCGTCGGTCTCCGTAGGCCACGGCGTGCGAGATGAACGGCGAGGTCCGGAGGATGCGCTCGATTCGTTGCGGCGCGACGTTCTTGCCGCCGGCCGTGATGATCAGATCCTTCTTGCGGTCGGTGATGCGCACGAAGCCCTCGGCGTCGATCTCGGCCACATCGCCCGTGTGGAGCCAGCCGTCGGCGTCGATCGCCTCTGCGGTCGCGGCGTCGTCCTTGAAGTATCCCTTCATCAGGTTCGGCCCGCGGGTCAGCAGCTCGCCGTCCTCGGCGAGGCGGTGCTCCACTCCGGGGGCAACCTGGCCCACGGTGCCGAAGCGGTTGTTGCCGTATCGATTGACGTGCGAGAACGACGTGTTCTCGGTCATGCCGATCCCCTCGAGGATCGTGACCCCACAGGCGTCGAAGAACTCGGCGATCGTCTTGTTCAGCGGAGCGCCCCCCGACACGGCCCAGACCAGCCGCCCTCCGAACGCGGCCTGGACCTTGTGCAGGACGAGGCGCTGCGCGAGCGCGAGGCGTGTGCGGAGGCCGAGCGGGAGCGGGGCCTTTGCCTGCCTCCGCTCGCTCGCCTCACGGCCGACGCCGACTGCCCAGTGGAACAGCGCCCGCCGGACCGGGCCGGCGCGCGAAGCGGCGGTCAGCACCCGGTCGTAGATTTTTTCGTAGACGCGCGGGACGCTGGCGATGAACTGGGGCCGCACCGCCTGCAGGTCGGCTGCCAGACTCGATGCATCCTCCGCGAACGTCGTCGGCACCCCCGCGGGGATGCAGCAGTAGATCATCAGCCGCGCGAACACGTGGGCCAGGGGCAGAAAGAGCAGCGTCTCGAACCGCTCCGCGAGGTACAGCGACCGCGCGGCCGACCAGCCGACGAAGAGCAGGTTGCCGTGCGTGATCATCGCGCCCTTGGGGACCCCGGTAGTGCCCGAGGTGTACACGAGAGACGCCAGGTCGTCCGGGGCCAGCTCCTCGCCCCGGCGGACCCGCTCGGACTCGGGGACCTGCGCGCCGGCCGCGAGGAACGCGGTCCAGTCGAGCAGGCCTTCGCCCGGGTCGCCCGGTCCGTCGAGCACGATCACGTGGCGCAGGCGAGGCAGGTCGTGGCGCACCTGGCGGATCTTGTCCAGTTGCCCCGCGGCCTCGACGAACACGATCTCGGCGTCCGCGTGGCGCACGACGTAGGCGCAGTCGGTCGCGAGGTTCGACGGGTAGATGCCGACCGTTACCCCGCCGCACGACACGGTGCCCAGGTCGCACAACACCCACTCGAGACGGGTACGGCTGAGGATGCACACGCGTTCCCCCCGCTTCACGCCGAGGGCGATCAGGCTCCGGGCGACCGCGCGGATCGCGGCGAGGGTCTCGGCCCACGTCCACTCGACCCACTGCCCGTCCTTCTTGAATCGGTACGCGAGCGTGGACGCGCGAGCCTTCGCCGCATCCTCGAGCATGTGATACAGGGACGAGGGGTCCATGACGTGGACCCAAGCTAGCGCCGCTCGCTGACCGTTCGCAAGCCGTCCGGAGATTCGCCGGTCGTCGGCCGCGCCACGAGTCCGCCTACTCTTAGGCCGCGGAGCGGGAGTACCCCGCCTGTCCCCCGGAGGATCACGCCATTCGACAGCAAACGCACGAGATCACGGTCGAGACACGGGGCGGCGGTTTGTACGAGATCACGAAGCCTGTGGTTACCTGGGTCGCCGGCACGTCGATTCGTGAGGGTCTACTGACGCTCCACTAGTGATCCAGGAGAACGCAGATCCGGACGTTCGCGACGATCTCGAGCGGTTCTTCGCGCGCCTCGTGCCCCGCGGCGATCCGCTGTTCCGTCACACGGTCGAGGGGCCCGACGACATGCCGGCGCACGTGCGCTGTGCGCTCACAGCGACCTCGCTTTCCGTGCCGATCGTGGACGGCGCTCCGGCGCTCGGGACATGGCAGGGCATCTTCCTCTGGGAGCATCGGGACGCCCCGCACCGGCGCCGCATCGCCGCGCACGTCCTCGGGACCTGAATCACCCGGCCCGGTCAGCTCCCGGGCTGCAGGAACGGGTAGCGGAAGTCGGTCGGTGGGACGAACGTCTCTTTCACCACGCGCGGGCTGACCCAGCGGATCAGGTTCAGGTAGCTCCCGGCCTTGT
>Ga0247727_10017026_pt1 | contig 11624 bp, 9 predicted proteins | sample WisWelCaveWW1625_FD_202498 | JGI IMG/M metagenome (GOLD analysis project Ga0247727, IMG submission 202498) | Biofilm microbial communities from Wishing Well Cave, Virginia, United States - WW16-25 | ecosystem: Environmental > Aquatic > Deep subsurface > Groundwater > Cave microbial mat | place... | reverse complement strand
CGTCGACCTGCAGCAGCAGCATCCCGTCGAGCTTCGCCTTCACGCGCGCATCGCTGAAGGTGAAGGCTTCCATCTCCTTGCAGGACACGCACCAGTCGGCATAGAAGTCGAGCATCACCGGCCGGCCGGGCGAGCGCAGCTTCTCGTCCAGTTCGGCGACCGAGGTAACGCGCAGGAACTTCGTCTGCTCGGCATTCGATACCGCCTCGCCCGCGAGGCCCGCGAACGGCCGTAGCGGATCGCGGCTGCCCGCAAGAGCACCCACGACCAGCACGATGCCGCCGATGAGCGACATCGCGCCCGCGGCTTTCCACAGGCGCGCCCAGACCGTCGTTTGCGCAGGCAAAGAAGCAAGTACGCCAAGCAACACGGCCGCGCCGATCAATAGCGCCGCCCAGGTCAGCATCACCGCGATCGGCGGCAGCACCGGCGAAACGATCCAGATCGCCACCGCGAGCAGCAGAACGCCGAAGAACTTTTTCACACCCGCCATCCACGGCCCGGACTTCGGCAACCACGCGCCCTCGGAGACGCCGACCGCCACGAGCGGTACGCCCATGCCGATTGCCATCGCAAACAGCGCGGCCCCGCCCAGCACGACGTCCTGGGTCTTATTGATGTAAAGCAGCGCCCCCGCCAGCGGCGCCGCGACACAAGGGCTCACGATCACCGCCGAGAGCGCGCCCATCAGGGCAACAGAAACCAGCTTTCCGCCCTCCAGCCGCTGATGCGCGGCGCTCAGCGGGTGGCGCAGAAACCCGGGCAGTTGCAGCTCATAGAACCCGAACATCGAACCGGCGAGCGCCACGAACACCGCGGCGAACGCCGTGAGCACCCAGACGTTCTGCAGCGCCGCGGCGATCAGCGACCCGGAGTAAGCGGCGGCGATGCCCGCCGCGGCGTACGTGACCGCCATGCCGAGCACGTAGGCGAGCGAAAGCGCAAGCGCGCGCATCTTGCCGAGATCGCGGCCTTCGCCAGCGATGATGCCGGAGAGGATCGGAATCATCGGCAGCACGCAGGGCGTGAAGGTCAGAAGCAGTCCGAATCCCAGGAAGGCCGCCAGCACGAGCCACAGGCTGCCGGACTGGAACATGGCAGCAATCTCCACATCGCTCGCGGATGTGGAGAAAAGCGGCGGCGAATCCGATAGAGGTGCGGCGGGCGTGGACGCCTGCGAGCCTCCGGTAAACGCCGCCAGGCGCAGCGTCGCCTTCGATTCCATCGGCACATAGCACACGCCGATGTCGGCGCAACCTTGCGAGGTCACCACGAGCTTCAGGGTCTGCGCTTGCGGCGACGCGCGCTCAACGGGAATGCGGACCCGGACTTCCTTGCGGTAGGTCTCGACGTCGCCGAAAAATTCGTCCTTCTTGCGCTCGCCCTTTGGCAACTGCGGCGCGCCGAGCATTGCCTGCGTCCCCTCCTCGAGCACGAAATTGAAGCGCTCGCGGTACATGTAGTAGCCGTCGGCGATCGCGAAGCTCACTTCCACGGTCTGCGCATCGGGCGCGCGCGCCGACATGGCGAACGCCTTTTCGGGCTCGAGCAGCTCCGCAGCCGACCCGCCAAAGTGCAGTAAGGAATGATGGGCGAACGCCGGCTCCGCCGCGAGCGCGGCGAACAGGACGGCGATGTGGATGAGGACTCTCCTCACGGCTTTGATTGGGACCGCCACGGTATTGCGAAGTTCATGGGACTATGTAAACAATCATGACCTTCATCAGCGCTTGCCCGGCGAGGCTTCGTCCAGCAGGCGCCGGATTTTGTCGAGCTTCGCCAGGTCCTCCCCCAGGCGCTTGCAGTACGGACAATTCGGGTCCGACAGTATCGCGATCTCAGGCCCGGCACGCTCGCGCAGGCCGGCACGCTCAAGCTCGAATGGCGGACGTGGTCGTTTTTCCGCATCACCACCCCTGGCGGCAAGGTGATCCTGACCAATCCCTTCATCACCGGCAACCCCGATGCCGCCGCCGGCTTCATGATCACCTTTGAGAACGGCTACACCGTGTACTTCCCGGCAAGCTCGGCGGCAACGCAGGACATGGCGCTATGGGCCGAGGCCTACAAGCCCGACGCGATGATCTTCCTAATGAACACGACGAGCGATCCGCAGGACATCGGATTGGCGATCAAGCGGGTCGCGCGCAAAAGCCCGAACCTGAAGACGCTCCTGCCGCATCACCACCGCGTGTCGCCGCCGCCGGGAGCGCCAACGGTCGCGGAAATGCGCTCGGTGCTCGATGCCATGGGCATCCGGATCCCGATCACCGCGCTGGCGCCCAGGCAGTCGATCGAGCTGATAGGGCGTAAGGCAGCTCAAACCTTCGCGGCTGCCGGCACCGCTCGCCCGACGCTGAGGATCGCGTCGAAGAAGATTCGCGGCCGGCCGCGCAGCGAGTTGAAGAAGATCGCGGTCACGCTCACCGCCATCGCCGCCATGGCCCAGATCGGAAAGATGAGCCCGGTCGCTGCGACCGGGACGCCGATCCCGTTGAAGGCGATCGCCAGACACACGTTCTGCACCATCTTGCGGTAGCTCCAGCGGCTGATCTCGCGCGCATCGAGCACCGATTCCAGGCGGTTGTTGAGGATGATGATGTCGGCCGCGTCGATGGCGATGTCGGTGCCGCCACCCATGGCAATCCCGATATTCGCCTGCATGAGCGCCGGGGCGTCGTTGATGCCGTCGCCCACCATGGCGACGTTGCCATCGCGCTGGAGCGTGCGAATGAGCTCTGCTTTCTCCTGCGGCAGCAATCCGGCGTGCACATCGTCGATGCCTGCCTCCGCGGCGATGCGGCGCGATGCGGGCTCGTTGTCTCCACTCACCAGGAGCGTGCGAACGCCCATTCGCTTGAGCGCCGCCACCGTGGCCGCCACGCCGGGGCGAAGCGTATCGCCGAAGGCGAGCAGGCCCAGCGTCCTTCCCGCGCGCGCAACCACGATCACCGTGCGGCCCATTCGTTCGAGCTGCCGTATACGTACCGCCAGCGCGTCGGCCGGTACGCCGCTTTCGTCCAGCAAACGGGCGTTGCCGACCAAGATCTCCTCGCCCGCCAGCCGTCCGCGAACGCCGCGGCCCGGGACCGCCTGGAAGTCCTCGAGGGCGGATGGGATGATTCGGCATTCGAGCGCGGCCGCCATGACTGCTTTCGCAAGCGGGTGCTCGGAGGCGGCCTCGGCCGCCAGGGCGACACTGAGAAGCTCGCCTTCCGTGGCGCCCATCGCCTCGATTTCCCGCAGGGCGAACTTGCCCTCGGTCAAAGTTCCCGTCTTGTCGAACACCACGTGGGTGGCGAGCCGAAATCCCTGAAAGGCTTCTCCGGTTCTCATGAGGATGCCGCGCTCGGCCGCCTCACCGCCTCCGCGGACGATGGAAAGCGGAGCGGAGATCCCCAGCGCGCACGGGTAGCCCATCACCAGTACGGTGAGCCCCGCGAAGAGCGCGCGTTCCGAATCGGGCAGCGTGCCGAACAGCCAGGGCAGCACGAGCCAGCCGAGAGCGGCCAGGGCCGCCAAAGTAAGCACCGCCGGCGCGTAGATCTTCAGCACGCGGTCCACCAGGTGCAGCATCCCGGGTTTCAGGGCGCGGGCATCCTCCACTTCGCGGGCGACTCGCTGCAGGAAGCTTCCCTCCCCAATGGCGGCGACGCGAACCACGAGCGTTCCGAGGCCGTTCATCGATCCGCCGATCACCGTTTCGCCCACGCTACGCTCGACCGGCACCGGTTCCCCGGTCACGAGCGACTGGTCGACCGCGGAATGTCCTTCGACTACCGTTCCATCCACGGGTACACGCTCGCCCGGTTGCACCCGCACAAGATTTCCCACCGCCACTTCTTCGATGCGAACTTCACGCTCTGTCCCGTCACGGACCACCCGGGCCGTATCGGGCTGCAGCTCGAGCAGGCGCCGCACCGCCTGGGAGCTGCGGGTTTTCACGATGAGCGAAAGCCACTCGGAAAAGATGTGATAGTTGCAGACCATCACGGCGACACAGAAGAAGGGCGCCGTCGGAAACGCCGGATTCCCGGACGCGAGGCCGTAGACCCCGCCGGCGAGGCCGGCGAAAGCCGCGGCCTCGAGCAGCACGTGCTGGTTGACGATGCCGCGACGCAGGGCCTGCCAAGCCATCGCGAGAATGTGCCGGGCGAGAACAAACACCACCGACACGGCGAGCGCCGCCGCGATCCACCCTTCCCAGCCGGCAAGGAGATCGCGCTGCTTGAGCCAGAACAGACCGAACGTTCCCGCAGCGATCGCCGCGGTTCCGATGACCGCCTTGGCGAGTCCTGAAGCTCGTAGAACGAGGAAGACGAAGCCCAGGAGACAGAGCGCGACAAAGCCCTGGAGCACCGCGTACCAGGGATCGTCGGGGCGCGAGATGAGCGTGAGCGAACCCAGGCTGAAGACGGTGGCCACGAGAAAACGCCGGCCTTCCTGCACCAGTTGGCGTTCCTGCTCCTCGAAAGCCTCGAGCTTGCGGGGGTCGGAAATGACGTATCCCATCTGGTGCAAAGTCTTGAGCAGGTCCTGCGGCGAGACGCGCTGCGGGTCGTACTCCACAAGAGCCTGCTCGTGCGTGAGGCTTACCGCGACCTTCTCGACGCCGGGATGTCGTCTGAGCGCCTTTTCGATCGTTCCGGTGCAGAGCGAACAATGCATTCCGGCGATGCGCGCGCGGATGCGCGCGCGACCGGGGCGGCTAGCGGGCTCCTGGGTCCAAAGGGGAAGCGCCGCTTCTACGGTGCTGCTCATGGGTCACCATTTCGGGCGGATTGTCATCGTGCGTCCACCCTAGCAGCCGTACCAGGATACCGAGTCAAGGGCTATTCGAGCGTCACGAACAACCCGAACCACGCCGACCACAGACCGAGCGCGATCAGCAGCAGGCCGGTCCAGCGCGGCACGCGCCCGGTGAGGCGGGCGAGCCAGTCGAGCGCCCGCCGTGCAGGCTCGAAGAACACCGCGGCGACAAGCGGCAGCGAAAGCGCGAACCCGAACAGGGCGAGGGAGGCAAACCCGCCCGCGACACCGCTTCCTGTCGCGCCGGCGGCCGAGGCTGCGAGCAACGCGAGGAGGAGCGGCGCTGCGCACGCCGGGATGTTCAGGCCAAACAGCACCCCGAGCGCCGCCGAGGCGCGAAGGTCGCCGAGCCCCGCGAGCTTTGGACCGATCGAGGGCATGAGCCAGCTTATGTATCCGGTGAGATAAAGAATCCCGATGGCGAGATAGACGAGGCCAAGCACGAGCCATCCCGCCTTCTGAAGCCCGAGGAATACGGCGCCGATCACCGCGGCAGCCGCGCCGAGCAGCCCGATGAAGATCGCGCGGGTGAAAGCGAAAGTAGCCACCTGCCCGACCTTCACCGCCGCAGGCTTGCCTTCGATCAGCTTGATGAAAAGCAGCGTGGAACCGATTGAGCACGGCTCGATGAACCCGAACAGGCCGAGCCCGATCGGCAGAAGAAAGGTTGCGGTGAACTCAGCCCCGCTCACGGGCGGCCTGGCACCGGATCGTCCGCGACGTGGTAGCCCGCTTGCTCGATCGTTGCGGCGATGCGGAGGGGGTCCGTCGCGGCGGGGTCATAGAGAATCTGCCCCTTGCCCGCGGCGTAGGTAACGCTCGCCCCCTTCACGCCGGGTTCGCGGACGAGCAGCGCTTCAATGGTGCTGGCGCAGCCGTCGCAATGCATGCCTTCGATCTTGAGCTCAAGGGACTTCATGTCCTTCCCTCCCTGTTTCCGCTGTCCCGCGCGCCGAGCAGCCGGTACTGAGCGTACTTCGGCGGCCGAATCGAGCGCGTCAAGAATTGTGCAGCGTGCAACCGCCCCGCTCCCGGGGCACATGGCGACGAGTTTCGCCAGGGCCGCTCGGATACGTCCGAGTTCCGCGAGGCGCGCGTCCACACTGGCAAGCTTTGCGGTCGCACGCGCGCGCACGGCGGCGCAATCGGTGCCGGGCGCGACCCGCAGCGCGAGCAGTCCGGCGATTTCCTGCAGCGTGAAGCCGATCGCCTGGGCCTGACGAATGAACCGGATGCGGGCGACGATCGCCGGCGCATAACGCCTCCGACCGACGCCGGGAGGCTTGGCGGGCTGCCGGATCAGCCTGCGGCGTTCGTAGAACCGGATTGTTTCCACACCAACGCCCGATTCGCGGGCGGCTGCGCCGATTGTCAAAGCATCCATGTCCGAGTCTCTGCTTACAGTCTAGATCCCGTACCACGATACGGAGTCAAATCCAGCCCGGAAGTTCTTCCTACCAGGGTCCTTGCCGCAGCGCGACATTGATAGGATCTTGATCCCGTACCGCAGTACGGCGATTAAGGTTCCGCTTTCCCATGAGGTTCGCCGAAATTGCAGGACCAGTCCGGCGCGGGCTGCGCAATCCCTGGCGCAGCCGGGCGCGCGCGGCCGTGGTCGTGCTGCTCCTTGCAAGCGTGACGGGCTTTCTCGCCCTCGCGATCGAGGCAGCGATCGCCGTGCGGGCGCAGATCGCGGCGCTCGACGCGCGCGTAGGCACCCTGATCGAACTGCGCGAAGCGGGCGCCTTCGGCACCGGCGGATTCGGCGGCGACAAGCCGGTGGGCGAGGAGCATTTCACGACCGACACGCTGGCGCGCTTGCGAACCCTGGCGAGCGCCAGGCATCTCGCGCGCGTGGATGAATACGTCTACGCGCCGCAGATGGACGCGCGCAGAAGGAACGTCTACGCGATGGTCATCGGGCTGCATCCGGGTGCCGCGCTGCGCGCGATCGGCGAGGTGGACTATGAGAACGCGCGCATCCTCGCCGGACGCGCCTTCCGCCCCGAGGACGCGGCTGCGCCGGTCGCGATCGTAGGACAGCTCTACGCCAAGCAGCGCCTCGGCGTGGCCGACCCCGCCCACGCCGACCTCGCGCGGCTCGAGTTCGCGATCGGGGCACGGCGCGTGCGCGCGATCGGCATCTACACCACGGCCAACGACTTCGGTGACAACCACGTATTCGTGCCGATCGAGGTGTTCCGCGAAGCCTTCAATCCCGGGAAGAAACTCTCGAAAATTTTTGTCACCGTGGACTCGGTCGCCAACGTGGAGCGCGTGGTCGAAGAGCTCAAGGCGCTGCCCGAGGCCGACGTCGTCACCGCGCCCGAAGCGGTGTCCACCGCGCGCACCACGCTGGGCAGCATGGCGCTGGCGAGCGCGCTCAGCGCGGTGCTGCTCTTTGCCATCGGCGCGGTGCTGATCGGCTCGATCATGCTGCTCGCCATGCGCGAGCGCATGGCGGAGATCGGCACGCTCAAGGCGATCGGCGCGTCGAATCGGGAGATCGCGCTCCAGTTCGTCAGCGAGGCGCTTTGCCTGAGCTGCGTGGCCGCGCTCGGGGCGGTGCTTGTCGCCGCGGCGTTCGCCCCGCTTCTGGGCCGGGCGCTCGGTGTTGCGCTCGCCGCCGATCTCGGCGCCCTCGCCTGGATCCTGCTCGGGGCGCTCGCCTTCGCCGCGCTCGGCAGCCTCTACCCCGTGGCGAAAGGTTGGACGCTGCGTCCGGTCGAGGCGATGCGCAGCGAGGCCTGAGCATGGTGGCGCTCGGTTTTCGCAACGTGGCGCGCAGCGTTCCCCGGCTCACGGCGGTCACGCTGCTCGTCGGCGCCGGGTTCTTCCTGATGCTCGTCATGCATACGATCGGCCGGGCGGTCGAGGCGCACACGGAGTCGCTCCAGCGCAGCGTGGACGCCACCCTGCAGGTGCGCGCGGCCGGCTCCATGGGCCACGTCAACATGGTCGCGCAGTCGGACATCCTGCCGCCGGAGGCGCTCGACAAGGTAAAGGCGATCCCGCAGGTCGAGAAGGTCGAGACTTACCTGCTCGCCATGACGCCGACCGAGGGACACAACTTCGCGATGGTCGTGGGCTTCAATCCGGGCGACACCAAGCGGCTCGAATCGCACGGCGAAGCGGGCACGGGGAGGATCATCGCCGGCCGCGATCTGACCGAGGCGGACCGCGGAAAAAGGGTCGCGGTGATCGGCCAGGGCTTCGCACGCTGGGCCGGGATTCGCCCGGATAAGCTCCCCGCCGAGCTCACCATTGACCTCACACGCACGCACCCGGTGATCTTTGCGCTCGACCGTCCCGCCGCGAAACTCTCCATCGTCGGCATCTACGCGAGCGGCTACGTATTCGGCGACATGCAGCTTTTCATGCCGCTCGACACGTTCCGCGAGATCTACGGCGTGCCGCAGGGGCTGTCGTGGCTCTACGTCAAGGCCGATTCTGCCGCCAACGTGCCTTCGGTCGAGCGCGCCATCCGCGCCGCGCTCGGCGACCAGGCGGACCTCATCGCCCCGACGACCGTCGCCGAGTTCCAGACCACGACGACGCGCTCGGTGCTGCGCCTGACGGCCGCAGGCATGGCCCTTTCCGCGCTGCTGCTCGCGGTGATCGTGTATTTCGTGATGTTGCTGGTCGTGCGCCAGCGCGCGTGGGAAATCGGCACGCTGAAAGCGATCGGCGCTCCCAACGCCTCGATCGCGGCGGCCTTTCTTGCGGAGGCGTTCGCCTACGGCATCGCCGGCAGCGCACTCGGCCTCGGTCTGTTCCTCGGCGTCGGAGCGCCGCTCGCGAAACGATTGTTCGGGCTCGCCGTGGGGCCGTTCATCCCGGCGCAATACAAGGACACGCTGCTTGACGTGTTGAGCGTGTCCGCGGGGCTCGACCCGCCGCAGCTCGCGCTCGTCGTGGCGGTGGTCGCGCTCGTGTCGCTCGCCGGAAGTGCGCACGGCCTGCTGCACATTGTGCGGCTCTCGCCGCTGCAGGCCATGAGACAGGAGTAGAACCGTGGTGCTGATCGAGCTTAAGTCGGTCTCGAAGGCTTACCGCAAGGGGCGCGCCGAGGTGTGGGCGCTCGATGGGATCAATCTTTCGGTGACCGAGCGCGGCATGGTGGCCATCGTGGGGCCGAGCGGCAGCGGCAAGAGCTCGCTGCTTCACCTCGTCGGCGCGATGGACCGGCCGAGCTCGGGCGAGGTCGCGGTAGCCGGGCAGGCGCTGGGCGCCCTGCCCGAGAACGCGCTTGCGGGGTTCCGGCTGAAGACGATCGGGTTCGTGTTCCAGGGGTTCAACCTGATCCCCAATCTGAGTGCGCTCGAGAACGTGATGCTGCCGATGGAGTTCGCCGGCGTCGCGCCGAACGAGCGCCGCAGGCGCGCCGAGGCGCTGCTCGCGCGGGTGGGGCTCGAGGCGCGCGCGAGCCATCGGCCGGCCGAGCTTTCCGGCGGCGAGCAGCAGCGCACCGCCATCGCGCGCGCGCTCGCCAACGATCCGCCGCTGGTCCTCGCGGACGAGCCTACCGGCAACGTCGATTCGAAGACCGGACAGATGATCTACGAGCTGCTGCGCGAGGTGTCCGCCGAGCGCACCGTGCTCGTCGTTACCCACGCCGAGGCGCTCGCGCAGATGGCTGCGCAGGTGGTTCACATGAAGGACGGCAAGCTAACCGATGGGAGCCAGCAAACTTGAAAACAGGAGATACAGACATGCGCAGAAGACAATTCATGAACGCAGCTTTCGCCGGAACGCTGTTCGTACTTTCCTGGCCTGCCGTGTCCCAGGAGAAAGTCGAAGGCAAGGTACTGAGCACCAAGCTCACCGCCTGCACGTTCAAGCCCGGCGGCTGCGAAGGCACGATGGTGCTCGAGACGGCGAAGCCCGAGCAGCTCACGATCAAGGTGCCGCTCGGAACGATGATCCGAAAAGGCAGCGAAACCGTCTATCTGCCCGCGCTGCGCGGGCGCACGGTCAGCGTGACGCACGTCACCGAGAAGGCCGAGAAGATCGCGCGGGCAATCGACGTGAAGTAGGGCGCTCAGCGCTCGGGCGGCGCGCCCGGAAGCGAGCCGCTCGCGTACATGGCCTTCAGTTCCCTCAGCTCTGCGCCGAACCAGGCGAGCGCAGCCGCCCCCGCCGCGGTCACCGAGACGATCGCGCTCACTTGCACAATCAATGCCATCGCAAGCGCGCGCTCGCGGTCCACGCCGAGCAGCTCGAGCAGGAAGGTTGCCGCGAGCAGCCAGCCGCCGGGAATCCGCGCGTAGCGCGACAGCACATGGACGAAGCCGAGGAGCACCATCAGCAGCACGTATTGCGCGATCCCGAGCCAGACACCGAGCGCAAGTCCCGCGTACAGCAGGTGCGTGGCGGCGAGCGCTTTCACAGCGAGGGCAAGCAGCACGATCGCGGCCACGCGCGCCGGGTTGCGCGGCCATCCGGTTCCCTCCGCTAGCGCACCGAGCATCGCGTGTGCGCGCTCCCGCAGGCGAGCCGGGACCCAGCTGACGAGCCGGCGCGCGCCCGAGCCGCCCGCGCGGACCGTGCGGCGAAACGCCGTGAGCAGCGCCGCGAGCACGGCGAGGATCGCCGCCGAGCCCGCCGCGGCGGCAATCAGACCGGCGCTGAGCCCTTCGCCTGCTTGCGGCATGGCGGTGAAGAAGATCACCCCTGCGGCGAAAGCGAGGAACGCGGCGCCGTCCACCAGCCGGTCCACCGCGATCGTCGCAAGGACGGACGCAAAGCGCAGCCCTTCGCAGCGTGCGACGAGCCAGCTGCGGACGATCGGCGCCGCGGCCACCGGAACCACGTAGTTGGCCAAGGAAGCCGCCATGTTCGCAGCGAAGACCCGGGAGAGCCGCGTACTGCCCAGTTCCGCGAGCAGCAGGCGCCACTTCGCGGCGCCCACCCACTGCTCGAAGAGGATCGCCAGCGGCACCAGCGCGACGAACGCGCCGTTCGCGTTCTCCAGCGCGCTCAGGAACGCCACGTAGTCGATTCGCGAAAGCACTCAGACGAACACCGCGAGGCCGCCTGCGCCCAGCGCCCATGACAGGGCCGCTCTACGGCCGCCCGGGAGGCGCGCTCTGCTCGAGGCTTCTGACATAACGGTCATTCGGCATGCTTGATTCCCTCGAGATAGCGGATCCAATGCTCGGGAAGCCCGTGTACGCGCGCGCCTTCGCGAAGGAGTGTGATGTAGCGCAGCGACGGATTGCCGTCGGTCTCCTTTCCGGTCGCGATGTAGGAAACCGCTCGCAGCGGCCGGCCTTCCTTGTCCTCGGTGTCGGCCCAGACGTGGCGATAGCGCGTCCCCTCGGTCGCATCGAGTTGCACCAGTTGACGCCGGGTGAGCCGGTAGAGCACGCCCCACACCTCGGCGCCTGCATCGGGAGACAGGTTTGCGGGGGCCGACTTGCCGACCGGCCGTCCTTCGAGATTAAAGCGGAGTCGGTAACCCAGGATGCGGCCGGCGCGCCATTCGAGCGGCCGCATGCCGCGCCGCCCCCGGAACGCGCTGTCGTGCATGTTGGCGCCGTAGGCAAAGTACCAGATCTCCTCCTGCGGAGGTCCTTCGAGCGGCCTGCCGCGCAGCCAGTAGAAAAGGCGCGACAACCACCAGAATTTCGCGATCAGCCGGCGAACGCGGATCATCGTAACGCTGCTCCCATGCCCGGGTCGATTGCCGCACGCCATCGCCGCCGGCATCACGTCGATACGCAGTCCAGCGCGTCGAGCGCCATGTGGATGACCAAACCCAATGCGGACAGCCGAGTTGCGGGCGGGATGAGAAGGAGCCCGTAAGCAGCGAT
>Ga0247727_10017025_pt1 | contig 11624 bp, 14 predicted proteins | sample WisWelCaveWW1625_FD_202498 | JGI IMG/M metagenome (GOLD analysis project Ga0247727, IMG submission 202498) | Biofilm microbial communities from Wishing Well Cave, Virginia, United States - WW16-25 | ecosystem: Environmental > Aquatic > Deep subsurface > Groundwater > Cave microbial mat | place... | reverse complement strand
GATGAGGCCAGAGACCTAGTTGATGTAGTTCGTGCAACAGTTGTAGGCGATAAATATGATGGTACAAACTTTAAAATTAAATTAATTATAGGATTGCTTGAAACTGCACAAATTGAGTATAAAGAAGCAGTTTCTGGCGGGGAGATAAAAGAGATGGCAGAATTTCAGGATGGCTCTGCATTCGTATGGCAATCACAACAAATCTATTCTGCAATAGAGTCTGAAGTACCAGAACACGAAGCTGAAGAGATCGCGGAATTTTATGATGATTTATGGTCTGCGTATGAATCAAAATCTGATCCAGATGCTATAGAAACATTGGCTGGAGGAATAATCCATGAGCTAGAAGTTGTTGCAGGCGAAGAAAGCGAAGTAACTGAATTGACGGGTTATGTAGAAAATATAAGAAATCTTCTAACTGAAGCTAAAGAAGAATATGCAAAAGGAGAGACTGATGAGGCTCTTAGCCTTGCAACAAAAGCATATCTTGATAATTTTGAATATTTAGAATCCTCAGTTGGTGCACAAGATCCACAATTAAATGAAGAAGTAGAAGAGATGATGCGTGAGGAGTTACGTGATATGATCAAAAATGGCGCTCCATCTGACGAAGTAAGTTCACACATTGATGAAATTCTTCTTAAAATGGATCAAGTCGCAGTAATTGTTCCAGAGTTTGGTCCAATGGTGTCTGTAGTTCTTGGTATTGCAATAATTGCAGTTCTTATAGTAGGAATCAAACAACAAAAACTAGTGCCAAAACTTTAGTTTTTACGTAACAATTTTCTCAAGTTCATTAGAATTTTTAGCTTGTTTTATTTCTCTAGCTATTCTTCTTCCCATGCTCATGGGTTCATCATACAAAAATGTCGAATAAGGTGAGCCATCTACATACATGTTGGTACCAGCTACGATTCTTGCTGAGAATTCAAATGTAGTAAATTTCCCATTCTCATCATATACTCCTTCAAGGCAAAAAGGCCCATTCATGCCTGGTGCTACAAGCCTTTTTGCTGCATCAACGAATCTTTCTCCCATGGAATAAACCTCATCAAGTAATGATTCTCTTAAGACAAGAGGGCTATTTCCAATGACATTAAACGATGATATGGAATCAATGTCCAACTGTTGCGCTGCTGGAATTCTTCCTAGGCCATCAATGTCTGATTCATATCTTCTGTCTGCACCAAAAAATTCCAACTCGTCGTTTAAAGGAGAATAAAAGTATTGCAAATATGCAGAAACTCCAAAAGAATACTCTTGCAAGTACAGATCACTGTCTTCTTTGATTAAACCCGCGTCGATTAGCTTATCACGTTTTTTCTTATAGTCTTTTTCACTTGTTGTCAAAAAATAGCCTTTACCTCCTGCTGCACCATGACGCTTTGCTATCACAAGATGTTTGATCTCTTTTGCGTTGGCAACTGTTTTTGGAACATCAAGTTGTGCTTCACGCATTAATTGTTCTTTCATGTTTCTATCTGATTCCCATCTTAGAATCCATTTGTTTCCAAAGATAGGCGTCTTTATCGATTCTATCTTTAACGAATCCATTTGAGAAATCAGAGTTCCATGCGGGATTATTATGGAGTCATTTTCTTTTAAAATGGATTCGCACTTTTGATCTGCAATTTCTAAGAATGAATCAACAAGAATTATTTCATCGATGAACTTGAACCTGCGATATAGTCTTTCACGCTTCTTTTCAGACACAAGAATTGTTTTAAAACCTTCATCTTTTGCACCTTTTAAAACCTGCAATGCACTGTGAGACCCTAAGGTTACTATTGATGTCATTATCCTCCCTGCTTTTAGGTATTATTGGGCTCTTTATGAAAGTTGCATGGTTTACTTTGATATCCGTGAGAAAACATCGTCGATTAACTCCATTGATATTTCCGATTTCAAATCATCAGGAACAGATTTGAGCACAAAGTCTACTATTGATTGGTTTTGAGTCAAGTTGCCCTCTTCCATCTTTTTAGAGTATAATGTGATAGCGTTTGTTATCAATACAACCAATTTTTCTCTGTTTGTTAGCGTCATGTTTGGCAATTACACAAGATTAGCTAATTAATTCTTGTTTGATTATATTTTAAAGATCATAGGAAAGATAAATTAACACTAACTAGACCAGATTTGATAAAAGGTTAGATTATGGATACAGAACTTGGAAGTTGGCGCAGAAGCATTTACTCAAACCAGATTGATCCCTCAATGGATGGAAAAGAAGTAATTATCATGGGGTGGGTTTCAAGCGTCAGAGATCATGGAAATCTAGTCTTTATGATGTTAAATGACAAAGAAGGAGAGATCCAGATTACAGCAAAAGCAGGCTCATGTCCTGATGAAATAAAACAAGCAATAACAAAATTAAAAGAACAGTCCAGTATCGGAATAAAAGGAACAATCAAGCCATCTCCAAAAGCACCACATGGCGCAGAAATCATTCCAAAAGAGATGCGAATCTTTTCACAAGTAGAAAAAATAGCACCATTTACATCACAGACCAAAGTTGTTCCAAACATTGACACTAGACTAGAGTTAAGGGCAGTTGATTTGCGACGAAGTGTCTTGCAACATGTCTTCAAGATACGCAGTCTAGTTCTAAAATCGATTCGAGATTACTTGTATGAAAAGGAGTTTGTTGAGGTAAACACTCCAAAAATGATTGCCACTGCAACAGAAGGAGGCGCTGCACTGTTTCCAATATTTTACTATAACAAGGAAGCCTTTCTTGCACAAAGCCCACAGCTTTACAAAGAACAGCTTACCATGAGTTTTGAAAAAGTATTTGAAATTGCACCAATCTTTAGAGCAGAACCATCTAGAACAAACAGGCATTTGTCTGAAGCAATATCAATAGACTTGGAAGAGGCGTTTTCGGACTATAATGATATCATGAAACACATTGAAAATATAATTAAAAGATCAACCAAGACAGTAAACGAATATCATTCAAAATCAAATTCTGGTATAGAACTGAACATTCCTGAAACCCCAGAATCAATCCCGCAGTATACTTATTCTGATTTAGTCGATAAGATGCAAAAGGCTGGGGCAAAAACAGAGTGGGGAGATGATCTTTATCCATTAAACCTAAAGAAAATCAACCTGACTGGATTTTATTTCATAAAGGACTGGCCCTTGAGTCCAAAGCCATTTTATGTTAAAGCAAAGAAAGGTGATCAAAAAATATCTGAATCATTTGATCTTATGTTTGGAGACTTGGAACTATCATCAGGTAGTACAAGAATTGAAAAAAGAGATGAACTTGAAGAAAGAATGAAAAATAAAGGATTCAAGATCAATGCGTTTGACTATCATCTTAAAGTGTTTGATTATGGTGTCCCCCCTCACGCTGGATGTGGAATAGGTCTTGAACGACTAATGATGGCTCTTACAGGCACAGAAAATATCAGAGATGTAACATTTTATCCAAGAGACGTAGATAGGCTAACTCCGTAGGAGAGAAAATGGTAAAAAGAGAAGAAATTGTACACGCTGCAAACCTCATAAAGATTGATCTAAAAGATCATGAAAAATACATCGAGCAAGTAGAAAAGATTCTTAATTATTTTGATATTTTAGACAAAGCCAGCGCTGAATCTGAATCATTTGTAACACAAGAGATGTCTCTTGATAAACTAAGAGATGACAAGTATGTACCATTTGATGAAAAGCTGATAACTCAATTAAAAAACTACAAAGGAACTTTTGTTAAAGCACCAAAGATGATTTAAAATGAATCTTGGAATAACTGCAACTCAATATCTTGAACAGATAAAAGATGGTAGTCTAACTGTCGAAGAATTTATTTCAAAAACCATTGAGAGAATAAATAAAGTAGAGCCCAGTATTCATGCATACATTTCTTTAAACAACGAGGCCATTTCACAAGCTAAACAGATAGACAAGAAACTAAAGGCTAAGGAAAATGTTGGTTCATGCCTTGGAATGCCAATATCGATCAAAGACAACATTTGCACAAAAGGAATGAAAACAACCTGTGCGTCAAAAATGCTCGAAAACTTTGTAGCGCCATATGACGCTACCGTTGTTTCTAATTTAAAACTACAAGATGCAATAATTACTGGGAAAACCAATCTTGACGAATTTGCCATGGGAATATCTACTGAATTTAGTTACTTTGGGCCAAGTAGAAATCCATGGAATACCGATTATGTACCAGGCGGTTCATCAGGAGGTAGTGCAGTCTCTGTTAGCGCGTTAGAGTGTATTGCATCACTTGGTTCTGATACAGGAGGCTCTGTGAGGAATCCTGCCAGTTTCTGCTCCATAATTGGGTTAAAGCCCACATATGGACTTGTAAGCAGATATGGTCTTATCTCATATGCAAACAGCATCGAACAAGTAGGTCCTATGGCACGAACCGTAGAAGATACAGCTTTTATTTTAAATATTATTTCAGGAATTGATCAACACGACAATACAACAATTGATAAAGGAAAAATAGATTACACAAAAGAACTTGATGCCGGCGTAGAAGGAAAACGAATTGGCATAATTTCAGAAATGACTGGCGAAGGAGTTGATAAACAAGTTGCTTCTGCCACAAGTAAAGCGATATCAAAACTACAAACTCTTGGTGCAGAATGTAGTGAAGTCTCACTTGACTCTGTAAAGTTTTCTGTTGCGACATACTATACCATTGCTGCTACCGAAGCCGGAAGTAACCTTGCAAGATATGACAACATAAGATATGGCTTTGATTTTGATGTAGAAGGATACGAATTTAACGCATACATCTCAAAAGCAAGAAAAAACTTTGGTCCTGAAGTTACAAGAAGAATGATTCTTGGAGCCTTTGTACCATCGGCTGGATATGTAGGAAAATATTTTCTCAAGGCACTACAAGTAAGAAGCAAAATAAAATCTGAAATCAAGCAGGCTTTTAAAAAATTCGATCTACTTATTGCACCAACATCTCCAGTATTGCCATTTAAAATAGGTGAAAAAGTTGATGATCCTCTATCTCTTTATCTTCTTGATATCAATACCCTAGTAGCAAATCTTTCCGGAATTCCTGCAATATCTATTCCATATGAAATTGCAAATGGACTTCCAATCGGGATACAGTTTTTTGCAAATTCAATGCAAGAAAAAATATTGTTACAGGCAGCATATGCATTAGAAAAAACAACTAATCTTCCAGGAGTACCAATTTGACAAAAATAGGCCTTGAAATTCACTGTCAATTGACAAAGCTTGAGAGCAAGCTCTTTTGTTCATGCAAGGCAGACTATCGAAGTCTAGACATTAACACAAACATATGTCCAATTTGCATTGGGTTACCTGGTTCTCTTCCTTTACTTAACAAAAAAGCTGTTGAAAAAGCAGCAATGATTTCAATGGCACTAGGATGTAAAACTCCTTCAAAAATTGCGTTCTTTAGAAAAAATTACTTTTATCCTGACTTGCCAAAAAATTTCCAGATAACCCAGTACAACGCCTATGGTCCAACAAGCATTGGCAGTGATGGCAAAGTGCTAATCGAAGACAAAGAAATCAGAGTTAGACGAATCCAGCTAGAAGAAGATCCCGGAAGACTAGTTTATGAAGGAACTTCTGAGAAAACTCTACTCACATTAATTGATTATAATAGAGCTGGAACACCGCTTGTAGAAATTGTTACAGAGCCTGACTTTGAAACACCAAAACAGGTGAGATTATTTCTAAATGTTCTTGCAGACCTTGTTGAAAACCTTGGTGTCTCTGATCCTTCACTTGAAGGAGCCTTAAGAGTAGATGGAAACATTTCCATCGATAAAGGAAACAGAGTGGAAATAAAAAACGTAGGATCATTTAGAGATATTGAAAAGGCGTTACACTTTGAAATAACTCGACAACAAAGTCTTGCTGAGCGAGGAATTCCAATTCCTGCAGAGACACGTCACTGGGATGAGGCACGAAAAATTACAGTATCTGCAAGATCAAAAGAGGAAGAACAGGATTATCGCTACTTTCTTGAAGCAGACATTCCATGGGTGCTGATAGAATCCTCAGTTATTGACAAATTAAAAAAGAACATGCCAGAAAGCATCTATTCTAAAAAAGAAAGATACATCAAAAAGTATGGGATTCCTTTACAGGTAGCAGAAGTACTCTCTTCTGACAAGTTTTATTCTGATTTATTTGAACAAGCTCACAATGAAAAAAATGCAAAAGAAATTGCAAATATCATAACAACAGATCTAAAAGGATTTGCAGATACTAAAGAGCAAAGAGAACAGCTAAAACTCACACCAAAACACCTCGCTGATTTGGCTGATGCAATAATGAACAATATCATAACAAGAAACTCTGGCAAACTTGCGTTGCAAGAAATTGTAAAAAGTGGGAAACCTCTATCAGAAATTATTTCTAGTCTTGATCTTGGGCACGTTGATGACAAATCGTCACTATCAAAAATAATTGATGACGTTTTCAGTGAGGAAGAAAAAGCAGTTTCTGAGGCAAAAAGTAACTCTGATACGATAAACTATCTTGTAGGCAAAGTCATGAGAAAGACAAAAGGCAAAGCAGACCCCGCATTAACATTAGATATTATCAAGAAAAAACTAGATTCCAAGTAACGAGACTGTCTCGCCATCAGTATCTAAAACAATTGCTCTGCCTGAATACTCTTCTGGGTCCAATGAATAGATTGCTTTTGGATTAAACACTATGACGTCTTGCTTCTAAATCACAATTCTCCACAAGCAAATCACAACTAATGTGTATGTCATCAATGTCCCTTGAGAATACTTGTTTACAAATTGTGACTAACAATAAGGAAAAAATATTCTATCAGAGACTATTTCTGGTAATGCAAAATAGCATCTTTTAGATTTCCGTAAATCGTTTTTTGTGTGATTAATCCGATAGGTCGTTTATCCTTAACCACTAATCTGTGGATATCATGTTTTTTCATTATGTCAAGAGCTTTTCTTATTGTTGCGTCTTTTTGTATAGTGATTAGTGGACCTTTAGTTATTTTTTTAATGGTTATTTTTTTTGGATCTAATCCTTTTACTACTACATCATGGATTATGTCTTTTTCTGTTATGATTCCAATTATCACACTATGCTCAAAAACAAGTATGCTATCAACTTTAGAATTTGTCATAGCTTTTACTGCGTCATATATGGTTAGATTGCTTGCAAGAGCAGTCATCTTTGTATTAGTAAATTTTAGGACAGATTCATTAAGCAGATTTATTGCCATGTATTTATTTTTAAAAACAGAATTTCAACTTAAATGTTGTTAGGTAATACCATAGGATTTTTTGGTTACATTATTAAATCAGTATTATCACTACGAACTTTATGAAACTGCCACAAATTAGAAAAATTCTTGTACCTATGGATGGTTCAAAAAATTCATTTCGAGGGCTAGACTATGCAATTCACTTAGCGAGACAATGTGGCGCCACAGTAACCGGTATCAATGTCATACAGTTTTATCCTAAATCGCTACTATTAACTCCAATATCTTACGAAAAAGAACTTAGAAAAAAGGGTAAAGAGATCATGGAAAAAGCTAAAGTACGTGGTGCACAAAATGGAATTGTCTTCTATGAAAAAATAACGGATGGTCATGAGGCAGAAGAAATAGTAGGCTTTGCTTTAGAGAAAAAATTTGATCTTATTGTAATTGGGGCGAGGGGACTAGGATCAGTAAAGGAAGTATTTTTGGGCAGTGTGTCATATGGGGTCATTCACAAATCCAAGATCCCAGTTTTAATAGTAAAGTGAAGTCGAAAGTTATTCTAGATTGATAAAAAAGACCTCATTTTGTTTGATTGACAAATAATATCCAGTACTGATAATGCATAACACTATTAAAATACAATTGTCTTTATCAATTTCTATGCAAGGCTCATCTCCATTAGATCACTACGATTCCACGATTGCTAAAAAATCTCTTCAGATGCTTTTGATCGATAGAAGTAATGAATTTCGGGAGCTCGCACATGGTATGGGATATCCAACAAATACAAAAGACTGGGAAACAATAATTCTAAATTTCTGTCTCGATTTCAATGATTGTTTTAAAATGTGGTCTGATACTAGCAACCAACCTGATCATAATCAGGTACACAAATGTATGACACAGATGAGACAAATCGCTATGGGGAAAACAAACATGGTAGAAGTTACAAAATTACAAAATCTAGCATATACACTTGCAGAAGAATTCAAATCGATTTACAATAGATTGAAATAATTTTGTTTAAATTAAAATATTATAATTTCTAAAAAATAATTACTAACCTTCAGACGCTGACTTACCACCATCAACGTTTAATATTTCTCCAGAAATCCAATTAGCTTCTTCTGAGGCCAGATATAATGCCGCATTTGCAATATCATATGGTTCTCCAATCCGATTTAGTGGTTGTTTATCTTCTAAGACTTTCTTTGCTTCTGGATATTCAAGATATGATTTTATCATTCCAGCATTTACGATTCCAGGATTGATACAATTGCAACGAATGTTTCTTCTTGCATATTCTACTGCAATTCCTTTTGTAAACATGTTGATTGCTGCCTTTGTCGCACAATACACTGTCAAGTGAACTTTTGGAATTGCTCTCTCAGCGGATATTGAACCGATGTTAATGATGGAACCAGTCTTTTTCTCAAGCATTTTACTCAAAACTCCTCTTGTGATTCTAAAAGTACCAATCATGTTAGTATCAATTAAAGACATCCAATCTGAATCAGACATTTCATGAAAGTGTTTGGGATCATTAATTATGCCTGCATTATTTACTAGGACATCAATTTTTCCATAATGTTCATACACTTGATCTATCGTTTGAATTACTTGGCCTTCATTTGTAATGTCGCATGGAAGTGCTACTGTCTGATTTGCGTTATTTCCTAGTGATGACGCCGCTTTTTTTAGAGCATCGAGTTTCCTTCCAATCATGACAACCTGTGCACCTTCCTCAACAAATTTTTTTACTATAGCCAAGCCTATGTCACTGGATGCACCTGTAACTATGGCAACTTTATCTTTTAATCGCATACGGCTTACTACAAATATCTACTATATGAATAATATATGATGTTTCAAAATAGAATAGATGCAGCCAAGAAACTTGCCAAGGATCTAGAATGGGTAAAAAATAGCGATCCTATACTGCTTGCTATTCCGCGTGGAGGAGTAATTATTGCTGACATCATATCTTCAACATTGAATATTGGACTTGATATTATCGTTTCAAAAAAAATTGGTGCTCCTCATAACTCTGAATTTGCAATAGGGGCTGTAATGCCTGATGGAAGTTATGTTTTAAATGAAGAAGTTACTAAAATGTTGGTTATCTCACAACATTACATAGATGCAGAGGTAGCATCAACAGTGAAAGAAATAGAACGTAGATTAATGAAATTTAGAGGAAGTAAAGAATATGGTCTTGAAGGAAAAACAGTTGTATTAGTTGATGATGGAATTGCTACAGGCGCAACCATGTTTGTAGCTATACAATGGGTAAAAAAACAAAAACCAAAACAAATCATTGTGGCAATACCAGTAGGACCAAAAGAAACCATTGATCAGATTAATAACGTAGTAGACAAAGTTGTAGTTCTACAAGCGCCTGTCTACTTTAATGCAGTTGGAGAGTTTTACCGTGAGTTTGATCAAGTTGATGATTATAAAGTACAAGAAATTATGAGTAAACATGGGTACAAGATAAAATTGATGGAATAGGTGACCTTATCGTACAAACTTTTCTGATTTCAGACTCATAATGATATCCCATTGCTTTATGGCTTGGTCTTTGACTATAAGATATGGAGATAACATGTCATACATTGTTTTGGACGCTTGTTGAATGCTAGAATTTTCAAGAATCATTTTTGCATTTTATGAATCTACTTAATCAGTTTCTGAATCTCTTGTGTTACTAGTGGTAAGAAAGCACCCACATCAGACACTATTCCAAGTGCCTGCCACGTTCCTCTATCCATCAATTTTGTAACAGTTGGTTGGTTAATGTCTACCACAATTACCTTTACTTCAGCAGGTAGCATGTTTCCTGTAGCTATTGAGTGAAGCATTGTAGATATCATTATGACCATTTTTGCATCTTTGAGTATCTCTTTGTATTTTCTTTGAGCAGATATCATATCTGTCATTACATCAGGTAATGGACCATCGTCTCGCAACGAACCTGCCAAGACAAAAGGAATTTTTCTTTTAACACACTCGTACATTATTCCTTTTTTTAGTGTGCCATTTGCAACCATTTTTGCTATAGAACCTGCTTTGAATACAGAGTTGATCGCTTGCATGTGGTTTCTATGTCCCCTAACAGCCAAAGTTCCGTCTTTTACGTTCATTCCAAGCGATGTCCCAAGTGTAGCATATTCAATATCATGTACTGCAAGAGCGTTTCCTGCAAGAACTCCATCAACGAATCCATTTCTTATTAAAGATGCAATAGAATCAGACGCGCCAGTATGCACTATAGCAGGCCCACCTACCAGAATTATCTTTCCACCTTCTTTTTTGGTCTTGAAAATGTCATAGGCAACTTTTCTTGCAATGTGTTGTGTTGGTCGTTCACTTGAGCTATTGCTTCCCATAAACTGGAAAAGATTTACTCCTTCTCTTGGTCTTTCAGGAGGGGTGATCTTTATTCCACTTTCTCCAACTATGATCATGTCTCCTTTTTTGATTTCACGAATAGGTGTACAACGCGCACTTTTTCCGTTTATCACAATGCACTTGTCCATCATCATGTTTTCTACTTTGATCCATTTTCCTTTATAGAAAATGTCTGTCTGATTATTTGTGGTGCTGTAAAAGTCATCAGGCATTACCATGTCTTTTGTGGCAGGTTTGAGCTTTATCGCTTGTTGAATTTTTGATGTTGCACCTTCTCGGTATACCGATTCTAAAATATCGTCAAGATGTTTTTGTGATTTTCCTTGTATGAGTAATTTTGCATAACTTGCATCTTTCTTTTTCTGACCAACTTTGAATTCTTGTACTTGGAATTCACCATTAAGATCCATTATAACATCAAATATTTTTGTGAGTATCATTGAATCTATGAGATGACCATGTACTTCGATCTCATGCTCGAATTTCTTTGCCATTCTTAAGGTTTTGTCATTGTACTAATTTAATGTATGATTAGGGTCAAATTTGCTCAATAAACATAGCAAATTGGACTCTCTTTAAACCGGAAGAGACACTTCACCTTTGTATTCTTGTATGTTATCTGCTTGAAGCAGCTTTACAATGACATCTTTTCGCGGTATATCTAATCCCCTAGCTATTGCTTTTGAGATCCCATTTTTGTCACATAAAACTATCATGTATCCACTAACATCAGTAAGGACATATCCGCCAGCATCGTTTAAAACGGCAAACATATTTTCTTCCCCCACTGGTTCCCAGACATTTGTTTTGTTGTCTTTTAATGCAAGTGCTGGCATTGCAGTGTCATTTGTATATTTATTCAGATACTCTCTTGCACTTTTTACTCGTTTTTCACCTATTTTTAATGCCATAAAATATTGCATAGAAACTTTTACACGTTTTTGTTATTTATAGGATATCTCATCAAGGATTTCTAGTATGTCGTTACTTTTGATATCCT
>Ga0247727_10017024_pt1 | contig 11627 bp, 10 predicted proteins | sample WisWelCaveWW1625_FD_202498 | JGI IMG/M metagenome (GOLD analysis project Ga0247727, IMG submission 202498) | Biofilm microbial communities from Wishing Well Cave, Virginia, United States - WW16-25 | ecosystem: Environmental > Aquatic > Deep subsurface > Groundwater > Cave microbial mat | place... | reverse complement strand
GCACGTCGAAGGCGACGCCGATCGAGCGGACCTCGCGCCCCGGCGCGAACTCGTTCCCGAGGTCGATCCGGAGATAGAACCGCGCCTGGTCGGTGGTGGCGTAGAGCGCGCGGAGCGCCCCCGAGGACGCGCGCCCCGCTCCCTCCGACCCCCAGCCCCGCGCCGCCGAATCGGCTGACGCGTAGGGCGCGATGCCGGCCCAATCGCCCCGTTTCCCATCGACGCGAATCGACGCCGGCGGATCGAACGCGATCAGCCCGTAACACTCCTCCGGGTCGAGCAGGTTGTGCCAGAGAGGATCGCGATCCCGCGGCCGCTCCGTACGCTGCACCATCCAGTTCACCTTGAACCACTCGTCGAAGAGCGCGAAGAGGAGCGCTCCCGCCGCTCCCGACACCGCGATGTCCTCGATCAGGCGGACGTCGCGGCGCCCCTTCTCCTCCTCGGATGCCCCCCCGTGGTGAATCCCCTGGGGATGGAGGTGCGCAATGCCGCGGCTGGTGGGCACGCCGAACTCGCCGATCAGGAGCGGAACGCCCTTCGTGTGCGCCTTCAAGTCGGCCAGATAGCCGGCGTAGTTGCACGCTCCATGCTTGTCGCGGAACGCGGCGTATCCGGGGTCGAGGTTCAGGAAGTCGGGGTAGTAGGGATAGGCGTGATAGTTCGCGAAGTACCCCAGGAATCCGGTCGCCGGAGACGCTTCGAGACGGGGGCGTAGGCGGATGGGGTCCACGCTGTAGGCGTCCTCGTCGTGCTCGGCTTCGCCGCCGCCCCGTTCCGTCTCGGTGGGGTGGCGCATCGGGTCGAGCGTAGGCCAATTGACGAACGAGACGGCCCGGGCCAGGCCGTAGTTCCGCTTCTCGTATCGAACCGCCACGTCGCAGACCCGCGCCAGCCACGACTCCATGGCCGTCCCGTTCTCCACGGCGAAGATCTCGCCGCGGTGCCGCGTCGAGTCGGGGTTCAGCCGCTCGGTCTCGCGCACGGCGTAGGGCTCCCACTCGCGCCCCAGGAGCCAACCCGCCAGCCACGGGGAGACGTCGACGTCGTAGCGGCCCGCCGCGTGTCCGGGCCGGGCTTTCACCAACGCGTTCCCGTGCACCGCGTCGATCGTCATCCGAATCTCGCGCTCGAAGGCGCGGCGATAGGACGGCGTCCAGAAGTCGTTCGTCTCCGGAAGCTCCGTCCAGACTTCCTGGAAGAGCCAGAGGGGCGATTCGGGGTGCGCTTCGTTCTCCGCGCGGAGCGCGCGGTAGAAATCGGGCGGGTGGAGCGCGTAGACCCGGATGGCGTTCGCGCGAAGCTCGTGGGCGAAGCGGATCCAGCGGCGGTAGTCCTCGTATCGGAACGCGAACTCGCCGGGGAAGTGCCCGGGCGCTCCGGCCCCGAGGTTCACCCCGCGAAAGAAGATCGGCCTTGCGGCGGCGCCTCCCGCCACGCCGCCGCGGGCCGTCAGCAACTCAAACTGGTCCCCCCGGGCGCGGATCAACGCGATACCGCTCGGGGCCGACTCGGGCGTTCGGCGAAGGGTCGACCAAAGGGACGGATCGGGGCCCGGCGCGGCCGGGCCGCGCGCCGCCGGCTGGGGGGAGGCCGGGGCGGCGGTCGAAACAAGGATGATCGCGAGAGCGAGGATGGGAAGAGCGCGGAGGACGCCGCGTCCGCTCGATTCGACCTGGCCCGGGGGAGAGAGCCTCATCGGAACCTCATCGACCCCCCGGCCGTGGTTCTGGAGCGGCGCCCCGGTTCGGCTAGGGGAAGATGGCGCGAAGCGCGGCCTCGTGATTCTCGAACGAGTCCAGCAACACGTCGGGCGAGCAGTCGGCCAGATCGTTCCAGTTCACTTGGCCCGTGGCTACGGCCACCGCGCGCGCCCCGATCGCGCGCGCGCAGGCGACGTCCTTGGGCGTGTCGCCGATCACCGTGGTTTCGCCCCCCGTGAACGTGTGGCCGGTCAGGGCTCTCGCCTTGTCGAGGGCGATGGCCGCCAGGACCGAACGATCCTCGTGGTCGTCGCCGAAGGCGCCGAAGCGGAAATAGGGTTCCAGGTTCCAACGCCGCAGCTTCAACTGCGCCCCGCGAAGCACGTTTCCCGTCAGGAGGCCCACCAGCACGTCGTCCAGCTTGTTCAGCCGCTCCAGCAGCTCCCGCACGCCGGGGAAAAGGCGCGCCCCGTCGGTGTTCGGCATCTCGGTTTCCAGGTGTTCCACGTAGCGGCGGAGGCACTCCTCCCGGCGCTCGTAGATCACCTCTTCCCGGACGCCGGCGAGCCGCATGATCTCGGTGACGCACTCCGGGTCGGTCATTCCGGCGAAGCGGAAGGTTCCGACCGGCCCCGTCGTCGCGTACGTCTCGCGGAGCGCCCGGGCGAACGCGATCTTGGGCGCGACGCCTTCGCGAAGCAGCGTACCGTCGATGTCGAAGAGAACGAGGCGCATGGAGGAGAACTTTCGAAGGAGAAGCTAGTTCGACTCGACGCGGAGCGAGCCGCCGGCGCGCGTCAACACCACGGGAGCGCGGTCCACCTGGAAGCCACGTTGGCCCGGGGCGGCGGTGAAGCGAAGGCACGACACCAACACGCGCCCGCTGGCGGCCTGGAAGACGTCGGCGACCGAGTAGGCGAACGCGTCCGTTTGCCCGGCCGCGCTGTCGCGCAGGTGCGCCCATGCGTGCCGCAGCTCTTCCGAGAGTCCCAACGATCGGGCGGTCTCCACGACGCCGTCGCTGTCCCAGCTCATGGCCGCGGTCGTCTGACGCGACGCGCACGCCCACGAGCCGCCGCTCGACGTGAACACGATTGCCTCGTCGCGACTCTCCACTACCTGGCCGGCGTCGTCCGCGAAGAGCAGGAACGCCGTCGCCTGGAATCGACCCGGCCCGGCGCCTTCGATGCTCTCGTTCTTGAAGTCGAACGCCACCAGGCGGGAGCCCTTCGTCCCGTAGAGTTCTTCGGCGGTGGCCCCTTTCGGGGAAAGCGCGGCCAGCTTCACGGCGCGCCCCGACGCGCGGGCGGCGCTCCCTTCCTGACGCGCCGCCAGGAAGCGTTCCACGGCGCTCACGCGGCCGCGATCGACAGCGGGAGGCGGTGGGGGCGCTTCGCCGAGGCGGATTTCGGCTACCTCGGGATTCGCGAGGGCCGGCGCGGCGGCAAGCAGAGCGAGAAGGGGGAGCGCGAGGAGCCGCATCGGGAGGATTCTAGCACCGGCCGGGGAACGGTCAAGGGGCGCGCCGTTCGGCACGCCCCCCTCCGCGTTCGTTGCGCCGTTCGTCGGGACGTCGCCCCCTACGGCCTCACGACCAACTTTCCGGGCTGGCGCCCCCCCGCTCCCGCGCCGGCGACCGGTTGCTCCACGAGACGCGGGTTGTTCGTCCGCGCCACCGCCTCTTCCTTGGAGATCTTGCCCGCCGCCAGGAGATCCATGATCGCCTGGTCGAGCGTCTGCATCCCATGCTGCGAGCCGACCTGCATGACGCTCGCGATCTGCGTGGTCTTTCCCTCGCGAATCAGGTTTCGAAGCGCCGGCACGCCGACCAGGATTTCCAGCGCCGCCGCCCTTCCCTTGCCGTCGGCCGTCGGAAGGAGGCTTTGCGCGATGACTCCCTCCAGCGACTCGCTCAACATGGTCCGGATCTGCGCCTGGCGGTCGCCCGGGAAGATGTCGATGAGCCGGTCGATCGTCTTGGCGGCCGAGTTCGTGTGGAGCGTGCCGAAGACCAGGTGCCCCGTCTCCGCCGCGGTGACGGCGAGGGCGGTCGTCTCGAGGTCGCGCAACTCGCCGACCAGGAGAATGTCTGGGTCCTCGCGCAGCGCGCTCCGGAGCGCGGCGGAGAAGCTCTCCGTATGCGCGCCGACCTCGCGCTGCTGCACCAGGCACTTCTTGCTCTCGTGCACGAACTCGATCGGATCTTCGATCGTAATGATGTGGCCGTGCCGGTGCTCGTTCACGTGGTTGATCATGGCCGCGAGGGTGGTGGACTTGCCGCTCCCCGTCGGGCCGGTCACCAGGACCAGGCCACGCTCCCTCATGCAGAGCTCGCGAAGGATGGGGGGAGCGCCCAGATCGTCCAGCGTCCGGATCTTCGTGACAATGACCCGATAGACGGCGGAAATACCGTGGCGTTGCCGAAAGACGTTGGCCCGGAAGCGGGCCAGGCCCGGCAGCTCGAAGGCGAAGTCGACTTCGGCGCCGCTCTCGAACACCTTTCGGTGTCCCTCCGACATCACGGAGAAGACGAGATTCCGCGCGCCTTCGTTGTCGAGCGGGGCGGCCTGCGACCGCACCATCTTCCCGCGCAACCGGATGAGCGGCGGCTGCCCGGTGGCGAGGTGGAGGTCCGAGCCACCGGCCTCCAGGGTGGCCTTCAGCAGGGCTTGCAAGTCGAGCGTCATCGGGTCTTCCCCCCGCGCGCGAGCGCGTCGCGATCTTCATCGGTCAACAGCGTTACTTCCAAGGCGCCGGCGTTGTCTTCGGTCGCCTCCGCCGACGTCCAAGCGGCGGCGCCCTCATGGCGACAGCGGGGAAGCATGACGAGCGCGAACGGGCGGTCCCGTAGCACCGCGCGCCCCGCGGGCCTCGAGGCGAGATAGGAGAGGAGCGCCTTCCCGTCCAGCCAGTCGGTGCGCGCGAACACCAGGCGGCCGACCGTGGCCCCTGACAGAACTTCGGCGATGGCCTCCCCTCGAAGCGCGCCGTCCAGCACGATGACGTCGGCCCCCAGCCCCAGCGCGAGGGAACTCCAGCTCGCGGAGCCCACGGCGCCCGTCGGCGCGTGCACGCGCACCGCCCCCGGCGGGTAGGGCGCCACCGAGCCGTCGTCCACCACCAGGAGGCGTCGCTCCGGCCGTGCCGCCAGCGCGGCGAGCGAGGCTAGAACGAGCGTGCCCCCGGAGCGCGGCGGCCCGCTCACGAGCACGATCCCTTCGGGGCCGTCCACGAACTCGCGGATCTCCGCCTCGCCGATGGGCGACAAGCCGAGCGTCGAAAGCTCCGGCGCCTGGTGGGGAAGCGGGCTCATGCGGAGCACGGTGGCGATGCCGGCGTGCGTCCTCGCGTGAAAGACTTCGAGCGTGATCCGACCTCCTTCGAGGTCGACCATCACGCGCCCGTGCGCGGTGGCGAAATCGCCGCGGTCGAGGTCGGGAATGCCGAGCGCGTGAAGACGCGTGCGCAGGTAGAGCGCCGTCTCGGGCAGTTCGGTCGCTTGCGGCTCGAGTCCGCGATCCCCGCGGTAGGCGACCGTCAGGGACGATTCGGTCGGGATGAAGTGGATCTCCGAGACTTTCCGGTCCCGCGCCGTATGGAGATGGAAGAGAAGGAAGTTCCGGCCGCCCCGGTCCCACACGATGTCGCTGGTCGGGCTCTCTTCTCCGGATGCGCGAAGCGCGGCGCGCACCTCCGCGGGCGACGGGCGCGACGGGCCCAGGACTGTATCGAGCGCGCGGCGAATCGAGGCCGGCCCGCCGATGACGAACGTCACCGTGGTCTCGGCGGCCTCGCGGAGCGACGTGACCGCGTCGGGGTCGGATGGGTCGGCGCAGGCGATCGTCATCCCCTCCTCCGGCGTCCGGAAGAGCGGGACCGCCTGGGCGCGCCGAAGCAACTGCTCAGGGAAGCGACGTACCAGTTCCTCGTCGATCGCCTGCGGCTGCACGTCGGCGTAGGGAATGCCCAGTTGCTTCGAGAGCGCCCAGACAATGCTCTCTTCGGTGGTGAAACCCAGCTCGACCAGCGTCTCGCCGATCATGCGGCCGGTCTCAATCTGCCTCGAGACGGCCTGCTCGATCTGCTCGGGCGTCACGAGTCCGCAGTCCATCAAGATCGACGTCATGCGGCGCGTTGGACGAGTTGTCGCGGTCACGGTCTGCCTCCGATTCGGGTGGGTGTCGGGAGATTCCCGGAGTGTGCAAACTGCACGGCGCGTGCCAGCCGGGGCATGGGGCGATCTGGTCGGTGGGGGGGAGCGCCACGCGGTATCGTTCGATCGGTGGAGCGTCCGCGTTCGCAGCGAGTTGCGAGTCGGAACACCGCGGGCGAAGCGTGGCTGGTCAGGAGGCGTCCCGAGGGTCGAACTTCAGCCAGTTTCCACCCGGCGGCCAGTTCCAAGTCGCCGCCGGCCCTTGCGGCGCGGCGGTACGTGGGGGTAGAGTGCCGGCGGTTTCACCGCGTTCCACCGGGGGATGGGAGGGAAGGGAATCCATGAGCGGAGCCACCGCGAAAAAGACGAGCACCAGCGGCCGACACGCCGCCACCGCCAAGCCTTCCGCGCCCTCGAGGGCCGGCAAACCGCCCGCGAAGGTCGTGCGGCTCACCGCCGCGGACATGGCCGAGAAGCAACGCGAGATCTCGGTCAGCGAATTCTTCACCAAGAATCGTCACCTCCTCGGATTCGACAGCCCCGCGAAGGCGCTCCTCACCACGGTGAAGGAGGCGGTCGACAACGCCCTCGACGCGTGCGAGGAGGCGGGCATCCTCCCCGATCTCCTGCTCGAGATCCAGGAGATCTCCGAGACACGCTACCGCGTGGCCGTCCAGGACAACGGCCCCGGCATCGTGAAGGCGCAGGTGCCGAAGATCTTCGGCCAGCTCCTCTACGGCTCCAAGTTCCACCGGCTCCGCCAGTCGCGCGGGCAGCAGGGGATCGGCATCTCGGCGGCCGCCATGTACGGGCAGCTCACGACCGGGAAGCCGATTCATGTGATCTCGAAGCCGGGAGCGAACAAGCCCGCGCACCGGTTCGAGATCCAGATCGACACGCGCCGGAACGCTCCCGTCGTCGTGGCCGACCACGAGGTGAAGTGGATTCCCGAGCACGGGACGCGCGTGGAGCTGGAGATCGAGGCGACCTACAAGAAGGGGCGTCACTCCGTGGACGGCTACGTGGAGCAGACGGCGATCGCGAACCCCCACGCCCAGATCACCTACGTCGACCCGAAGGGAGAGCGGGTGGAATACCCGCGCGTGGCGCCCGAGTTGCCGGTGCCGCCGAAGGAGATCAAGCCGCACCCGCACGGCGTGGAGCTGGGCATTCTCCTGAAGATGCTGCACGAGACGAAGGCGAGGAACCTCCAGGGGTTCCTGGCCAACGAGTTCTCGCGCGTGAGCCCGGCCGTCGCCGACGAGATCGCGAAGTCGGCCATGCTTCCCTCGAGTTACTCGCCGCACAGGGCCGCGCGCGACCAGGCGGAAGCGCTCTACAACGCCATCCAGGCCACGAAGCTCATGGCGCCGCCCTCGAACATCCTCTCCCCGATCGGCGAGGAGCTCCTGCTGGCGGGGATGAAGAAGCAAGTGGAGGCGAAGTTCTACGCCGCGACCACCCGTTCGCCGTCCGTCTATCGCGGGAACCCGTTTCTGGTCGAAGCCGCGCTGGCCTACGGTTCGGAGGCGCTGCCGGGCGACGAGCTGGTCACCATGCTCCGGTTCGCGAACCGCGTGCCACTCCTCTATCAGCAGTCGGCGTGCGCGGTGACGAAGTCGGTGATCCAGACGAACTGGAAGGCGTACGGGATACAGCAGTCGAAGAGCGCGCTTCCCACGGGCCCGATGGTGCTGATGGTCCACATCGCGTCGGTTTGGGTGCCCTTCACCTCGGAGTCAAAGGAAGCCGTCGCGTCGTATCCGGAGATCATGAAGGACATCAAGCTCGCGCTCCAAGACGTGGGGCGGAAGCTGGGGATCTTCATCCGGCGGGGCGTTCGCGAGGCGGACGAGGAGAAGAAGCGCTCCTACATCGAGAAGTACATCCCCCACATCGGCATCGCGCTCCAGGAGATCCTGTCCATCAGCGACAAGGAGCGCGACAAGGTCTGCGCCACCCTCAAGGACGTCCTGGAACGGAGCCGCTCCCATGACTGAGAAACTGGTCCCGAAGATCAAGAAGGAAGCGAAAGACGTCCAAGACCAGATCCTCAAGCGGAAGAAGCCGACCATGAAGTTCCCGGTCCGCTCGCTGGCGAACGTGAAGTACGTGGAGAAGGACGGGTACTTCGAGATCCGCGGCATGAAGAAAGAGCGGACCCTCACCGTGAACACGGTGAAGACGTTCGCCCAGACGCTCCGGATGATGGCGCTATCGAAGACGCTGGTCGAGACCGACGACATCGCGACGAAACGGGAGGCCTACTACGTCTCGAAGAACTGGGGCGACGCGCGCTTCCTGGAGCAGCCGGAGTCGGACACGGTGATGGACGACGTGGAGGCGCTCTTCGAGGTGAATCGCGAGCAGATGGGGTTCGTTCCCGAGGAGAAGGGGGGCGACGTCTCCGGCGCCTTGGTGGTGGTGGACAAGGACCCCGACTCGGGGAAGATGATCCGGATCGACTGCACCAAGTTCGGAAGCGGCGCCTACTCCATCCCGATCTCGGTCGAACACCTGAAGTTCGAGACCAAGGCGAAGTTCATCCTGGTCATCGAGACGGCCGGCATGTTCCAGCGCCTCGTGAAGCACGGCTACTGGAAGAAGGCGAACTGCATCCTGGTCTCGATGGGGGGCGTGCCGACGCGGGCGTGCCGCCGCTTCATCCGGCGGCTGGCCGACGAGATGAAGATCCCGGTCTACGTCTTCGTGGACGGCGACCCGTACGGGATCTCGAACATCTACCGCACGTTCAAGGTGGGATCGGGGAACGCGGCGCACATCAACGAGTTCTTCTGCGTGCCGCAGGCGCGTTTCCTAGGAATCACGCCGCAGGACATCCTGGACTACAAGCTACCGACCCATCCGCTGAAGGAAGTGGACGTGAAGCGGGCGAAGGACGCCATCAAGAACGACCCCTTCTTCCAGCACCACAAGCCATGGGTGAAGGCGATGGAGCACCTGCTCTCGATGGGGGTTCGCGCCGAGCAGCAGGCGCTGGCGGCGCACGGGCTCAACTACGTGATGGACGAGTACCTGCCCCAGAAGATCGCGCACCCGGAGCGGTTTCTGCCGTAGCTACGTCGCCTCGATCCACATGGTGATCGTGGCGCCCTCTTCCTCGAACTTCAGTTTCTCGCCCCGCGGGAGCCGTTGAAGCTGCTTCCAGACGTCGCGCAGGCGAATGGTGTGGCCCCGGTCCAAGACCCCGATCGAGGCGCCCTTTCCCTCCACCTGGATCTTCGCGTCGGTCCCCAGCGCCACCATGGTGTCGACGAAGCCCTTGGGAAGCCGCATCGAGACCGTGGCCACGTCTTGCCCCGGCTCTAGGACCTGCATCCGGACGTGCGCGTCCTTGCCGTACCACCACGGTTTCTCGCCTCCCAGCGGGAGCCCGATGCGGAGGCTCCACCAGTAGCCAAGCGCCAGGCAGAAGGCTGCGAACGCGACGACGAGGAAAAGGCTTTTTCGACGAGCCACGGGGCCTCCGACTTCGAAATGGGTGGGGCGCCGCGGAAGGGGGGATGTTTCCGGCGAGCCCTTCAGATCGTCGGGAGCGGCAGCCCCGTTCCTCCCCCTACGCCGACAGTCCGCGCCTGGTTTCGAGCATCCGGTCGATCGACCAGGCGCCGCTTCCCCTCCAAGTGACCGCCAATGCCATGGCCATTGCGAGGATGTGGAACTCGAAGCCCTCGCCGCGGGGCTGGTTGTACCAGTTCATGAAGAACCCTTGGCGTCCGTGGATCAGCGACACCGCCACGCCCATGACGACCAGGATCCCGAACGCGGCCACACGGCCGAAGAGGCCCAGGATCAGCGCGATCGCTCCGAACGATTCCGCGGCGATCGCCAGGTAGGTCCAGAAGGGCGGGATTTTCAGCACCTCCTGGAAGAAGTGGACCGTTCCGGCGACGCCCTTCCCGCCAAAGCAACCGACCAGCTTCTGGAGCCCATGGGGCAGGATGACGACGCCGAGCCCCACGCGTACGAGGAGGAGCGAGACTTCGTTCGGGGTGCGAAGGAGTAGAGCCAGCATACGGGTTCCTCCAGGTTCGGGCCGGGTGCGCGGGGCGCCCATCCTCCCGCGTCACGCGAGACGCAACCTAGCCCTTCCGGGCGGCCCAGATCATTCCGACTCCCCACACGATCAGGAGTACCGGCCAGTAGCGGAGAACGCTCCCGTACAGGTAGCCGAACTCTTTCAGTAGAAGAAGCAATCCGACCGCGATCAGGGTCAGCGGAAACGCGACGCTTGTGCGACCGCCTCCGGCCATTTCGAGCCTCCGTGCTGGAATGGGGTTGGGTCCGCGAAAGCGGGAACGTTGGCGCGGGAACGCGCTCTACCCGGCCGGCTGCGGCGCGCGCTTGATCTTGACGTAGAGGAGGGCTCCGTCCACGACGATCAGAAGGGGACGCCCCTTGCCTTCCGAGATCCAGATCTTCGACTTCCCTCGCCCCCCGACGTGCTCGAGGAAATCCTCGGGGAGCGCGCGCGCCGTCAGGGGATTCGTGAACTCGACCCGAACCGGGCCCGCGGCGGGAAGAACGATCTCCGCGCCCCCCATCATGCCGCGAAGGGTGATCTTCTCCGGAGCGGACGCGCCGACGCGAAGACGAGCCGCGCCGGAGATGATCGCCAGTTCGCAGCGCTCCGGCCGCAGCTGGGTCAGATCCAGATCGGCGCCGGAGAGATAGCTCTCGGCTTGGAGTCGGAGCGGCGTCTTCGCGGGCGCGGTGATCGATAGGTCCCCGCCGAAGGGCGCCGTTCGGGGAATCAGCGTCTGCTTCGGCCAGACGAATTCGCCGGTCCTCCCGCCCACGCTCCAGCGGTGCTCGGCATCCTTGGCGCTCACGCCTCGGACGGAGACTTCGAGCGTTCGCCCCGCGTTCATCGGCCGCGACACGGCACGCACCGTCAGTTTTCCGCCCAGTGTTCTGGCCCGGATGGTGACCGCGTCGACCTGGGGGCGATCCAGCCTCACGCTCGCCACGTGCGCGTTTCCGGCGGCGGCCTTGTTCTGGGCCAGCCACCACGCGCCGAATCCAATGGCCGCCAGGGCCAGGAGGGCCGCGATCCAACCGATCACGGGATTCTTCATGGCGTTCGCGAGGAAGGCCAAGCCGAAGAGAACCAGGAGGGCGGGCCAGTACTGGAAGAACCACGGCATGACGCCCGGCGGAAGGTAGCCGAGCTGCGAGGCGAGAAGCACGCCCCCGATTCCGATTAGAATCGCGCCGAACAAGAGCCGTCCGAAGCTCACGCCGGAGGAGTATCACGACCAGTCGTACTCACGCAAGCGGTGGGTGCTTCTTCCGGATAGCGAAGGATGGCATGGCCGTTATTTCTTTACTCCGTCGACACTTATGTCAGTGGCCCCCTCGTCCTTCCAGCGAGTGAAGGCCGGTTAACTTTCTCTTGCACTTCCGCACTTTGGGCTGCATTCTTCACACCGCGTTTGTGAAGGTCCTCACAAGCCAGTCGATTCGTGACCCCAGAGTGGCGCGCGACGCGTGCGCTCGAAACGTCCAGACGCCAGGAGGCAGCTTGGTTCGCTTTCGCCATTTCACGCGCCGCGCCGCCCGTTCGGTCGCCGCCGCGCTCTTCATGCTCGCCACGACGCTCGTCCCCTTCCACGCCGCCCGCACCGCGGAACCTTCGAACGCGGAGGGGAAGCTCTCGATCCACGGCTACGGCGAGGTCCACTACAACAATCCCGAAACCGGAACGATGAACGAGGACGCGCCGGCGATGGTCGATGTCCACCGCCTGG
>Ga0247727_10017023_pt1 | contig 11627 bp, 11 predicted proteins | sample WisWelCaveWW1625_FD_202498 | JGI IMG/M metagenome (GOLD analysis project Ga0247727, IMG submission 202498) | Biofilm microbial communities from Wishing Well Cave, Virginia, United States - WW16-25 | ecosystem: Environmental > Aquatic > Deep subsurface > Groundwater > Cave microbial mat | place... | reverse complement strand
AGTACGGCGAGGAGCCAAACGCTGAAATCGTTCGCCAGGTCGAACAGATACGCGGTCGCAATAGGCGCTTCATGAATAATCCGGGCTAAACATAGCCGCCGCCGCAAGCGGCGGCGAGGGAGGTCGCAGCGAGCTGCGGACTGCTAGCCGACAGTTCCGACCGGGGTACAGCTACGGCCGCGCAGCTTCGCAGTTTCGCAACGCGCCGCGGTGAAAAATGCGGGCTAAGCTGCGAGCAGTCGGGGGACTTCATGCGATTCCGCTGTGTTCGGCTGCTGACCTGTGCGCTCACACTCGCTGTGCACACCGCGGTCGCCGCAAACGCCGCAGCGGAAAAAGCGGCGGATGCTCTCAGCAGCCCGCTTCACTTGTCGCTCGAGGAAGCCATCACCCTCGGCCTCAAAAACAATCTGAACGTCGAGGTGGAACGCCACGCGCCGTTGATCGCCTTTCACGAGCGCGAGATTGCACGCGGCGCCTATGACCCCGTGCTTGGCCTCGATCTCGGTTACCAGAGCAATGAGACTCCGATCGCTAGTTCCCTGCAAACCGCCTCTATGTTGATCGAGCGCACTGTGGCCGGCCAAATCGGGCTCTCAGGCTTGATCCCGTTGTGGGGAGCAACGTACAGCCTCGGTTACAGCGGAAACAGTTTGGAGTCCACCTCCAACATTCAGGCGCTGTCTCCGGAGTACCGCAGCGGCTTGCTGGCGAGACTGACCGCCCCACTACTGCGCAATTTCATCTGGAACGAACCGTGGACCCAGGTTAAGGCCACGCGCTTAGCCCACCGTCAGGCCCTCGAGCAGCTCCGCGAGGCGCTGATGAATACCGTGCGGGACACTGAGAACGCCTACTGGAACCTGGTCGCGGCTCAGGAGCGGTTGCGCGTTGCCAACAAGAGCCTCGAAGCGACTAAGGCCTTGTTGGAACAAACCCAGGTCCAGTACGAGGTCGGCGTCGTCTCCAAGGTGGAAGTCACGGAAGCCCGCGCCGGAGTCGCCGAACGTGAGCTCAACCAAATCCAGGCCGACAATGCCTTGCGCGCCGCTCAAGATCGCCTCGTCGACCTGGTATACGGCAGGGCGCTGCAGCCTTTGACGGAACTCGAAGTCATCCCCAGCGAGCGAGCCGATGACTACACCGTTTTCGAGATCGACCGCGAACAGGCGGCGGAGAAGGCTTTCAAAAACCGCCCTGAGCTCGCCGCGGCGCACAAAGAAATCGAACGTCAAAAAGTGCTGCTCCAGTTCGCACAAAATCAGCGCCTTCCCCAGTTAGACGTAGAGGTGAACTACGGCCTACAAGGGCTCGCAGGTCAGGAAAATCCTGGCCGCAGTGACTTCAACGCCAGTGACCGAGCTTTGGTGAACAGCATTAACTCCTCCATCGTGCCGCTCGGCGCGACTCCGATTCCCGCACCACAACCGCGGGCACCACTTGACGTCGATCGGCGCTACTCAGCCACCGATGATCTTTTTTTCGACGGCGCGGGGGCACAACAGTGGGGTGTCAAGGGTATCTTCTCGGTCCCTTTGGGTAACCGGCGCGCGCGCCACGCCGTCAGCCAGCAGGAGCTAGCGCTGCGCCGCTCGCGTACCCAACTCAAACGTCTGGAACAGGGTGTCGTCCTCGAAATCCGTGAAGCGACCCGGAGGATCTCTTCCGCCCTCCAGGGCATCGAAGCTGCTGAGCGGCGGCGCCAAGCGGTGGAGGAACAGTTCGAAGCGGAGCGGATCCGCCTCGAAGCGGGAGAATCCACCCCTTTCGACGTGTTGCAGCGCGAGCGCGATCTCGTGGACGCCGAGAGCCAGAAGATCGAAGCCCTGCGGTCCTACCGCGATTCGGTCACAGCTCTGCACCGCGCCCAGGGCACCACGCTGTTCAGTCACAACATCCTCTTCGAAGAGGCGCAGGAGCTGCGTTAACCCGGATTATTCATGAAGCGCCTTAGCGAGACTGCGGAAATGTCCGGGATGGCGAATGATTTCAGCGTTTGGCACCGGAGGCGTACTGGACAGTACGTCGAGGAGCCAAGTGCTGAAATCATTCGCTAGACCGGGCAGATACGCAGTCGCAGTAGGCGCTTCATGAATAATCCGGGTTAAGCGGGCGCTAAGGACTTCACGAATAATCCGGGTTAAGATCGGCCAAGAGTCTGATCCGAGATGGAGTGAGGCGACCCAGGCACCACAAAGGTACCGCTCGCAAGGTGCATGCGCGAAGGCGCAACAGCGCTACAGCGAGCAGTGGATCGTCCTAAAGGACGCTCCACCGATACAGCGAGCGGTGATGGGTGCGCGCCTGGACGTTGTACTCCATCCTAGGTCAAACTCCTGGACGGTGGCCGCACGCTGCGGTGCAGAGAGGTGAACCTCGTGAGTTGGTTCGGTGGGCGGAACAAAGAGGGTGAAACGGGAAACGAGCCCCTCGACGCCCCCCACGAGCGCAGCAAAACCAGCGCGCTCTCTGTTCCTCCCATGGCCTCAAGCGAAGTGCAAAAATCCGAAGCGATAGCAACCGAGCGCGTGCGACCGCCGGTGAAGAGAGGAGAGGTAAAGATGGCCCATATCGGGAAGTCGATCTCGATCAAAGGCGACCTAACCGGCAACGAGGACCTCGTGATCGAGGGACAGGTCGAGGGGAAAATCGAACTGCCGAACAACGAGCTCACAATCGGCGCGGAAGGGCGCGTAAGCGCCGATGTACACGCCAAGTGCGTAATTGTCGTCGGCCGAGTTTCCGGCAACGTCAGCGCCGGCGATCGAGTGGAAGTTCAGGGCGACGGTTTTGTGAACGGTGACGTAAAGGCCCCGCGGCTCATCGTGCAAGAGGGCGCCGTCGTCAACGGCAACATCGAGATGACCAAGCGCGAAGCGCCGCGTCAAGCCGCAGCGCCGTCTGCGAAGGCCGGTTCGACGCCACCGCTCTCGGCGGCCCGCGAACCGATCGCTGAGGCGCGCCGCATCGGTTAGCTTCGATCCGACAAAGTTCTGGTGCTCCCATGGTGAGCGTCTTGGAAGGGCCGAAGCTCCTCCAAGAGTTATTTATGTCGTCGCTTCGCCCCTTCCAAGACACTCGACATGGAGGAGTCGCGCGAATTTTCGAATCTCCGCAGGAAGCGTTTCGCTTCAGCTAGAACGCGACTTCGTCAATGCGAACGGAAAGCGCACTATTCAGGCTAAATTGAAAGTTCGGTAAGCCGGCGCTCGCCGAGATAAAGCGAATACAAGAAGCGAGTCAACACCAAAACTGCGAAGACGCTGGTGACGATGCCGATCGACAGCGTGACCGCAAAGCCCTTGATGGGTCCGGTTCCAAATTCGAACAAGATGACCCCAGTGATCAAAGTGGTGAGGTTGGCATCGAAAATCGTCCAGAAAACCTTCTTAAAGCCCGCCTGCACGGCGGCGCGTGGCAACTTTCCGGCCAGAAGCTCCTCGCGGATGCGCTCGAAAATAATCACGTTGCCGTCGATCGCCATACCGATGGTCAACACCACACCCGCGATGCCCGGCAGCGTGAGCGTCGCTTGCGCCATCGACATGATGCCAACGATGAAAATGAGATTGCACGCCAGCGCGACGCTCGCGAACAGACCCGAAAGCCGGTAATAAATTCCGGCGAAGAGCACTACGAGCAACATCCCGACGATGGAAGCTTGCGCACCCCGCCGGATGCTGTCGGCACCCAAGGCCGGGCCGATGGTGCGCTCTTCCTCGATTTCAACGGGCACCGACAGAGCGCCAGAGCGGAGCAGGTTGGCGAGGTGGGCCGCCTCTTGGCTTGTAAAACGGCCTTCAATCTGCCCGTGCGCACCGATGCGGCTGCGAATCGCTGGAGCGCTGGCGACCTCGTTATCCAGCACGATCGCGAGCTGCTTCCCGACATTCTTCTCCGTCAGTTCGCCGAAAGTTTCGGCGCCCTGGGCATTGAAAGTGAAAAGCACGATGGGCCGCTGCTGGCGGTCGAAACCGACGCGCGCGTCCGAGAGGAATTCGCCCGTCAGGTTGGGACGCTCGGAAACCAGATAGACGTTGACGATGCGATCCGACTCCGGCTCGCGCTCGACGACGATCTCGTGTTCTTTGGGCAGACCATCGGGAAACTTGGCCTTGAGCAGCGCTTCGCTGGGCGCTTGATCGACCACGAGCTTGAACTCAAGAAAGGCATTGGTTTTGAGCAGGGAGCGCGCCAGTTCGCGATCCATCTGTCCCGCCGGAATCTGCACCAGGATGCGGTCGGCACCCTGCCGGGTAACCACCGAATCGGGAATCCCGTGCACGGGATCGTCGATGCGGCGGCGCATCACCTCAAGCACTTGAGAGATCCCGCGCTCTCGGATTTCGCGCTGCCAACGTTCACTCAGGTGAAAGCGGATCACCCGCTCCGCCCCGTCCTCAGCTTCCTCTAAAACTTCCGTCTCTTCCGTAAGTTCGCGGGCGCGCGCGAGACCTCCGGCCTCCTTCACCTCGATCACCAGAAAGCGATCCTCGACGCCGACGCGCTCAATGGCAAGGCCCTCTTCCTTAAACTCTTCCTCGAGACGCCCCTTCAGGTAATCCAGCTCGTGCTCGATCGCGACGTCGAGCTTGACACCCAGTACCCAGTGAATGCCGCCCTTGAGGTCGAGCCCCAGCCGCATCACCTCATCAGGCCAGTACCAGGCAGCCTCGCGCTGTTCCTCCGACACAAAATTGGCCGCGGTCCACAAGCCGAAAAACAGCAACGTCGCGGCCAGTAGGCCGCCGCGCCAGCGCAACCCCGCACTCACTCCTCTTGCTCCCCCTTGCCCTGCGCGACGCGTCGTTCGACGCGCGCGCGGTCGCACTTGACGCGGATACGATCCGTCTTGGTCGCTGCAATCTCCAAGGTGAGCACGTCATCCGTCACACCTGTAACTTGGCCATGCAGCCCGCCCGTCGTGACGACGACGTCGCCCTTCTGCAGCGACTTCTGCATCGCGTCGTGCTCCCGCTGACGTTTTGTTTGCGGGCGAATGAGCAGGAAGTAGAAAATCGCGAAAATCGCCACCATGGGGATCAGAAATTCAAAGCCGCCTGGACTTTGGGCCTTGAGCGCTGCCTCGGCCGGAAGATTCAGCATGCTTTTCTCCTAACTTTCCAGTTTCTGAATGCGTGTTCCAGGGTAGAAGCGTTGCAGGATCCGCTGGTATGTCGCACCTTGTAGCGCCAGTGTCTGAGCCCCCCACTGGCTCATCCCCACACCGTGGCCCGAACCCGTCCCCGCGAAGGCGAAATCGCCGCCGGTGTGGCGCACCACGAAGTACGTACTCTTCATCCGCCCTGTCCCCAGTACGCGCCGCAATTCGCGAGCCGCGAGCTGCCGTTCACCCCGGGCACCGCGGATTCGCACGAGTTGCGCCCGACCGCTGAGCGAGCGCTCAACCACCTCGATCTCTTGAACGGGCCCGACCGTGAGCCCTTCGGCGGCAAGTACCCGCCCCAGCTCTTCTCCCGAGATCACGGCCCGCCAATACGTATCGGGGGAAACCTCTTCGTCCGACACCTCTACGCTCACGAGGTACGGAACGGCCTCTCCCCAAACCTCCTCGGCACTCGCGGTGCGCCCGCCCGACGAGGAGTGGTAAGCGGCCAGAATCGGTTTGCCTTGATAGACCAGATACTCGCCCTGTGTATCCCGCACGGCCCGCCACGCCTGCGGAGCCTCAGCATCCACCCCGCCGTAAACTTGGCTGTAGGGACCGGATGCGAGGTGATAGAGAGCGCCGTGGTGGCGGCGCATCTGATAGAGCGCGTAGGTGCGCGCAACCACAGCCTGGGCGCGCAATACCTCGGAATCCCAGCCTGGGTAAACCTCGCGCAGAAGTAAGCCCGCCACGTACTCTTCCAACCCCACGACGTTGACCACGGCGAAGTCGGAATCTCGCTGCACGAACTCGAGGGCGCCGCGGTAGCGTTTGCCGAACAGGCCGAAGGGCGACCCCTCTTCCAAGCGCAGGTGTTTCCCAACAAGGCGGCCGTCGGCCCGCAGGCCGTGGGGATCAAAGGTTACGCGCATAGCTGACTGCGCGGACCGCTGAACTTGAACCACACCTTGTCCGGCGTAGAGGAGCACCCGAACCGCTGCGCTGGACAACTCGAGGTCGCCGGCCGGTGAGCGGACCGGCCAACCGGCAATCGCTATGCCGGCCACGGCCAACCCGAGTGTCGCGCGCACCTTCACTCTTCCCCCCCCCCACTCGAACCGCCGAAAGCTACCCCACTCTCCCACCGCAGCCAGGAGCAGCCAGAAAGAATCCGGGCTAAAGCCGGGCACTGTTGCGCAAGGCCTCGGCCCGACTCGTCTCCTCCCACGGAAAGTTCTGATCCTCGCGCCCGAAGTGCCCGTGGTAAGAGGTCGCGCGGTAGATCGGTCGCCGCAGTGCGAGGCCATCGATGATTCCGCGCGGCGTCAAGTCGAAATGCTTGCGCACCAGCTTTTCCAATTCGGTTTCCTCGCGCACTCCCGTCCCGAAGGTTTCCACGCGAATCGAGACAGGCTCCGCCACACCGATCGCGTAGGCCAACTGCACTTCACAGCGGCGGGCCAAGCCGGCCGCCACCAAGTTTTTGGCCACCCAACGCGCGGCGTAGGCCGCACTGCGGTCGACCTTGGTGGGATCTTTGCCCGAGAAAGCTCCTCCGCCGTGCCGTCCCATTCCGCCGTAGGTATCGACGATAATCTTGCGGCCCGTGAGACCCGCGTCTCCCAGCGGACCGCCGATTACGAAGCGGCCGGTGGGGTTCACGTGAAAAATGGTGTCGTCGTCGAGGAGCTCGCACGGCAACGCGGTACGGATCAATCTCTCGATCACATCCTTGCGGATTTGATCGTAGGAAGCCTCCGGCGAGTGCTGTGTGGACAAGACGATCGTGTCAACGCGTGCCGGTCGGCCGTCGCGGTACTCGACCGTAACCTGCGATTTGGCGTCCGGCCGCAGATAACCGAGCTCCCCCGACTCGAATAGCTCGCGCTGTTTCTCGATCAAGCGGTGGGCGAAACGAATCGGGGCCGGCATCAGCTCGGGTGTTTCATCGCAGGCAAAGCCAAACATCATGCCCTGATCGCCAGCTCCCTGCTCCTTGTGCAGCCCCTCCCCCTCGCTCACTCCCTGCGCGATATCGTGCGACTGTTGACCGAGCGCGACGATCACGGCGCAGGTCGCCGCGTCGAAACCCATAGCGGCGTCGTTGTAACCGATGTCGTGGATCACCTGGCGCACCAGCAGCGGGATATCGATCCGGGCCTGGGTCGTCACCTCTCCGGCGATCACGACGAGCCCCGTCGTGGTCAAAGTCTCGCACGCGACGCGCGCATGAGGATCCAGCGCCAGTAGGGCGTCAAGCACAGCGTCCGAAATCTGGTCGCACATCTTGTCCGGGTGTCCCATGGACACGGACTCAGACGTAAACAGGGAACGGCGAGACATCGCAGCTTCTCCTACGTTAGTATTCATGAAGCGCCGGGCTGGGTTCGGCTGCCGAAGTTAGGAGAGCCGCGCGATCCCTTCAATCCGCGGCATATCTTGTAAGCTACAACCGCCGATCGCCGCAACTGGATTTCCTTCTGTTTGCAGACGGGTAAAAAACCTAGCGAAAAGCAACGCGCTGGGTATCAGCGTTCACTGCGAGCGTGCGCTCGACGACGCGGCCGTCGGCCATGCGGGCGACGCAGCGGGACGGATCCTCGAAGAGCCAGCGAACCCGACTGGCGGTCATGGACGACGCGCAGGCCCTGCGCAACTCTTCGCACAAAACGGAGCACGCTCTGGGCGGTGCGGGCCGCGTTGCTTATGTAGGCGCGCCGTCTTCACGCGGGTTCTCGAGCAGCGCGCCGAGGGCGGCCACCGCCTGCTCAGCGTCGCCGCCCACCGCCCGAATGCGAAGCCGTGTACCTTGCGCCGCCGCGAGCGAGAGGAGGTCGAGGACGCTGTCGCCCTCGACCCAAGTATCGCCGCACCCCACTTCGATGGCGGCCTGGAAGCGGCCGGCGAGCGCGGCAAAGCGTCCTGCCGGTCGCGCGTGCAATCCGAGCTCATTCTGCACCACGAACTCGCGCTCGCAGGAGGGCTCCGGCTGATTCACCGACGGGCTTCCGGGAGAATCTCGCGCGCGACGGAAATGTTGCGTTGGCCGTAGCTCTTGATGAGGGCCGCCAGCTCTTCGAGCGGCTTTTCTTGCGCGCTTTCAGCCAGCTTGATGAGCATCGGCAGGTTGAGCCCCGTGACGACCTCCACTCGCCGTTCGGCGAGAAAGGAAAGGCTGATGTTGGAGGGCGTGCCTCCGAACATGTCGGTCAGCACCAACACGCCATCCCCGCAATCAGCCGCGTCGAGCGCCGCCGCGATGGCCTTCCGCATCTCGTCGACGGATTGTTCGGGCGTGATCGACACCGCCCGGAACACGGGCGCGTCGGGAACGATCAGGCGCAGAGCCTCCAGAAACTGCTCACCGAGGCGAAAATGCGTGACCAAGACGACGCCGACCTTCACGCGAGCCTCTCCACGTCGCGGTGCTTCACGTTGACCTCCCGCCTCTCTTCGCGCAAAAACTCCGCCAGCGCTTCGGCGATCGCCACCGAACGGTGCTGACCCCCCGTGCAACCCAAGGCGACAGTGAGATAGGCCTTACCTTCCAGATCGTAAAGCGGCAGCAAAAAACCCAACAAGCGCTGCAGGTGACCCATCAGCGCCACCGCGCGCTCCTGTTTTAGCACGTACTCGGCCACCGCAGAGTCTTTCCCCGTCAACTCGCGTAGCCTGGGCTCGAAGTGTGGATTCGGCAAAAAACGCACATCGAACAAGAGCTCCGCCGAGTCCGGGATGCCGTAGCGGAAACCGAACGAAATCACGCTGACCACCGTCCGCCGCGTGCCACCCGTGACGTGGCGCACGATCGCTTCGCGCAGTTGGTGCACGTTCAGCGCCGTCGTATCAATGGCGACGGTCGCCAGGCGGGCAATCTCGCCCAAGATCCGCCGCTCGGCGTCGATCCCCTGCCCCACCGCGCCGCCCGGGGCGAGGGGATGAACGCGGCGGGTCTCGCGGTAGCGATTTTCCAAAACGCGGTTCGCGCAATCGAGGAAGAAAATTTCCACTTCCGCGCCGCCTGCGCGGATCTCCTCCACCACCGCGGGCAACTCGCACAAAAACGAGCCTTCCCGCGCGTCGATGGCGAGCGCGACCTTTTGGATCGGTGGAGTCGCCTTCGCCGAGAGATTTAAGAAGGGTTGAATCAACTGCGGCGGCAAATTATCGACGCAGTAAAAGCCCAGATCCTCGAGGGCGGCCATCGCCGTGCTCTTCCCGCTGCCTGAAAGGCCGCTGATCAGAACTACGCGTGTCGCACTCACCTCTCACTTCCTCTCACCGTCTCTCATCGAGATCCGGAAAATTTTGGCGCTCCTGGTGTGCACGGAGGGAGCCCGCGGCGACGACATAAACATTTCTTGGAGGAGCCGCGGGCTCCCTCCGTGCACACCAGGAGCGCCAAAATTTTTGCCGGATCGAGGCTAAAACTTCGCGTCTTCTTCTTCGATGGCCTTGAAGACGTCGTTCGAACTCTCCGCCTCGAGCAGGCGCTTGCGAAAGGCCGCATCGCGGAAAAAGCGCGAGATCCGCGCCAATGCCTTCAAGTGTTGCCCTCCGGAGTGTTCGGGCACGACCAGGAGAAAGAAGAGATGCGTGGGCTGTCCGTCGATGGAGGCAAAATCCACGCCCGGGCGGCTGCGGGCAAAGGAAGCCATCAGCCGCCCCAAGCCCGGGAGCTTGCCGTGAGGAATGGCGACGCCCTCTCCGATGCCCGTGCTCTGCAAATTCTCTCGCTCGAGCAAGACCTCGAGCAGGCGCTCGGCATCGAGGCTGGACTCGGCCGCGGCTAGCACGTTCGCCATCTCTACCAGCACTTCGTGCTTGTTCTGGGAGGACAGGTTGAGCACCACGCCACCCTTCACGAGGATATCCATGATTTTCATGGTTGCTCCCCCCAAACCGTCTGTGGAAGCTAGCCGACCTTCCGGCGCTTCGTCGAGGAGAGGATATTCATGGCTTCGCGGTACTTGGTCACTGTGCGCCGGGCGATGTCGATGTTGGCCGCCACGAGCATCTGGGCGATGCGCTGATCTGAAAGCGGATGCTTCCCATCCTCCGCCGCAATGATGCGGCGGATCTTCTCCTTTACGCTCTCGCTGGCGATCGCATCGCCTTCAATGCGGTTGATGCTGGAGTTGAAGAAGAACTTGAGCTCAAAGATCCCCTGCGGCGTGTGGGCGTATTTGTTGGTGGTCACGCGGCTCACGGTGGATTCGTGCATTCCGATGTCCTCCGCGACGTCCCGCAAATTGAGAGGTTTTAAGTATTGGATGCCGCGCTCGAAAAAATCGCGCTGAAACTTGATGAGGCTCTGGACGACCTTGTAGATCGTGCGCTGGCGCTGGTGGATCGACTTGATGAGCCACAGCGCTGAACGCATGCGTTCCTGCACGTACTCCTTGGTGTCCTTGCCGGCATCCGAACCGCGGGCCAAGACGCCGCGGTAGAAGTTGCTGATGCGCAGCTTCGGCAGGCCGTCCTCGTTGAGTTGGATGTGAAATTCGTCGCCGATCTTGTAGACGTAGATGTCGGGAATAATGTAGACGGGCTCGTCGCCGCCGAAGGCGCGCCCGGGACGGGGTTCAAGATTCCCGATGAGTTCCGCAGCCACCGTCACGGCTTCCGGCGGAACCGAGAGAGCCCGGGCGATCCCGCGAAAATCGCGCTTCTGTAACAGGTCTAAGCAGTCGTCGACGATGCGCCGTACCAGTGGATCGTCGAGTTTGAGGACATCGATCTGAAGCAGCAAACATTCGCGCAGGTCGCGGGCCGCAACGCCCGTAGGATCCAAGCCCTGGACCTTGACGAGGCTGCGCTCCAAAAGCTCCGCGGCTAAACCTGACTGAGCGGCAATTTCCGGGAGCGAAGTACTCAAGAAACCATCGTCATTTAGATTGCCCACGATCCACTGGGCTGCTTCGACTTCTTCCGACGAGAACGGAGACAAACCGATCTGCCACTCCAGATGCTCCGCGAGGGTAGCTCGCCGGGTGACGGTGCTCTCGAAAGAGCGGCGCTCGTCGTCATCCCTGGCCACCGCCATCCCCGTCTGCGGATAGGCATCCATGTAGTTCTGCCAGTCGATGTCGGCGATTTTCTCGGCGTCGGTAGGCTCGCGGTTTTCGGGCATGTCAGCGGTCTGAGCACCGTCCGCGGCCGCGACTTCTACTTCTCTGGAAACTTCGGAGGGGATCCCCTCTTCGTCGCCCTCGAGGACATCCTCCAGGATGGGGTTTTCTTGCAACTCTTTTTGGACGACGTTGGCGAGTTCAAGGCGGGAGAGCTGCAACAGCTTAATCGCCTGTTGCAATTGTGGCGTCATCACCAACTGCTGGGTGAGACGGAGTTGCTGCTTGATCTCAAGCGCCATGCGCGACGAAGCTCCCCTAGCCCGGATTATTCATGAAGCGCCGTAGCGAGACTGCGGAGATGCCCGAAATGGTGAACGATTTCGGCGTTTGGCACCGCAGGCTGACTTCCCAGTACGTCGAGGAGGCAAACGCTGAAATCGTTC
>Ga0247727_10017022_pt1 | contig 11629 bp, 12 predicted proteins | sample WisWelCaveWW1625_FD_202498 | JGI IMG/M metagenome (GOLD analysis project Ga0247727, IMG submission 202498) | Biofilm microbial communities from Wishing Well Cave, Virginia, United States - WW16-25 | ecosystem: Environmental > Aquatic > Deep subsurface > Groundwater > Cave microbial mat | place... | reverse complement strand
TCGCCGGATTGGGGCTGGCGGTGAACGCGTCGATCATGTGGGGGCTGCGGCGCGACAGCCGGCACGACCTGAACTTCCGCGCGGCCTTCATGCACATGCTGGGAGACGCGCTCGGTTCGGTCGGAATCATCGCCGGCGCGCTGGTGATTCGCCACTCCGGATGGCATGTGGTCGACCCGATCCTGTCGATTCTCATTGGCGGGCTGATCATCTGGACGGCCTGGGGGATCGTGAAGGAGTCGCTGAACATATTGCTCGAGGGATTGCCGCGCGGGATGAGACTGGAGTCGGTGATCTCGGCCATCCGCGACGTCGACGGGGTGATGGACGTGCACGACCTCCACGTCTGGAGCCTCGGCTCGAGCACGCACGCGCTGAGCTGCCACGTGCAGATCGACGACGTCCCGCCATCGACCAGCGAGTCCATCCTGCGCCGCATCAACGACGGGCTCCGCGAGCGATTTCAGATTCACCACACCACGATCCAGTTCGAGCACGCAAACTGCGCGGTTTCCGAGATGGGCTGTTCGATCCCGACCGCTGGGCACCGGCACTAGGTGGCATGCAGAACGGCGCGGAAGTGGACCTCGAGCAGGATCTGGCGCTGGAGTTCGTGCGTGTTGTCGAGCAGGCTGCCATCTCGGCCGCGCGAACGATGGGGCAGGGCGACCGCAAGCATTCCGACCAGGTGGCCGTGCAGGCCATGCGGCGGGCCTTCGAGAGCGTTCCGATCGCCGGGACCATCGTTATCGGCGAGGGCGAACGGGACGAAGCGCCGATGCTCTACATCGGCGAGCAGGTGGGGGCGGCGACGACGACGGGCGCCAGTTATCCCGCCATCGACATCGCCGTCGATCCGCTGGAAGGGACCAACCTGTGCGCCACCGGCGCGGCGAGCGCGATCGCGGTACTGGCGGCGTCGGAGCCCGGCGGATTGCTGCACGCGCCCGACTGTTACATGGACAAGATCATCGCCGGTCCCGCCTGCCGCGGCGCGCTCGATTTGGATGCTCCGGTTGAGGACAATCTGAAGTCGATCGCCAGTTGTCTGGACCGCGAGGTGACGGACCTGACCATCGTGGTGCTGGACCGGCCGCGGCACCAAAAGCTGATCGACTCGATCCGCGCCACCGGCGCCCGCATCCGCCTCATCGGCGACGGAGACCTGTCGGCGGGGATCGCGGCCGCCGTGCGAGGCGCGGGCGTGCACGCGGTCATGGGCACCGGCGGCGCGCCCGAGGGCGTGCTGGCGGCGGCGGCGTTGCGCTGCCTGCACGGCGAAATGGTGGCTCGGCTGGTGGTCGACACCCCGGAGCTGGAGCAGAGGGTGGCGGGTATGGGGATTCGCGACCCGAAGCGCGTCTACAACGCGCGCGACCTGGCGCCGGGCAAGAAGATCATCTTCTGCGCCTGCGGCGTCACGCAAGGGGCGCTGCTGAACGGCGTCCGTTTCTTCGGCGAAGGGTGCCGCACCCACTCGCTGGTGATGACGCGCGCGATCAATACCGTGCGTTTCGTCGACGCCGTGCATCTGACCCGGCCCCTGGGGCCGCGCGGCGTGCGATTGTACTAACCCATGGAGCCCCGGGAGCCGGACCGGCGGCATCTGGCGCGCAAGTCGGAATCGCCCAGCTCGCCGGGCCTGATCCCCGGCGCCGCGGCTCGCACGCTGCCGGCGGATCTGGTCGAGCGGTCGGCCCGGCGGCTCGGATGGCTGGCGCTGGGCTACGCCGTCACCCAGGCGATGGTGTTTCTGCTGGGCATTGTGGTGCAACCCGGCTGGGTGGATCCGAGACAGGCGCCGCGGAGCTATTCGGCCAGCATCGCGGCCGCCGTCATCGCCGGATTCGCCCTGTGCGCGCTGGCCTGGAGCCGCAAAATACCCGCCCACCTGATGCTGGATTTCGGATTGGTGTTTGAGGTCCTGGGGGGCCTGTTCATCTCGCTGGCCGAGAACGCCGTCCCATGGCCGCCCGACCAGGCGATTCGCGGCAATTCTTCGATGGCGCTATGGGTCGCTTTCTTCGCGTTGATCATACCGGCCACGATGGGCAAGGCCATCCTGGCCACGCTGGCGACGGTAGCCATGGGCCCGATCGGCCTCGCGGTGCACGTGGTGCTGGGGAACGTGACGTCCCCGGTGCCGACGCAATGGTTCATTCTCTTCCTGCCCACGGTCCTGCTGGCCGGCTGTTCGGTGGCGATCTCGCGTTTCCTTTACCGGCTGGGGGCGCAGGTGAGCCGCGCGCGGGAAATGGGCAGCTACCAGCTGGTCGATCTGCTCGGCCGCGGCGGCATGGGCGAGGTTTGGCGCGCGCGTCACCGCATGCTGGCGCGATCGGCGGCCATCAAGCTGATTCGCACCGAGCGGCTGGTGGGCAGCGCACCCGGCGAGATCGAGGCGGCGCACCGGCGCTTCGAGCGGGAGGCGCGCGCGACGGCCGCCTTGCATTCGCCGCACACCGTGGCCCTGTACGACTATGGCGTCAGTGAGGACGGCGCTTTCTACTACGTGATGGAGCTGCTGGACGGCATCGACCTGGAGGCGCTGGTGGCGCGTTTTGGCCGGCAGCCGGCGGCGCGTGTCGTGCACCTGCTGCGCCAGGCTTGCGATTCGCTCGCCGAGGCCCACGCTCTCGGACTGACGCATCGCGACGTGAAGCCGAGGAACATTCTCGCCTGCCGGCTCGGGGTGAACCACGATTTCGTGAAAGTGCTCGATTTCGGGCTGGTGAAGATGGCGGACGCCGGCCTCGAGTCGCGTCTCACGATCGAAGGGACCGCGGCCGGGACGCCCGCCTACATGGCGCCGGAGTGCGCCCTCGGCGCCAAGGACATCGATGCGCGCGCCGACCTCTATTCGCTGGGCTGCGTCGCCTACTGGCTGCTGACCGGCCGCCTGGTGTTCGAGGCGGATAACGCGATGGCGATGGCGCTGGCGCACGTGCAATCGGCGGCCGTGCCGCCCTCGAAGCTCGCCGGCGACGTCCCGGCCGATCTCGAGCGGGTCGTGCTGGCCTGCTTGGAGAAGGACCGCGAGCGCCGCCCGCAATCGGCGCGCCAGTTGGACCGGATGCTCGCCGGGTGCACGGCCGGCGCGACCTGGACCCGTGAGCAGGCCGAGCAGTGGTGGAATGAGTATTCACCCGGGGACGAGGTGGCCGGGCTCGCCAAAGGCGCGTCGCCGGCGATCACCCGATGAGCCGGCGCCGCCGCGTCCTGTGCGCTCTTACCGGGATCGCATCCGCTGGCTCACGCTGTCCAGCACCTGATCGAGCTGTCGCGGCTCGACGGGTTTGCCGAGGACAAGTACGTGGCTGCCCTGGAGCGCTTGTTCCAGGTCCGGTTCGTGGCCCTCGATGGTGAGCACGAAGGATCCGACGCGGTGGCGAACGGATTCGAAAAAATCCACCCACCTCGAGCCCGGCAACTGGGCCGAACAAAGCACGAGCGGGAAGCTCAGGCGCCGGACGAGATCGGCGGCCTCCTCGACGTTGCTGACCGGGACCACGCGATGCCCGTACTCGCTGAGCAGCGCGACCAACCGCTTGCGGGCGGCATCGTCGGGCTCGACCACCAATGCCGTCATCGTCGATACCACTTGCAAAGGCCTCTTGACTTCGACCGCCGGCGCCGGCCGGGCAGTGTCCGCCAGCGGCAGATCCAGATCGAAGCGCGCCAGCGGGGCGCCCGTCCACCGGAGTTGCCCGCCGTGACTCTCGAGAATCCCGCGCGCGACGCGGAACCCGGCGGATTCAAGGACGGCGGCATCCTGGGCGCCGGTCTTCGGATCGCTTTCCCGGGCGTCGGCCGCGCAGGCAATTTCCACGCACGCTCGCTTGGGCAGCACGTGGGAACCGATGGTCATGATTTTCTCGGCGTTGCCGGCCGCGCACTCGCCGGCCAGCGACAGGACTTGCGAGACCGCATATTCGAGCTGGCCCGGCACCGCCTGCACCGACAAACGGTCCAAACTGAGGACGCGGTCCACCCGCAACCCGCGGGCCCGCCAGTCCTGCTGACGGTCCTCGATGATCCCGGCCAGCAGGAGATTCAGGTCGACCACCGACGTGCTGGTCCGTCCCGGCCCGGCAAGTTCCACCAGTTGGCGGACCAGACCTGAGGTGGTCTCGGCTTCCTGGGCCATGGCGACCACCTCGGGATCCGCCGGGTGCTGCCGATTCTCGAGACGACGCGCGCGGCGGGCGATCGACTCCAGCGGCGCCTCGATTTGTGCCGTCATGCCGGCGATCAGCTCCCCGGCGGCGGCTACTTTTTCGTTGCGAAACAGCTGCTCGCGCAGCGACTGTTGAATGAGAAGCTTTTGCGAGGTCGCGATCTGGTTGGCCAGTTGCTGCGCGGCCGCCTTTTCATCCAGGCTGAATCGCCGACCGGCATACGGGTAATCGATCTCGAGCACCCCCAACAGGTCTTCGCCGGCCAGCATCGGCACACACAACACCGAGCGCGGCTTCTCCGGGTCCCCGGCGCTCTGAAATGGACTGCGACGAGCGTCGCGAATGGTGAATGGGGCGCGGTTGCGAAAGCACAGCGCGCAGGCAGTCGTGATGGGCCCGGCCGCCGCGTGGACCGGGATGACCGCCGGCTCCGGATCGAGCGGGCTCGTCACCTGCTCGAGGTTGCCCGAGGCGGCGTTGTAGAGGTAGAGACGGGCAGCGGAGGCTTCCGAGATTCCCGGCAGCTTCCCCAGCAGCAGGCGAAGCATTTCCTCGACCGAGGCGGCCGCGTTGACCTCTCCGCTCAACGCGTAGAGAGCGCGCGTGCGTTGCCGCTGGCGGGACATGCGGCGCTCGCGGATCCACCACAAGACGCAGGTCACGGCCGGCAACAGCAGGATCAGCGCCACATCGGCGTGCATTAGCGGCCCAACCACCTTAGGGAGACGACGCGGGCGTGGTTATTTCAGAAGGAAAACGATCACCAGCGTGTAGAGCGCCAGCGATTCAATCAGCGCCAGTCCGAGGATCAGAGCGCCGCGGATTGCCGCCGCCGCGCCCGGATTCCGCGCCATGCCCTCGACCGCCGACGCCGTCGCCCGGCCCTGCGCCAGGGCGCAAAGACCGGAGGCGATCGCCATTGAGAATCCGCTGGTCAGCGCGATCCAGTTCACTCCAGAAGCGGCGGCGGAGCCGCCTTCCTGCGCCATCACCGGGCTGGCCAGCGCAAATGTCGCCAGCAGCAGCGGAATTAGTTTTCGGTTCATCGTCAGTGTTTCTCCTTTTTCATGAATCGCGCTCAGGAGGTGGTCCCCGTCATCCTCGTCGAGCCGGGCTCACGCTGAACGCGGATAATGCCGCACGGGCGAGGCCCGTGCCAATTAGTGCTCATGCGACACGGCGCCGCCGACGTACACCATCGTCAGCAGCGCAAAAATGTAGGCCTGTAGGAAGGCCACAAATAAGTGCAGGCCCATGAAGATGACCGGCGCGACCAGGTAGGTGAGCCCCAGAAACACCAGCGTCACCTGTTCGCCGGCGAACATGTTGGCGTACAGACGAATGGTCAGCGAAAGCGGCCGCGCCAGGTGGCTGATCACCTCGATGGGAATCATCAGCGGCGCCAGCATCGGCGACGGACCGGCGAAATGCGCCAGGTACTTGCGCACCCCCTGCTCGCGAAAGCCCATCCCGTTGTAGTAAAGGTACGCGATCAGGGCGCAGCCGAGCGGCACCGGCGGAAACATGGTCGGCGCCTCCAACGTGGGGATGAGCCCGATCAGGTTGCTGAACAAGATGAAGAAGAACAGCGTTGCGAACATCCGGAGATAGCGCGGGCCGTGATGTCCAACAATGTCCTCCGACTGGCCGCGTAGAAAGCCGTAGAGACTCTCGAAAACATGCTGTAGTTTCCCCGGCTGGTCCATCGACAGCCGCGGCCGCAACAGCGCCGCCACCCCCATGAGGATCGCCACAACCAGGATCTCCATGGTGACGAAGTTGGCCCAGGGCTTTTCTGGATCCCCGGCGCGGACGCCTACCAGCGAGAGAGTGGTGTTGGCAATCCCGGCGAGATACTGGTTGAACAACGCCGTCAGCCACAGCTCATGTTCTTGCATAAATCAGTTCATAGAGGATTTCCGCCATGACGGCCGCGCCGGTCACAAGCAATCCGGCCAGCAGAGCGGTCAGATTCAATCCGAGATACTTCACTATAACATACCCGCCCACGCCGAACAGCAGATACCGCGCGCACAGCAACAGCGCGAGACGCTTCCGCCGGCGGCCGCCGGGTCCGAGCGAGCCGGCAAACTGGTGAAACCAGCGGAAGTTCAAAGCCGAAGCACCCGCGCCCGCCAGGAAACTCAGCCCCCAAACCCAGTTTTTCCACACCAGTCCGGCCAAGGTTCCAGCCACCAGCAGCGCCAGCAGGAAAACGTAGGTGCGCCGGAGCGCCTCTTGCTGAAACCTCTCCTGGCGAGCCGCGGGAGGAGTTGTCTCATCCGCCATCGGCATCGTCCTTGCTCATTTCCCGGATCAGTTCCCGGAACCCGGCGGCGATTCCCAAAAGCAGAAAGATGATGTAGAAGAACTTCGTGCCGAACAACCGGTCCAGCAGCCAGCCGATCAGGTATCCGACGACAATGCTGGAGGGAAGCACGAAAGCCAGCGTCGCGTATCGGCCGAGCTGCACCCAGGGATTGTCGCGGTTCGGCTTCATTTTTTAGCGGCCGTCGCCGCGTTGGTGTGCTTCCGATGACAGGCGACACAGGAGATTCCGCTCGCGGCGGGATGATCCGTCTTGCGGCAGGCTGCCGGCAGATCCTGATGACAGCGCCGGCACTGCGTTTCCATCGAAGCGGCCGGGCGAGCCGCGTGCGAGCCGTGACAGAGGCCGCAGGAAGCCGACCGGGTCTTCGACCGCGCCTCGACGAGCTTCCAGTGTTTGCTCGTCTGATACTCCTTCCGCGGACCGGGATGACAGGCGCCACACAGACCGGGCTGCTCATTGGGCGCGGCGACACGATCGGGCGCCGCCACACCGCCGGCCTCGACGTGTTTCTGGCTGGCGCCATGGCAGGCATCGCAGCTCAGGTCCTTGGCCCGATGCGCATGCGACTGGAAATCGGCAACCTGGGTCGAGTGGCAGGGCGCGCACAGCTCGTGGGTTTTCTGCGCCGGCGCTGGCAGCACCGCCGCCAGAAAGACGGCCGCGAGTTTCATGGCACGCGGGTGACTAGTTTGCGATGGATGGCCGACAAGTTCGGCACACCCGCCAGCCCCATCGAGAGTTTGAACTCGGCGCCGAGCATCCACAGGACGCGCTCGACTCCGGTCTTCCCGAACGTCGCCAGGCCCCACAGCGGCGGGCGGCCGCTCAGGACCGCTTTCGCCCCCAACGCGAGCGCCTTCAGAACATCGCTGCCGCGGCGGATTCCACCATCCACCAGCACCGGAATCTTGCCGCCGGCGGCGTCGACACAGCCGGGCAGCGCATCGAGCGTCGCGATGACGCCGTCCAGTTGCCGGCCGCCGTGATTGGAAACGATGATCGCGGCGGCGCCGCGCTCGGCGGCCAGCCGTGCGTCCTCCGGCGACAGAACGCCCTTGAGAATGACCGGAAGACTCGAGGCGCCGCGCACCCAGTCGATGTAATCCCAAGTCAGATTCGGCATGTGCGGCTTCCACATGGCGGCGGTGGCGGGCGCGCGCGGCGCGACCTTTTCTCCCGCCTTCGGAACACCCGTGTTCATGTAGCCATAGTCGAACCGGTTGCGATTGTTCCGGTCGCGATTGGACTGGTAGGGATTGTCGACGGTGACCACAATCGCCTTGCCTCCCTGGTCCTCGATGCGGCGCGCGTAGCTGGCGGCGGCCGTCTTGCTCGGCTGGCCGGTGGTGTTGGTCCACCACGTCAGCGGGCGGCCTTCCTGGAGCAACTTCTGCGCGCCGACGCCGGTGCAGACGATCGTCCGGGTGTCGAGCGCCGCTTGGCAGACCAATTCGTCGGCGCCGGGCAGCACGAGGTTTTTCCCTCCGGTCGGGGCGATAATGACGGGCGACTCGAGGCGCTGGCCGAACAGCTCGAGCGACGTGTCCACCTGGCTCACATCCACCATCACGCGCGGCACCAGAAACCAGCGTCCGAACGCCTCGCGATTGGCGCGCAATGTCAGCTCGTCCTCGACGCCGCCGGCGATGAAATCGTATGCCAGCTTGGGCAGCTTGCGCCGAGCGACCTCCTCGAACTCGTGAAGGTTCACCGGCCCGAGCAGGTCATCCTCCGGCTGTTGCGCGCACAGCGGTGAGCCGGCCACCAGCGCGGCCAGCGAACGGAACGCATCCCGACGATTCACCATCGAATCATTGTAATCCGCGGTGCTGGTGGTAAGATGACCGTCGTGGAGCCAACGCGCTTGGAGCGTGCGCTCGCCGCCATCGACGCCGCCAACGCCGCCGATCCCAACACGATCCCGGTGCGCGGGGCCGTCCGTCCCAAGGAGCTGGCGCACGCCGAAATGGTCAGCGAGTGGGTCGGCCGGCTGCGCCCGGACGCCGCCGAGAGTTTGCGGCTGGCCGCGCGCGCCCACCATATCCGCCGCTGGACGATCCCGCGATCGAGCTTTCCGGAGGGCCGCATCGGCTACCTGCGGTGGCGGCGCTCGCTGCACGACATGCACGCCGGCGAAGCCGAGCGCATCCTGCGGGAGGCCGGTTACGAGGAGGCGACCATCGCGCGCGTCCAGACGATTATTCGCAAGCAGGATCTGGCGCATGATCCGGACGTGCAGGCGCTCGAGGACGCCTTGTGCCTGGTGTTCCTCGAGACGCAGCTCGACGAGCTGGCCGCGCGTCTGGACGACTCCAAAATGGTCGACATCCTGCGCAAGACGCTGCGCAAGATGAGTCCGGATGGAAAGCGGTTGGCGGCGGCCGTCAAGTTTTCAGAGAACGGGCGGGCATTGCTCGGGACCGCGCTACAGGAATCCACAGGAGGAAACCAATGAACAGGGCATGGCTTTTATGGAACTCGCGAACAACGGACCGCGCCCGCGGCCCCCAAATCCGCAAGTTCCTTTGTTGTATGGGGCCGCGGATCGCGGCCTGTTCGCTTTTATGGATCGCTCCGGTCATCGTAATGGCGGAGACGCACCAGATCACGGCGAAGGACTACTACAACGCCTTCTCGCGCTTTTATCCGGTACTGCGCCGCATCAACCCGGGCGACAGCGTCATCACGAAGACGCTCGACGCCGGCGGCCAGGATGAGTTCAACCAGCGACTCGCGCAGCCGAGCAATCCGCTGACGGGGCCGTTTTATATCGAAGGCGCCGAGCCGGGCGACGCGCTGGTGATTCACTTCACCCGGATCCGCATGAACCGCACCTGGGGCTGGAGCGCCTACCGGCTAGGGCTGTTCTCACTAACACCGGATTCGATCGAGAGTGTCTACCCGCGGCGCTACAAGGACGATCTGGTTCGCGCCGGCCGCGCGGACCTGGTGCCGTGGGACCTGGACCTGGTGCGCCAGATGGTGCGGCTGCGCGAGCCGGTGAGCCAGGCGATGAAGCTCGATTTCCCCGCCAAGCCGATGCTGGGCTGCGTCGGGGTGGCGCCGGCCGGCGATTTCTCGCCGAATTCCGGGATCTCCGGTCCCTACGGCGGCAACATGGATTACAACGAGATCGTCGAAGGCGCAACCGTCCTGCTTCCTGTGTACCATCCGGGCGGCCTGCTTTTCATAGGCGACGGCCACGCCTTGCAGGGGGATGGCGAACCGACCGGAACGGGCGTGGAAACCTCGATGGATGTCGGGTTCACCATCGAGCTCCGCAAGAAGGCCGGCTTGAGCGGGCCGCGGGTCGAGAACGCGGAGCATATCATCAGCGTCGGCAGCCAGCCGGAATTCGCCAGTCCGTTGGATCGCGCGCTCCAGATCGCCACCACCGACATGGTCCGCTGGCTGGTGAACGATTACGGCCTCGAGCCCTGGGCGGCGCATCTGCTGATCGGCTACCAGGCCAAGTACGATGTGATCACGGTCGGCGGCTCGATGGGGCTGAAGATCCCCAAGCGCGTGTTGCCGCCGAAGAAGTGAGCCGGCCGCTCTGCAGTTGAACCGCGCGCAACGCGACGCCGGGGCGTCCGGTTCACTGGAGTTCATTGGGGACGCCCGGCGTCCTGCGCGCTCAGAGCAGGAACTTCAACGGGCTGCCATCGGTGATCTTCACCGGCCGCCCGATGTTGCTCACGTACTCCTTGTTGGGATCGATGCCGAGCTTGTGGTAGAGCGTGGCGACAAAGTCGGGAATCCCGACCGGATCGTCTTTCACCTGCATGCCGTCTTCGTCGGAGGCGCCATGGACGCGGCCGCCGGCGATGCCCGCCCCGGCCACGAGCAGCGTGAAAGCGTTCGGCCAGTGGTCGCGGCCGCCGTTCACATTGATCTCCGGAGTGCGGCCGAATTCGCCGGTCAGCAGCACCAGCGTGTGGTCGAGCATGCCGCGATCGGCCAGGTCCTGAAGCAGGGTGGCGTAGGCGCGGTCCAGCTCGGGAAGAAACTCATTCGCCAGCAGCGGAAAGATGTTGCCGTGGTGATCCCAGGCGTTGCCGGCGCGCGCCACGGTCACGAACCGGACGCCTGCTTCGACCAGCCGCCGGGCCAGCAGGCATCCCTGCCCTAAGGTCGTCCGGCCGTATTGTTCGCGGAGCTTTTCCGGCTCCTGGGCGATATCGAACGCTTTCTTGGCGCGCGGCGAGCGCATCAACTCGAGCGCCGACTTGTAATAGGAATCCATCGATTCGAAAGCGTCGGTGGTGTCCCATCGGCGGATCTTCGAGTCGACCAGCGACAACAGCGAGGAGCGGCCCTCCATCCTTGCCCAGTCGACTCCCATCGGCAGGTCCAGATCGCGGACGGCGTATTGGGCCACGTTGGCTTCGCCGGCGTGAAAAGGATTGTAGCGGGCGCCAAGGAATCCGGCGCGCGCGTAATTGCCGCCGGCGGCCGGAATCGCGACATAGGGCGGCAGCTCGTTGCGGCGGCCCAGCTCGCGCGAGACCACCGAGCCGATCGACGGGCTCTGGATGGTGGATGAAAGCTCGTGTCCGGTCATCAACAGCAGCAGGGCGGCGCCGTGTGCGGTCACCTTGTGCGTCATCGACCGCATGACGAGATACTTGTCGGCCTGCCGCGCCGTCAGCGGCAAATGCTCGCAGATCTCGATGCCGGCGACGTTGGTGGAGATCGGCTTGAAGAGGCCGCGGTATTTCGGATTGCCGCCACGCTTCAAGTCAAAACTGTCCAGTTGGCTGATTCCACCGCCGAGGAAGACATGGATGATGGAAATATCTTTCGGATCGACCCGCCGGGCCGGTTGCGGCTGGTTCTGAGCGCGGAGCCGCAGGACCTCGCCGTACGGCAGGACGCCGAAGGCGGCGATCGAACCGAGCTTCAGAAAACCGCGACGATCGAAATGCTCCATGGGCGCCATCCGCTAATGATTGTACTGAAATTCCTTGGAATTCAAAATGGCCCACATCAGATCCTGGAAAACCTCGATCCTTTCCCGGCTGGCCAGTCGCTTGCGAACCTCGGCCCGCTCGGCCTCGTCCGGATACCGGGTCAGCGAAGACAGAAAAATCCGGTCGACGATCCGGTCATCGGAGAG
>Ga0247727_10017021_pt1 | contig 11629 bp, 13 predicted proteins | sample WisWelCaveWW1625_FD_202498 | JGI IMG/M metagenome (GOLD analysis project Ga0247727, IMG submission 202498) | Biofilm microbial communities from Wishing Well Cave, Virginia, United States - WW16-25 | ecosystem: Environmental > Aquatic > Deep subsurface > Groundwater > Cave microbial mat | place... | reverse complement strand
GTGCTTGACAGCGGCGCACACCCGCAAGTAGATTCGGCTCGATTTGTACGCCGCGCGGGTGTCTGTGCCGGCTGACAGCCTTTCCGCGCGCCGCACACGATGGATCACACAGTCCACGACGTGCTCCTGGTCGGCGGAGGCGGCGCGGGGCTGCGGGCGGCCATCGCCGTGGCGGAAACCAATCCCCGGCTGCGCGTGGCCGTGGTCTCCAAAGTCTATCCCATGCGCAGCCACACCGTCTCCGCGGAGGGCGGCGCCGCCGCGGTCATCAATCCCGCCGATTCCCTCGACGAGCACGCCTACGACACCATCTCCGGCGGCGACTGGCTCTGCGACCAGGACGCCGTAGAAGCCTTCGTGCAGGAAGCCCCGCGCGAGATGATCCAGCTCGAACACTGGGGCTGCCCGTGGAGCCGCGAGCCGGACGGCCACGTCGCCGTGCGCGCCTTCGGCGGGATGAAAAAGATGCGCACGTGGTTTGCCGCAGACAAGACCGGCTTCCACATGCTGCATGCCCTGTTTCAGACCACGCTGAAATACGACCCCATTCAGCGCTATGACGAATGGTTCGTCACCCGATTGCTGGAGGACGAAGGGCGCGTGTGCGGCGTCGTGGCCATCGAGATGATGTCCGGGCGCATCCGGGCGATCCTGGCGAAAGCGGTCATACTCTGCACCGGCGGCTGTGGGCGCGTCTTCCCTTTCACCACCAACGCCAGCATCAAGAGTGGCGACGGCATGGCCCTGGCCTACCGCGCAGGCGCGCCGCTCAAAGATATGGAGTTCGTCCAGTATCACCCCACCGGGCTCCCGTTCACCGGCATCCTGATCACCGAAGCCGCGCGCTCCGAGGGCGGCTACATGCTGAACAAGGATGGCTACCGCTATCTCCAGGACTACAACTTGGGCACGCCGCAGCCCAAACCCGTCCTGCGCTCGATGGAGCTCGGGCCGCGTGATCGCCTCTCACAGGCGTTTGTCAAAGAACAGGAAAAGGGCCGCACGATCCCCACCCCCTATGGAGACGTGGTGCACCTTGATCTGCGGCACCTTGGCGTACAGTTGATCAACGCACGGCTGCCGTTTGTCCGCGAGCTGTGCCTGAAATACCAGAACATTGATCCCGTCAATGAAATGATCCCCGTGCGGCCCGTGGTGCACTACATGATGGGCGGCGTGCACACAGACCTTGACGGCGCGACGCCCATGGCGGGCCTCTATGCGGCAGGCGAAGTCGCTTGCGTCAGCATCAACGGGGCCAATCGCCTGGGCTCGAATTCCCTTCCCGAACTGCTGGTCTTTGGAGCGCGCGCCGGCAGGGCCGCTGCGGGGTTTGCGTCGCGCCAGCCGGAGCCTCCTGGCGCCGCCCTGGCGCAGTTCCGCGACGAGCGCCGCCGCATCGAGGAACGCATCCTCGGGGCCACCGGTGGCAGCGAACGGGTGGCCACGCTGCGGGACCAAATGCAGGAGGCCATGGAGCGCGGCGCGGGCATCTATCGCACCGGGGAATCCCTGGCCCAGGCTGCCAGCGCACTGCGGGCCCTCCAGCAGCGGTCCGAACGGATTCGTCTCGATGACCAGTCGCGCACGTTCAACACCGAACTGACTACGGCCCTGGAACTCGGGTTTATGCTCGACGTGGCCGAATGCATCGTACACTGCGCGTTGCAGCGCACCGAGTCCCGCGGCGCGCACCAGCGCACCGATTTTCCCAAGCGCGATGACGCCAGGTTCCTGAGTCATTCCCTGGCGAAGCGCGGCGCTGACGGCACGCCGCAGGTTTCCTATGCGCCTGTGACTATCACCCGCTGGCCCCCCGGTGAGCGCGTTTACGGCCAGCCAGCGGAGGCGTCCCAAAAGGCAGGCGGTTGATGCCGGAAACCATCCAGCTCCAGGTGGCGCGCTACTCTCCGGAGAGAGACACTGCGCCTTCGTTTCAATCTTTCGAAGTTCCCTGCCCCAATGATTGGACCGTGCTCGATGGCCTGAACCATATCAAAGACAAGCTGGACGGGTCGCTGGCCTATCGGTGGTCGTGCCGCATGGGCATCTGCGGGAGTTGCGGGATGATGGTCAACGGCGAGCCCAAGCTCACCTGCGGCACGTTTCTCTCTGCCTATGTTCCCGGGCCGGTGCGCGTCGAGCCGCTGGTGAATTTCCCCGTTGTGCGCGACCTGGTGGTGGAAGTTTCCGACTTTATGCGCAAGCTGCGCAGCGTCAAACCGTGGCTGATTCGCGATGACGCCGATGCTGCCGCCACGGAAGAATACCGTCAGACTCCTGCGCAGCTCGACGCCTACAGGCAATACAGCATGTGCATCAACTGCCTGCTGTGCTATGCGGCCTGTCCTGTTTACGGGCTGGACCCTCTTTTCGCCGGACCCGCGGCCATCGCCCTGGCGCAGCGGTACAACCTCGATTCCCGCGACCAGGGCGCGGCCCAGCGCATGACGGTGCTCTCCAGCCACGAAGCCATCTGGGGATGCACCTTCGTCGGCGAATGCACGGAAGTTTGCCCCAAGCACGTGGATCCCGCCGGCGCCATCCAGCGATACAAGCTGGCCGCCGCCTCGGAGTGGTTCAAGCATTTTCTGATGCCCTGGGGCAAGAGCGAAGGGAAATGAACGCGAGCAAACCTTTCACGGAATTTCATCCGCGCTGGTTCCGCCAGCGCCCCTCCACCTACTGGTGGCTCTGGAAGTGGGCCTATCTGCGGTTTGTATTGCGCGAGCTGAGCAGCCTGGCCGTGGCCTGGTGCGTGGTGTTGACGCTGCTCCAGGCCCGCGCGCTGGCGGCGGGGGCAGCGCCCTACGCGGATTTGCAGGACTGGCTCCGCACGCCCTGGGTGGCGCTGTTGAATGCAGTGTGCTTGAGCTTCCTGATGTTTCACAGCATCACCTGGTTCCAGCTGGCGCCGCGGGCCATGGTCGTGCGTCTGGGCGGATGGCGCGTGCCGGATGCGCTCATCATCGCCGGGAATTTCGCCGCCTGGTTCGCCGCCTCCGCCGCTGTGGCCTGGCTGGCGCTGGGAGCGGGACGATGAAGAGACCCATCGAGCCTTTGCTCTGGGGCCTGTTCAGCGCCGGCGGAGTAGTCGCCGCGCTCCTGATGCCGGTCCATCTGTTCCTGTTTGGCCTGGCGATTCCGCTGGGATGGCTCGAACCGCCGTCGTTCGAAGGGCTCCAGTCGCTGGCCGCGCATCCACTCGCGCGGTTGTATCTGTTTGTGCTCTGCTCGCTGCCGCTGTTCCACTGGGCGCACCGCTTCCGGTTCACGCTCTACGACGGCCTGCAGATCAAGCACCTCAACGAAGTCATCTCCGCGGTCTGCTACGGCGGCGCCATCCTGGGCACGTTTGTGGCAGGATATGTTTTTCTCGTTTCTCGTTAGGCGGCCCGCGCACGCGGGACGGGAGGAGCGATATGGAACTCAAGCTGAAACCCATCTCGAAGAATGGAATCGCTGCGGCGATTACCAAGGTGCATCACTACCGCTCTCTGAACGAGCCGGAAGAGGCAGAATCCATTTGCAATGACATACTCGCCGCGCAGCCGGGCCATCAGGTGGCCCTGCGTTTGTATGGCCTTTCCATCACCGACCAGTTATCCGGCCAGCCCGCAGATCGCTACCAGGAAGCGGAAAAGGCGTTCCAGGGCCTGGCCGACCGTTACGAGCGCTTGTACTACCTGGGCATCCTGTATGAGCGCCGCGCCAAGGCCCAGTTGCGCAGCGGCCATGCTCCCCACACGCTGCTGGTGCTATTCGAAGAGGCCATGAACTACTTCGAGCAGGCGGAACGCATCCGCCCTCCCGACAACGACGAAAGCCTTCTGCGCTGGAACCGCTGCGTCCGCCTGCTCCAAAGCCGCCCCGAGTTCCACGTCGAACGCGAAGTGCGCGCGTTTGAAGGCGGCGACTATCCGCCCACCGGGCGCCACCATTCGTAGGCCGGAGTCATCACGGGTTTTGTACCGCCGGCTCTCGCATTGAGCGCAGCGAACGTGTCCAGCCGGCAGGATGCCGGCGGTACAAATGTGCAGGCAACCTTTTCCGCCTCAGGGCACCTAACTAGGCGTGAGGCTTTGGATGCGGCGGCCTGCTTCGATTTCTCTGTCATTGTTGTCCGTCATACTTGGAGTTGCGCCTCTTGCATTCACACAGGGGCCGGTCAATCCGCGCCTGCCTCCGCCTCCGCCCCCTCCAGCTGAAGAATTCGAAGCCCCGCCCGTTGCGCCCAGGCGTCTCGTATCCCTTATACCCGCGCAGCTTCCTGCGGCGCCCCAGACAGTGACCCTGCTGGCTGGCACCCGCATCGACGTCGTCCTCGACACGCCTCTGAGCACCCGGATTTCAAAAGCCGGCCATCCCGTCGCCTTTCGCACCTCGAATCCCCTGCCCCTTGAGGGTGGCCTCGAGCTTCCGCCGGAAACGGTGTTCAGCGGCAAGGTGGTGCGCGTGAAGCGCCCCGGCGCGTTCGCCCGCTCGGGCGAACTCCGCGTCGTGGTGGAGCGCATCGAGCTCGGCCCTGCCGATTCTTCTCCGGTGATTGCGCGGCTGGATTCGCCGGACTCGCAGCATGGCCGCATCCGTGCGGATAGCAACCGCACCTTCAACCTGTACAACCTGGGGCTTTGGACACTTCAGGGCACGCTGGCGGGAACGCAACTCGGCGGTGGCAAGGGGGCGGGCATCGGGGCAGGGGCGGGCGCGGCTATTGGCCTCATCATCCTGATGTCGCAGCGCGGCCCCGACGTTTACCTTGAACCCGGGATGCCATTCCTCATCCTGCTGGATGAAGCCGTGGATTTGCCCGGTGCTGCCGTGCAAGCCGCACAGGAAGCCCATTCGCGCGCCTACGGCCTCGACCCGCAGTCTGAGAATCTCGCGGGGTCCGAACCCGGCAGCGCGGATGCGAAACCCGGGCAGGATCCCGACCGCCCGGTACTCAAACGTCGTCCGAAGAATTCCGTCCCGTAGCCCGCGCTGGCGCAAACCAGCTTTGCATCCTTGCCACTGGCATTTTTCCTTGCCCCTCGGTTAAAGTACGCCCCTATGCAGGTCATCTGTTCCTATTGCCACACCAAGCTGGTCCTGGACGACCGCCAAATTGCCCAGCACACGCGCGTGAAGTATCGCTGCAATGTGTGCAAGCAGGCTTCCGAATTCGACGTGGTTCAGGACCCCAACCGCACGCAGGCATCCCGTGTGCGCGCGGAATCGGCGGTCTACGTCGAGCCGACTGTGGTCACCGAGCAGCTCGGCCTGCGCCTGCCGCCGGACAAGCGCCTGTACCTGCACGTGGCCGAAAGCCCCAACAAGTACGAGGACTTCGAGCTCCTTAAGCCGCGGGTGATTCTGGGGCGGCTGAGCGCGGACTTCGTGCTCGAAGACCCGGAAATTTCCCGCTGGCATTGCGTCCTCGAAGTCCGCGGCGAAGACGTGCGCCTGCGCGATCTCGATTCCCGCAACGGAACCTGGGTGCACGGCGAGCGCATCATCGACGCCGAGCTGCGCGACAACTCCGAATTCCGTGTCGGCAATACGGTCCTGCGCCTCCGGATTGCTCCCAGATAAAGGCTTCCATGCATCGGATCGGCCGGTACGAGATTCTCGAGGAAATCGGCCGCGGAGCTATGGGCGCCGTCTACCGCGCGCGCGACCCCGAGATCGGCCGCACCGTGGCCATCAAGGTCATCCTCGCCGGGTCCGCCCCGGGCGAAGATGCCGCGCGGTATCGTCAGCGCTTCCGCCGCGAAGCGCAAACCGCCGGGCAGCTTTCCCACCCGGCCATCGTCACCATCCACGACATCGCCGAAGATGAGTCCGGCCGCCCGTATCTGGTGATGGAATTTATCGAGGGCCAGTCGCTCCAGGCCTTCCTGCGCCCCACTCCATCGGGTATGGAAGGCCAGCGACTCCCGCTCCGGCAGTCGCTGGACATCGGCGCGCAACTCGCCGATGCCCTGGACTACGCCCATGCCCACGGCGTCGTCCATCGCGACATCAAGCCCGGCAACATCCTGCTGACGCCGCAGGGCCGCGTAAAGCTCGCCGATTTCGGCATCGCAAAATTTGCGAGCGCGGAAGACACGCAGCCCGGACGCATCTTCGGCACCTTCGCCTATGCCGCACCCGAACAGGTTCGCGGTGAACCCGCCAGCGCCCGAAGCGATATTTTTTCACTCGGCGCGGTCCTCTACTGGATGTGCACCGGGACAAAACCATTCCCCGGCGATGCCGTCACCACAGTGGCTTTTCATGTGGTTTGCACGGTCCCGAAGCGCCCCACCGAGGTGGACTCCGCTCTGCCGCGCGATCTCGATATTGTGCTCTCCCGCTGCCTGGCGAAAGACCCTGCGCACCGTTATGCCGCTGCGGGCGAGCTGGCCCGCGACCTCGCTGCCGTCCGGGACGGCAAGTCCATTTCCACCACCGCGGCGCCCCCCGAGCAGACCGTCGAAGAGACCCTCTCCGCTTCGCTCGATGCCGTCATCTCGATGGCCGCCAAGCGAGCTCCCGGCCGCGGCTGGAGCGCGCGCTTTTCCAAGCCGGCGGGAATCCTGGCGGCAATTTTCGTTCTGGCCGCGACCGTGATTTTTTTCTGGCCCCGTCCAACATACGATTCGAAGAGCTCGCCATCAGCGCAAAGCCCGGCCGGTTCCTCCAATGCGCCTCTGGCCCAGCGCCCGCCGGGAACTACCCCGGCTCCGCCGGCGATCAGCGCCAGGGCTCCCAGCCCCGCCAGCGATTCCTCCGCGGCAGTTGTGGCCGCCGCAGAGGGCGAAGCTTCCCCGCGCTTGATGGCCACGCTGAACATCGAATGCGTACATAATCTGAAAGAGGGCTCGCTGGACATCTTTTCCGGAGAAATCCGCGTGTACCGCGCCACACTGGCGGAGGGCGCAAAATTAACGGGCAGAATTGGCCTCCGGCCGGGCGAACGCGCCTTGCGCGTCCGCGTCCGGTCGGAGGCCGGCAAATTCGACGACGAAAAGGAGATTTCCGCGAAGTTCGCCCAGGGGGAATCGCGCACACTGCTCGTGGAAATCTCTCGCGGCCTTACGCTCAAGCGCCGGGTGTCGTTGAAATGGAAATAGCAACTGCTTTTCGGGCGAAGCTGCTTGCGGAACCGGCCAGGTCGATGGAGTGGCATCTCCCCCGGTCCGGCGTTGGGATTGCCGGGTTCGAAACGCGCGGGCGGCCGGTGCGCCGGTTTTTTCGCGGTGTGGTAGAGTAAACGGCGATGCAGACCACCTGTACGAATTGCGGGGCCAAGTACACCCTGGACGACAGCAAAGTGGGCGCGCATCCGCGCGTGCAGTTCAAGTGCGCCAAGTGCGGCCAGACCACCGTTGTGGACGTGACGCGGAACCCCGATCGCACCAGGCAGACCTCGCCGCTGCCGTCTTTTGCCCGCGGCGAAATGCCGAAGATGGACGCCACCATCATTAGCCAGACCCCGGGCCTGGCGCTGCCCCGGGACAAGACCATCACCCTGTCGATTATTTCCGGACCGTCCAAAGGTCTGGTCTTCCAGATGACCAAGGCGCGCGCTGTGCTGGGCCGCACCGGCGCCGACGTGGAGATTAACGACCCGGAAATCTCGCGATGGCATTGCGCCGTCGAGGTGAAGGACGAAAACATCCGTCTGAAAGACCTGGACTCCACCAACGGCACCTATTTTGGCGATGAGCGCGTGCGTGCTGCGGAGCTCTCCCACCTGGCAGAATTCCGCATCGGCACTTCGACTATCCTGGTCACCGTCCTCCAGAAGACCTAGCCATGCAGCGGATCGGCCGCTACGAAATTGAAAAAGAGCTCGGCCGTGGAGCCATGGGCGCCGTCTTCCGCGCACGCGATCCGCAGATCGGCCGGACCGTGGCCATCAAGGTGATCCTCACGGCAAACCTGGCCCCCGACGACCTCCAGCAATACAAGCTGCGCTTCTACCGCGAAGCGCAGGCCGCTGGGCAGATGTCGCATCCCGGCATCGTGACCATCCACGACATCACCGAAGATGAATCCGGCCAGCCGTTCCTGGTGATGGAGTTCATCGAAGGCACCCCGCTGGACCGGAAGATGTCGGAGCGCACCGGAGAGCTGCTGCCGATGGACGAGTCGCTCGCCATCACGCATCAGGTGGCCCTGGCGCTCGACTATGCGCACCGCCGCGGCGTCATCCACCGTGACGTCAAACCCGCCAATGTGATGGTCACGCCGGACGGGCATTGCAAGATCGCCGACTTCGGCATCGCCAAGCTCGAGGGCACGCAACTCACGCAGACCGGCCACCTGCTGGGCACTCCGGCCTATATGTCGCCGGAGCAGTTCAGCGGCGCGGCAGTGGATTCCCGCAGTGACCTTTTTTCTCTGGGCGCGATGCTCTACTGGATGTTGACGGGCGAGAAACCGTTTGCGGGGGAGACCCTCACCGCGGTCTCCTTCAAAGTGGTGTTCACGGCGCCGATTCCCGTTCATCAGTTGAACCCCGCACTGCCCGTGGACCTCGACACCGTCATTTCGCGCTGCCTGGCAAAAAATCCCGCGGACCGCTACGGCACGTGCAAAGAGCTGGCCGCGGACCTCGACGCCCTGCGCCGCGGCAAGCCAATCACAGCCACGCCGCTGCCCGCTGCGGCCGCCGTGCCTGCGGCCGTCCTCGAGGCCACAACCGTCGCCCCGCGGCCCGGTGTGGGTCCCGCGACGGTTGCCGTGCCTCCTCCTGTGCCGCAGGAAAAAACCGTTCCCCTGGCCGCGTCGCGGGTGGAGAAAACCGTGGCCCTGCCAAAGACAGCGGCGCCGGAACGGACTATCGCCATCCCGCATCCCGCGCCGCGGAAAGGCCGCGGAAAGTTGTGGGCCGCTCTGGCTGCCCTGCTCTTGGTGCTGGGCGCGCCCGCGGCCTGGTTTCTGTGGACGCCGGACCGCGGCACGGTAGTCCCCAGCGAAAAGCCCCCTGCGGAGCTGCCGAAGAAATCATCGCCGCGCCGCATCGAAGCTCCGCCACCGCCGCCTGCGGAAAAACAGGACACGCAGGAACAAAGCACCGAAGAGCAAGCTGCGCCGGAAGAAAAGGCGGACAGCGGCCCGCCCCCGTGGGCTCCCGCCAAGGGACGCCGCCGGCAAGCTGCAGCTTCCGTCCCGATGTCCACGCTGAAGGTAATCTGCGAGCATAACTTCAAGGACGGGCGGATCGAAATCACCGTGGAAGGCAGCAGGATTTTCGAGTCGCCGCTGCGCGGCGAGAAGACCGACCTCTACGTGGGCCGCGTGTACCAGGGAGTCTTGCGCGATTCAGCCTCGATACCTGCGGGCCAGCAGCGCCTCCGCGTAAAAGTCACGTCGAGCAGCGACGGTTATTCGGAAGAGGATGAAATCGGCGGCAACTTCCCCGCAGACGGCGCGCGCACGCTGTTCATCGAATTCGGCAAGGGCTCGGCCTTCGGCGTGGTGGATCGAAAGCTGACGATGCGGTGGAGGTGAGGAAGATCAGAAGTTAGAAATTAGAGGTTGGAAATCGGGAGCTCACTGAGAGGACGTTCTGGGTTCTGGGTTTGGAGTACTACTTCCTCAGGAAAAGAGAGCCAAACGTAAATTTCTTCCCCGGGTGGTGATTGTCGAGCACAAACCGCTCGCCTGTATCCACAAACCCCGTGTCGTTCACATGGCTCATTCCCGTAGCCGCTACCAGTTGCGCGACTTCGGCGGCGTCGCGGATGGCTCCGGGCTGGGGGGCATCGGCGCCGAAGTCAAAGGTGATGGCCATTACGCCTCCGGGGCGCAGCGCCGCGGCCAGCCGCTCCATTACCGCGGGCTGGAGTTTCTTGGGGATGTGCTCCAGCACGCTGCACGAAATCGCGGCGTCGAATTTCCTTTCGCTCTCCGGCAGCGTCCCCTGAGTCAAGTCGTGCGAAGAACATCGCAACCTCCACCCCCGCTTTGCTGAAATGCGGTTCGTTGCCTCGCGCAACCCTGCGTCAATATCCAGGCACAGCACCTCGCAGCCCTGCGCCGCCAGATAATAGATGGGCAGGGTTGCGGCTCCGCCGAAATCCAGCACTCGAAGCTGACTTCCCTGCCTTGACACCTCACGCGGGTTTCCGTCTCCTGTCTCCAACACACTACCCACGGTTCGCACATATTCCCAAAGCTTGTGCCGGCGCACCCACACACGTTTGCGCAGGACTCCATTGACGCCCAGCGGGATGCCGGACAAGCGCAGCCGCCACACAAACGCGCGCAGCTTGGCCGCGAGCCGCCCCGCCTCCGGCGCGCCAAAATCCTCCGGGTTGTAGGTCTTGCTTTGGAAGTGGACCTCGGTGCGCGCCATCTTGGGCCGATAACCGCGAAACAATTCTGCGGAGGGGAATTCTGAGTTTCTGAGTTTCACTTCAATCCAGGGCGATGTGGGTATCGGTGCGCTCGACGCCGTCCATCTTCTGGATTCGCTCCATGATCAGGTCGTCGAGCTCGCGCTGGCCGGGGACTTCGACGTAGGCGATGACGTCGGGCACGCCCCAGCAAGCGTGCGCGGACTTCACGCCATCCATCTCCAGCAGGCTCTGAGCCACCAGCTTCGCCTTTCCGGCGCGGACGTTGATGAGCACGTAGGCACGGACGACGCGTTTGCGGGACTGCATGGGCGCTTCTCCTGCGCCCATGCTACACCGGAATTCAGAAATTCGTGAGTGCGGATCTCAGGCGCTTTTGTGCGCCGCCTGAATCGCCGCCTACTTCCGCGTCCAGTGGCCTTCGGGCCGCACGAATTCCACGCCGACTACGAATCCTTCTTCTCCCTCACGGCTCTTGCAGTAGGCCACGCGGGCCAGGGACTGAAAACTCCCGCGCAGAGCGGCCAGCACCAGGTGCTCGTCGGCCCGCCATTCGCGCTTGGTGCGCACCCGCGCTCCGTGCGGGCTGATATCTTCCGTCAGCGACGTCTCCACGCCGGGATGCTGCTGATGCCCGGAAACGTATACGGCCAATTGCATGGCCATGCGGTCCTCGTTGCGTCTCACCGCGAAGGCATTGGACATCATTCCCCCCTGCGCGTCACGCGCGCGTCAGAACAGCACGGGCTCTTTTGGCGCCCGGGACTTCTTTCTGGTGCGGGACTTGTGGCGGTACAGCTTGGCGTCCGCGGCGCTGAGCAGCATCTCCGTCGTCTGGCCGTCCTGCGGGAAGACGGCAATGCCGATGCTCGCGGAAATCGCGGGTTCTTCGCGCTCCGCGCGCATCTGCTCCGAGATGCGCCCCGCCACCACGGCCGCGATGTCCGCGCCGGACTCGGGCAGGATGAGGGCGAATTCGTCACCGCCATAGCGCGCCGCGGTGTCCATGGCCCGGGAGTTCTGCTTCAGGACTTCGGCGATGCGGCTGATGGCGCGGGTGCCCACCAGGTGGCCGTGGTGGTCGTTGATTTTCTTCAGGCCGTCCATATCCAGCAGCAGGACGCAGAAGCTGCGGCCGGTGCGCAGGCCGCGGAGCAGCTCGGTTTCCAGGGCGTCGGCAAACCGGCGGTAGTTGGCCAGGCCGGTGAGCGGGTCGTTGACCGCCAGGTTGCGCACCTGGTCGAAGAGGCGCGCGTTGTCCAGCAGCGCCCCTCCCAGCACCAGCGCGTAGCTCAGCA
>Ga0247727_10017020_pt1 | contig 11631 bp, 10 predicted proteins | sample WisWelCaveWW1625_FD_202498 | JGI IMG/M metagenome (GOLD analysis project Ga0247727, IMG submission 202498) | Biofilm microbial communities from Wishing Well Cave, Virginia, United States - WW16-25 | ecosystem: Environmental > Aquatic > Deep subsurface > Groundwater > Cave microbial mat | place... | reverse complement strand
AGGAGAAGCGCCTGAACGAGCGCACCCAGGGCTCTGCGCGGATGTACGAGCGGGCGCGGATCGCGCTCTCCGGCGGCGTCGCCTCCTCGTACCAGCTTCGCAACCCGTGGCCCATCTACATGGAGCACGGCCGCGGCCACGAGGCCTGGGACGTGGACGGCAACCACTACTACGACTTCCACAACGGCTTCGGCTCGATGGTGCAGGGGCACGCCCACCCGGTGATCGAGAAGGCCGTGCGCGACCGCTACCCGCTTGGCACCCACTTCGCCGCGCCCACCGAGGACGCCGTCGTCGTGGGCGAGGAGCTCGCCCGGCGCTGGGGGTTGCCGAAGTGGCGCTACACCAACTCGGGCTCGGAATCCACGATGGATGCGATCCGGATCGCGCGCGCATACACGGGCCAGGACACCGTGCTGAAGATCTTTGGCTCCTACCACGGCCACCACGACGCGGTCATGGTCTCGATCGGCGTCGAATACGACCGGATCGGCGACCGCGAGGACTATCCGTCGCTCCCCTACGGCGCCGGTATCCCGAGGGCCGTCTCGGACATGACCATCCCGGTGCCGTTCAACGACGCCGGCGCGATGGAGCGGCGGATCGAGCGCCTCGAGGGCGAGGGGCGGAAGCCCGCCTGCCTGATCATGGAGGCGGCGCTCATGAATCTCGGCATCGTGCTCCCCGAGCCCGGCTACCTCGAAGCCGTGCGCGAGATCGCGAGGCGCCACAGCATCGTCCTCATCTTCGACGAGGTAAAGACCGGGCTCACGATCGCGGCCGGCGGCGCGACCGAGCGCTTCGGCGTCACGCCGGACATGGTCACGCTCGCGAAGGCGCTCGGCGCCGGTCTCCCGACCGGAGCGATTGGCGGCACCGAGGAGGTCATGAGCGTCGTCGAGGACGGGAGCGTCTATCAGGTCGGCACCTACAACGGGAACCCGCTCGGGATGGCAGCCGCGCGCGCGAACCTCCTCGAGGTGCTGACGCCGGAGGCCTACGAGCATCTCGACCGGCTGAACGAACGCATCCTCGCCGGTTGCCGGGCCGTCGTCGAGAGGCACAACCTCCCGGGCTACGCCGTCGGCGTCGGCTCGAAGGGCTGCGTCACGTTCTCGCCCGAGAAGATCGTCGACTACGAGAGCTTCAAGGCGCACCAGGACAAGGAGCTCTCCCAGCTCGCCTGGCTCTACAACATGAACCGCGGCATCTTCATGACGCCGGGGCGTGAGGAGGAGTGGACGCTCTCGATCACGCACACGGACGAGTCCGTGGACGCCTACGTCGCCTGCTTCGAGGAGATGGCCGCGGATCTGACGGCGTGATCGACCCGGCCGAGCGCTGGCCGCGGGGGCAGGAGGACAAGCCGGACTACGCCGGCCTCCTCACCTACGGGGCGCTCCCGTACACGCAGGACCCTCGCGAGCTCCGTGGAGTCGACGTCGCAATAATCGGCGCCCCGATGGACGACCTCGTCTCCGACCGGCCCGGGACGCGCTTCGGGCCGCGGGCGATCCGCGCGGCGAGCTGCCCGCCGGGGCCGCACCTCGAGGCGAAGGTGGACGCGTTCGCCGAGCTTCGGGTCGTGGATTTCGGCGACGCGCCCGTCATCCCAGCGGACCCGGCCCGCTCCCACGCGGCAATCGAGGCGCTCGTGGGTCAGGTGGTCGCGGCGGGTGCGATTCCGGTCGTCCTCGGCGGCGACCACTCGATCGCCGAACCCGACGTCCGCGCCTGCTCCGCTGCGCACGGGCCGGCCGGCCTCGTCCACTTCGACACGCACACGGACACGGCAGCCGAGGACCACGGCGTCGAGGTCTCGCATGGCACGCCCTTCTACCGGCTCGTCGAGCAGGGACACGTCGACCCGCGCCGCTACGTCCAGATCGGGCTGCGGGGCTACTGGCCTGGGGAGAAGGAGTTCGCCTGGCAGGCTGAGCACGGCATCACGAGCTTCTTCATGCACGACGTTCGCGACCTCGGGATCAAGGAGGTCGTGGCGCGCACGGTCGAGACCGTCGGCCCTGGGCCGGTATTCCTCACGGTGGACGTGGACGTGCTCGACCCCGCCTTCGCCCCGGGGACGGGCACGCCGGAGCCGGGCGGCATGACGCCGCTGGACCTCCTCTGGGCGTGCCGCACGCTCGCTGCCGAGCTCGAGCTCGTCGGGGCGGACGTCGTCGAGGTGCTCCCGACCGCCGTCGGCTCGGCCGACGTCACGGCTCTCGTCGCCGACCGGATCGTGCGCGAGATCTTGACCGGCCTCGCGCTGCGGAAGCTCAGCTTGCGCTAGCCGCCTCGAGCGCGGGCGGGAAGCGCTCGAGTATCCAGGCGGCGTCTAGCGGCCGCCGGAGTAGTGCTCGCCGTTCACGAGCACGAAGTCGCGCCTTCTCACGTCCATCGGCAGCCGCGCCTCCGCCGGATAGAAGCGGTTGTGCCGGTCGATCAAGTCGTTCACCTCGTCGAAGCTCCACCGCGCCGCGCGCCGGCGCCATTCGCGAGCGAAGCGGGCCCGGTCGCCGTCGCAGCCCGAGGCCAGCTCGCGCCAGACGAGCTCGAGAGCACGCAGGTGCCCCTCGGTGTGCGCCTCGATCTCGCGCAGCCGCACCATGTAGGGGAGCGGCCCGCCGAGCGACACGAGGTAGCCGTCGACCGCGGGCCGGAAGTTGCGCCAGCGCCGCCGCAGCGGCTTGCCGGCGAGCGGGCTGCGGTCGAGGTCGCGCTCGAGCTTCTCCCGGGCCATCCGCTCGACGTCGTTCTCGCCGCGAACGCCCCACTGCCCGAGGATCTCCTTACGCGTCCGAGCGTCCACGCGGCCATTGTGCCGCATGCATTTCCCACGCCGAGAGCGCGTCCCGGCGGCTGGAACGACTTCTCCAATCGACCAAGGACGCGGGCGGTCGTCCTCTCGGCGGTGCGTACACCTGTCGGCGTCCGGCCGGATGACCTCGCGGCCGTCGCAGTCGCCGCTGCGGTCGAGCGCGCCGGCGTCGATCCGGCCGAGATCGAGGACGTCTACCTCGGCTGCGCCAACCAGGCCGGGGAGGGCAACCGGAGCGTCACCCGCTTCGCCGCGCTCCTTGCGGGCCTCCCGGACACAGTCGCGGGGGTGACCGTGAACCGGCCCTGCGCATCCGGGCTCTCGGTCGTTGCCGCAGCCTGCCACGCGGTCGCGGCAGGCGACGGCGAGGGACGGCGAAGCCCGAGCGGGCCTTCCCGCGCGGCGACCGGACGCTCCACGACACGACGCTCGGCTGGCGTTCATCAACCCGCGCTGTTCGAGGCGGTACTCCACCGAGTCGATGGGCGAGACGGGCGAGAACGTGGCGGACGAGTGGCGCGTCTCGCGCGATGTCCAGGACGGGTTCGCGCTGCGCTCGCACCGGCGCTGGGCCGAGGCGCAGGCGACAGGCCGCTTCGCGCACGAGTTCGTCCCGGTCGGGGAGGTGACCGTCGACGAGCATCCGCGGCCGGAGACCTCGCTCGACGCGCTGGCGGGTCTCGGGCCGGCCTTACCGCGACGGACTCGAGCGCCACTTCGCCCGGCATCTCGACGACCGGGACGTGAAGGCCCTGGCCCGGGCCCTCAGAAAGGTGAGCGACTAGGTACGTCCCGTGCGAGCGGCACAAATCACCGGCTCTCAGGCCGCCGACAAGGAACCCTCACCGGTCTGAAGCGCTCCGGGATTCCCAAGGGCCGTGTGTCTCTGCCTGTCTGGCAGACGTCGTGGCGCACGCGCTCGAAGCGCGCGCAGGCGCCCTGGATGCCGGCGGACAGCGACGCCCGAAGCAGTTCTCTGCCCGCGAGCTCTTCGGCCGCGGCGTGGATCTCGCGTGGATGCATCGCACCGCCTGGCCTCCCTGAGCACCAAAACACGGCTCGCCGGAATCGCCTCAGGCCCGTGCGCCTCAACGGGTTTCATGACGGTGATCACCTGGCTCCATCGGCTTCCCTGTCAGCGGAGCCGAGACTCGTTTAGGGGCTCCCACGCCGCCCTCGCGATCCACCAGTGATACACGAGAAAATAGAAAGCCCTGCATTGGCAGGGCTTTCCGTAGCAGGCCTGTAAGCCGGATTCTGTCTAGGATGACCATCTATCTAGGCCTCCGGTTCCCCGGAGGCTCGAGCGGCGCACCCGGCTCCTCGGCGGGCAGCCTGATGGCGGAGCCTGTTCGCCTTGCACCGGACGGGGTTTGGCTAGCCGCCGTGTCACCACGGCGCTGGTGGGCTCTTACCCCACCGTTTCACCCTTACCACCGGCGTCTCCGGAGAGAACGTGTCGCCGGTCGGCGGTCTCCTTTCTGTTCCACTTTCCGTCGGCTTTCGCCGCCTGGGGTTTCCCCAGCGTCCTGCCCTATGGTGTCCGGACTTTCCTCGGGCCGCTGAAGCGGCACGCGGTCACCCGGCCTGCATGCCCAATTGTACGGCTCCGGCCACCTCCTTCTTGAAACGCGAGCCGCATTCCGGGCACACGATCGCGCCGTCCACATGCATGACGAACTCCCCGCATACCGGGCACTCGAGGCTCGCCCCGCGCAGGAGCGCGAGAAGCTCCTGCTCGAGCGTGCGGTGGAGCGCCATCACGCCACTCACGGGTAATCGGTCCGGTGACGTTGCCGGGCGGGTCATTCGACTCTCCGGAAGACGCCGATGACCCTGCCGAGGATCTTGACGAACTCGGGATAGAGCGGCTCGAGCGCCGCGTTCTCGGGCTGGAGCCGGATGCGTCCGTTCTCGCGGAAGAACCGCTTCACCGTCGCCTCGTCCGCAGCCTCGTCGTCGCCGGCGAGCGCGACAACGATCTCGCCGTCCCGAGCGGTTTCCTGACGGCGGACGACGACGTAGTCGCCGTCGAGGATTCCGGCCCCGATCATGCTGTCGCCCTTGACGCGGAGGAGGAACTCCTCGCCGCCACGGGAGAGCGGTTCCGGCACAGCGAGGTACTCCTCGACATTCTCCTCGGCGAGGAGCGGCCCGCCGGCGGCGATCTGCCCAACGAGCGGCAGGCGCGGCGCCCGCTCGTCGCCCCCAGGGCCGGGAGCAGCCTGCGACGCCGGCCGTTGGCGCGCGGTCAGGACGAGCGCGCGCGGCTTCGTGGGGTCGCGCCGCAGCATTCCGGCACGCTCGAGGTTGGCAAGGTGAGCATGGACGGTCGAGGGCGACGCGAGCCCGACCGCCTCGCCGATCTCCCGCACGGTCGGCGGATAGCCGTGCCCGTCGGCGTAGCGAACGACGAAGTCGTAGATCTCCCTCTGGCGCTGTGTGAGCATGTCGGCCCTCGCTGGTCGAACGTCTGTTCGCATTACGGTAGCGCGGCGATCGGACGGCGTCAACTCGCTACAATGCGGCTCGCCCTCGCGCTGGTGGCGGAATTGGTAGACGCGCAAGGTTGAGGGCCTTGTGGGCGCAAGCCCGTGGAGGTTCAAGTCCTCTCCAGCGCACCTCGACGCCCCCATTCGGGGGCGTTTGCGTTTGACCGGAGCCGCGCCAGGCGCGAGAGTCATTGCGTGCAGGGCAAGGTCGCTCTCGTCACCGGGGCAGGCCGCGGCATCGGCCGGGCAACGGCGGTCGCGCTGGCGTCTCGCGGGGCCCGAGTGATGGGCGCCGCCCGCACCGAGGCGGAGCTCGAGTCGCTCGCCGCCGACGCGCCAGTCGAGGTGCTGGCCGAGTCAGTCGCGACGGCGGAGGGCTGCGCCCGGATCGTCGAGGAGACGCGCCGGCGGCTCGGCCCGATCGACATCCTCGTGAACAACGCCGGTATCGGCTCCGTCGGCGAGCGGCCGATCTGGGAGCAGGAGCCGCAGCGCTTCGAGCAGTCGCTCGCCGTCAACCTCTACGCGCCCTTCCACCTGACACGCTTGGCCGTCCCCGACATGACCGAGCGCGCCTGGGGCCGGATCGTCATGGTCAGCTCGACGGCCGGCGAGGTCGGCGGGCCGGCGATGTCCGGCTACTGCGCGTCGAAGGCCGGCCTTCTCGGCCTCATGCGCTCGGTCGCGCAGGACGTCGGGCGCTTCGGCGTCACGTGCAACGCCGTCCTTCCCGGCTGGGTGCGCACGGAGATGGCCGACCGCAAGGCCGCCTGGGAGGCGAAGCAGCGGGGCGTCACCGTCGACGAAGTCTGGGCCGGACGCGCGGCGGACTACCCCGCCGGCAGGGTGCTCGCCCCAGAGGAGATCGCCGCGACGATCGCCTTCCTCGCGAGCGACGACGCCAGTGGGATCAACGGCGAGGCGCTCACCGTCGCGCTCGGAGGGCTCTGGTAGGAGAGCGGGTCGCGGTCGTCGGTGCGGGCCTCTCGGGCCTGACGGCCGCCTGGCGCCTCCAGCAGGCGGGCACCGACGTCGTCGTTCTCGAAGCGCGTGACCGCGTCGGTGGGCGGGCCTGGCGGCTACCCGTCGGAGACGGGCTCGAATTCGAGGCGGGCTGCGAGGTCGCCGACGAGGCACACGGAGCGCTCCTCGCCCTCGCGGCCGAGCTCGGTGTGGCGACCCGCTTGGCCGAGCCCTGGGGCGGCGAGCTCGCACCAGCGCTCGAAGGGGCCGACGCCGACCTCTTCCAGGCCCTGCACGCCGAGGTCGAGACGCTTGCCGCGCGGATCGACCCGCTCCATCCCGAGGACATCGACGGCGCCGGCGCGCTCGACGCCCAGACGCTCGGCGGCTGGCTCGCCGAGCGCGGCGCCTCCCCACGGCTGCTCGACGCCGCGGAGACCTGGTACGCGGTCGCCTCCGCGAGCGTGCCCATCGGCGCGATCTCGCTCCTCCACTATGCCGCGAAGCAGGCCGCCGGCGCCGCGCCGAACGGGCTTCGCGTCCGCTTCGCCGGAGGCCCGAGCGCGCTCGCGGCGCGCATGGGAGCCACGCTCGGCGACCGCGTCCGTCTCTCCGCGGAAGTGGTCGCCGTGGAGCAGGACGCCGCGGGGGTGCAGCTCTCGCTCGCCGGCGGGAGCTCGGAGCGGGCGCGCCGCGCGGTGCTCGCCCTCCCGCTCACGCTCCAGCGGGAGCTCCGTTTCGACCCTCCGCTGTCTCCCCACCGGCGCGAGGCGCTCTCCCGGGCTCACTACGGCGACGCGGTCAAGGCCGGCCTCGCCTATGACGAGCTCCCCGCCGGCCCGTACCCCGTGCTCGACGAGCGCGGGGTCGTCCATCGGCCCGACCCTGCCCTTCCGTTGCTCGTCTTCTTCTCCGGCTCAGGCCCCGCCCGCGCGCTGGCCGCCCTCGATGAGGAGGAGAGACGCCGCCGAGTCGCCGGACTGGCCGGAGGAGAGCCGAGCGCCTTCCGTTCCGTGGCCTGGAGGCACGAGCGCTACGCGCGCGGGAGCTACGTCATCTTCGGCCCGGGCGACCTGACGAGCTGGGGATACCGCCTCGCCGAGCCGTTCGGACGCCTTCACTTCGCCGGCTCCGAGGCCTCGCCGCTCCCGAGCTACATGAACGGGGCCGTCACCGCGGGCGAGCGGGTCGCGCGAGAAGTGCTCGAAGCGACTTAGCGGCTCAGGCCGGCTCGACCCAAAGGGCGCGCCAGGCCGGGGGCTTCTCGGCGCCGCCGTCGACCCAGTACGCCGTCGCGCGCCGAATCCGGCCGCCTCGAGCTCGTAGAACCCCAGGCATTTGCAGGGACGCCGCCCGAATGCGGTACCGCGACCTCCGCGGCGACCTCCTCCCCGCTCACCACGATGCGGCGGAGGGCGATCCGCCAAGGCTCCGGGTCGTTGCGGTTCAGCTCGATGACGTTCTCGCGACCGCGGATTCGCTCCCCGTGTGCGGCCAGTCCACGACGACGTTTTCGTGGAGCTTGCGGCCGGCCTCGTCCCGCTCGCGAGCCCGGAAGAGCTCCCAGAGCCGTCGCACGGCCTCCGCGTTCTCGCCCTCGCTTGCCAACGGGCGAGCCTATCCGCCGCCGGTAGAGTCGAGACGATGCGGCGGCTGCTCATCCTCGTGAGCTCGATCGTCTTCGTCGAGACCATCTTCTTCTCGGCGCTCTCGCCGCTCCTGCCGCACTACTCGGAGGAGTTCGGGCTCTCCAAGACGGGGTCGGGGGTCCTCCTCGCTGCGTATGCGCTCGGCGGCCTGTTCGGGGCTATTCCCGGAGGGCTCTTCGCAACCCGGATCGGCGTCAAGCCGACCGTCCTCTTCGGGCTCGGCGTCATGTCGGCCATGAGCGTCGTCTTCGGGTTCGCGGACAGCGTGTGGCTCCTCGACGTCGCCCGCCTCGGGCAGGGGTTCGGTAGCGCGTTCGCCTGGGGAGGAGGGCTTGCCTGGCTCGTGGCCGCGGCACCGCGGGAACGCCGCGGGGAGCTGATCGGCATCGCCATGGGCGCCGCCGTCGGCGGCGCCCTCCTCGGACCGGTGCTGGGCAGCGTCGCGACGCTCGTAGGCACGGGCCCGGCGTTCACCGCGGTCGCCGTCGTCGGCGCGGGGCTCGGCGTGTGGGCCTGGGTCACTCCCGCCTTCCGGCCGGGGGCGCGCCAGCCCCTCAGCGACCTCTTCCGCGCAGTGAGGGAGCCCCGCGTCGCGGGCGGGATCTGGCTCCTTGCCCTTCCGTCGCTCCTCTTCGGCGTGCTCGGCCTCCTCGCGCCGCTCCGCCTCGAAGAGCTCGGCTTCTCCGGGACGGCGATCGGCGGCGTGTTCCTCGTCGCCGCCGGGTTCGAGGCGCTCGGGAGCCCGCTCATCGGGCGCTGGTCAGACCGCCGCGGCCGGGTTGCGCCCGTTCGCGCATTCCTCCTCCTCGCCATCGCCATGTCCCTCTTGCTCCCCTGGCCGGCCGAGCGCTGGACGCTCGCCGCGCTCGTCGTGGGCGCTTCCATCGCCTACGCAGCATTCTTCGTCCCGGGGACTGCTCTCCTCGCCGACGGTGCCGAGGACGCGGGACTCGACCAGGGCTTCGGCTTCGCGCTCCTCAACCTCGCCTGGGCCCCGGGGCACATCGTCGGCTCGGCTGCCGGCGGCGCGCTGGCGGACGCCACCGGGGACGCCATCCCGTACCTCATCCTGGCGGGGCTGTGCCTGACCACGCTCTTCGCCCTACGGCACGCGCCCGCCGCACTCGCGCGGCGCGCTCCCCGTTCGGGGCGCTCGGTCGCCGACGTCTCGCGCTGAGCCGCGCTGCGCTCGCGGAGCCGCTCCGGGCGAGCAATACTGGCTGCGTGAAAGCCCTCGCGGTTGCGCTCGTCCTGCTCGCCGCCCTGCTCACCGTCCTGCTTGCCGGCTGCGGCGGCGTCTCCGAGACCTCCGCGCCGGAGCCGCCGCCCACCCTGGCGCCAGGCTCCCTGCCGGAGTTGAACGAGCAGGCGCGCACGCTCGATGCGGCCTTGCTCGCCGCGGACTCGTTCGAGCCCGACGCGCTCGCCGTGCTTCTCGACGAGGCGGGCTACGTCGTCGGGAGCGAGCGCGAGTTCTTCGGACGGGGGACGACGTTCGATCACGTGGTCGCGCGAACGCTGCGCTTCGAGGACGCCGAGGGCGCGGCGGCATACGTCAAGTGGGTCGAGGCACACGCCGAGGATTTCCTAGGCCGCACGAATCCGGAACCCCCGCTCGGCCTCGGCGAGGCGGACGCGCTCTTCTCGCTTCAGCGCTGCGACGTGTGCAAGAAGCAGCAGCCGACGTTCCTCGCAGCGTGGCGCGAGGGTGGAACGGTGGCGTTCCTCCTGGGCGCGGGCCCAGGCGTGAAGCGGGAGACGTTCGAAGCGCTCGCGCGCAAGCTGGATGACAGGATTCAGGCGTGAACCACGCCGCGAACGACAGCCGGCGCCAGAGCACCGACCCCGGCCTCCGCTCCGGGCGGTCATACCCCCACCCTGGGTGGGGATCTACCGACCCGCCACCCACTTTGAGCCTATCGACTGAACCCGCACGCGGGACGCGCGCTTCGTGCCAACTTCGTGCCGAACCGTGAAAGAAGGCGCATGAGCCGGGTCGCGCACGACATCGTCGACTTGACGCCCGAGCAGAGGGAGATCCAGGCGGTCTGCCGCGAGTTCGCCGAGAAGGAGATCCGCGCGATCTCGCTCGCCGTCGACGAGGCGGACACCAAGACGCCGTGGGAGATCTGGTACAAGGCGGCGGCCCTCGGCCTTACGTCCTTCATGCTCCCCGAGGAGTACGGCGGCGGCGGCATGACCGACTGCGTCACGGGTTGCATCGTCCAGGAGGAGCTCTCCTGGGGCTGCTCCGGGATCGGGAACCTCATCACCTCCGGCGGCTTCTTCGCGAAGCCGGTCCTCGACCTCGGCTCCGAGGAGCAGAAGCGGCGCTGGATCGGGCCGATCGCCGGCGAGCGCCCTCCGCTCACCGGCCTCGCGACCACCGAGCCCGCCTCCGGGTCCGACGCCGCCTCGATGCAGACGGTGGCGACGCGCGCCGACGGCGGCTACGTCCTTCGCGGCCAGAAGTCGTGGATCTCGAACGGAGGCGTGTCCGACTACTACGTGGTGTTCGCAACCGTCGCGCCCGGGAGCCGCTCGAAGGGCATCACCGCCTTCGTCCTCGAGAAGGGCGACGCCGGCGTAACGTTCGGCGCGCCCATCAGGAAGATGGGCCAGCGCGCCATCGTCAACGCGGAGATGTTCCTCGAGGACGCCTTCCTCCCCGAAGACCGCCGGCTCGGCGACGAGGGACAGGGCTTCTACGGGCTCATGCACACATTCGACGCCTCGCGCGTCACGCTCGGCGCGAGCGCCGTCGGGCTTGCCCGCGCCGCGCTCGAGTACGCGGTCGAGTACGCAAAGACGCGCGTCCAGTTCGGCAAGCCGATCTCGGAGCACCAGGCCGTTGCGTTCCGGCTTGCGGACATGGCCGTCAAGGTCGATGCCGCCCGCCTCCTCGTCTGGCGCGCCGCGCGAAAGCTCGATGCGGGCGAGCCCGCGCCCAAGGAAGCGGCGATGGCCAAGCTCTTCGCCTCCGAGACCGCCATGTGGTGCACCTGGGCGGCGGTGCAGACGCTCGGCGGCTGGGGTTACTCGCGCGAGTACCCGGTCGAGAAGTGGATGCGCGACGCCAAGCTCGAGGAGATCGAGGAGGGCACCTCGGACATCCAGCGCCTCATCATCTCCCGGCGCCTCCTCCAGAGTTGACGGCCCGCGACCTGCGGCCGCTGTTCGATCCGCGCTCTGTGGCTGTCATCGGGGCATCGAGCGACCCGGCGAAGTGGGGAAACCGCCTCGCGCTCGGCGCCGTCCGAAGCGAGCGCCGCCGAGGCGTCTACCTCGTGAACCGAAACGGCGGCGAGATTCTCGGCCGCCCGGCCTACCGCTCGCTCGCGGAGCTTCCTGAGCAGCCCGAGCTCGTCGTCGTCGCGGTGCCGGCGGCCGGGTTCGAGGAGGCGGTCGACTCGTCCCTCGACGCAGGTGCGAAAGCGATCGTCGCGATCAGCGCCGGGCTCGGCGAGACGGGCGAGGAGGGACGGGCCCGCGAGCGGGCCGTCGTGGAGCGCGTGCGGGCCGCGGGCGCCGTCCTCCTCGGGCCGAACTGTCTCGGAGTCTTCGACGCGGCGGCCGAGCTCGACCTCGGCTGGAGCGAGCTCCCGCCCGGCTCGATCGGCCTCATCTCGCAGAGCGGGAACCTCGCGCTCGAGCTTGCCCTCCTCGCCGAGGACTACGGCCTTGGCTTCTCGCGCTTTGCCTCTCT
>Ga0247727_10017018_pt1 | contig 11631 bp, 13 predicted proteins | sample WisWelCaveWW1625_FD_202498 | JGI IMG/M metagenome (GOLD analysis project Ga0247727, IMG submission 202498) | Biofilm microbial communities from Wishing Well Cave, Virginia, United States - WW16-25 | ecosystem: Environmental > Aquatic > Deep subsurface > Groundwater > Cave microbial mat | place... | reverse complement strand
TTTTTTGATCGAATTCCCCAGCGGTGGTAACTCCAGTCGCCCTACGGGCTCCTTCCGTTACCACCGCTGGGGTGTGTCCACGATGTCCTGGCACTAAAACTTGTCAACGATGTCTTGGCACTTGAGATGTAGGTTGTACCGCCAAGAATGGAGAAATTGGGATTGGCATGAGTGATATTTGTAATGTTCAGATTCAAAATTCCTGTGTTAGAAATGTTGAGGATCAAATCAGCGGCTTTGGTCGTCGTCACATTTCCAAACTCGAGCGTTGGCGGACTGACGGAAATAATCGCTACTGGAGGTATGCCCGTACCTCTTAAGTAAACTCGCATTGGCCGCAAACCATTCGCTGTAATCATTACTGTTCCAGTATCGCTCATCGCTGCGGTTGGTGCATAACTCACGGCAATCTTCGCGCTGTCTCCAGCGGGGAGGGTAAAGCTGGTATTGCTATCGATGGTAAAGTTGGCATTGTTCGAGGTAATGTTGGTGATGTTAACGCTGCTGGTGCTGTCGTTATAAACATAGAAACTCAAATCTTTCTTGTTGCCTGCATACACCTGCCCAAAATGTACAACCGAAATTTTTGTAGAAACAGAATTTCGATTGATGAAGATAGAAACCGCGTTGTCAGACGGATTCGTCGCTACAAGGTCCATATCTCCATCTCGATCTAGATCTGAGGCGAAGAGAGAATTAGAATTTTTCCCTGTTCCTAAAACCGCTTCTGAAAGAAATGTGCCATCACCGTTGTTTTCTAAAAATACAACTGTATTGCCATTTGCAGCCGCCAAATCCAAATCCCCATCACCATTCCAATCGGAGGCTAAGACGGAATAAGCAGGCCCAATCCCACCATAATAGTTCGAAAATTGAAATGTGCCATCTCCGTTATTTTTCATAAAAAAGACCGTCGTCGCCAAGTCAACATCTCCATCTGCATCTAGATCGGCGGGAAATGAAGCAGGAAGGTCATCGTACTCCACTGTCTTTTCAAATGTACCATCGTCATTATTCTTGAAGACTGCAAGCTTGTTTTGATCTGACCCCGCCACCAAGTCTATATCTCCATCGCTTTCGAAATCTGCGGCGAGGACATAGCGAGGAGAATCATAAGAGCCAATCGTATAATTTGCCGTCGCTTGAAATGAGCCATCGCCACTATTCTTTAATATACCGACCACGCTACCACCATATGCGTCGAAACTCGAGTAATAACTCGTCACCGCCAGGTCTATGTCTCCATCGCCATCGAAATCTTCAGCAAAGATAGAATGAGGGCGATAAGTGGCATTCCCAATCCCCACTCCATAATCTACCTTCGGTTGAAATGTACCATTGCCGTTGTTCTTTAAAATGGCGATGGCGCTGCCATTCGCCGCTGTCAAATCCATATCCCCATCTCCATCCAGATCGGATGCGAAAACAGAGGAAGGATTACCTCCCACCGTATATTCCATCCTTGAATGAAATGCACTGACGCCATTGTTTTTGAGAACTGCAACTTTACCATTACTGCTATTCGCCACTGCCAAGTCCGCATCCCCATCACCATCCAAATCTGCGGCGAAGACAGATGAAGGATTACTTCCTGCCCCATAATCTACCCTGGCAGCGAACTTACCGGTTGACTTATTGACGTCGGTGGTGAACTGCCACTCAAACTTACTGATGGGCAGTCCCTGGCTGGAGGTAATTCTGTTCGTCAGTGTGACAGAGACGATCTCGCCGTGCAGAAACGGCTTTGTTGGCGTCAATGTCGCTTTTTTTGATGCCGCGTCGTACGTGATGGCACCTTGGTGTAATCCGCTCTGCATCCCCCAGACACGGAAAGTCGTATCATTGATAGTTGTCGCGTTCATCGCCTGACTGAAGGTTACCGAAATATTTGTTGTTAGAGGAACGTTGAGAGCGTTTTGTAAAGGTGAGACGCTAACAATTTGCGCCCTGGCAATCGCCGTAAAACAAAGGAGAAAGAGCCACACTAAAGCAGCGCGTGCTGATGAGGCAAGGTAAATCCTCAGCGTATTCATAATCGCCCTTGATCTTTGTGAAGGTATTGCAGTTCATGTTGACGCTACACAGGGCTGCTTGATTCCGTTAGCAAAACTAGAACAAGCCCAATTGAGGTGATCGTGATTAGTAGAAAGAGCCCCGTGGCGTGTGTTGTAGCGCTAGTTCCCTTTTGAGCCAAAAGCCTTAAACTTCTGATAAATAAAATACCACCATTTCACCCCGATTGCGGGCGAAGTCTGATTGGGCGGCAGTTCTTTAAATTTTGAGAGGTTTCTGCGCAATTTCGACTATTTTATAAAAAATTAAAAAAGTTCTTGCTTTCGCAAAATTTTTTTGTTATTATAGTTGTATTCTGCAACAATTGTCAAATACAATCGTAGATAAAACCAACTATGAACGAAAAAGCTCTGCTACAACAAACGGAAAAATTGAACCGCCTGACCAAAGACCTGCTGCGCAAGTTTCAGATGCGCGACCGCAATGAGATCACCTGCTGCGGCGTCTCGGTTTCCCAGTGCTACACGCTGGATACTCTCGGCGAGCACGGCGAAATGAGCATGGTGCAGCTCGCCCGCAAAATGTTTCTCGACAAGAGCACGATGACCCGCGTCGTCGACGGCCTCATCGAACGTGAGCTGGTCGTGCGCCGCTTCGACGCGAATGATCGCCGCCTCGTTTATATCGCGCTCACCGCCGCGGGCCGCAAATTAATTGAGAGTATTCGCGGCCAGCAGCTCAATAGCCTGCGCCTGATTTTGGAGCGCATTCCAATCAACGAAAGACAAAAGCTTGTCGACGGGTTGGAAATTTTTTCCAGCGCCGTGCAGGATTGGTTGGTAACCTGCTGCCTCACTGACAAAAAAGAAAATGTGTTAATGCGTCAATTGGCCAATAAACCGCAGCCTGTGAAGCTGCAAAAAACTGTTCGATAAATTTGAAAGGAATTATTCTATGAGCGAGCAACTGACTCAAGGCAAACCGCTGCGCGTGAGCCTCAGCGGTGGCGGCTGTTGTGGCGGGCCGAACCTCGCCGAGGTGGAAGCGCCGAATATCGAAGAAAAAATCAAAGCGCAGGTGCAGGCGTATTACAGCGAGCGCGTGCAAAACCCCGCTGCCGGCGGCTGTTGCACAAAAAGCTCGAGCCACGCTCCGAGCATTCCCGATCTCGCCGGTTATCAGCGCGAGGTGTTGACGAGCATCCCCACTGCTGCCGCGGAAAAAAGTTTTGGCTGCGGCGATCCGCTGGCGTTTGCCGAAGTGCAGCCCGGCCAAACCGTGCTCGACATCGGCTCCGGCGCCGGCATCGATTGTTTCATCGCCTCGCAAAAAGTCGGGCCGACCGGCAAAGTCATCGGCCTTGACATGACCCCGGCCATGCTCGAAACCGCGCGCCGCAATGCCCGTGAAGGCGGATATACGAATGTCGAATTTCGGCAGGGCGAAGCCGAGAACATGCCGGTTGAAGACGGCAGCGTGGATTGGGTGATCTCGAATTGCGTCATCAACCTCTCCCCGGCCAAAGAAAAAGTTTTTGCGGAAATCAATCGCGTGCTCAAGCCTGACGGCCGCCTCTCCATCAGCGACATTGTTGCCGATGCGCTTCCCGATTTTGTGCGCCAGGATAAAGCGGCCTATTGCGGCTGCATCGGCGGCGCGATTCCCGAAGCCGAGTATTTAAATTTGCTCGCGCAAGCCGGGCTCGTCGATGTACGCGTCGAAGCGCGATTGGATTACACCCCGGAGCAAATTCGCGGCATGATTCTCGCGGATGCGCAGTTGCAGCAAATGTACGGCGCCATCGTCGAAGCCCATCCGCAAATTCTCGAACAAGTCAAAATCGCCAGCCTCAAAGTTGCCGGCCGCAAGCCGCTGGCGGATGAAAAAGTGATGACTCGTATCGAGCCGGCAACAGCCAAAGATATTCCTGCCATCGAGCAATTATTGCAGCGGAGCAATTTGCCGGTGGATGGCCTTCAAGAAATTCTGAGTTCGACTTTGGTGGCGAGACAAAATGGAAGCCTGGTTGGTGTGATTGGCCTTGAACGTTACGGCGACGCCGGATTAGTGAGATCGTTCGCGGTGGCGAAAGAATGGCGCGGATATGGCGTTGGCAAAAATCTCGGCAAAGCGCTTTTGCAGCAAGCCGCCGCGAGCGGCATTCAGAAAGTCTATTTGCTCACCAACACCATTCGTGATCTCGCCGCCCAACACGGCTTTCGTGAAATTCCGCGCGATGAAGTCCCGCTGGCCGTGCGCGAATCGGTGGAATTTCGTTTGAATTGCTGCAATTCAGCCGTGACGATGGAACGAAGCCTGGTTTAGTGGAGAAGGAACATGTTACCCACAAAACAGAAAAAAGCTTATGATGACGGATGAAGAAATCGGCGCCGTCCAATCGATTGTTATGGCCGTTGCCGCCGGCAGGATCAATTCACAGCTTCAAGAATTGCAAGCGAAGAACCAAGTGAAGTCGCCGTCAAGAAGCCGCTTCGTCGGAACATGGACTTGCTTTTTAAGTAGGACTTACTTATCATGTAATTGTAACTTTCATAATTTGAGTTTTTGAAATAAATGAAATGTCCTGAATGCGGCCGGCACATTGCGCCGCGAGTTAAATTTTGTCCGTACTGCGGCCAATCCGCTTCGCCGCGCGGCAGCCATAAAACGCCGTCGCCAACAACAAAACCCAATTGGCCGCTTTATCTCACGCTGGTGATCGCCGGCATTGCCATCGGCGTGTTGGCGTTCCGCTGGCTCCAAAAACAAGAACCGGTAACTGCCGCTGCCACGGCAAGCAATTTCGATCCCACATTGCGAGGCGAGCTATTGGCTCAACAATATCCGGCGGTGCACGAAGTCGCCTCGCAATTCAACTGTCCCTGCGGCACCTGCAATGATGGCATCGAAGTATGCGATTGTGAAATGGAGCGCGGCGCGGCGGAAATTCGCCAGTTTATTTATCAACTTTTACAAATTCATGAAACGCCGCATGCAATTGAATTAGTCGCGCAGAAATACGGCGCTCGCAAAAATGGGACAGCCGAATCGCTTCAATTTGAGCATGTCCATCCACCCGCCTGGCAAACTCCGGCATCGAAGATGCCGGCAGCCAGCAACTAACAACCAGCAACCAGCATGTATCCCGAAATTTTAAAAATCGGCCCATTTACCCTGCATAGTTTTGGTTTGATGGCGATGTTGGGTTTCCTGATTCCGACTCTCATCATGCGGCGCGAATTCAGCCGTAAAGGCATGGATCCGGAATTAGCCAATAGCATCGCCGTGGCCGCGATTATCGGCGGTTTTATCGGCGCGCGGCTTTATTACATCATCGAGCACTGGCAGGATTTTTTGCTGCATCCCAAAGATTATATCATCAGCGGCGCCGGACTCGTCTGGTATGGCGGGTTCTTCGGCGGCGCTTTGGCCGTGATCTGGTTGGTCCGTCATTATAAAGTTTCTTTTTGGCAAGCAGCCGATGTGGTTGGCCCGCATTTGCTGCTCGGCCAGGCCTTCGGGCGCCTGGGCTGCTTGCTTGCGGCTGATGGCGACTATGGCCCGCCTTCCGATTTGCCGTGGGCCATGGCTTTTCCAAAAGGCGTCGTGCCCTCCCAGGTGCCGGTGCATCCGACGCCATTATATGAAATAATTTTTCTGCTCACCTTTTACACCATACTTTGGAAAATTCGCAAACGTCCATATCCCGATGGAACGTTTTTCGGATTGTATTTCATCGCCGCCGGCATCGGCCGCTTCGTCACGGAATTTTGGCGAACGACTCCCAGGCTGGCGTTCGGGTGGATGAGTCTCGCGCAAATGATCAGCATTGGTATGATCATCACTGGATTGGCGATCATTTATTGGCGCCAGCGCCGGCACGAGCAACATTCCCGGCAACCTCAGCGTGTCAAGCCGGCTGCGGCAAATTAAAAATGAACGCCTCTTTTCATAATTTTGAATAGAGTCATGACGAGGTTTATGATGAAAAAAATAATGAGCTGGTTTTTTTCCCTGCTGATAGCCAGCGGGCTCATGGCGCAAACCGAGCTCACGCCGGAGCAGCGCACGCTGCAAACCGAAATTCAAAGCGGGCTGGCGTGTTATTGCGGCTGTGGCATGACCATTCAAGGCTGCCTCGGCGGCATGATCTGCAGCGAGTCAAAGACGATCAGCAAACAAGTGGTTTCTCTTCTGCAAGACGGCAAAGGCAAGCCGGAAGTGACGCAAGCCATGGTGGCGCAATATGGCGAACGCATTCTCGCCGCGCCGACCAAAGAAGGCTTCAATCTTACCGCGTGGATCTTGCCGTTTGTGGCGTTGGTTATTGGCGGTTTGATCGTTGCCAGAGTCGTCTCCAGCTGGAAACGGCAAACTCCATCTCGATTCTCAACGACGATTCCAGCCGAAAAAGAACGAGCCTCTTCCGATCCATATCAGGAACGCTTTGAGCGCGAATTAAAAGAATTTGAAAAATGACATTTTTCTTTATCTGACCAATATTATCATGGAACGAAATTCATGACAGAAATCATCGGCATTTTTCTCGCCATACTGACGGCGGTTTTTGTCGGCTATCCGCTTTTTCAGAAACGGCAGCCCAAAATCAGTTTTGCGTTGAATCATCGCGCCCAGGAGCTCGAAGCGCGGAAAGCCGAACTTTACGCCGCCATTCGCGACCTCGATTTCGATTATCGCATGGGCAAGCTTACCAAAGAAGACTACGAGACCCTGCGCGATCAATATAAAACCGAGGCCATCGGCATGATGAAGCAAATCGATCAGGCAACGTTCGGCAAGCCTCGTCGCGTTGAAAAAACGGCCGCGCCTCCAGACGCCGCCGCGCGTTTTTGCCATCATTGCGGCCGGCCAATTAACACGGCCGATCGCTTTTGCAGCGGGTGTGGAGGAAAAGTAGAGTGAACGACTCGCCCGCCAGTTCACCTGCCATCGAAGTCAAAAATCTGGTCAAAGCCTTCGGTACTTTTTATGCGCTGCGAAACCTCTCGCTGCAAATTGCCGCCGGCGAATGTGTGGCGATTTTCGGACCGAACGGCGCCGGCAAAACGACGTTCTTACGCCTGCTCTCCGCCATCTCCCGACCGACGAGCGGCGAAATTTTTATTAATGGCCAATCGTTAAGCGAAGCGGCTTTATCGATTTACCGCCAACTGGGGGTGATCGGCCATCAATCCTTTCTCTATGAAGATCTCACCGCGGAAGAAAATTTGCTGTTTTATGCGCGCCTGTATGATGTTCCTCGCCCATCCAATCGCATAGATGAAGTTCTCTCCGAAGTCGGATTGCGCGAGCGCGCTAAAGATCGCGTGCGCACATTTTCGCGAGGCATGCAGCAGCGCTTGACGATCGCGCGCGCGATGCTGCACCATCCCAGCCTGCTTTTTCTCGACGAGCCTTACACCGGTCTCGATCAACACGCCGCCTCGAGGCTTACTTCCTGGTTGAGCCAATTGCGCTCCGAACGCCGCACCATCCTGCTCGTCACGCACGATCTGGAACAAGGCTTGATGTTGGCCGACCGCGTGGTGATTTTTTTGCGCGGCCAACTGGCGTGGGAAAAGCCGGCGGGTGAAATCGATCGGCACGCCTGGCGCCGGCTTTATTTCGATTTGATCGCCGGAGCGGAACCGCGGCACGGAGGCGAGGCATGAGCGCGCTGCGCCAACTCGCCGTGCTGGTTTGGAAAGATTTGCTCGCCGAATTTCGCACCAAAGAAATGCTCTCCTCGATGTTGATGTTCGCGCTCATCGTCGTGGTGGTTTTCAATTTTACCTTTGATCCGGGAAGCCGCGCGACTCAAGAAGCCGGCCCCGGCATTTTGTGGGTGGCGTTCACCTTTGCCGGCATGCTGGGTTTGCACCGCTCGCTGGTTCACGAAGTCGAGCGCGGCTGTTTGCACGGCCTCATGCTCGCGCCGGTCGATCGCGGCATCATCTTTCTCGGCAAAGCCACTGGCAACGCAATTTTTATTTTCTTGATTGAATTGCCGACGTTTCTGCTCTTTTCGATTTTTTTCAATATCGATTTTTGGAAGGGTCTCGACAAACTCGCGGCGATATTTTTTCTCGGCACGATTGGCTTTGCCGCCGTCGGCACGCTGCTCAGCGCCATTTCCGTCAACACCCGCACCCGCGAGATCATGCTGCCGATTCTGCTTTTTCCCATCGAAGTGCCGGTTATTCTTTCCGCAGTCAACGCCACCGCCGGCGCCCTGGCTGGACAAAACTGGAGTGAAATCGGCGGCTGGTTGAAAATACTGGCGGGATTTGATTTGATTTTCCTGCTCGTGTGTTTTGTGACGTTTGAGTATGTGCTGGAAGAGTAACGTTTGTAGTGATGCCTTCAGGCATTAGTTTGAATTGAAAAAAACGCAGTTCAAAATAATAGGCCACTACTTCTCACACAACAAACAAATAAAACTGTTGACTTTCGCGCTTGCGCTGATTATACTTTAGAAGTAAACTACAATGGAGCCTGGTATGTCACAATTTTTTTCAGCAATTTATTCTGAAGGCGTTTTTAAGCCATTAAAAGAAGTCAATTTTCCTTCAGAGCCACGAGAGTATTTTTTGGTTGCTTTGTCAAGCGAAGAAGTGGCGAAGGAATTAACGCCGACCATTTCCCAATCACTACCTCCATGGGAACAGCGAATTTTAAACCTGATTGCCGAATTAAAAGCTGATTTATCGAAAGCTTCCAACCCGGATTTTCAATTTGATGAAGAACACAAACAAATGTTTTTAGAGAACGCCAGAAGTCTTGCTCCACTTATTCCTGGCATGATTCCCGAAGAGTAAATATGCTACTGGGGATAAATGGCAATGAAAACTTTTCCCTTTAAGCGAGGTGATGTCTATCTGGTAAATTTTCCTTTACCGGATGTGCTTGGTCAGACCATTCCGAAATTCATGCTTAACTTACAAGAAGGAAAAATTATTGACCATAGCTCGACGATGGTAGGGGTTATTATCACAACCTTGAAAAATCCGTCTTCTCCCAATTTATATCCTGCCGATGTACTTCTAACACCTCTAGAGTCAAAAACTCAATATGGCGCAAAGGTTCTTTGTAATCAAATTCATACAATCGACAAATCACAAATTATTGATTTCAAATACAAGTTATCTATAACAACAATGCAGGAGGTCAATAAAAGGCTTTTTCTTGGTATCGGTATAATCAAAATTGAGGATTTTTTTAAATAACTTCTAAGTTCAATATGCCTACCGACCGCGCTCTCGCCCGCTGGACAAACCTCTTTGTCTACGCCACAACGCTGTTGATGCTCGTCAATCTCTACAACATTTTCATCTTTGTGCCCACCGAAGCCAGCATGGGCATCATCCAACGCATTTTTTATTTTCACGTGCCATCGGCTTTTATCGCCTTTCTTGCTTTCGGCGTGACGTTTGTTTACAGCATTCGCTTTTTGGCCAAAAGAAATATGTGGCACGATCGCGTCGCCTATTGCTCGGCGGAAGTCGGCGTGATTTTTACCACCATCGTTCTGATCACCGGGCCGATCTGGGCGCGGCCGGTTTGGAACGTGTGGTGGACATGGGACGCGCGCTTGACCTCGACATTGGTTCTCTGGCTTATTTATGCCGGCTATATGATGCTGCGCTCGTACACCGGCGAGGAGCAGCGCGGGGCTCGCTTCGCCGCCGTTTTTGCCATCATCGGCTTTGTCGATGTGCCGATTGTTTATATGGCCAATCGTTTGTGGCGCACGCTGCATCCGCAGCCGGTGATGTTCGGCGGCTCCGATTCCGGCCTGAATCCAACGATGCGCTATGTGCTTTTTTTCAGCATGGCCACGTTTCTCGGTCTTTATCTATTTCTGTTGTTCTATCGTCTGCGTATCGAACGCGCGCGGCTTGAGTTGAATGAGCTAAAAAGGGAATTAGCCTATTCCTAACTAATTTTTAAACCACCACGAAGCCACCAAGACACCAAGAAAAGCTTTATGATATGGCCTTTTGTTTTTTCGTGCCTTCGTGTCTTAGTGGTTAAAAAAACTGTTTGTCGGTCAGAGAACAAGGCTTTTCCGTTGGGTTCATCTATCCGTTGGGCCGCCGAAAAAGCTTTCAGAATTTTTTCTGTATTTGAACGCATTTAGCAATTAACGGATTAAGGAAGCATCATGAAAATTCTGGCAACGATTTTATTTTGGCTCGCGGCTTTTTTCCCACAAACCGAACCCGTTCCCTCTCCGAACAAAAATCTCAATTTTCTTTTTGCGGCTTATGTTGCCGTGTGGTTGTTGATTGTCGCCTATTTGTTTAGCCTGTCCCGGCGGCAGAAAAAATTGGCGCAGGAAATCGAAACGGTTAAACAAATGCAGCAGGAGGCAAAAAAGAAATAGTATTTGTGATAGGTCAATGATTTCAAAAAAATTTTCGACCGCTCGCTGGCGCTCGCTCTGTAAAAAATAATCAAATAATTCAAATACTCAAATAATCTATTGTCCCGCGCGCACGGCACGGACGTAGTTGATGAAGCCCACATTGTACCTGCCGCAATAGCCACCGTAGAAGTCGGCCACCCACGCCACGCCGGCACTTTCCTTGTCCGCCGTCCAAATATAACGTTGCGTTTTATCGAACTTAGGATCGATGTACAAATCCTCGTTCAATTTTTTCGATTCCATCAACGACATGGCTTCTTCCAAAGTCGGCAAGCGCCAATCGCTATATCCTGCAAAATTCGCGCGATTCAATTGGGCAATGTAAGCCGGCGCTTTGTCGTACGTCATATATTCCCCCGAACCTGACTGCTGCCACATCAGACCGGTCGCGCGATCAAGGACAATCTTGCCACCCGACTGCAGCACAAAATCATTGGGTAGGCCTCGGCCTTGCGGATTGCTCCATTCTTGACTCCAACTATACTCACCGCAATAAAAATCATATTGTCGCAACACTGCCTTTACTGTCTCTCCTGCCAAATTATTCCGCGCCACTCGACGCAAAGAATATTCAGGGACCGGTTTCGCTTCGGGCGGCGCCGCCGCCGGCTTTGGCCGCAGTGTCACCGTCACAGATTTGCCTTTCGCCACCGTGACATTTTGCGAGACGGTTTCGTTGGCGCCGCGCACTTCGACTTTGTGCGGCCCAACCGGCTGGTCATATTCGCGCGTTTCACCGGCGCTAATATTGCCGGCAAAATTAGCGTCGATATAAACTTTGCCAGTGAGATACGAGGTGAGCCCAATAACGCCATATTCGGCGAGGACTTCGCGCTTCAAAGCATATTGCAGCGTGGTGTCGCGCGGCGTCACACGAAACTGGGTTTGCACAGATTTGTAACCTTCGGCGGAGAGATTGAGGGAATGCGTGCCAATGGATAATGGCAGTCGCTGCCGCCGCGACGAGGCGATGCTCTCGCCGTCCACAATCACGTCGGCGTCCGGCGGATCAACTGCTATCGTCACGTGGCCGGCCGCCGGTTGCAAAACAAAAGTAAATTTGGCTTCGCGGCCTTTGACGAGAGTGATCGTCGTGTCACGAGAAAAGTAATTCGGCTTCTGAATGCGCAGCGAGAATTTTCCGGCGTTGGCGCGATAATTTGTGAGCGGCGTGTTGCCGATGAAATCGC
>Ga0247727_10017017_pt1 | contig 11632 bp, 10 predicted proteins | sample WisWelCaveWW1625_FD_202498 | JGI IMG/M metagenome (GOLD analysis project Ga0247727, IMG submission 202498) | Biofilm microbial communities from Wishing Well Cave, Virginia, United States - WW16-25 | ecosystem: Environmental > Aquatic > Deep subsurface > Groundwater > Cave microbial mat | place... | reverse complement strand
GGCGCCCCGGGCCCCGTCGCGGGGCGGGAGCGCCCCCTCGGGCCCCCTGCCCGCGGAAAGGAGATGCCATGACCCTGCGCGCACTCCGCGTCGCCTCCCTCGTCGCGGCCTCCGGGGCCCTCCCCGCCTGCCTGGAGGCAGACATCGAGACGGAGATCCGGGCCGACGGCTCCGGGACCTTCGGTGCGAGCATGAAGTTCACCGAGAAGACGGTGGAGGTCATCCGCCGCATGCGCGAGATCGACCCCGCGCAGGACATCGTCGTCCAGGCCTCCGAGGGGATGATCGAGAAGCCCTCCCCGGAGAAGATCGCGGAGATGGAGAAGGGGGGCCTGAAGGTCCTGGAGGCGGACTCCGTCAACGACGAGAAGAGGTTGGAGATGAAGGTCCGCGTCGAGTTCCGCGACCTCGCGGCCCTGAAGGGGCTCGACGCCCTCGACGCGAAGCCGGGGTCCGGCTCCTCCCCCGCCGACGACGTCTCCCTCACGCGGGACGAGAAGGGGATCTACACCCTGGCCCTCCACATGTCCCAGGACGGGAAGAAGGCCAAGCCGAAGGGGGAGGACGCGCTCGCGCCCACCGGGGAGTCGGCGAAGGAGGGCGAGGCGAAGCCCCCGAAGGACCCCGAGGAGGAGGCGAAGAAACAGCAGAAGGCGATGGCCCTCACGATGGAGCTCATGGGGGAAGCCTCGAAGCTCCGCATCGCGGTCACCCTGAAGGTCCCGGGGGAGATCGTGGACTTCGCACCCGCGGCCATGTCGAAGAAGGACGGGAACAGGGTCACCTGGACCATGACCTTCCAGTCGATGATGGAGGCGGCCATGGGAGCGATGTCGAAGGAGAGCGAGGCGGGCAGTCCCGGGGGCAAGAACCCCATGGAGGACTTCCAGATCCGCTTCCGCCTGCCCGAGGGCCAGTCCATCTCCGCGTCGGCCCTGACGCCCTCCGCTCCCCCCGCGCCGGCCCCCGCCGCAACGCCTCCCGCGCCGCCGGCCCCCGGGCCCGAGCCGGGCGAGGAGGGGAAGAAGGGCGGCGCCCCGGAGGGAGGCGAGGGCGGGAAGGACGACGAGTAGCCGTCAGCCCCCGCTCCGCCATTCGTAGGCGCGGACCCAGATCCGGGTGCGCCCGTCGAGCAGAATCTGGAGGGAGGCCTCGATGAGCCCGAAGCCCCTCCGCGGGAGCCTGTAGCGCGCGCCGCACCGGACCTTGCGGCCCAGCGCGTCCCAGGACCCCTGGCGCGCCCCCGAGGCGACGACGCGGAGCTCGAAGCTCCACACCCAGTCCGCCTTGCTCGCGGCCACGGTCATGATGTCCGCGAGGTCGAGCCGGAACTGGGCGCGGTCGATCTCGGACCACCAGCGCACCGTCGCCGACGGGTCCCGGACCGGGTCGATGACGACCGAGGACACCTTGGGGATCGGCTCGAAGGGCCCCTCGCCCAGGTCGCGCAGCGGGTTCCCCCCCGCCCCGGCCCGCCACTTCCGGTACTCCTCCACGACGGCCGCCCGCTCCTCCGGGGCCATGCCCCGCAGGGCCTCGCCGTCCAGCCCCCAGTGGAGCTTGGAGGGGAGGGCGAGGACGGCCAGTGCTCGGTCCCCGGGGCAGCGCCGCTCCCGGATCCCGCGGACCTCCGCGGTCTCCTCGGCGGGCTCCCCCATGTGGGCGAGGCACCAGTCCAGCGCCGGGGAGTCGGAGAGGTTCGCCAAGCGCTCCAGGGCGAGGTCCCGGACCGCGGGAGAGGGGTCCCCCAGCGCCTTCCGGAGCGCGGGGAGCAGCCGCGCCTCGTCGCCCCCCCAGGAGCAGAGATCCCCGAGGGTGTCCACGGCGCGCAGCCGCACCGGGAGGCTCCCCCCCTCGAGCGCCCAGAGCACGAAGCGGGTCGCGGGCTCCGGGTCCTCGAGGCGCGCGAGGTCCGCGAGCAGGGACTCCCGCGCCGCATCGGAGGCGTCGGCGAACCTCTTCCACGCGCCGGGGAGGCGCAGCACCGCGGCCGTGTAGCGGGAGGCCAGGATCCGGCCCTCGACCATCCCCTCGACCTCGGCCGCGGCCTCGCCCCGCTCCTTCTCCGGCACCTCGCGCAGGCGGTCGAGGACCCAGGAGAGGTCCTCCTCGGGGAGCCCCTCCAGGCGCCTGCCCATGTCCTCCGGGTCCCGCTTCCCGAGCGCCTGCCTCTTCATGAAGATCGAGAGGGACTTCACCACGGCCGGGAGGTCGGCCTTCCGGTCCGCCTTCCGCTCCCCCTCCGGGGGCGGGGAGGCGGAGGCCGCCGGGGGCGCGAGCAGCGCCGCGCCGAGGAGGAGCGGGAGCGGGAGGAGTGGCCGCCTCATGCGGTGAATCGTAGCGGAAAGGGGCGGCCCCGATCGCCCGGGGCCGCCCCGGGGTTCCGGCTCCGGCCCCTACCCGCGCTGGGCGACGGGGGCGTACTTGCGGGCGCGGTGGCCGATGTAGAGCTGCCGCGGGCGGGCGATCTTCTGGTCGGGGTCCGTGAGCAGCTCGTTCCACTGGGCGAGCCAGCCCGCGGTGCGGCCGATGGCGAACATCACGGGGAACATGGCCACCGGGATCCGCATGGCCTGGTAGATGAGGCCCGAGTAGAAGTCCACGTTCGGGTAGAGCTTCTTCTGGATGAAGTAGTCGTCCTGGAGCGCGATCCGCTCCAGCTCCAGCGCGATCTCCAGGAGCGGGTTGCGGCCCGTCACCTCGAAGACCTCGTCGGCGATGCGCTTGATGATCTTCGCCCGCGGGTCGTAGTTCTTGTAGACGCGGTGCCCGAAGCCCATCAGCAGGGTCTCCTTGCTCTTCACCCGCTCGATGAAGCGCGGGATGCGGTCCACGTGGCCGATCTCGGCCAGCATCTTCAGGACCTCCTCGTTGGCGCCGCCGTGGAGCGGGCCGTAGAGGGCCGCCGCCGCCCCCGCCATGGTGACGTAGGGGTCGGCGTGGGAGGAGCCGATGCCCCGCATGGCGTTGGCCGAGCAGTTCTGCTCGTGGTCCGCGTGCAGGATGAAGAGCACGTCGAAGGCCCGCTCGATGGCCGGGTGCGGCTTGTACCTCTGCTCCGTCATCCGGTACATCATGTGGAGGAAGTTCTGCACGTAGTTCAGCTCGTTGTCCGGGTGCACGTAGGGGAGCCCGAGGCTGTGCCGGTAGGCCCAGGCCGCGATGGTGGGCGTCTTGGCCAGCAGGCGGACGGTCTGGAGCCAGCGGTTCTCCGGGTCGGCGATGCTCTTGGCGTCGGGGTAGAACGTGGAGAGCGCCGCCACGGAGGAGACCAGGATGCCCATGGGGTGGGCGTCGTGGTGGAACCCGTCCAGCAGCTTCTTCATGTTCTCGTGGATGAAAGTGTGGTGGGTGACGTCGTCGGAGAACTTCGCCTGCTGCTCCTTGGTGGGGAGATCGCCCTTGAGCAGCAGCCAGGCCGTCTCCAGGAAGGTGCTCTTCTCGGCCAGGTCCGCGATCGGGTAGCCCCGGTACTCGAGGACGCCCTTGTCCCCGTCGATGAAGGTGATCTTGCTCTTCGTGGACGCCGTCCACACGAAGGCCGGGGCGTAGGGCATGATCCCGAGGTCCTCGGGCCCGGTCTTGATCTTGTTCAGGTCGTTGGCGTGGATCGCCCCGTCGTTGATGGGCAGGGTGTAGGTCTTCCCCGTCCGGTTGTCGGTGACGGTCAGGCTGTTCTCGGCCATGGTGTCCTTCCTCTCCCCGGCGTTCCTCGGGACCCGCGGCGTCGCGCCGGCGTCACAGGCCCTTCCGCATCCGCTCGATGATCGCGTCCGCCATCCTCCGCGTCCCGACGGCCGTCGGGTCGTCGCGGTCCGCCTTGAGGTCGTAGGTCACGTCCTTCCCCTCGAGGATCACCTCCGCGACGGCCCCCTCGAGCCGATCGGCGGCCTTCTCCTCGCCGAGGTGCCGGAGCATCAGCATCCCCGAGAGGATCACCGCCACGGGGTTCACCTTGTCCTGGCCGGCGTACTTCGGGGCGCTCCCGTGGGTCGCCTCGAAGATGGCCCCCTTCTCGCCGATGTTGGCGCCCGGGGCCACGCCGAGCCCGCCCACGAGCCCCGCGCAGAGGTCCGACAGGATGTCCCCGTAGAGGTTCGGGAGGACGAGGACGTCGTAGAGCTCCGGCTTCTGGACGAGCTGCATGCACATGTTGTCGACGATGCGGTCCTCGAACTCGACCCCGGGGTATTCCTTCGCGACCTGCCGGGACACCTCCAGCCACAGGCCGTCGGTGTGCTTCATGATGTTGGCCTTGTGGACCGAGGTGACCTTCCTGCGGCCGTACTTGACCGCGTAGTCGAAGGCGAACTTCACGACCCGGCGGGTCCCCTCCTCGGAGATGGGCTTGATCGTGATCCCGGAGTTCCTCTTGATCTTGGCGCCGGCCTTGGGGTCGAGGCGCTGGATGGTCCGGATGATCTCGTCGTTGGCCGGGGTCCCGCGCTCGAACTCGATCCCGGCGTAGAGGTCCTCGGTGTTCTCCCGGACGATGACGAGGTCGATGTCCCGGTAGCGCGACCGGACGCCGGGGTAGGACTTGCAGGGCCGCAGGCACGCGTAGAGGTCGAAGGTGTGGCGGAGCGCCACGTTGACGCTCCGGAAGCCGGTCCCCACGGGCGTGGTGATGGGGGCCTTGAGGCCGAGCCCGTTCCTCCGGAGGGACTCCAGCGTCTTCTCGGGGAGCGGCGTCCCCTCGGTCTTCATGATGTCCACGCCGGCCTCGCAGACGTCCCACTCGAAGCCGACGCCCGTGGCGTCCATGACCCTCCGGGCGGCCTCGGCCAGCTCGGGGCCGGTCCCGTCGCCGCGGATGAGGGAAACCTTGTGGCCCATGAGGGAGTGCTCCTGTCCGGGGGATCCTACCACCCGTGATCGCAGGTCAAATCTAGGGGGTCACGGGGAGGAGGAGGCACCAAAATCGGCCTCCATGGCGGACCGCGCTCACACCCTCCTGCTGGAGGGCCGGCCGCACCGGAGGCTGGCCGTCCTGAAGGAGGACCGCTACGCCCGGTCCACGCTCCTGGAGGGGCCGGGGGGGCGGCGGCTCGTGCTGAAGGAGTCCATCCTGCGCCTGCCTCCCGGGGTGAGGGTGCCGGCGCTGGCGGCCCTCCTGGCGCGCCACGAGGCCGACCTCTACGAGCGGCTCGCGGGAATCCCGGGCATCCCCCGGCTCGTCTCCCGGCCGAGCCCCGATTCCTTCCTCCGGGAGTTCGTGGAGGGGACCACGGTCCGGGAGGCGCGGACGCTCCCCCCGGGGTTCTTCGGCTCGCTGGAGGAGGTCCTCCGCGCGGTCCACGCCCGGGGCGTGGCCTACGTGGACCTCGCGAAGGAGGAGAACGTCATCGCCGGGGCGGACGGGAGGGCCTGGCTCGTGGACTTCCAGGTCTCCGTCGCGAGGGAGGGGGCGCTCCGGCCGCTCGTGGGCCTCCTCCAGCGGGAGGACCTCTACCACCTCTCGAAGATGCGGCTTCGCCGCGCGCCCGCCGAGGCCACCGCCGAGGACCGCCGCCGGGTCGCCGGGCGCGGGCGGCTCGGCCGCCTCCACCGGGCCACGGTGAAGAAGGCCTACAACCTGCTGACGCGCTACCTGGTCACCCGGTGGTCCGGGGCGGGCGAGGGCCGGCGGACGTAGACTTCGCCCCATGACCGAGCCGGGGTGGCGGCGCGCGATCCTCGGCGTGGCGGTCGCATCGGCGCTGCTCTGCCTGCCCCTCCTCGGCGCCTTCCCGCTCTTCGACCCCGACGAGGGCTACTACCCCGCCGCGGCAGCGGAGAGCCTCGCCCACGGGCACCCCCTCGACCTGACGCTGAACGGGGAGCCCCGCTGGGAGAAGCCGCCGCTCGCCTACGCGCTCATGCAGGCGTCCTTCCTCCTGCTCGGGAAGACCGAGTTCGCGGCACGGCTTCCCTCGGTCCTGGAGGGGGCGGCGCTGGTGGCAATCCTCGGTCTCCTCGTCGCCCGGGTGGCCGGGGGCCGGGCGGGGCTCCTGTCTGCGGTCGTCCTCGCCTCCTCCCTCGGGCACCAGATCATGACCAGAGCCGCCCACCCTGAGATGGGGCTCGTGCTGGGGACGGCGGCGGCCCAGTTGTTGTTCGCGCTCTGGTTCGTTTCCCGGCCGGGCGAGCGCCCCGCCTGGGCGTGGTGGGCGGCGGGCATCGCCATGGGGTTCGGGTTCCTCGCGAAGGGGCCCGTGGCCCTGGCGATGCCGGCCCTCATGCTGCTCGCGGGGATGCTCCTCATCCCGAAGGAGGGCCGCCCTTCCTGGGGCGAGGCCGGCCGGGCATTCGGATTCGCGTCGCTCCTCGGCCTCGCGCTTGCGGCCCCCTGGTTCCTCTGGATGGGCGCCCGGCACCCGGAGTTCTGGGGCAAGGTGCTCGGCCTCCTGGCCGACTACGCCGAGAAGGAGCCGGGCGGCTTCCGCGCGAGCCCCTTCTTCTTCGTGCCCGTCCTCGCCGGCGCGTTCCTCCCGTGGATCCTGTTCCTGCCCGGCGCGCTGCGCGGCCTCCGACGGTCCGATCCGTCGCCCGCGGCCCGGTTCGCGGTTCTCATGGCGCTGGCCGCGGGGACCTCCTTCCTCTTCTGGTCCGCCTCCTCGGCGAAGAATCCCCACTACGCGCTCGCCTTCCTCCCGCCTCTGGCGGCGGTGGTGGGCGCATGGTCGGACCGCGGGCCGGGCCGGGCAGGTTCCCCATGGCAAATCGCGGGCTTCGCGGCCCTGGTTTCGGGGATCTTTGCCGCGATTACCCCCGCCGTCCCCTTCGCCCTGGCGAAGAGCATCCCGCCGGCGTGGGTCTTCGCGCACAGGATCCTCGAGGAAGAGGGCGACGCAAAGGCGGCCGTGGCCGTCTATCGCAGACGGCTCCCCTCGGTGTCCTTCTACACCGGGCGGGAGGTGGCCTGGCCGCATACCCCCGAGGCCCTCGAAGAGTTCGTTTTCGGGCCGGGGACGAGGTTCCTCGTGATCCACGGGCGCCACATGGACCTGCTGCGTAAGCACCCGCACAGGGAAGTGGATTTCGATCCGGACACCGACTACTTCCTCGTCAGGCTCGATCCGCCCTCATCCCCAGCGCCGCCAGCACCCGCCTTAGCTCCTCCGGCAGGGGGGCCTCGATGACGAGGGGCTTCCCGGTGACCGGGTGGTCCAGCTCGATCCGGAGCGCGTGGAGGAAGGGGCGCCAGAGGCCGTAGCGCCCCCGGGCCTCCTCGTTTCGGCGGCGGTCGCCGTAGGTGGGGTCGCCGAGGATGGGGTGGCCCAGGTGGCGGAGGTGGGCGCGGATCTGGTGGGTGCGGCCTGTCCTCGGAAGGGCCTCGACGAGGGCGAACATCCCCGCCTCGCCAAGCACGCGGTACTCCGTGACGGCCTCGGGATCCCTGCTGCCCCCGACGGAGACCTTCGGGCGGTCGCCCTTCGGGACGTCCTGCCGCTTGAGGGGGGCGTCAATCACCCCTTCCCTCGGATCCGGCACGCCGAGGACCAGCGCGAGGTAGGTCTTCCGCACTGTCCTGCGCCTCAGCGCCTCCTCCAGCCCCCGGAGCCCCTCCGCGGAGAGTCCCACGAGGACCACGCCCGAAGTGTCCCGATCGAGCCGGTGCGCCAGAGCCGGGCGGAACGTGTACCCGCGCCGCCCCGGGAAGGCGGCCAGCACCGCGGCGATGAGAGTCGGCTCGTCCCCGGCGTCCCCCTCGTGGACCAGCAGCCGCGCCGGCTTGTCCACGGCGAGCACATGTTCGTCCCGGTGGAGGATGACGAGGGAAGGAGTCTTGGCCCGCCGCGATCCCCCGGGCTTCTTCCCCTCCTTCTGTTCGTCCCCGCGGAGGTCGGCCAGCCGGTCCCCGAGGAACAGCGTCAGGAGGTCCCCCGCGGCGAGCCGGGCCTCGGGCCGGGCGCGTCGGCCGTTCACCACGACCTGCTTCGTGCGGAGCAGCTTGAACACGAGCGACAGCGTCGCCCGAGGGAGGTACTTCCGCAGGAACCGGTCCACGCGCTGGCCCGCGTCGTCGGGCCCGATGTCGAGCGTGGTGGCGGCTCCCTTCACGCGGGGAGGATACCCCGGCGCGCCCCGGGCGGGGCTGGTAGGATGACCCCCATGGCCTCCCTCGTCGGGACCGCGGGGACGGACGCGGGGAAGACCCATGCCGTCGCCCGCGCGGTCATCCTCGGCCGCCAGAAGGGCGTGGACATCCCCGTGGACGACATCGCCGCGTCCCGGGAGCACGCCAAGATCTTCCAGCAGGACGGGGACTGGTTCGTCATCGACCTCGGGAGCCGCAACGGGACGAAGCTGAACGGGAAGCCCGTGACCCGATCCCCTCTCTCCCACGGCGACCTCATCACCATCGGGAACACGGCCTACCGTTTCGACGCGCCGGAGATCGCCGCGAAGGCGCCCGCCGCCCCTCACGCGGCGGCCCCGGCCGGGAAGCCCGCGGCCGCCCGCGGCCCCTCGGCCGTCGAGAGGGAGCGGGAGCGCATCCGCGCCGCGGCCTCCTCCCGCTCCGCCCAGACGGCGCGGATGAGGGCCGACGACGGCTCGGGCATCGTCATCAAGGAGACGGTCCTCCAGTACGGGCGCATCGAGGACAAGGGGGGCCTCCTCGGCGAGGACCTGGGCCAGCGGGGCCCCGTCGTCAAGGCCGCCGTGGCGGTCCTGTGCCTCGGCGTCCTCTCCCTCATCGTCTGGGGCGTCGTGAAGGGCCTCGCGAAGGACCCCGTCGAGGAGCCCGAGGCTCCCGCGCCCGCCGCGGCGAAGTAAGGGCCCGCGCCGCGCTCCGGGACCCGGGAACCGGAAGGGCCGCCCGGTCGTCCAAGGTGACGGGGGGGCGTACAATGGCCCCCGTCCGGGGAGGGCCTCGGGATGAGAGCCAACCTGCTCCTCGCGTGCCTGCTGGGATTCGCACCACTATCCCGGGACGCCGCCCGCGCCGAGGGCCCGCCCGCGAGAGAGAGGGTATTCCCCGTCGAGAGGACGCAGATTCTCTCCGTCGAGAAGACGGTCTACACGGTCGAGGGGCGCGTCCGCATCCCCCGGGGAGTGGAGATCTCCGTCCTGAAGGAGGTCATCATCCGCGCCAAGGGGGAGACGCCCGCGGTCATCGAGGTGGAGGGCTCCCTCACCGTCCACGGGGTCTATAAGCGCGAGGTCATCTTCGAGAACGTCACCATCGAGCCGTGCCCGACCTTCACCCAGATCACCATGGACATGACGGTCTTCCGTGGCCAGGGTGGGGGAATCAAGACGGCCGAGGGCAAGCCCGCGGAAGGCCCACTCCAGATCGAGTTGTTCGACTTCCGGGAGCAGGCCTCCATGGACGTCGCGATGGCCTCGGGATCCGTGGTCCTCTCCAGCGTCTGCTCCGACACGCCGGTGCGGATCCGCGCCCAGAAGCAGCCGGGGAAAGAGAAGAGCCTCGTCCGGGTCTTCATCCGGGGCTGTCCGCAGGACCCGCACGTCCGGTGCACCCCCCACGGGAGCCGCATCGGGCTCGTCGGCGGCCTGGAGGTGGACGGAGGGGACGACGTGACCGTCCAGCTCAGCCGGGTCGGCGGCTCCCTCGCGGCCGTCCGGAACTGGGGCCAGAGGCTCATCTTCGACGGGATGAAGATCAACTCCTCGAAGCTCGAGTTCTCGCACACCAGGGCCGGCCAGTACCAGCGGGTCCAGTGCGCCAAGTGCGACATCTACTCCTCGGAGGTCTCGGCCTTCGCGCCCGCCGAGAAGGATGTCCGGGACACCTTCACCATGGACCGCTGCTGGTTCAAGGGCCTCACCGACCCCAGGGTCGTGCAGGAGAAGGTCATCAAGGACGGGTCCGACGACCCCACGAAGAACGGCGTCCGGGTCCAGCTCCCCAAGGTGAACGACCGGCCCCTCGAGCTGGCCGGGGAGTGGGAGAGGTGACCCGGTGAAGGCCGTCCGGGCGGCCCTCGCCCTCCTCGCCCTCGTCCTCCCCCGCCCCCCCGCCGCCGACGCGTCCCCCGGCGAGAAGCCCTTCCCGGTCCCGGACCGCAGCATGATCCTCCGGGAGGAGAAGACCACCTACCTCGTCGAGGGCCGCGTCCGGATCCCCCCGGGCGTGGAGATCTCCTGCCAGAAGGACATCTACATCAAGGCGAAGGGGGGCCCCGCCTTCCTCGAGGTGGCGGGATCGCTCGCGGCCCACGGCGTGGATTCCCGGGAGATCATCTTCGAGGGCGTCACCGTCGTCCCGGCCGAGACCTTCGGGCAGCTCCAGCTCGACTCCTGCATCTTCCGCAAGGGCGGCGGGCTCGCGACGGACGAGGGCAAGTCCGCCGCCGGGGACCTCGTCGTCCAGCTCTGCAACTTCACGGACGGCGCGAGGATCGCTCTCGCCCTGCACGGCGGGTCCGTCCAGCTCCTCGACGGCGGCGTCAGCGGGGTGACCCGGCTGCGGGGCGTGGACCGGGAGGGGAAGCCGAACCGCGTCAAGGCGACGCTGCGGGGGTTCGACACCTACGGCCTCCTCGCCGAGGGGCTCGCCGACATCACGGTCCGCCTCTGCCGGATCGTGACCGACCCCCTCGTCCTCAAGGACAACGCGGTCCTCATCTTCGACGGGAACAAGGTCGAGGCGAAGGAGGCCTCCTTCGTGCAGTCGAGGGCCGGGGGATTCGCGAAGACCCAGGTGATGAAGTGCGACCTCTACTCGAAGAGGATCTCCTTCCGGGCGCCGAGGTCGCCGGACCGCGCCGACGCGGTGGTCCTCGACAAGTGCTGGTTCGAGGGGGAGACGAAGCGGGAGGCCATCGCCGAGCGCATCCGGGACGCGGCGGACGACCCGGCCTGCGGGGTCCGCGTGGGAGTCCAGAACCCCCTGGAGCGCCCGCTGGAGCTGGCGGGGGCCGTGAACCGGTAGGGCCTACCGCGCCCGGTTGCGGTACTGCGCGTGGCAGGAGGCGCAGGAGGCGTTCACGCGCTCCATCGACTTCCCGGCGGCGCCCCCGTCCCCCGCCTGGATGGCCTTCTCGAGGTCCCAGGCCGCCTTCTCCGCGTCCCCGAGCCATCCCTGGAAGTCCGCCGGCTTCTCCCGGGCCTCGGCCAGGCGCGCCGTCTCGCGGAAGTGCTCGGCGAGGATGCGGGCCTCGTGGGCCGGCTGGACGTCCGGCATCGAGGGCGGCGTTTTCCAGGACGCGCCCTTCACCGCCTTCATCCGGGCGAAGCAGGCGTCGATGGCGACCATGGATTCCACGAGGTCGGGGACCTCTGCCGCCGCGGGGAGGTCCTCGTCGCGGACCCGGGCGGTCTCCTCCACGGGGATGGGCCGGTGGTCCCGGACGTCGCGGTAGAGGCCCTCGTAGGCCGGGTCGGTCCCCGCGGCCTTCATCATGGCCGTCGCCTGCTCCGGGGACGCCCCGTCCCGCGCCATCCACGCCACGGCGCAGGCCGCGGGGCCGCGGTGCTTCCCGTGGTGGCAGTGGATGAAGAGGCCCCCCGGGAGGTCCCGGGCGATCTTGGCGATCTTCACCTGCTCCTCGCGGGGGATGGCCGAGTACCCCATGGGGAGGTGGACGGTCCGGATGCCGTGGCGGGCCGCGCCCTCCGCGTCGGGCCGGGAGCCGTCCACGGAGAGGACGGTCTTCACGCCGAGGCCCGCGAGGAGGGCGAA
>Ga0247727_10017016_pt1 | contig 11632 bp, 6 predicted proteins | sample WisWelCaveWW1625_FD_202498 | JGI IMG/M metagenome (GOLD analysis project Ga0247727, IMG submission 202498) | Biofilm microbial communities from Wishing Well Cave, Virginia, United States - WW16-25 | ecosystem: Environmental > Aquatic > Deep subsurface > Groundwater > Cave microbial mat | place... | reverse complement strand
TTTGCCCATTGCGCCGAATTTTCTTTCCACTCCACATTCACGCGATAAAGGTCATTCGCTTTTTCGTGAAAGCGATCGTAGCTCAGCTCGTCCCGCACCCAAAACAAAATGACGATGGCGCACGCCAGGCCGAGAGCCAGGCCGCTGATGTTGATGAAGGAATAGCCTTTGTGTCGCAACAAATTTCTGAGCGCGATTTTAAAATAATTTTTTAACATAGTACAGTCCGAAGTCATTGGTCCGAGGTCCGAAGTCAAATAACAAATAATTTGAGCTCGATAATCATCGCTCACGTTTCTTTAAAAATTCAGCCGCTTTCTTCTTTCAAAAGCTCTTGAGCAATCCTTTCGGCAAGCGCCGGCTTTGCCCGGGCAATCTTCGCTGCGCCTTTAATGACATTCGCCGCCGTGATCAGAACCGAACCGGTGATGGGAGCAAAATATTTTTCAAAGATGGTTTCGATTTTGTTCTCCGAGTCAACCGCGGCTAAATTTGCAAGAATATGAATCGCGCCCCATTTCAGAAAACTATTGTCACTATCCAGGTTCTTGACAAAAAAGCCGATTTCAGGATACAGGATGGCAGGAGCTTTCTCACTGATGAGGCGAAGAACTTTATCGCTGCCATATTTGATGCTGGCTTTGTCGGCGTTTAATCCTGCGAAAATTTCAGCAAGCAAATCGGGCTTCTTGATGACTTGCGCGGCGATTGCTGCTTTGTCAGATTCCTTTTTAGAAATCTGTTGGAGTAATTTGGAGTCTGTCATAAAACCTTCCTCCTTCAAAAAACCAGTGATCAGTATTCAGTTGATCACTGGTTACTGATTATTCATAATGAAGTGCATCAACCGGATTCGCCAGCGCCGCTTTGATCGCCTGCGTGCTCACCGTGAGCAATGCGATGAGCAACGCTATTCCTCCGGCGAGCGCGAACACCGTCCAGCCAATCTCGATGCGATACGCGAAATCCTGCAGCCATTTGTTCATCACAAAATAGGCGACCGGCCACGCGATGACGTTGGCCACGATCACTAATTTGACAAACTCGCGCGAGAGCAATTGCACGATGCCGGGCGCGGTTGCTCCCAACACTTTGCGAATGCCGATCTCGCGCGTGCGCCGTCCGGCGGTGAAGGAAGCGAGGCCGAACAATCCGAGGCACGCGATGAAAATGGCGATGCCGCCAAACGCGCCGAAAATTTTGCCGAGACGTTGCTCGGCGCGATATTGCTTATCAAAATTTTGATCGAGGAACAAATAATCAAAAGGCCATTGCGGTGCAAACACGGCCCATGCGCTCTCAATTTGTTTGAGCGTGCCGCCAATGTCGTGCGCGGCGATCCGCAGCATCGCATAGGCATGTCGATTCGGCGCGGGCGTCAACAGCAGCGGTTGCATGCCCATGTGCTGGGTCTGGAAATGAAAATCTTTCACCACGCCGATAATCGTTCCACTGCGATTGCCCAATGCGTTAATGGTTTTTCCCACCGCTTCTTCCGGCGTGTTCCATCCCAAAGCGCGCGCGGCGGTTTCATTGAGAAGAACAGCACGCGTTGGTGTGCCGGCATTCATTTCTGCTGAAAAGCTTCGTCCCGCGATCAACGCGATATTCAACGTCTCGATAAAATCAACATCCGTCAGCAGAACTTTCATGTCCGTTACTTGCACCTCGGGCCGATCCGGTCGCCGCGCCACCGTGCCGAACGTGCCGATGCCGGGATAACGCGAGGTGAACGTCACACGCGAAACCGCGGGATTTTGCAACAGCGTCTGTTTGAACGTTTGGCGTTGCTCGAGCAAACCGGCGTCTTTGATCGGCGCCACGACGACTTGCTCTTGATCATACCCGAGTTTTTGGTTGCGCATGTAATCAAGCTGGCCGTAAACGACGAGGGTGCCGATCATCAAAATGATCGAAACGCCGAATTGAAACACGACCAGAACTTTGCGCGATAAAAAACTGCGCAAGCCGGTGGCGGTCCGGCTTTTAAACACTTCCACCGGTTTGATGGCGGAAAGAAAGAACGCGGGATAACTGCCGGCCAGCACGCCGACGAACAACGTCAGCGCAAGCAAGCCTGCCACGAACGGCCAGTTGTGGCGATAGTCGATTGCCAGCTCGCGATTCGCAATGGCATTGAAAGAGGGCAGCGGCAGCTCGATCAAAACAACGGCAATGAGCGTCGCGAGCAGCGCCATTAAAACGGATTCACCGATAAATTGCAGCACAAGCTGGCGTTGCTGCGAACCCAAAACTTTTCGCATGCCCACTTCGCGGGCGCGCATTTCGGAACGGGCGGTGGCGAGATTCATGAAGTTGATGCAGGCGATCACGAGAATGAACAGCGCGATCGCGGAGAAAATATAAACGTAACGAATATCGCCGGGCGTCCCGTGCTCGTTGCCCAGCGGATGCAGATGGACGTCGGTCAAAGGCTGCAGCAATGGCCGCAAACGCCAACCCAGCGATTGCAATTGCTCGCCGATGTTCTTTTCAAAGAGCGAGGCGATTTTACGATCCAGCTCGCGATAAGGATAATCACGCGGCAGCAGCAGGTAGCTGAAAAACGGATTGTAGGTCCAGCTCTGCAAAGCTTCTCCCAATATGCTTTCGAGGCTTTGGAAGGAAGCCAGAAAATCAAAGTGGAGATGCGAGTTGTTGGGGACGTTTTTGATGACACCCGTGACGAGATAATCGCGCTGCAGATCGACCTTGATAATTTTGCCGAGCGGGTCTTCCTGGCCAAAAAACTTCTGCGCCATTTCTTCGGTGAGAACGACCGTGTTCGGCGCACTGAGCGCAGTTTTGGAATCGCCCTTGATGAACGGAAAGGTGAAAACCTCGAACGCGGCGGCATCGGCATAAAAGAAACGCTCTTCGTAAAAACGTTTGTCGCCGTAACTCACCATCACGCTCGCATCGACTGGATAAAATCTGGCAGCGCTTTCGATTTCCGGATAATCACGGAGCAGCGCCGGAACCATCGGCGCCGAGCTGAGCGCATTGTTAAAAATTTTCCCCTCAGCTTGGTTTTCCACAATGAGTCGATAGATGCGTTCCGCCTTTTCGTGATAACGATCATAACTCAACTCGTCTTGCACGAAGAGCAGAATGAGCAAGCAGCAGGTTATTCCCACCGCTAAACCGGCGATGTTGATGAAAGAATAACCCTTGTGCCGAAGCAAATTTCGCAGGGCGATTTTGAAGTAGTTTTTGAACATGTTCACCTCCGCTTATCGATGTTCAGTTTTCAGTGATCAGTAATCAGTTTGCTGAATACTGAATACTGATCACTGGTCACTGGTCACTGGTTACTTTTTACTCATAGCGCAGCGATTCGACGGGATTCGCCAGCGCGGCTTTGATCGCCTGGCGGCTGACGGTCGCCAGACTGATCAGCAATCCTGCAGCACATGCTATGGCAAAAACCTCCGCGCCAATCGTGGTTCGATAAACAAATTCTTGCAGCCAACGATTCATGGCAAAGTAGCCCACGGGAATGGCAACAACGCTGGCGAGCGCAACCAACCGGATAAAGTCTTTCGACAACAGTGTGACGATTCCCACGACCGTCGAACCCAACACTTTGCGAATGCCGATTTCTTTGGTGCGCTGCTCGGCGCTAAATGCGGCAAGAGCATACAATCCCAAGCAGGCGATAAAAATCGCCAGCCCAGCAAAAATAGTGAAGATTTGTTGCTGCTTTTGTTCCGCTTGATAAAGGCTATCAAAGCTTTCGTCGAGGAACCGGTACGCGAAGGGATAGCCGGGGACGGCGTTTGCGAACGCTTCCTTGATCCCATCTAGCGCGCGCGGCAAATCCGTGGAACGGATTTTCGCGGTGATGACCCGATGGTCTGTTCCAATCGAGACGGCCAGCGGCTCGATTTCATTTTTCAATGAGGTAAAATGAAAATCTTCCAAGACGCCCACCACGCGCCGCCGAGTGGAGTCGAACAACGTGATAACCATTTCCTGGCCCAGCGCTTCTTCGTTGGTCCAGCCAAAATTCTTCACGGCGGTTTCGTTGAGGAGAATGGCTTCGGCGTCGGTGCCATATTCTCTGGAAAAATCGCGGCCCGCGACGATTTTCAATCCCAGCGTCCTGCTGTAATCGTAGTCGGTGAACACGGTGCGCATGCGCCATGAATTTCCAGGCTTGCCGGCAATGTCGAATCCGAAGTGGTCATGAAACCCGCCCGGTTCTCCAGACATAGCCGCGACGCTGACGACATCTGCGTGGCGCAGCAATTCCTCTTTGAAGCGCTCGCGATTCTGATAAAAGTCGCGGCTGTCGATGTCGAGCACGACCATCTGTTCCTTATCAAAGCCAAGCTTCTTTGTTCTCACAAATTCCATCTGTCTGGCAATCACCAAAGTACAAACGATCAAAACAATGGAGACGGTGAATTGCATCACCACCAGCGCTTGCCGCAGAAACGAGTTATGCGATGTCGCCTTAAAACGCGACTTCAAAGCGTTAGCCGGTTGAAAAGCGGATAGGAAAAATGCAGGATAGCCGCCCCCCAACATTCCAACGGCACCGGCGCCAAACAGCAGAACTGCCCAGCTCAAAATGCTGTGAGCAAAAGAGAGGCGCAACTGGAACCATTGGTTGAAATAATGCAGACCAATCTCAACCAAGGCTGCCGCGAGCAAGGTCGCAAACAGCGCCAAAATGATCGACTCGCCCAAAAATTGCGCGATCAGATTCCGGCGATAGGCCCCCATCACTTTGCGCACTCCCACTTCTCTGGCCCGGCCTGCGGACTTTGCAGTGGCGAGGTTCGTGTAGTTGATGCAGGCGACGATCAGCATCAGAGCCGCGATCGCAGTGAACAACAAAATACTCTGGGGATCGCCATGCTGGATCAAATCAAAAGTAGTGGCATGATTGAGATAGATATCGGACAAGGGTTCCAACATCAAACCCATGGTGAGGCCGCTCTTGCGAAAATCTTCGCCAAAATATTTATCCATGAATCTCGGCAACAGAGGTTCCAGTGAGGATCGGCCTATGCCGTCGCGTAGCCGAACGTATGTGAACAGATTGTTGCTCCACCAATCGCTGAACCACGGCCGCGATTGAAACACCGCGAGTGAAGCGACAAAATCAAAAGCTAGATGTGTATTGGCAGAAGGTTGATCGAATACTCCGGTCACGCGGAATTCGAAGCGTTTATCCAGATCAAAAATTTTGCCGACGGGATTTTCTTCGCCAAAGTACTTTTGCGCCATGGCTTTCGAAATCACCACGTCGTTCGGCTCCGAAAGAACCTCCGTCGATCGACCAAGAAGAAGGGAATATGAAAAAAACTCGAAGAAATTTTTGTCGGCGAGATAGAATTTCTTTTCATAGAATGACTTCTCGCCGTAAGTCACCAGGCCGTCATTGGGCATGACCCGCAGCACGTCTTCAACATCGCTCGGAAAATCGGTTTTCAGCGCCGGCGCAAACGGCGCCGAGGTGACGCCGATGTTGCGTTGGGCGCCGTCATCGACAGCTTGGCGCAGCACTCGGAAAATGCGGTCGCCGTTCTCGTGAAAACGATCATAGTTCAATTCGTTTCTCACAAAAAGAAAAATCACCATGCAGCACGCGATGCCAATGGCCAGCCCGCTGACGTTGATCGCTGCGTAGCCTTTGTGGCGAAGGAAGTTTCGAAGGGCGACTTTGAAGCAATTTTTGAACATGGAAGGCTCCAGTATTCAGTAATCAGTATTCAGTTGTCAGTGATCAGTTTACTGAATACTGATCACTGTTCACTGGTTACTGTTTTTTACTCGTAGCGCAGCGATTCGACGGGATTCGCCAGCGCCGCTTTGATCGCTCGATAGCCGACGCTCAGCGCCGCAATCATCGCCGAGCTGATGAAGGCGAGCACAAACACCGGCGCGCCGATCTCGATGCGATACGCAAAATTTTCCAGCCACTTGTTCATGATCAAATAAGCTATAGGCACAGCGATGATGAACGCCGCGACGATGAGCACCGCAAGCTCGCGGCTGAAGATCATCAGAATGTGGCGCATCGTTGCGCCCAGCACTTTGCGCACGCCGATTTCTTTGGTGCGCTGCGCCGCAACGAACGAAACCAAGCCGAACAACCCGATGCAGCCGATGATGATCGCAATGGATGAGAAGGCGCGAAACAATTGCGACATTTTTTGTTCCTCTCGATAGAAACCGGCGACTCGCTCATCCAAAAATTCGTAGCTGTAAACAAATTCCGGAAAAGCAGCAGTCCACGCTTTTTCAATATAGCGCAACGCTTCACTTGCGCCTTGCATGTTAATCTTGATGCCTGCTTCATAATAAGCAGTGCGGCGTGTCGCCAAAAGGCATGGACGAATTTCTTCGTGCAAGGAGGTGCTGTTGAAGTCCTTCATCACACCGACGATCGGCAGATAGGGACGGCGCCCCAGCTTCAGCATCTTGCCGATGAGATCATGGGGCGCAACGCCAAGTTTTTTTGCAAAAGTCTCATTCACCACGAATTCGGAAATGGTATCACTGGGAACGTACTTGCGGCCGGCGATGAGCTGCAAGCCGTAGGTTGACATGTACTCGGTGTCTGCAAATTTTAGATCGGTGACAAAATTTTCTTCGGAGCCGCGAATGTTATGCTTCAAGTCTGCGTCCCAACGGCCGCCGGAAGATGCACTGCTGGAATTAAAAGAAATATTTCGAATCAAATTGTTCCGCAGCAGTTCGGTATGGAAGGTTTGCAGCTTCGTGGCGTCGTTCACCGGCAGGCTCACGATAACGACGGCGGCCTTGTCAAATCCCATGTCTTTGTTGTGAAAATAATCCATCTGCATGGTGACGATGATCGTGCCGATGATCAGCAGTTGGGAAATAAAAAACTGAAAGACCACCAACCCTCGACGCAAAAATAATCCGCCGCCGAATCCTTTGCTCATTTTGCTCTTAATGGCGAGCGCCGGAGCAAATCGTGACAGCACGAACGCAGGATAAAGACCGGCAAGCAGGCTCACGACGACGATCAGCGCAGCGAGAAAACCAAGAAGACTGATATTATCGAAAAGGCCGAAACTGATTTTCAGCCGCAGAATGGAATTCAACACCGGAAGGAGCAGCTCGCCAAAGACGAGCGCCAGCACAGCGCCAAGCACAGTGATGATAAACGTCTCGCCCAAGAATTGCGACATCACTTGCGTGCGAAACGCGCCGAGCACTTTGCGCACGCCGATCTCTTTGGCGCGATTGATCGCCTCCGCCGTCGCCATGTTGATGAAATTGATGCAGGCCGTGATCAGCAAAAAAATGCCGATGACGCCCAAGCCCAGCAAAGTCAATTGCGATATCGTGCGTTCACTGTAGTTGCCGTAACGTCCGTTAAAATGGATGTCGCCGAGCGGTTGGAGTCTATAAACATTTTTGTTCAACTCATCGGGTTGAAACTTGTCCCGCAAAGCGGGTAATTTGCTTTGCAATTCCTCCGGCGAAAAATTTTGCGGCAACAAAACATACGTGTTCGCATTCGACATCATGTTGCCCCAGGCTTCGACGTTCATTCCGGTTTGCGGTAGCGTTTTCCAGGAAATCATCGCCGTGAACGGCAGGTCGGTATGAACCGGAAAGCTCTTGACGACGCCGACGACTTTAAGATCAATCTGGTTGTCGAGCCTCAGCGTTTGGCCGATCGGATCTTTCTCGCCGAAAAATTTCTTTGCCAAATTTTTCGTCAGCGCAACGTTGTTCGGCTCGGACAAACTCTTCGAATCTCCTGCACTCCAGGGGAAATCAAAAATCTTAAAGAACTCCGGCTCGACATAAGCGATGCCTTCGTTTTCCTGAAATCGTTTGATCTCGCCGGACTCGCTCTTGACGCCGAATAGGCCGTTCACAGTGTAAAACATAACCGTGACTTTTTCGAGGGCGGGGAAATCGTTGCGCAACGCCTGAGCCATCGGCATTGGCGAACCCATGGTGTAGCTGCTCACGTCGTTGATGGCTTCATCGGTGGTGATGCGATAAATGCGATCGTACTTGCTGTGAAAGCGGTCGAAGCGCAATTCATATTTGATGATCAAGAAAATGAAAAGACAGCACATCATCCCCATTGCAAGACCCAACACATTGATCACAGTGTAAAGGCGGTTGCGGCTTAATTTTCGCAAAGCGATTTTGAGATAGTTTTTGAGCATCGAGGTCTCCAGTGTCCGGTATTCAGTATTCAGTAACCAGTATTCAGTGACAAGTGTTCAGTATTCTGTTTACTGTTAACTGAACACAGATCACTTTCCCCCTTCTTCTCTCGCAATCCTGCCATCCATCAAATGAATGATGCGATTGCCATACGACGCATTTTTCTCCGAATGCGTCACCTGGATGATCGTCGCGCCTTCGGCGTTCAGCTTCTTGAACAGCGTCATGATCTCTTCACCCTGTGCCGAATTCAAATTGCCGGTCGGCTCATCGGCGAGAATAAGCTTGGGGTTGACGATGACGGCGCGGGCAATGCCGACGAGCTGCTGCTGCCCGCCGGAAAGCTGGTTGGGAAAAAGATCTTTCTTGGCGACGATTTGAAAGCGATCGAGAATATCTGCAATCATGCTCTTACGCTCGGCAGCTTTGACTTTTTGGTACAGCAACGGCGTTTCGAGATTCTCATAAACCGTCAGCTCATCGATCAAGTGATAGCTTTGAAACACGAAGCCGATGTAATTTTTATGCAGCTCGGAGCGCTGCTTCTCGGTGAGCTTGTGCACCGGCTGATCGAGAAAATGATACTCGCCGTCGTTCGGCTCGTCCAACATACCGATGATGTGCAGCAGCGTCGATTTTCCCGAACCCGACGGCCCCATGATGGTGAGAAACTCGCCCTGTTGCACATCGAGGTCGATGTCTTGCAGCACGTAGGTCTTCAGGAATTTGTTGGAATAGTATTTGAAGATGTTCTTAAGGCGGATCATGGGTTTCTCCAGTTGACGGTTTTCAGTGATCAGCAACTGAATACTGATCACTGTTTACTGATTACTTTTTATTCGTATCGCAACGCCTCTGCCGGATTAGTCAGCGCCGACCTCATTGCGCGGTAGCCCACAGTAGCGCCAGCGACAACAAACGTGACGACGATGGTCGATAAAAATACGCCGAGGCCGACGTTGATGCGATAGACAAAATTTTCCAGCCAATCGTTCATGGCAAGATAGGCAATCGGCGCGGCAAGGAGAAAGGCGACGAGAATCAATCCGGCGAACTCTTTTGAGAAAAGAGCCAGGATATCGCCGGCGCTCGCGCCTAAAACTTTGCGAACGCCGATCTCTTTCGTTCGCTGCGCCGCCATGAATGACACCAAACCGAATAATCCCAAACAGCCGATGAGTATGGCAATGCCCGCGAATATTTTCAAAAGCTGCGACATCTTTTCTTCGCCTTCATAAAACTCGGCGATGGTATCATCCAAGAATTTGTATTCAAAAACGTTTTCAGGAAAAATCGCGCTCCAAACCTTTTCGATGTGTTGTAAAGCAGCCTGCGCACTTTGAAGATTGATTTTAACGCTGGCTTGGAGATAAACTCGTTGGTTCGTCGCCATTATGCACGGGTTGATTTCGTCGTGCAAAGAAACCATGTGAAAATTTTTGACCACGCCGACAATCGGCTTTGCCGGAGCATCCCAAAAAGTGAGATATTCACCAATCGCTTCTTCGGGACTCGATAACCCCAATTGTCTGACCAGGGCTTCGTTCACGACAAATTCTTTGATCGTATCGCCCTCGGTGTAAGCTCGACCGGCGAGCAGTTGCAGACCATAAGTTTCAAAGTAGCTCGCATCGGCAAATCTGACATTGGCAACATGTCTTTGAATTTGATCGCCGGATTTGTGCTGGTAGTTGGTGCTCCAACTATTTCCAGAGGAAGCGCTGGCATAAGCGAGACTGAGATTTTTGACGCCGGCGTTTTGCAACAATTGCGTGCGCAAGCTTTCGAGCTTGAGTTGATCCCGATTCGGCAACGCAACCGTGACGATTGCATCTTTGTTGAATCCCAAATCTTTATTGCGAAAATAATCCATCTGCGCCGCGATGATGAGCGTGCCGATGATGAGCGCCTGGGAAATAGCAAATTGGACGATTACCAATCCTCGCCGCAAGGAAAGTCCTCCACCCTGCTTTGTCGTGCTTTTGCTTTTTAATGCGAGCGCAGGTTGAAAGCCGGAAAGAACCAATGCAGGGTAAAATCCCGATAACAAACTGACGACCACAGTGATGATTAATAAAAACCCAATAACCGCGGCGTCACCGAACAAATCGAATGTCATTTTTAACTTCATAATCTCGGCGAAACGCTGAAAGAGAAGTTCGTTCAACGCCACAGCAACGAAGACGGCGAGCACGGTGATGGCGAACGTCTCGCCCATGAAGTGCCGGATCAGTTGCATGCGATTCGCGCCCAACACTTTGCGCACGCCGACCTCTTTCGAACGATCGATCGCCTGCGCCGTGGCTAAATTCACAAAGTTGATGCAAGCGGTGACGATGAGAAAAAAACCGATCAACGCAAAAGCCAAAATCCTCGCCTTGCTGGTCACGTTTCCGGAGAACACGCCATAACGCGTATCGAAATGAATCTCCGGCAGCGGCTGGACGGTGTGCACTCTTTTATTCACGCCATCCTTGTCCGTCCAATATTTTTCAAGAAACGCAGGAAGCCGGCTTTCGAAATTTTTGAATGAGAGATTCTCCGGCAGCAGTACGTAAGTCTGCAGATTGCTCATCGTATTCTGCCAGGAATCCAAATCGCGGCCCAGGTCTTTAACGGTAATGAAGGAGACTAACAGCTTAAATGGGAAATCCGTATTGGTCGGAAAGTTTTTGAGCACGCCGGAGACGATCAGATCGAGCTTGTTATCGAGCCGGATGCGCTTGCCGATAGGATTTTCATTTGGAAAAAATTTTTGGGCAAGCTCTTCGGTGAGCGCGACGTTGTTCGGCTCCGCGAGCGTTTTGGGATTGCCTGCAATCCACGAAAAATCGAACATGTCGAAAAAATCCGGCTCGATGAAAACGACGCCTTCTTTTTCATGATAACGCACGGGCGTTTTATCGCCGCCAACGATCGTGATCAAACCGTCAAATTCATAATCGACCATCGACACTTTTTCCAGCTCGGGAAAATCTTTGCGCAGCGCCGGCCCGAATGGAAACGGAACACCGGTGTCGTGCAATTCTCCGTCGGCGCGCACATAGATCGTGTTGACGCGGCAGATCCGATCCGCCGTGGCGTGGAAATTGTCGAAGCTCAGCTCGTACTTGATCAACAAAAAAAGCATGAGACTGCACGTGATGCCGAGCGCCAGCCCGAACACGTTGATCGCCGTGTAAGCTTTATTGCGGCTGAGCTTTCGAAGGGTGGTGGTGAGATAGTTTTTGAACATGGGAACCTCGCAAAGCGCATAGAGCATGGCGCATAGCGTGTCACGTCCTAGCATAGGTTGACAGAATTTGAACCCATTTTTGGAGGGTCCCTATGTCCAAGACGCGACCGAATTATCGCTACAGTCTGGCTTTCAAACAAAAAGTGGTGTCGGAAATTGAATCCGGCAAATTTAGTCTTTCGCAAGCTCGACGCATTTACGATATTCACGGGGCCCAGACTCTAT
>Ga0247727_10017015_pt1 | contig 11634 bp, 9 predicted proteins | sample WisWelCaveWW1625_FD_202498 | JGI IMG/M metagenome (GOLD analysis project Ga0247727, IMG submission 202498) | Biofilm microbial communities from Wishing Well Cave, Virginia, United States - WW16-25 | ecosystem: Environmental > Aquatic > Deep subsurface > Groundwater > Cave microbial mat | place... | reverse complement strand
TCCACAGCGGGGGGCCCAATCCGGCGAATCTCGCACGCAACGTGGCGGCCATCTTCGGTCCGCGTCTCACGGCGCTGGGGGAAGTGACGAACCCCAACCTCCCGGACCAGACGGGATGGGGTTGGACATTGACCCTCCTCGGGCTCCCCGCGCTCGTGTTCATGGCATGGCGAGACAAGCGCTGGCGCCTCCCGGCCGGGGCCTTCGTCTTGTCTCTTCTCAGCGTTCTCCTGCTGGTGCAGTCCGACGCCTGGACGGCGCGGTTCATCTTCTTCTTTCCGGCGCTACTCGCGTGTGCCATTGCTGCGCTGCCCAGGCCCGTCGCCGTCGCCGCACTCGCTGGTCTCGGCTCGTACGCGAATCTCTGGGAGGCGCGCGTACCACTTCCCTTCACGCCCCCCGGCGCCACGGCCTTCATGCAAGGCCTCCCGATCGCTGACCGCGACTCTTGGGTCATCTCCTTCGGCGGCGCATCCGCCGAGTACCAGCCGTTCCTGGCGTCGACGGCGCCGGTGCTCGCGATGACGTTCAACTACCGGGTCTACGCGCTGGCGCGCGGAGACTATCGTCGTCGCGTGGAGCACGTAGGCCTCGTGGACGCGGACGAGCTCATGCACGTCTTCGAAGCGAGCGGGTGCCGCTGGCTGATCGTCGCCAATCCACCCGCTCAGGGCACCGCGGCAGTCGATGCCTGCGTCGCAAGTGGGCGGCTGCGCCGCATCGGGCCCGGTCTCTACGTGCGACCGTGATCTGATCGAGCCTTCATGGTCCTCAGCTCCGGGCTGCGCGATCGCGCATCTTCACGAGGCGGGGCCGTAGCGCCGCGATCGGCTTGGACCGCTCGTCTTCAGGGCTGCCGTCGAGTGCGGTGATGGCCCATTCCGCCGCGAGGGGCGTCAGCGGCTGCGCCTTGGGCTTGAGCTGCGACACGAGCTGCGCGAGGCTGTGGCTCGTCACCCCGGGCCGCCCGCTCTGCAGGCCGGCCAGGGCGCGGCGGGCCAGCAGCTCGGCGTCCCCGAAGGTTTCGAGGTCGATCAGCCGGAGCGCTTCGGCCGAATCCGTCTCGGTGCCCCGGCCGAGCCGCCAGTCGATGCGGAGTCGCAGTGCATCCAGACGGGCCGGGTGACGCACGTCGAGGCTGCCGAGCCGCGCGTCGAGACGCTCGAGCGCCTCCCAGTCTAGGGCCAGCAGCAGGCGCTGGCCCTCGCGCAGCAGGCCGTTGACGTCGCCGTCCAGCACGGGCGCGCGAGTCGCTCCCGTCGCGAGCGTGCGGTAGCTCGCCCAGCTCGAGTGTGGATCGATCGCGAGCGCGCGCGCGGCCAGGGCGGCGGCCTTGCGCGGCTCCCGGCGTGCGACTGCGATCTCGAGCTCGGCGAGCGCGCGCTCGAGCGGATTCAGCGTCCCTGCGATGCGTTCTGCGCGCTGCCAGCGCCCCATCTGCACGAGGCGGTGGCAGAGGTAGACGGCGTCCAGCTCTTTCGCGCGCTCCAGCAGCGGATCGTGGGGCCCGAGCAGGCGATCGGCGTTCCGGATGTCCCCGATCGGCCGGGTCAGCACGCGCGGCGAATCGGTGGCGAACAGGTTGTGGTCGTCGGTCACGATGGGCGCACCCTCGGACAGCTCGAGCGCGCCTGCTTCGTCGAGCACCAACGCTGCGGCCAGGTCTTCCTTCACGCGAATCCCGGCGCGCGCGTAGCCATCGGGATCGAGGGGCACGATCGCGCCGACCCGATCTTCCAGGTCGAGCGGTGCCGCCGACGACACGAACAGGAGCGAGCTCCGGTCCGCCTGGTAGAGCCGCACGTGCGGGAAGACATCGAGCAGGGTCGCGATCAGGCTCCGCAGCAGGCTCTCGTCCACGAACTGCAGCCCCATCCATTGGACGAAGACGCCCCCGGGCGCCAGCCGGTCCTTCACCTGCTCGAAGAAGTCGCGCGTATAGAGATGGGAGGCGCCGGCCGTCCAGGGATGCGAGGGCTGGGAGACGATCGCGCCGTAGCGAAGGTCCGTTTGCATCAGCGCGCCGCGGGCGTCGTTCAGCCACACGCGGATGCGGGGATCGGCGAGCGGATCTCGATTGCGCAGCCCGGCCACCCGGCGGTTGGCCTCGAGTACCTCCGCTTCGAGCTCGATCACGTCGATGCGCTCGACGAGCTTCGGCACATGCTCGACCGCGACGCCACCGCCGAGACCGATCACCAGCATGTCGCGCGGCGTCGCCGGCGCGAAGGCGGGGAGCATCGAGAGCCAGCGCGCGGTCACGCTGTTGCGCGGGACGGCGCCGGGCCGCTCGATCGTGGCCTCCGGCAGCCCGTTGTTGCGCAGGTACCAGCCCCTAGGCCCTTCATACAACAGCACGGTGGAGGAGCGGCCCACGCCATAGTACAGGATCTTGTCGGGGTCGATGGTCTCGCCCCGCTTCTTGGGCGACATGTCGAGCATGAGTGTGCTATTCGAGATCACGCCCCAGGGCGTGCCGGGCCGGGCGAAGAGCAGGCCGAGCGCAGAGGCCGCCGCGAGCGCCAGCACGGGCTTCGGCAGCGGGTGCGCCGCGAACGCCGCCAACGCTGCGGCGAAGAGGTTCAGCAGCACCGTCGCGGTCAACGTGTGCTCGAAGCCGAGCGCTGGAATCACGAAGAATCCGGCGCTGACCGAGCCGACGATTGCGCCGAGCGTATTCCAGGCGTAGACGCGAGCGCTCGTGGCCGCCGCGGCCGAGACGTCCTCGGCCAGCGCGCGTACTGCGAAGGGGAAGCTCGCGCCGATGCAGAGCGTCGAAGGCAGCAGCAGGGCCGCCGCGACCGAGGCGCGGGTCAGTACCCCGAGCAGGCCGGGCCGGTTCACCTGCGCCGCGAGGTCGGGCAGGTGGTCCACGAAAGCGAACGCGAGGGAGGAGAAGCAGGCCGCGCCGATCTGCGTGAGCGCCAGGCCGCGGGCGGAGCCGCGCTGCGTCCGTGCCCACGGCGCCGCCAGGGCACCTCCGAGCGCTATGCCGATCAGGAAGCCTGCCAGCATGGTCGAGAACGCGTAGATGCTGGCGCCGAGCACGTGCTCGAACAGGCGAAACCAGACGTTCTCGTAGGTGAAGGAGGCGACGCTCGAGGCGAAGGCCACGGCGAGCACGAGTGCCGTCTGCACTTCGCCGTCGCGCGCGCGCGGCGACCGCAGCTCGGCGGGGAGGCTGCGCGCGCCGCGAGCCAGCAGCGCCGCGGCGACGAACACGACCACGTTGAGCGCAGCGCCGACCCAAACCGTGAGCCGAAGCCCCAGCTCCGGCAGCAGCAGGAAGGCCGTCGCGATCGTGCCAGCGACGGCCCCCGCCGTGTTGACGGCATAGAGCGTGCCGATGCGCCCGCCGATCTGGCTCTCCTCCCGTACCGCATGCCGGGCGAGCATCGGCAGCGTGGCGCCCATCAGCGTGGTGGGGATGCCGAGGATCACGAACGCGGCCGCACCGTAGAACAACGCTGATGCGAGCCCGCCCTCCTCCGGCAGAATGCCGGCATTCATGAACAGCGGCCGATACAGCACGGTCACGCCGCGGATCAGGTAGGGCACGGCGAGCGCGCTCGTCGCGATGCCCAGCTCGAGCAGGCCGTAGACCAGCACGGGCCTGCGAATGCGGTGCATGAGGCGCGCGGCGAGCGTCGCGCCGAGCGACAGCCCGCCCATGTAGGCCGCGAGTACGGTGGCCACGGCGAGATTCGAGGTGCCGAACACGAAGGAGAACTCCCGGGTCCAGGCCGTCTCGTACAGCAGCCCCGCGAAGCCCGACACGAAGAAACAGGCGAGCACGAGCAGGTAGCGAGAATCCAAGCTCGGGGTGCCTCCGGCGTTCTCCGAGAAAGCCCGAGATCCTATCGGCTGCGCTCTGCTGGGACCACACTACGATCGCGGCATGTCGGGCCTCGTGATTCGCGATGCGGAGGTCGCAGCGGTACGCATGGACTTGCGCGTGGAGCACGGCATCATCGCAGCGCTCGGCCGAGCGCTCGAGCCTCGGCCCGGCGACCTCGTGCTCGAGGCGCGGGGCGGCGCGCTGCTGCCCGGCCTGCACGATCACCATCTGCACCTCTTGTCCTGGGCGGCGGCACTCGGATCACTGAGCTGCGGTCCGCCTGCGCTACAGAGCGAGCGCTCATTGGCCGAGATCCTGGTGGCAGCGGCGGCTCGGGCTCAGGGCTGGCTGCGCGGCGTCGGCTACCACGAGTCGGTCGCCGGCCCGCTCGACCGCGATCGGCTCGACGCGTGGGTCTCGAAGCTTCCGTTCCGCGTTCAGCACCGGAGCGGCGCGCTCTGGATCTTGAACTCGGCTGCCTGCCGCGCGCTCGGGCTCGACGCCGGCGTCGACGCGCCCGGGGTCGAGCGCGACGCCAGCGGCCGGGCGACCGGGCGCTTGTTCCGGCTCGACGCCTGGCTGCGCGAGCGGCTCGGCGCCGAGCCGCTGCCCGATCTCACGCCTGTCGGCGCCGCACTCGCGCGCTTCGGCGCAACGGGAGTGACCGACGCGACGCCCGCGCTCGGGCCTGCGGCGGCCCTGGCGCTGGCCGGCGCCGCGGGCAGCGTCGTGCTGCCGCAGCAGCTCGTGCTGCTCGGCGTCGCTGCGCCCGTCGCGGGCGCGCTCGTCGGCCCGCTCAAGCTCGTGCTCGATGAGCGCGCGCTGCCGCCGCTGTCAGAGCTGGTGGGGCGCATGCGCCGTGCACACGCCAGCCGCTGCGTCGCAGTGCACTGTGTGACGCGCGCCGAGCTGGTGCTCGCGCTCGCCGCGTTCGAAGAGGCGGGCGCACGCCCCGGCGATCGCATCGAGCACGCCTCGGTCGCGCCGAGCGAGCTGGTGGCGTGGATCGCGCGGCTCGGCCTCACGGTCGTCACGCAGCCCGGCTTCGTGCGCTCGCGCGGCGACACCTACCTGCGCGACGTCGAGCCCGCCGACCGCGCGTGGCTCTATCGCTGCGCGGGCTTCACGGCCGCAAGCGTGGCGCTCGGCGCGGGCACGGACGCTCCCTTCGGCGAGCCGGATCCCTGGCTCGCGATGCAAGCCGCCGTCGATCGCCGCACCGCCGCGGGCGCAACGCTCGGCAGCGCCGAGGCGCTCTCGCCTGAGCGCGCGCTGGCCCTCTTTACGACGCCGGCCGAGGCGCCGGGCGGCGCGCCACGCCGGGTCGCGGTTGGCGCGCCGGCCGACCTGTGTCTGCTCGATCGCCCCTGGGTGCGTGCCCGCGACGCGCTCGCGAGCGCGGCGGTGGCGGCAACCCTTCGTGCGGGCCGGCCGATCTACACGCGCGAGCCGCTCTCGTGACTCTGGAGCCAGTCGATGGCCTCCGGCCGCGTGGCACAGAAGCGGAATTGCCGCCCGGCGTTGGCCTCGCGCGCAAACTCGCGGAAGCGCGACGAATGGATGGAGAGATCCGGCACCACGGCCGCCATGCGCACGTGGTAGTTCACCAGCTTCTGGACCAGCTCCCCGGCGACGCCGGTGCGGAGGTCGAAGAACACCGCCGGCAGCGCGCCGTGATCGAGCAGGAGCGCGCGCCTTCCGTACTCGATGCAGCTCTTCAGTGCTGCGGCGGGATCGAGCGGCCGGGCGCCGTGGGGCTCGAAGAATGCGGCAACACTTCCTCGCAGCGTATCGAGTAAGAAATCGAGGCGATCGTTGCCCCAGAAGCGCTCGCCGTCGACGACGAAGAGCGGCACGCCGAAGACCCGGTCCTCGAGGCCGGCCAGGGCTCGCGCCATCAGCGCGTCGCGATAGTGCGGGTCGTCGAGCCCCTTCAAGAAGTCGTCGCGCGAGAGTCCAGCGGTATGGGCGCAGTCGCCGAGCACGCCGCGGTCGTCGATGTCACGCCCGTCGGCCCAGCACGCTCGGAAGACCCGGTTTCGGTACGCGCGCTCCGCGCTCTTCTCCCGCGCGATGTAGTAGCCGAGCGACGCGTCCAGCGCGTCGACCGGATTCTGGGGCGGAGCGGAGGAATGCCAGGGCAGGCCGAGCTTGCGCGCCCAGCGTGCAGCGTCCTCGTACCCATAGCTGCGCTTGTACTCCAGCAGCGTCGCCGCGAACCCCTCGGGCGGCTCGGAGGGGGGTGCGGTGAGAGGGATCGGGTCGAGCTCCGCCCCTGCCTGCTCGACGAGCCCATCGATCCGCGCGTCGGCCAGCGCGGAGAACGGGGAGGCGAAGCCGAAGTAGTACCGGATGACCCTCGGTGCCATGATGGGCTCCCACTCGACGTAGAGGCTCGGCCGCGCGTGCCCCAACCTACCACCGACCGGAGGGCGGACGCGAGACGAACACCGGACCGACCGCCCGACGGCTCGTGGCCCCCCGCACGCGCCGCTTGTTAGGAAGCGCCCGTCGAGACCTCTGTCAGTTCCTCGGCAAGGGCAGCGAGCTTCAGGACGGTGTTCCAGTTGCGGCCGGTACCACGGGTACCGAGGCGCTTCTCGATGACCGAGTTCGTCAGGCGGGAGCGGCCGATGCCGTGCGGGTAGACGATGTAGACCTGCCTGCCGTCGGCGCGAATGATCTCTGGGCCTCCACGGTTGGGCGATCTTCATCTTGGCACCGCCCAAAAGGAATCGAGGGGTCAGCGGATGTCCTGTGGAGACACAGGTACCCGGTAATTGATTCGTTGATCGATTCGTGAGACCCTGCTGCCTAGCTCGGAGGCGATCCCATGTGCCCGACGCCGATGGCGAAGGCTCCCGAGCCGGCCCTCGACTACCTCCCGATCCCGAAGCAGCGCTACACGAGCCGCGAGTTCGCGCAGCTCGAGTGGGAGCACATGTGGACGAAGGTGTGGCTGCTCGCGGGCCGCGCCTCCGACGCGCCCGAGCCCGGCGACTACTTCACGTACGAGATCGGCCCCGAGTCGATCCTGGTGGTGCGCCAGCGCGATGGTTCGCTCGCTGCGCGCTACAACGTCTGCATGCACCGCGGCAATCGGCTGCGGGAGCCGGGCCGCGGGCACGCCAGCGAATTCCGCTGCCTGTTCCACGGCTGGCGCTACGACATCGACGGCAAGCTGCTGCGCGCGCTCGACCCGGAGTGCTTTCCGCAAGGCGTACCCGCCGACCGGCTGAGCCTCCGCCCGGTGCGCTGCGAAACCTGGGCGGGCTTCGTGTTCGTGTGCCTCGATCCCAACGCCGCGCCGTTGCGCGAGTACCTCGGCGTGATCCCCGAGCACCTCGATCCCTATCACTTCGAGAGCTGGCAGCTCAGCTTCGACTGCACGATCGAGATCGAGTGCAACTGGAAGACCTCGGTGGACGCCTTCAACGAGGCCTATCACCTCTCGGCGACGCACGCCTGGACGACCGAGTTCAGCGACGACGTGAACACGGTCTACGACTGCTACGACCGCCACACGCGCATGATCTTCCCCGAGGTACAGGCCAGCCCGCGGCACCCCGGCGCGGGTACGGTGACGCCCGGCGTGCGCGACATGTTCCTGAAGCGCGTCGGTGTGGACGTCGAGCACTTCCGTGGGGGCCCGCGCGAGGCACGCGCGGCCTACGCCGAGGCGATCCGCAAGCTCGGGCCGATGCTCGGCGCGGACTTCTCCGACCTCAACGAGTCGCAGATGTGCGACGACTTCCATCGAGGGGCGCGGTGTCTGAGGCAAGGGGCGCCGGAGTGCGCGGCCGAGCCTCCGCGGGCGACCTGCGCAGCGAGCCGCAGGCGAGCGAAGGCGCAGGCTGGCGCGACGTTCCGGTGGCGCTCCCGCCGCCGGGCCGCATGACCGCCTTCGAGGCCGGCGGCGAGCACCTCGTGCTCTGCAACGCAGGCGGTACGCCCTACGTGGTGCAGGACCGCTGCCCGCACGCCTTTGCGTATCTGTCGGAGGGCCGCCTCGAAGGGCACGTGCTCGAGTGCCCGCTGCACGGCGGCAGGCTCGACGTGCGCGACGGCTCGCCCGTCGCGGCGCCGATCCGCAAACCGGTTCGAAGCTTCGCCGTGCGCCGAACCGGCGAGCAACTCCAGATCGAGATACCCCCGAGCCCCTAGAAGCGTCTCGCAGCAAGCCGGCGGCCCTGCGCCGGCGCGCCGCGAGCGGAGCGAGCAAAGGAAGAAGTTCGCAGCAAGCCGGCGGCCCTGCGCCGGCGCGCCGCGAGCGGAGCGAGCAAAGGAAGAAGTTCGCAGCAAGCCGGCGGCCCTGCGCCGGCGCGCCGCGAGCGCAGCGAGCGAAGGAACAAACCGTGCATGACCTCGTGATCCGCGGCGGCACAGTCGTCGACGGAACCGGCAGCGCCCCGCGTGAGGCCGACGTGGCCATCGACGCCGGCAAGGTCGCGGCGGTAGGCAAGGTGGCCGAGCGCGGCCGCGACGAGATCGACGCGCGCGGCAAGCTCGTGACGCCCGGCTTCGTGGACGTGCACACGCACTACGACGGGCAGGCCACCTGGGACCCGCTGCTCACCCCCTCGTGCTGGCACGGCGTCACCACGCTGGTGATGGGCAACTGCGGCGTCGGCTTCGCGCCGGTGCGGCCAGGCCAGCGCGACTTCCTGATCGGCCTGATGGAGGGCGTCGAGGACATCCCGGGCACCGCGCTGCACGAGGGCATCCGCTGGAGCTGGGAGACTTTCCCCGAGTTCCTGGATGCGCTCGACCGTGGCCGCTACGCGCTCGATCTCGGCACGCAGGTGCCGCACGGCGCCGTGCGCGCCTACGTGATGGGCGAGCGCGGCGCGAAGAACGAGCCCGCAAGCCCCGAAGATGTGGCGCAGATGGCGGCGATCGTGCGCGAGGGCATCGAGGCCGGCGCGCTCGGCTTCTCGATGTCGCGCACGCTCGTGCACCGCGCCATCGACGGCGAGGTGGTGCCGGGCACGTTTGCTTCCGAGGACGAGATCTTCGGCATCTGCCGCCCGCTCGGCGTGCTCGGCCGCGGCCTGGTCGAGCTCGCGCCCGCCGGCGTGATGGGCGAGGACCTCGCGGCGCCCGAGCAGGAGGTCGCGTGGATGCGGCGGCTCTCCGCCGAGATCGGCCGCCCGGTCTCGTTCGCGCTCTCGCAGCACGAGGTGGACAAGCAGCAGTGGAAGAAGATCCTCGAGCTGTGCCGGGCCGCGAACGCGAGCGGCTCGCAGCTGCGCCCGCAGGTCGGCTCGCGGCCGACGATGCTGCTGATCGGCCACACCACCTTCCATCCCTTCTCGCAGCGACCGACCTATCGCAAGCTCGCCGAGCTGCCGCTGCCGGAGCGCGTGGCGCGGTTGCGCGACCCGGCCATTCGGCGGCAGATCCTCGCGGAGTCGCCGCCCGTGAACGCCGACCCGCGCCTGGCGGTCGTCACCACGTTGATTGCAAACGGCCTGCACAAGACGTTCCCGCTCGGTGATCCGCCGGACTACGAGCCCGCGCCCGAGCAGAGCATCGAGGCGATCGCGAAGCGACTCGGGCGCGACCCCTTCGCCGTGCTCTACGACGAGATGCTGAAGCTCGACGGCCGGCAGCTCTTGATGCTCGCGATCCTGAGCTACTCGGACGGCGACCTCGAGGCGCTGCGCGCGATGCTCGAACATCCCGACAGCGTGTTCGGCCTCGGCGACGGCGGCGCGCACTGCGGCGCGGTGTGCGACGCGACCATGACCACCTTCCTGCTCACGCACTGGGCGCGCGATCGCAAGCGCGGCCCGCGCCTGCCGCTCGAGTGGGTGGTGCGCAAGATGACGCGCGACACCGCAGAGCTTTACGGCCTCGGTGACCGCGGCGTGCTCGCGCCCGGCAAGAAGGGCGACCTCAACCTGATCGACGCGGGACGCCTCTCCCTCGCCATCCCGGAGCTGGTGTACGACCTGCCGGGCGGCGCTCGGCGCTTGATCCAGAAGGCGCAGGGCTACACGGCCACGGTCGTTTCGGGCCAGGTGACATTCCGGGACGGCGAGCACAGCGGCGCGCTGCCGGGTCGGCTCGTACGTGGCCCCCGCGGGGTCGGCTCAGCCAAAATGTAGCCTTATACCCTCATTTTCAAGGGTCCCGGTACCGATACACGGGCCGGGAGGGCCTGTCTGTGACCGCGCTCGTGGCCGTCGCCATGCTCCTGTTCATCGGCGTCTGCTCCGCCGCGGGCGTGCGCCTGCTCTGGCTCGCGAAGAACGGCGGAGGCCGGCCCGCGCTGCTGTGTGGCAACGGCCTTTGCCTGATCGCGATCCTCGGCTTCCCGCTGGGAGTGCTCTCGGGCCAGGGCCTCGTGCCCGTGGCGCAGGTTCAATTGCCCCTCGTCGCGATCAGCCTGCTCGCCAACCTGCTCGGCATCGCGTGCTTCTTCGTCTTCACCGTGAGCGTGTTCCGGCCCACCGCGCTGTGGGCGCATACGCTCGCCGGCGCGGCGATCGCCTGCGTCGCGATGGCCTGCGTAGCCATGTTTGGCGCGCTCGCCGTGGGGCACCGGGTTCGGCCTCTTCCTTCGCCGTGACGTGGGGCTGGTCGGCCACCTTCCAGGCAGCCTGCGTGCTGTGCTTCGGCTGGCTGGCCATCGAGGGCTTCGCCGAGTGGTGGCAGACGCGCCGCCGGCTCGCGCTCGGACTCTCGGATGCCGTGGTCTCGAATCGCTTCTTGATGTGGGGCGTGTTCGGGATCTCGTCCACACTGCTCTGCGCGGTTCTCCTGTTGGTGCAGCTGTCGGGGGAGCCGACCGCGACGAGCCCGCTCGCGCAGCTGAGCCAGGCGCTGTTCGGGGTACTGAGCAGTGGCGCGGCGACGCTCGCCTTCTTCCCGCCGCGCGCGAGTTACACCCCACTGCATTCTTGCAATCAACTGTAATTCTGGTGTAGAGTGCTCCGCCGATGGCAGAGCCCGCCGCCGACTTGAACCGCCGCGAGCGCAGGAAGCTCGAGCTGCGCGGGCGCATGCTCGAGGCGGCCGTTGCGCTCTTCGACGAGCGCGGCGTGCACGCGACCAAGGTGGCCGACATCTGCGCGCGCGCGGACGTCGCAGAGAAGACCTTCTTCAACCACTTCGCCTCGAAGGGTCAGCTGCTGCGCGAGCTGGCCGAGGAGGCGTCGAAGCAGCTGCTCGCCGAGATCGAGGACGCGCGCAAGCACGGCCGCAGCACGTGCGATCGACTCGAGCGCTTCTTCGGCGGCGTGGCCGAGAGTGCCGCGGAAGCGAAGCCCACCCAGCGCGAGCTGCTCACCGAGCTGATCCACGCCATCCACGAGTCGGGCACCGAGCCCGACCAGGCGCGTCGGCTGCACACCGCCTTCGGCGCGCTCGTGCGCGACGGCCTCGCGGCGGGCGATGTCACGACGCGTCACGCACCCGAGACGCTCACCGAAATGGTGATGGGCGCGTACTACGCGCTGATGTTCAACTGGGCCAACCTCGACGATTATCCGATCCACGAGCGCGCCCGCGCGGCGGCGCGCTTCCTGGCGGACGCGTTGGCAAGCGAAGTCACGGGCCTGGAGGAGTGAGAGATGGCACGACGCGAAGACGAGCACGTACAGCTGCCCTACCCGAACGGCTGGTTCGCCGTGGCCTGGAGCCGCGACCTGCACGTCGGCGACGTGAAGCCGCTCCAGTACTTCGGTGAGGAGCTGGTGCTCTTCCGCACGCGTTCGGGCCAGGCGCGCGTGCTCGATCCCTTCTGTTCGCACCTCGGCGCGCACCTCGGTTACGGCGGGCGCGTGATGGGC
>Ga0247727_10017014_pt1 | contig 11634 bp, 9 predicted proteins | sample WisWelCaveWW1625_FD_202498 | JGI IMG/M metagenome (GOLD analysis project Ga0247727, IMG submission 202498) | Biofilm microbial communities from Wishing Well Cave, Virginia, United States - WW16-25 | ecosystem: Environmental > Aquatic > Deep subsurface > Groundwater > Cave microbial mat | place... | reverse complement strand
GACGCACTGCGCTGGCTGGCGACCGCGCGACCCGGCGCCGATCTGCCCGACCTGGTAATCAACCCGAGCCGGCCGAACCGAGTCGAACCGCGCCAAGTGAAGCGCCGACCCAAATCGTACTCCCTGCTGACGAAACCCCGCGACACTCTCCGCAAGACCCTGTTGAAATCCTCAGTTAAGGCTTAAGTTAATGCCATTCGTTTCTGATTCCATTGTTTCCGTACGAAAACGACAAGCAACAACCAACCGTTGACAACTTGTTCACTGCAGCGCGGGCTTCGCGATTCGCTCGCCGCGCTGCTGGCATGCTTGGTCGTCGTGGTTGAACGTGCCGTAAAAGAGTGCGTTCGCATCCATCCATGTCGCAAGGCGAACGATTTCGTCGGCGCTGAGCTTGACGTTCTGGTGTCCGCCGAGAATCAGTTTCATCAGGTTGCTGCCGCGTGCGCCAAAATGGCCGGGCTGGCTGATCGGCTCGCTGTTGACCACGCGGAAATCGCCGCCGCGGCCGGCCCAGTCGGAGTAAGACACGCACGGGGCCAGGGCGTTGTACGACACGGTGAAACTGCCCTGCGGATCGCCTGTGAGCATGATGCCGCCGTCGGGTTTTTCGCGGCTGTGGCAGCTCACGCAATTCTTGTCGAGCACCGGCTGGACCAGAGTCGGATAGCTCAGTGGGTTCGATCCATCCGGACCGGCTTCGATGGTCGAAGGCAATCGGTGAAGTGCCAGCGCGCTGGTGTCGGGCGGACTGACAGTCGTGCGGCGCTCGTGACAGCCGATGCACGCGCGGGTCTCGCCGGGCTGCAGGTAGACGACGCTGCGCATCACTTGCACAGCCTGACCAAGTTCGTCGATCGTGTGAAACGAAAGTGGAATGCCGGCGGGCGCTCGGAAGTAGGCCGAGCCGTCCGGCTCGACCGGCACCGTGCCCAGCACCCGCTTGCCAGGTGACGCGTTGGCGAGCCCGACGCGCGGCCAGTTGATGCCAGGCGTCGATTTGGGCAGCACCTGCACGATGCGCAGCCGCTTGACCGAATCCGCCGGCAGCAGCGGATAACTTTCGTACACGTTGCGAACGAAGAACACGCCGTCGTTCGTAGCGCCAGCGTCCCCGCTGGTGTGTTTCGTTGCACGGTTAACCGTTCGGTCTGCGTCTGCCGGGTTGTGAGCATGCGAGGCCGCTTGCTCTACGATCGGTGGCCGCGGGCGGGGTCGAAGCGGCACGGGCCAGATGCTGGAGATGTCCGCGTCGCGGTACAGCAGCTCCTTGTTGCCGAAGCAATCGACGAGGTAAAGCCCGAACATGTTGACCGGGTTTGCCTGTGGTTCGCCGATGAGCGAATCGAAACTGTAGGCGGCGAGGAAGTATTTTTCGGAGAGCGGGTAGGGGCTTTTGTAGCAGTGCTCCGGCCAACGTTCGGCTTCTGGCGGCATGACGACTGGCACAGTGACACCGACCGGCGCGTGCCAGCCGACGGGCGGAATTGGATACTCGCTCTCAGGGAACAGCGCGTCGGGTGTCAGCCGCGCGATCGCGGCCGGGCCATCGAGCGCCCGTTCCGCGTCCACGAGAATGATCGAGCCGGCGGTCATTGCGTGATGGGCTCCGGCCGTTGCCATGACGCGCCGCGAGCCGGGCACCTGCCTCGCCTCCCAAATGCCAACCGGATTGAACGTGTTGTTGCCGTAGAACGACGCAGGCGCGCTGCCGTCGGGACGGGCTGTGAAGAGCTGTTGATAGAACACCGCGTGCCGGTCCACGTAATCCCAGCGCGTGAAGATTACGCGGCCATCGTCGAGCACCGACGGGTCCCACTCCTGGGTCTCATGAAACGAAATCGGATGTGCGTCCGAACCGTCGGCGTTGGCAATCGCAAGCGTGTGGTTCTCGCAACCCTCGCCCGGCCGGCCGCCGCAGCGGTGCCAGCCGCCGCGCCGCGTTGAGATGAAAACGATCTGTCCGTCGTGCAGCAGTTGGTCGCCTCGTTCGAGCGTTCGGGCAATGGCCTCTTGAAATGTGCTGGGCTTTCGCTCCGTGCCGATTCCGTCCTGCTTCCGCCAATCCGATTCGATCATCGCCTGCTCCACGTCTGGCGAGTCAGCCGTCTGAGCACGCACGGACAGACACGCAACCACGAGAAAAACCACTGCAAAGGCTGCATGACTCGCAAAGATCTTCGACATTGTTCACCCCTATCGATACTTGCCGCCGTTGATCACGACCGGCTCGGCGTCGGCGTAGCCGCCGGATGCTTGCCTATCGACGTTGCCCTGGTCGAAGGCGTAAGCGGGGATGAGAATGGTGCCGTTCGGCTCGTCACCCACCGGACGCCATAGCCAGCGGTTGCAATTCCAACACCAACGCCGCAGGCCAAGAGCGAAAACACACTGGAACAGAGGCGTGGAAGTTGGCGGGATCTCCGGTCACGGTTCATGGGTGTACCTCCGGAATCAATGCGTGTGTCATTTGTTCCATCCGGCTGCCGCTCACTTTTGGGTCTGAGGCCCTTTCTCCTCGCCCGACTCCAGAAACGCCAGCAGGTCGGCGATTTGGTCCAACTCGTACTCATTCAATGCAGCATCCGGCATGATGGACGTCTTGCTTGTTTGAGTGGTCGCGATTTCGGAGTTCGCGACCTTTCGCTCGGAGCCGTCCGGCAGCAGCAGCGTCGTTTCGTCCTTGTTCTGGCCGGCGAGCATCGCGGTCAGGACTACGCCGTTGTTCAGTTCGATCAGCACGCTTTTGTACTGGTCGTTAATCTCACGCGACGGGAAATACACCGCTGTGAGGATGTCTTCGCGTTTGAATCGCTTGCCGAGCGTCGTCAAGTCGGGCCCGATGCCGCTGCCGGTTCCCTCAAAGCGATGGCATTTGATGCACGTGCTCTGTTCGAAGAGCTTGCGGCCGCGTAAGACTTTGCCGTTTCGACCGCGGTTGTTTTGCGTCACGTATGCGAGGATTTCCTCGAACTTCCAGTGGTGGTGGGCTGGAGCGGCGGCTGAGTCGGCCGCCAGCGTCTCACCGGGAAAAGTCTGATGGAACCAGTCTTTCTGTGCCTCGAACGACTTGCCCAATTGCTCGCGGGTTGTAGGCAGTTCGAGACCGGCCCACTGGTTGTGCAGCCGCACCGCGAGCACACCGCCGGCATCGCCGAGTCGTTGTGCCGCAGTGATGAGCAAGCGGAACGGCGTCGCGTCGGTGGGCTTGGTCTCGAGTCGCAACAGTGCCTCGACGCTTGCTCGCGACACGGCAGGGTCGGCTGACTTGAGACCCTCAACGAGCCTCGGCCAGTCGTCTGCCGCAGGCGTTTGGGCTAAAGCCCGCACGATCATGTCGCGGCGTTCAGTCGTTTCCGCAAACGTCACTCGCAAGTGTTCCTTGGCTCGCCGGTCGGCCGATCGGCCCAGAGCCAACGTGACTTCGTCAGCCAATCGAGCGGCGTCTGTACGGTTCTCTCGCGCCTCACGGTCATCGACTTGCGAGGCCGGCACGGCTGCCCCGCTCGTCAGCGTGCCGTCCAGCTCGATCAGAGTCGGTAACAGCCCGGCCAGGTCCGACTGCGGAAACGAGCGAATGATCGCCGCGACGACCGCAGGCATCGTTGTACTCCATTCCTGCACTATCACGCGCCGCTCCTCCATCGGCAGCCGGGTCGCCACGTCAGCCAGCAGACCTTGGATGTACATCGAAAAGCTGTAGCCGCCTTCCCAGCGATGTTTACCTTCGAACCATTCGACGTACTGCCGCCGCAGTTCCGGGGTCCAGCCGGCGTCCAGGAACCGCAGGCAGAACGCGTAATGGATCTGCGATTCGCGCGAGGCCTCCGGCCGCCGCAGTTCGGCGACGATTTTTGCAGTGGCCTCGCCTGCGTGGAGCCGGGCCAGCAGTCGAGCAATTTCCCAGTTTGCGGCAGTCTGGCCGGTGGGAAATCGTCACTCGCTGTGGATCGACATCCGCGTTTCCAGCTCGCGCCAGCGCTTCGCAGGCACGGCGACGAACCGCGATGTCTGGATCATCCAACCGAGCCACGATCGCGTCCGTGGCTCGACGGGTTTGGAACTCGGCGAGAACCGGCAGGGTGCGAGCGCGGACTCGCGTGTCCGGGTCGGCAGCAAGGGCAAGCATCAGCTCCTCGGTCGGACGAGGTCCGTGAACCTGCAAGATCTCCACGGCTCGAATCCGCTCGGCAGCATTCCTCTTTGGATCGGCAGCGACGGCAGCCACAGTTCGGCCCCACGCTTCACCCGCAGCACGCCGCAGCCCTTCCACTCGCATGACGCCCCACGCGGACAATGGCTGCGGCTGATGAATCGCTTGTTCGACCAGAAAGAGAGGCAAATCGTGGATCGGTTCCTCGCGTTCCGGGCGCGCTGGCCCGGCAGTTTCACCGGATATCTCGTCGCCCGTCCACGTGATGCGATACACACCGCCCTCGGTTCCCCAGCCGCCGGTGCAGAAATAGACGTTTCCGTCCGGCCCGAATTCAAGGTCGGTGATGTTCATCGGTTCGCCGCGGGCGAAGACCTCCGGCGTGGATTCGTAAGTGGCTCCGGCGGGCCGAAGGTGCTCGACCAGGATGAGGCCGTTCGTCCAATCACCCAGCCACAGGGTGTCGCGATACTTCGCGGGATAGTGATCGTGCTGGTAGACCATTACACCCGTGGGCGATCCGCGGCCGACGTTCCGGAGCGCGGGCAGGCTGTCGAGATAGTCGTCAGGCCACTTCGCGTTGCCACTGCGCCAGCCGAACTCGCCGCCGGGCACGCAGTGCAGCACGCGCGTGGGCCGATACCACGGCAGGCCCACGTCCCATTCCATGTCGGCGTCGTAGGTCAAGAGGTCGCCGGCCGCGTTGAACGTCAGATCGTACGGATTGCGAAATCCGGCATCGATCAGGTCCCAGTTTTTGCCGTCTCGATCACACCGCCAGATCGTACCGCCAGGCACACGAATGCCCGCCGCATGTCCGCGTGGATCTTCGTAGCGAGGCAGCACGACCCCCTCGAACAACTGATTCTGTCGAACGGGTGATCCGGGGCCTTCCCGCTCGGTGATGAACGCGTGGTTGCCGACCACGTGGTAGAGCTGGCCGTCTGGTCCGAGCGTAATGGCGTGTGGCCCGTGGCCGCCCATGCCGCCGCGATACTTGGTGAGCATCTCCATTCGGTCGGCTACGTCGTCGCCGTCATCGTCGCTGATCCGATACAGGCCGTCGCCGTCGGGAACACGGCCCGGACCGCGGCCGGAGGAGTAAAGAGATCGGCCGATCCAGTAGAGCCCTTGCGACTCCTTTACCTCGGAACCGAAGTCGATGATCCGGTCGTAGCGGCCGTCGCCGTCGGAGTCGTCGAGGATTCCGGCTGAACCGTGTTCGCGCGAGATCGTCGGCCGGCCTAGGCTGTCAAACGTCATGGCGATGAGACTGCCCGTCAGCTCCGACGACGCGACGGTATCGACGCGAAAACCGTCGGGCACGATGAATCGGTCCGAATAGCCCGACTCCCACACGAGATCCCGCCACGGCCCGGCCTTGCCTGCCGCCCCCAGCACCTTCACCGCCGGCCACTGCGAGTCATTGAACTCGACGTGGTTCCAGCCCGGCTGCTCGACCGTGCTGCTGCGCCAGGACGCATCGGAATGAAACGTCCACTGAGTTCCGTTGGCCCAGCCGACGTACCCCCGCACGAGCAGCCCCGCTGCGCCGTCGCGATTGCGAGCACGCACGGCGAGGACGTTCGTACCGACTCGCGCGTGGCTGGTCACATCGAATGTTCGAACGCGATGCCAATCGTCGCCGCCTCCGACCTCGTTGCCGTTGAGATACAGCACAAACTCGTCGTCAGCCGTGATATCAATCTTCACGACCCTGAGCCGATCGAACACCACAGTCTTGCGAAAGATCCGCTCTCCCGTCGAAGCGACTGTCACCGGATCACCCTCGTCGTGCCAGACCCATTGCGGGGCCACGCGGGTTTGGGCATTCGCCTCGCGGGCTGGCAGTGACGCGGCCAGCCCGGCGAACAAGATCAGAATGTCGCGGGCCAGGATTCTCATAAACGACCTGGTTTGTTTTCGAGGTAGGACGGCGGGTTACCGCCGCATGTTGCAGTGCTTCAGTTCGCAGCGATCACACGGTGAGCCTTGGTATTCGATTGCATGGGCCAGACCGATCCCGATCAGGCCGGAGACCGACTTGATGGGGCGCATCAGGCATTCGGGGGTGAGACTGACTCCGACGGCATCGCCGCTCACGACGCTGAACAAGGTGCGCTGTTCCGTGATCGCCATTCCGCAGTATCCGGGGCTGTAAGGCAACGTGAGCCCGCGGCCGGTCTGCGCTGTGCGAGATCGCAGGTCATCGATGGCGGCGAGTTCCGCCGCCTCGGCCCGTTCCGATCCGACCGCGTTTATGATCAGCCCGGCGATCGTGTCCCCTTCGCGCATCTTCTGAGTGGCCAGGGCCTCAACCTCCGGACCTGCCGTCGCAATGAAGACGGCCAGATAATCGATCGGCCCGAGGAACTCACCGATGGCCCCTTTGAACTCGAAACTGCCTTCAGCCGTGTTCACGCGAACGTGTCGCTTGGCGATGCCCGCGAAGAGAACACCCCGTAGATCGCGCGCGGCCGAGCACGGTACGTTGCCTCCGCGATCGAGCGGTCCAGCAATCCTTCGATGCGCGGATTGAGTGCCGCGTCGCGCGGATACCCCAGATACCGCCGCACTTCGCTCCGATCGATTGGCGCATCGACCCAATCAACGAGCTGCGACTGTGGGAAACAAACGTCAGCCATAATGAAAACTCCGCATCAAGCCGCTCGGGCGGCATCGATCAAGGCCCGCACGTTTTCGACAGGTGCGTAGCTGTCAATCTCGCACCCCGGCATGACGACTGCGGTCGTGTGCGGTCGCGTACTGTCGATGAACTCCCGGACCATTCGTTGAATCTCTTTCGGCGTTCCGTAACAGGCCACCTGAGTCGTCGGGGCGTTCATTGCGCACCGCTTGCCCGCGAACAGCTTCGCTACCGATTCATAAAACTCCGGCCACGTCAGCTTCTGGCTGTAGTATGGCATGTCGTATTGAACGGCCTTGATGCCGGGCCACCGCAGATCACCTTCACCTGCCGCCGCAGTCCCGACCGCTCCAGCGCCTCGACCGTCGCACGGGTGTGCATGAACGTTGCGGTCATGTACGTGCCCAAGCCGACGAGTTGCGGACGCTGCTCGCGCACGGCTTCGACGAACGCTTCATCGGGCACGTCGATGCCCAGATCAATCACCTCAAATCCGGCCGCGCGAAACACGGGAGTCGCGACATCTTTGCCGACCGTGTGGATGTCCCCGTGGATCGTGCCCATGACGATCTTCCTCTTGGTGGGCAGGCCGTCCTCGGCATCGAGCAGCGGCTGCAGAATTTTCAGTCCGCTGTAGTAGGCGTCGCAGGAAACCAACACCTCCGGCATGAACACAGTCCCATCGCGAAATTGCTCGCCGACCGTGCGCATGCCCAGCGACAAACCGCGCGTGAGAATGTCCGCCGCCGGGAGCCCTTCCGCCACACAGCCCTCAACCAACTCCGGCACGCGGGCGACCTCCATATTGATCACCGCGTCGGCGAGTTGCTCAAGCCTGGCTCCGGTGTCCATGGGGTTGGTCCTTCGGATGAGGTCTGGCGGGCTGTTCCCTATACTACATAGACAAGGTTGTATTTACAATGTATAAACCTTCGTGGTTGTCCCTCGGAAGGAAAGAAGTGCGTGGATGAACAGAACGACGCTGATCATCTCCAGTCCTTCTTCGGCGGCCGTGAGCAGGCTGTACCCGAGACTATTGGTGGAATGGTCTTTCAAGTAGATTTCTGTCACTTGCTCCACGCCAAGCGCTCCCGCTACGAAGAGAACACCAGCGACGATGAACATCCGGCGGGTCTGGGCGGGAAGGTGAAACAGAAACCTCGCGTAAGCGAATCCAAAAGTCGCAGCGACGAGCGTGCCGAGTCGATGCAGCGGTTCGGTCTTGTCTGGGAACAGCAGATTCAGCGTGTTCATGCCGTTGCCAAGCCCGTCGTCGGCAAAGTCCCAACGTAGGCCGTCAATGCGGCCGTCGTTCGGGTGGCAGGTGGCGCAACTGTGCCAATGTTGGAACGACCGCGTGGCGTCGTGAAAGATGATTTCGCCGCGGCGGGCACTGTCCGCTTCGGGCTGGGAACCAAGCGGGATCGTTCCCTGCAACTTGCCGTTGTCGGCGTTCAACGCGGCGACGGAGCCAGCGAAGTAGTTTGCCACGTACAGTGTTTTCTCGTCCGGTGCCAGCACTAGCCCGCGTGGACCGTTGCCGCCGGAAGGTACTTTGTGAATAGCCTCGGCGATGTACAGTGCCGTCAGGTCGTACGCCAGCTCCTTGATCAGCGATCGGTCCTTTTGAATTCGCACCCAGATGTTGGGCAACGAACCGTCTTGCAGCGACGCCAGGCTCTCAGACACGTTGCCATTCAGCAGGTCGTGCAGGAGCGAAGCTTCGACGATCGAGATTTCGTGCCCGCCGGAATGGCTGATCCAAAGTCGCCGGCCATCCTTCGAGCACACGATGGCAAACGGGTCAGCCGCTCCTTGAGTCAGATCGTCGAGCAGCACGGTGGCCAGACACGTGCCCTGTGCGATGTCGATGACGGTCATGGCATACGTGTTGACCCAGCCACGCTCCAGTTGGGTCATCGGCAGATTAAAGTGTCCCAGGCCGTGGACCACGTAGGCCCACTTGCCATCGGGACTCGTCGCGGCGCCATTGACCACGGACGAGCCTGGCGGCAGCTTGACCGTAGCGCAGGTCGCAAGGTTGGTCGTGTCGATGATGCTCACATCGGCCGCGAGTGCCGGATCGGTGGTCGGGCCGAGCGGAATCTGGTTCGTGACGACGACGAAACGCTCGTCGAGTGTGACCGCCGCGCAGCTCGGCTCACGCACCACGTTGATCGTCTTCAAAGCCGTGGCCGGCGATTGGCTCAGGTCGATCGCCGACTCCGAGTGATTGTCCTGATTGCACACGTAGAGCCGGTTCGATTTCGGCGATAGTGCAACGGCCACGGGCCACTTGCCGACCGGAATGCGGCCGGTCACCGCCGCTTTCGCCGTGTCGATCACGGCGACCGAACCTGCGCCGCGCTCGGCCACGTACAAGGTGCGTCCGTCTGGCGACAGGCAGAGGCCGCGGGGCGTGCCTTGAACTGCTATCTCAGCCCGTTTGTTTTTGGTCATGCTGTCGAGAACCGCGACGTTCCGCGACGTGACATCTGTGGAGTACAGAGTTTTTCCGTCCGGCGAGACTGCGACAGCGAACGGGGAATGATACGTTGCCGCTGCCGTCTGGCCGACCGCCTCGCTGGGCGGCGAGCACCAGCACGGTGCGATCAGGCAGGCACTCACGGCACCGGCGATGACCAACAAGCACGTGCGGACATTTCGGCGACAAATTGAAGTAGTCATTGTGTGTCCTCCGGTCCAACAAAAGCCTGATTACTTGCCAACAAAACGGGTCGAGTCCGCAGGTAACGATGGCGATCCACTCCTTGCAGTCTCCGGGCGATTCCCGGCCGGCCGATACCAGAACGAGCGCCAGTACGCCTGGTCGGTGGCGTACACATCGATCGGGTCGTTCGGGCCGATTTCTCTGGGCAGGATTTCGAAGCGCTGCATCTCGCGGACGTAGTGTTCGTTCGGCCGGCTGCAGCGTCACGAAGCTTTGCATCCTCTTGACGGACAGGTCATCTTTGTCCAGAGCGACCAAGAAAAGCGATCGCAGCGCCGGCAACTCCATGAATGCCGACCCGTCCGGCTCCACGGGGACTGTTCCGAGCACGCGAGCCAGCGTGAACGTGCCGCCGATACTGATCGGTTCCATGCCGCCGGAGAAGTGGACCGGCTCGGGCAACTGCTCCAGCACGAGAAGCTTCTTGATCTCGCCCGGTTCGACGCCTTCCATCTTGCGGCCGTGAGAGATGTCGGCAAGCACCAACTGGCCGGTGGGCTTGGCCGGATTGACGCGAGACGGACTCACCCGTTCGCGCGGTCGGGTCGCGAGCGCGCGGGGTTCGTGGCACTCTAGATTGCCGCCTGCAGGCTTGTACACGATTTCCGTGTTGCCTTCGCCATCCATGACGAGGATTCCCTCTTTGTTCGCCGCCAAGAAACAGTCTTCGGAAAATGCGAACGGGTCGCGGTACAGCTTGTTGCCTTTGCTCACTCGCTTGGCGACCGTCAGCACGTCCGGCCCGGCGTTCGGATCAACGATCGTGACATGCCCCATGTGCTCGGGCAGTCCGTGACCGGGCGAAAACGACGACACGACCTTGCCCGTACCGGGAATCGGCTTGGCGTCGAGCATCGCGGTGCCGGCAAACTCGTTGCCGAACCAAACCATCTGGTTCGTGCCGTCCGGGTTCACGGTCCAAAGATGGTGGAAGTGAACCTGGCTGCGATCGACGTACTCCCAACGCATGTAAATGACGCGGCCGTCCTCGAGCACCCACGGGGTGTTGTCGTGATCGTTGTTGCTCGAGATCATGCGCACGTTACTGCCGTCGCCCTCGCAGCGGTAGAGCGTCGCCACGCGAATGTACCAGCAGTTCACGAACCGTCGGCAGCGGCTCGAACAGAACATGATGCCGCCGTCAGGCAGATACGTCGGCTCGATGTCGTCGTCCGGTCCGTCGGTCAGTTGCCGGAGCCCGGTGCCGTCGATGTTGATTTCATAGAGATGAAAAGTCGGCGTGCCGCCTGGCCGGTACGCGAAGAGAAGCTTCTTGCCGTCGTAATTCACCTGCGGATCGCGTACGCCGCCCTGTGGGTCGTCGAGGATGACCTTCCGCTCACCGGTTCGCAGGTTCAGCCGGCACAGCCTCCCGCCTTCGCCGTATCCACGCACAACCTTGCCGTCGGGGTACTGGCCAAAACCCAGATTCGCGGCCGGCCCTTCCTGGCAACTGTAATAGCCGAACGTGACGTACCAGTGGTCGCGACCGGAAATGCGTTCGGCGAAGACAATCTCATCGGTGCCATCCATGGGTCCGTCGAGAGATTTTCTCAGCAGTGGGCCTGGTTGGTAGTTTGAGTCGCCGGCGTCGTCACCCCAAGCCGTGCTCACGACAAGCAAAGATGGCACAAGCACTGACGCAATCAAACTGAACGTGTGGCGATTCGCAGTCATGGCTCTCGGCTCCTTTCAGGCAGGACTTCGTTCGCCTCACTGTCTCTGACCGGCAGCCGGGCGGGTCACCGTCGATTGCACTCATCCAAAGCCGATTCGCTCGGCCCCGGGCGGCGCGTGGAGGTTGGACTCACGTCAATATACGATAGAACATATCTTGTTTCAATGCTTTTGCTCTGGCTGGTTGCACGTTGGGGCGATAGGCTACGTCCACTGACGGCGGCTGCAACGTAGCCCGCACGCTCCACGAGACGCCTACTTTCCCGCGGTTCGAACCCATGAGGAGTCGAACGTGAATTCCGAGACTTCTCGCTGATCCCCACCGACCCCCGCCGGCTTGTCCGGCGGGTGAAGGCGATGGGCGGGCTAACGCGACGTAGCCCACTCTCTTTTTCCTTCCTCCACCCCCGCCTGTGGCGGGGGTGG
>Ga0247727_10017013_pt1 | contig 11635 bp, 7 predicted proteins | sample WisWelCaveWW1625_FD_202498 | JGI IMG/M metagenome (GOLD analysis project Ga0247727, IMG submission 202498) | Biofilm microbial communities from Wishing Well Cave, Virginia, United States - WW16-25 | ecosystem: Environmental > Aquatic > Deep subsurface > Groundwater > Cave microbial mat | place... | reverse complement strand
ATCGTCGCCGGCTCGAACGCAGCATCCTCGAGCCGCGCGATGTAGACGCCGTTCGACGGAATGGAACTGGACTGCCAGGCGACCCACAGGGCGCCCTCGGAGTCCACGGACGGGACTGAGGAGCCGACCACCGCGCCGTCGTCCGACACGCGCAGGAAGTCGCCGGGCCCGTCCAGCCGGCGCGCCCACAGGTCGTGGATGAACTTCTCGCGCACGACGATCCAGGTCTCCCCACCGACGCGGACGAGCTGAAGGTCGTCCTGGCTCTCGACGTTGCCCTCGGGAACCGTGGTCGACTCTTCCCAGCAGCCGCACGAGAACCTCTGGAGCCGTCCCTCGGATCCGCAGAGGAACGCGACGAGGACCTCGCCGTCGGGCAGTCCTAGGGCGTCCTTCATCTCCAGCGTACGGCCACCACCGCAGCCGATCGGCATCTCCTCGCGGTAGGCGATGGCGCCCTCCTCGAACATCGCGTGCTCGACGTACCAGATGTCTCCGCCGCGACAGGAAGCGTTCTTGCGCCAGAAGGCGTGGACGTACCCGTCGTCGGTCGCGGCGAACTCGAGCGGCGCCTGGCTCGGGGACGAGCACTCGGCGTCGCGGAGCTGCTCGGCCGTGACGCCCGGGACGGCGCGAAGCTCGCTCCAGGCCTCCTCGTCGGAAGCGCGGGTGCGCCACGCGAGGTGCGAGATGGGGACCTCGGGCGCGTCGAGCTCGTCCGGCGAGACCCACCAGAAGAACGCGTAGAGCCGTCCGTTCGCATCCGCCTGCAGCGACGTGAACGTCCAGGAGGTCGTGTGCAGCGCGTCGCCGGCCGCGATCGGCCCGCCGATCGACTCGTGCGGCGGAGCGTCGATCACGACGCGGCACCCCTCGGGATCGAACCCGACGGAACAGGCGTCGACGTCCGTGTCCGTGTCGGCGTCGGCGTCCGCGCCGCTGTCGGAGTCGGCATCGGCATCGGCGTCCGCGCGAGCACTGAGGTCTCCGAGGGGCATCGAAAGTTCGCAACCGGCCAGCACGAGAACGAACCACAACCCCCTCGTGCGCAGGCCAGCCTTCACTCCTTCCACCACGTTCGATGCCTCCGCTCCGCCAGATCCACGAAGGACGTCCGTATCCGCGCGGGCTGTAACCTCTGGATCATACACGATAAGCTGGCGTCCGGTGAGCCGCGCTCGAAGAACGCTGCGCCGGGCGGCCGAAAGGGCGGCGGTCAAGGGGGCAAAGGCGCGCCTGCGCGCGGCCCGGCTGTTGCCCGGAGGGTCGCCCCAGGATCCGATCGCGGTGCCGACTCCGGCCCTGGTCGAGGGCGAGGCGGCCAGGGCTGCCTGCCCCGCCTGCGGAGGAAAGGTGCGGGCGGACGGGCACTCTGCACGCGCGCAGGGCGAGGAAATCCTGCGCACCGTCCGGGTCGTCTGCGAGACCTGTCACGTCGCCCGCGACGTCTTCTTCCAGGTCGCACGGCCGGTACTCAACTGATAGGCTCCGCGGCCCCGAAGGAGGCGAGATGTCTTTCGAATTCCCTCATCCAGACGTTTTTGTCCGCCGCCATGTGGGTCCCGGCGCCGAGGAAGTAGGGCAGATGGTGGCCGCGCTCGGTGCGGCATCGCTCGACGAGGTCGTCGACGCGGCCGTGCCGCGGTCGATTCGCCTGGGGGGAGACGGCACGCTCCGGTTCGAAAGGCCGATGTCCGAGAGCGAGCTGCTCGACCGCTCTGCACGGCTCGCGGCGAAGAACCGGATCTTCCGGTCGCTGCTCGGAATGGGGTTCTCCGATTGCGTCACGCCTCCGGTGATCCTCCGCAACGTCCTCGAGAACCCCGGCTGGTACACGCAGTACACGCCGTACCAGGCGGAGATCGCCCAGGGGCGCCTCGAAGCCCTCCTGAACTTCCAGACGATGGTGATCGACCTGACGGGGTTCGAGGTCGCGAACGCGTCGCTCCTCGACGAGGCCACCGCCTGCGCCGAGGCGATGACGATGCTCTTCGGGGTCGCCGACCACGACCGCTCGCGCGTGTTCTTCGTCTCCGAGCGATGCCATCCGCAGAACGTGGACGTCGTTCGCACGCGCGCGTGGCCGCTCGGCATCGAGGTGGTCGTCGGCGACGAGTCGGCCTGGGATTTCTCGCGGTCGACCTTCGGCGTCCTGGTGCAGTACCCGACGACGGACGGCGCGCTCGTGGACCACCGCGCCCTGTGCGAGCGGGCGCACGCGGCCGGCGCGCGCGTGGTCTTCGCCGCGGACCTGCTGGCCCTCGCGCTCGTCACGCCGCCGGCGGAGATCGGAGCCGACGTGGCCGTCGGCAACACCCAACGTTTTGGTGTCCCGCTGGGCTACGGCGGCCCGCACGCGGCGTTCTTCGCGACGAAGTCCGAGTTCGTCCGCAAGATGCCGGGGCGAATCATCGGTGTCTCGCAGGACGTGCACGGCCGGCAGGCCCTGCGGATGTCGCTTCAGACCCGCGAGCAGCACATCCGGCGCGAGAAGGCGACCAGCAACATCTGCACCGCGCAGGTGCTGCTCGCGGCCGTCGCGGGCATGTACGCCGTCTATCACGGTCCGACGGGGATTCGCGCGATCGCCGAGCGAGTGCACCGGCTCGCGTCGGCGCTCGCCGCCGGCCTGACGCGCGCAGGGCGCAGGGTCCGGCACGCCGCGTTCTTCGACACCGTCCGCGTCGAGGGGACCGCCGACGAGGTGCGCGCATGGCACGCGGCCGCGGCGGCGCGCCAGATGAACTTCCGGGCGATCGACGATCGGTCGATCGGCATCTCGCTGGACGAGACCACGAGCGCCGCGGACGTCGAGGAGATCCTCGCGTGCTTCGGCGGCGCCAAGATCCCCGATGCCGCGGACGCGCGGATCCCCGAGGGCCTGCGCCGCACGTCTGCCTACCTGACGCATCCCGTGTTCGGGCAGCACCACTCCGAGACGGAGATGCTGCGCTACCTGCGCAAGCTCGAGCTGCGCGACCTTTCGCTCGCGCATTCGATGATCCCGCTGGGCTCCTGCACGATGAAGCTCAACGCGACCGCGGAGATGATCCCCGTGACGTGGCCGCAGTGGGGGCGGATCCACCCGTTCGCTCCCGTGGAGCAGGCCGCCGGATACCGCGAGATCTTCTCGGAGCTCGAATCGATGCTCGCGGAGATCACCGGCTTCGCCGCGGTGTCTTTGCAGCCGAACGCGGGGTCGCAGGGCGAGTACGCGGGGCTCCTGGTGATCCGCCGGCACCACGAGAGCCGCGGGGAGGGGCACCGCGACGTCTGTCTCATCCCATCCTCCGCGCACGGCACGAATCCGGCGTCCGCCGTCATGGCGGGCCTGTCGGTGGTGGTCGTCCTCTGCGACGAGCACGGAAACGTCGACGTCGCGGACCTCGAGAAGAAGGCGGCCGAGCACGCCGGACGGCTCGCGGCGCTGATGGTGACCTACCCGTCGACGCACGGCGTGTTCGAGGAGGAAATCCGAAAGATCTGCGAGGTCGTGCACCGGCACGGCGGGCAGGTCTACATGGACGGCGCGAACCTCAACGCGCAGGTCGGGCTGTGCCGGCCGGGCGACTTCGGCGCAGACGTCTGCCACATCAACCTGCACAAGACCTTCTGCATCCCGCACGGCGGCGGCGGGCCGGGGATGGGCCCGATCTGTGTCGCGAAGCACCTCGCGCCGTTCCTCCCCGGGCACCCGGTCGTCCAGACGGGCGGCGCGCAGGCGATCGGCGCGGTGTCCGCGTCGCCGTGGGGGAGCTCGAGCATCCTGCTCATCTCGTGGGCGTACATGAAGATGATGGGAGGCGAAGGGCTCACGCACGCGACGAAGATCGCGATCCTGTCGGCGAACTACGTCGCGAAGCGGCTCGACGAGCATTTCCCGGTCTTCTATCGGGGCAAGACCGGCCGCGTCGCGCACGAGTGCATCCTCGACATGCGCAAGTTCAAGAAGACCGCAGGGATCGAGGTCGAGGACATCGCGAAGCGCCTGATGGACTACGGCTTCCACGCCCCGACGATGTCGTTCCCGATCCCCTCGACCATGATGATCGAGCCCACGGAGAGCGAGCCGCTGGAGGAGCTGGACCGTTTCTGCGAGGCGATGATCGCGATCCGTGCCGAGATCCGCGAAGTCGAGGAGGGCCGGGCCTCGCGGGAGGACAACGTTCTCAAGCACGCGCCGCACACGGCCGAGGCGGTCGTGTCGGACGCCTGGTCGCACGCCTACCCGCGCGAGAAGGCAGCGTTCCCGCTCCCCTGGGTGCGCGGCCACAAGTTCTGGCCCTCCGTCGGCCGCGTGAACAACGTCCTCGGCGACCGCCAGCTCGTCTGCGCGTGCGTCTAGGGGACACGCTCCCCCCTTATAACAGCCTGAGATCATTTGGTTTTCAGGAGCAATTCCCCACGACCCACGGTCGGGTTCTCGAGGCGTGCAGGACTCGTGGGTCGTGGGGAATTGCTCCTGAAAACCAAATGATCTCAGGCTGTTATAAGGGGGGAGCGTGTCCCCTACGGCGTCACGCTCAGCTCGAGCGCGTAGTCGAGGGCGGTGGGCTCGGTCGTCGACTGCGTCGTGAAGCGCACGTAGTAGGTGCCGGCCTCGGGCACCGGGTCGCTCGTGATCGTCGGACAGGTTCCTGACGCGGTCTCCACCTCGTCTCCGAGCTGGGTGAGGCCGTCCGGCGTGCGGACGATCGCGCGCATCGCGTAGTCCGCGCAGGCGTCGCCCGTCATGGTCGCCGTGACGGTCCCGCCCGCGGCGACCTCCATGCCGAACGAGTCGAAGTTGCACGAGCCGCCGAGCTGCCCCGAGACGCTCAAGGGTCCCGTTCCGCCGGGAAGCAGGACGAGGTTCGCGTTCGCGAGCGGCTCGTCGTTCGGCTCCGTCTCTTCTCGGGGGAAGGGCGTCGCCTCCGAGATCTGCGCGCGACATGCGTCCGTGCAGGTCCTCCCCGGGACGTCCGCGTCGGAGTCGCAGGTCTCGCTGTGCTCCTTCGTTCCGTCGCCGCAAAGCGGGCGGACGCCGAGCACCTTCATGGCGTCCCCCTCGGGGTTCACCGCATCGATGCCGACGAAGTAGTCGCCGGACGCCGTCGCGACGAACGAGAAGTGCTCGTCCTGACCGGGACCGCACTCGTTGAGTCCGTCCCCGCGCCCGCAGGTGCGCTCGTCGCAGGCATTGTCGAGGACGTAGACCGCCGGATCGATCGTCGCGGGATCTTCCGGGGTGCCCTGGAGCTGCACGTGGAAGTGCCACTTCTGTCCCGCGAGCATCTCGACCCGGAAAAAGCCGTCCCGGCCCGGGGCGTTCGTCCCCAGACAGCTGGACAGCGAGAAGAAGTCGTTGTCGAGCGACGTCGTGTCGACGTCGAGGAACTGGTTGAACGAGTCGAGCGTCGGGGGATCCCCCGACAGGCAGTTCTCCGCGAGATCGACCGGCGGGGGTCCCGCGTCGCCGCCGGGTCCCGCGTCGAGGAGGCTCTCGTCGAAGACCTCGCATCCGGCGAGCACGCACAGCAAGCCGAGGAGCGCCGATTGCTTCATGGCTGTTCTAGCGCGCACGGTAAGGGTTCTCCTCGACGGGGACGTCGCCGCCGCCCTCGGTCTCCTCGCTTCCCTGCCTCCGCCTTCGCCGCGCCGTCGCGGGCTCTTCCGTGGCGGGGGCGGATGTCTCGGGCAGAGCGGTCCCTGCCAGGGCCGTCGCGGGCACGGCGCTCTGCGGTGCGCTCGTCTGCGGCGCGGCGGACGCAGCCACTCCGGCTCCGGGCTCGGCCGTCACCGGCAGGGTCCCCCGCGTCTCGCCCGCCTCCGGCGTTCCACCGAAGAGCGCGTAGGCGGCGATCCCCGCGATCGCGAGGACGCCGAGCGCCGCGTACACGACGCTACGGCTGCGCGGCGGAGGGACGTGGGTCGAGGTTCCCTGGGCGGGAGTCGGCGCGACGCGCGTCTCGGGGTGCGGCGTATTCCCCGCCGCCCCCGCCGCCCTGCGCGCCGGGGTCGTCGCGGGCTGGTCGCTGAGCCGCCGCTCCGCCGTCTGCGGCATGGCGCTCGCGCCCGGAATCGGAGTCTGCTGCAGCTTGGGGAGCTGGTAGAGGTCGGACATCCCCATCGGAGCGGTCTCCGGCGCCATCGCCGAAACGTGCCGGCGTATCGCCGCACGGCGCTCCTGGATTTGGAGGTCGAAGGTGGCCTTCATCGCCTCGGCGACCTCGTGGGAGTCCGCCAGCAGGTCGTGCTTCTTCGCCGCCCGTTCCAGGTCCTGCGCCATCTGCCGCGCCGAACGGTACCGCTGCCCCGGCGGGCGCTGCAGGGCGCGCAGGCAGACCGCCTCGATCTCCGTCGGGATCTTCGGGTCTATCGACCTCGGCCGCGGGACCTCCGCCGTGATCACGCGCAGGACCGTCGCCGCGTCCGAATCCGCGGCGAAGAGCTGACGGTCCATGAGCGACTCCCACAGGATCACGCCGAGCGCCCAGAGGTCCGCGGTCTGATCGACCGCCTCCGCCCGCGCCTGCTCGGGCGCCATGTAGGCGGGCTTGCCCTTGATGATGCCCGGCCGCGACGAGGTGATCCGCGACGCCGCCAGCGCGATCCCGAAGTCCGTGAGCCGCGCGATCCCGTCCAAGCCGACCAGGATGTTGTGCGGCGACACGTCGCGGTGAACCATCCCCAGCGGCCCCCCGTCGTCCCCGACGAGGTTGTGCGCCGCCTCGAGGCCCGCCAAGGTGTCGAGCAGGATCCGGATCACGATGCGCAGCCGATCGCGCGCAGCCAAGGACGGCGCCTCCAGGACGTGCGTGAGCGTGAAGCCGTCCACGTAGTCCATCACGATGTAGTACCCGACCGCGCTCGCGCACACGTCGACCGTCGCCACGACGTTGGGGTGGTGGATGCGCGCGGCGAGCCGCGCCTCGTCCAGCAGCATCGACACGAACTGCGCGTCCTCGACGAGGTGCGGGTGCATCATCTTGACCGCGAAGAGCCGCTGGAAGCCGCCCGCCCCCGCGACCCGCGCGAGCACGACGGTGCCCATGCCGCCGCTCGCGATCTCCGCGATCAGCTCGTAGCGATCGAGCTTGCGCCGTGCCGCGCCCGCCTCGGTCATGGCATCCGCAGCCGCAACGCGATGGACGACGGTCCGATCAGCACCGAGACGTCGTCCTCCTCGTCCCCGCCCCAGTCGGTCGCGAACAATCCGATCGCGATCGTGGCGACTCCGATCACGGCGGTCGCGCCGGCGACGACGTTCGTTCGCAATTCCAGATCTTGCCCGTCGTCGAAGGCCGCCTGCGTCGGGTTCTTCTCGAAATCGTCGTTGGCCGAGAGCGTGTCGAGCCCGGACCAGACGAGGATGCCGCCGGCGACGACCGTCAGCCCCGATCCGATCCAGAAGATCGTCGGAGACAGCCCGCCGCTTTCGGTCGGCTCCGGTTCCGGTTCCGGCTCCGGTTCCGGTTCCGGCTCCGGTTCCGGTTCCGGTTCCGGCTCCGGCTCCGGTTCCGGAGCGGCCACGGGCGCCTCGATCTCCACGTCGGTCGACTGTCCCGCCGGCACGTCGATCTGCCTGCGCACCGGTTCGCGTCCGGGCCAGGTCGCCTCGATCCCGTGCGCGCCGGCCGTCGCGAAGAACTCCGAGGCCCCTGCCGCTTCGCCGCCGATCAGTCCGCCGTCGATCGTGATCGTGCAAGGTTCGCTGCACCGCACGCGCACACGCGCGAGACGCGGCGACAGCTCGGCGATCGCCCGGTCCGCCGTTCGCTTCGTCTCCGCATCGCTCGCGTACCGCTCCAGTGCGCGCAAGGACAGCGTGGCGGCGCGGGCGTCGTGTCCGGCCGCCTGGTGGTTGCGGATCGCGCTGCGGATCGCGCCCGGGCTCGGCGCCGCGTCGTGGGCGATCTCGAACAGCTCCGCCGCACGCGCGAAGTCCCGCCGAACCTGCGCGCGCTGCCCCTCGGCGAACGCGTTCGCAGCCGCCCGGACATCCTCCTGGGCGACGGACGAAAGCGGAACGAGAAGGAGGGAAGCGACGAACGCCAGGCGCAAGGTTTGCGCATTATATATGACGACCTGACTGCCGTCAGAAGTCGATGCTGCCCATCCGTCCGCTGCGGTAATCCTCGAACGCCTTCATGATCTCCGCCTCGGTGTTCATCACGAACGGCCCGTAGCGCGCGACGGGTTCGCGCAGGGGAACCCCGCCGAGCAGGAGCACCTCGAGCGGTTCGGTCGATCCGGGCGCGTTCGACCAGGCAACGTCGTCCCCGTCTTCGCCGAACACCACGACTTCGCCTTGCTTCACCGTCCGCGCGCCGAACTCGCCCGTCCCCGAGAAAACGTACGCGAAGGCCGCGTGCTCGCGCGAGATGGGCTGACGGACGTTCGCCCCCGGCGCCAGGGTGAAGTGCTGGAAGACGATGGGCGTGCGCGTGTCGATGACCGCGCGAACGCCCATCGACTCGCCGGCGATCACCCGCACCGTCACCTTGCCGTCGGCGCTCTTCGCGACCGGGATCTTCTCGGCCGGGATTTCCTGGTAGCGCGGCGCGATCATCTTGTCGCGGCTCGGCAGGTTCACCCAGAGCTGGAAGCCGTGCATGCGTCCGCCGGTCCGCTGGAAGGCGTCGTCCGGCATCTCGCTGTGGACGACGCCGGCTCCCGCGGTCATCCACTGGACGTCGCCGGGGCCGAGGGCGCCCGCGTTTCCGCGCGAATCCTTGTGGCGCATCTTGCCTTCGAGAACGTAGGTGACCGTCTCGAACCCTCGGTGCGGGTGGTCCGGTGCGCCCTTGGCTTCCCCCGGCCCGTAGTCGACCGGGCCCATCTCGTCGAGCAGGAGGAACGGGTCGACCTCTGCCAGCGCGCGTGTGGGAAAGGGCCGCCTGATGGGGAACCCCGCGCCTTCGTGCCCGCGCTGCGCCTCCACGATGCGAATCACCGAACGGGACATGCACCTTCTATGTGTCCGGTTCGCCGCTCGGTCAAGGGGAGTTGTTGCACGCGCGGCGCGCGACTACCCTTGCCGGCATGCTGATGGCCGTCGCTGCGTTCCTTGCGCAGCCCGCGGAGGCTGCGACCGTCCGCGCCGACCGACCGCGCATCCTGCTCTCGAACGGCGCGGGCCCGGGCACCTCCGCCGCCGAGTTCCGGCGCCGCTGCACGACGGACGACGCCTACCAGGCGCGCTGCCAGGGCGCGATCGCATCCGGCGAAGGCCTCTACCCCGCCATCGCCCTCGCGGCCGGGTACGTCGTGAACGACGACGCCGGCGCCTGCGACGCGGCCTACGACGCGCTGCAATCCATTGGAGAAGTCGCGCCCGGCGATCCGGATCCGCACTCGTTCATCTCGAACAACGGCCGCAACATGGCCCAGCTCGCGATCGTGCGCGACTGGTGCGATCCCGCGCTCGACGACGGACAACGCGGGTGGCTCGAGGACCGCATCGCCTCCTGGGCCGACTGGTACGTCGCCGCCGAGGGGCTCGACGTCTACCACGACGACATGAACAACGTCTGGAACGCCGTCGCCCTCGCGGCGCTCGCGCTCTCCGGCACGGCACGCGACGCGCAGGCGCAGGGATGGCTCGCAGCCGCGGAAGCCCAGTGGAAGGACGTGATCCTCCCGGCTCTCGCGTACGAAGCAGACTTCTGGCACGAGGGCTTCGTCTACGTGCAGCCCGCCGTCGGCAGCGCGGTCTTCTGGGCCGCAGCATGGACAGCTGCCACAGACGAAGACGCCTGGGCCTGGACCGAGGCGAACGCCGGCGACGTCCTCGAGGGCTACCTCGACATGCACGCGTACCTGATGCGGCCCGACTACCGGTACGCCTACTTCGGCGACACGAACGACCCCAAGCAGTCCATCGAACTCTTCAGCCGCTGGATCGTCGATGCCATCACGTCGGGGACGGGCTCGGCGCTCGGCCAGGGGCTCTCGATGGAGATCCGCGACAATTCGCGGCGGTACTACGACTACGCGGGCGCAGACGGCTGGATGCCGGCGATCTTCTACGACGCGGCCGCAGACGCCGACGCCGTGCCCAGGACGTCGTTGCCCACCGCGCGCTGGTTGTCGCAGGGCGCGGCGGACGTCGCCGTGCTCCGCAGCGGCTGGGGCCCGGACGACACCTTCGTCGCGATCTCCTGCGGCGACTACTTCGGCGCGCACCAGCACCTCGAGGTCGGCGGGTTGCACGTCTTCCGCCACGCGATGCTGACCGGGCCGACCGGCTACTACGACTCCTTCGACACCGATCACTGGCAGAACTACTACTCGCAGCATTCCGTGCACGCGAACACGCTCGCGATCGAGCGTCCCGGAGAGTTCTTCCCGACGCTGCAGTCGCTCGGCGACGTCGCGGCGAACGTGAACGACGGCGGCCAGCGCGGTCTGCGGCGCGATCAGAACGGCGCCGGATACCCGAGCCCGGACCTCGACGCCTACCTCGCGAACAAGACGAGCGGGACGATGTACGAGACCGGCACGCTCGAAACGTTCGAGAGCGCCCGGTGCCACGACTACGTCGCCTGCGACATCACGGCCGCGTACACGTCCCCCGGATTCGAGACCAACGGCAACGACGCGAAGGTCACGGAGGTCACGCGGCAGGTGGTCTTCCTGCGCCCCGAGATCGTCGTCGTGTTCGACCGCGTCGAGTCGACCGACGCGGCGTTCGACAAGCGGTTCCAGCTGCACGTCGTTGGATCGGAGGAGGTGGACGGGACGTCGTTCACCTTCACGAACGGCCCCGGCCGCCTCTTCGGCCGGACGCTCCTGCCTTCGGACGCGCAGGTCTCCGTCGTCTCGAACTTCGAGGTCGACGGTGTCAGTCACGCCCCTTTCGAGGCCGGCGCGGAGTCCGGCGGCACCCGGCTCGAGGTCTCGCCCTTGTCCGAGGCCGCGCGCGACTACTTCCTGCACGTCCTCGACGCGACGTCGTCGACCACGGCCGAGGGCGCCGCTTCGAGCCTCGTGGAGACGGACGAGGTCGCGACGGCCACGGTCGAGGACGCGGCCGGCAACTCGTGGATCGTCGATTTCGTGAAGAACGGGGCGATGGGCGGGCACCTCCTCGCCCTCGGCGCCTCCGGCGAGACGATCTGCGACCAGGACCTCGGCGAGTTCGCGAGCGACGCGGACGCCGACACGGACGGCGACACCGACTCGGACACCGACACGGACACCGATTCGGACGCCGACGCGGACGGCGGCGCGGCGCGGGACGACGGCGGTTGTGGATGCAGGACGGGTGGGGGGCGCGGATCGTTCCTCGGGCTCGCGCTCTTGCTCGCGGCCCTCTTCGGCCGGCGTCGCCGGGCGTGACGTCCCTATCCCGCCCCTTCGGCCCGATGGCCGTGGGTGTGCCCGTCTTCGGCCCGACGATCTGATTTCATGGCGGAACGATCACCACAGGCGGGAAACACCGTACTCGTCGAAGATCCGATCGTTGCTGACGATCGTGAGCCCCTCGGCCTGAGCCTGCGCGGCCAGCATCCGGTCGAAGGGATCGCGATGGGCGCCCGGCAGGAGCCCCGCGCGCTGCGCGTGCACGACCGTGATCGGAAGAGTGCTGAACGCCTGCGAGGCGACCGCGCCCGCGATGTCGTGCACGATGACCTGCGCGCCCGGGAGCTTG
>Ga0247727_10017012_pt1 | contig 11635 bp, 4 predicted proteins | sample WisWelCaveWW1625_FD_202498 | JGI IMG/M metagenome (GOLD analysis project Ga0247727, IMG submission 202498) | Biofilm microbial communities from Wishing Well Cave, Virginia, United States - WW16-25 | ecosystem: Environmental > Aquatic > Deep subsurface > Groundwater > Cave microbial mat | place... | reverse complement strand
AGCTTACAGCCCCGACTTCAATCCGATCGAGCATTGTATTTCAAAGATCAAGAGCGCCTTGCGCAGCGCCAAAGCGCGGACACGAAGAAAACTAGAGCGCAGCTTGGCTGAGGCCGTCGACCAAGTGGCTCTAACCGATATCAAGGGTTGGTTTAATCATTGTGGCTATATATCTTCATACAACTGAAAACCGCTGTAAGTGTAAATGCCGCTTGCAAAGGCAACGCGGAATTTTGGCACAATGAGCCGGCATCAGCGCTGAGCAGCCACAGGTTGAGCGCGAGGCTGTCGGCATTGGCCGGCAGCGCGATACTTTTAAAATGCAAAGTCTCGGCCAGCTCGCTGGTGAAAAGCGAGTCTTTCTCGACGTCTGGAAAAAGCAACGAAGTTTTATTTTTGCCCTCGATGATTTCCACGCCATCGACTTGCAGAGAAAGCGTGGAACTATCATCAAACGAGTAAACGATGCGCCGGTGATAAACATAATCATCTGCATTGGTGCCTTTATTCAAACCACCGGAAGGCCCAATCGTCAAGCTATAAGGCGAGGTGCCGGTGCTGCGCCAAACCGCTTCAGCAACCGCGCCCGGCGGATTGGCCATGGAAACCGAAGCATCAATGCCGTTGCTGGCGATGATGGAGCCGGATGCCGTGCCTTGCCAATTCGTGCCGTCGTATCGCCGTTTGCGAATGTTTTTGCTGCTGCTGTTATCGTGGCAAACCACTGTCGCTACAGCGCCGCTATGGCCGGCCACACTTGGACGCAAATGATCATAGCGGCTACTGGCAAGAACGGAGATGGCGTTGCCAAGATTTTTGCTGTGGTAGATCGCTTGATGAAAATAAACTTCCGACTCGAACGCCTGCCAAACGACGTGGCGATCATTGTTGCCCGAAATCGCATAGGAAGAGTATTGATGATTGCTCGCCATCGTTCCGGTGCTGATATTGGTTGCCGGTCCCCAAGTATTGGTCGTGCCGTTGAAAGTTTGATGATAGATGTTGCTGCCCTCATCCCAACTGACATGAAACTTCAAATTCGGTACGTCGTCAACCCAATACACCAGGCTGGGATTGCGGGCGCTGGTATTGCTGGTGATCGGATATTCCGTCGTTGGCCAACTCGAGCCGTTGGAGCTGGTGGAGCGTTTGGATTTGAGGCCGCTGCCGTTGCGATAAGCCGCCATCATTTCGAAAGTGCCCGCCGAGGGTGTGCAAATGGCAATGACGGGCAGCGGATTGTTGCTGGAAGAAATGCCGTTGGTCACGGTTCGAATCGTTTCCCAGCTCGTGGCGTTAAAGTGGCGCAAGTGAATCGTATAAGTATTAGTGCCGGTCGTTCGTTGCCACACCACATAAAGCTTGCCCGAACGCTCCGCAATGCCGGGGAATTTATTGCTGCCATTGCCACTGCTGAGGCGACGAAATTCGCTCAAAGCCGTGCCGCCGTTGATCAGTTTCTCGTAATAAATTTCGCCGCCGTTCTCAAACACCAAATGATAGTCTCCGGCAGCGTCTCGCACCAGCTTGCGGCTATTGTTGAAGGCGAGCGCATCCGCGCTGCTGGTCGGTTTGATCGCGCCGCTGCCACGCGTGACCACGCTGCCGCCGCCGGTGATGGTGACATTGCCGCCAGGGGAAAGCGTGCCGTCCACATAGAGCGTGACGCCAGGGTTGATCGTGAGCGTGAAGTTGCCGGTGAGGTTCAAGGTTTTGTTGGCAAGAATGTCGGTGTCGCCATCAAGCTGGGTTGCGGTTTCAAGAGATTCATCTCCCCAAGTCAATAAGTTGGCATAGATATTCCCGAGATACTTTTTGAACGAGAAATGATCAAAGATATTGAGGGTAATTTGTTTCATCTTCACGACATCATCGGGATGATCGGCATTATCAGCGAGTCCTAACCACCAGTTCCCCGCACCCTGCGCAAAGCCGCGGGCATTACTGTTGGTGTCCTCATAATAGATCATCTGATGCAGCACGCTATCCTGGCCGCCTGTAACGTAACTCCAGACCTTGCGCTGCGCTAATATCTCGATCGGGAAATTGGCGGGGTAAGTCAATGTGTTATCAACTTCTCCACTCACAATCCCATGTCTTCCTCTGCTATCGAAAACACCATAACCAAATTCATTGCCATTGGTCAAGTCCGTATAGCGAAAGATCCAATGATCATCGTTGACCACAATATCCGGCGGCTCTTCTGCATTAAACCCGCGTTCGTATTGCTCCCCCAAGAATTCCGCTTCCGGTAACCCCGGCCCATATTGCGAATCGCGCCAGAGGTCATACGGAGGATGGTTTTGGGGATCCGGCCAGTTGTCTTTTCGGCAAAAAAATCTTCTGTGACCGGTTCCGATCCAATTCACGCGCCAATAGCACGTGTTCGGCGCAAAACGCGCGGTGTTGCCTTGATATGTCTGGTTTTCCTTGAATGTTTTCGTGTTAGTTCGTTCTGGGTCGGACCAATATTCGTCGTGGCACCAAATTACCAGCATCTTGTACTTGTTGAGCAAGTTAATTCCAAATTCTGCTCCCGTGCTGTCAACGTCAATATTGTTGCAATACTCCAAAACATAGCCATTGTCCTGAAGTGTTTTGACAAATGGGGTGAGAAAGTAGGTAATCGCGTCGCTGCGATCTTTAACCAACGGCCGGTCCATGGCCAAGGTATCGGTGGAGGTCAGCGAGGCGCCGTCCTGCGTGAGCGAATAAAGCGATCCACCGCCCCAATAATTGTAAGCCTGAAAGGTGTTGAAATCAAACTTGAATAAAATGTTGCTGGTGCTGCCTGCAGTGGCAGCCCGCACAACAAACGGAGTGTAATAGTATTTTTCTGCATGTCCCGTTGGCAATGACAGATGATTGAGCCGGGCATAATACATACCGCTGAGCCACAAGGCAGTTGTGGAACCTGATATTGTTATTGCGCCAGGCTCCCAAAAGCTTTTGCAGCCAATTTTGAAATCCACCGGTTTGGGCGGATTGAGATCCCCGGGATAAATATAAGCGCCATTTTGCGCGCGCAACGGATAAAAACTGCCGGTGAGAGTTGATGACGTCCATTGGGCCTGGTTATCCGCTTGTTCAGGAATTCTGAAAATCTGAATCTGATAATTCTGCCCTCCCTGGTTCATCACACTAACGTAGAATTTTAGCGCCTCTCCGGGCTTAATGCTGGTGGGCCAGGCAAACCCTTCAATGGCGCGCCGTTGCCAGGCAAGATTAGCGACCTGTGCGGGCGGCGGCATTGTGCCCCAGGGACTTTCTTGTCCAAGAACAACATGAGCGTTTCCCAAGGCAGCGAGAAGCAGAGCTGCGAAACGCATGCATTTGAAAAAAGACCGCGTGGCAAACATGGTAAACCTCCCGGTTTTGTGGTGATTATTTCAACAACGTCATGGATTGAGTTGCGGTGAACGCTCCCGCTTTCATGATGTAGTGATATTCTCCGCTGGCCAGATCTGAGCCTTCGAAACGCAGGCGATACACGCCGGGCTCATGCGCGCTATGGACCAGTTGCCGAACGGCTCTTCCCAAAGCATTATAAACCGTGATATTCACAATCATACGATTCTGCACTTCATACATGATCTCAGTCGAGGCGTTGAAGGGATTGGGATAGTTTTGATGCAACGAGAAGGCATTCGGTTTTTGGGGGAGCTTTTCGGCCACTTCGGTTAGGATTTGATAGCCGAGCACATAGCCGCGGCCGCAAACCGCCCAACCATGATCACGATCCAACATCTTTGCGTCTTCGACACCCCCAAAATCTCCTGTCAGGCCAACGGACTCTTGGATCCAGCTTAATCCTCCATCTGTCGTATAATAAATGACCTCCGCGCTAAAGCCACGGTAAAACATGTTGCCAAACGCCCAGCCATTCAGACTATCGACAAAGCAAAGGGCTCTTGGATGTAAGTCATCCCACATGGGATCATAGATCCGGCCCCCTTGTTTCCACGTCACTCCACCATCTGTCGTGTGATAGGCATGTGTCGGAGGATTTGCGATGACAAACCAGCCTTGTAAAGTATCAATGAAAGAAATAGCCGCCACGTAAGGAGTTCGAGTGATTTCCCAAGTTTTTCCGCCATCATCAGTTCTTAGGATGGCACCCTGACCACTTTGCAATCCTGCGGTTGCCCAAGCATGAAGTGGGTCAACGAAGTCAATTTTGCCAGCTCCGGTGTAAAAAATGATACTATCCGCGAGCGTCCGCTCTGTCCAGGTAGTGCCGCCATTGATGGTTTGTATAGTAATGCTGGTATCAGCTGCAAAATATTTTGTTCCCGTAGTCGTGTTGTGGGTTAAGCTTTGAGCGAAGGTGCTGCGGATACGGCGTTGCATACGCATGTATTGGTCTCTCCACGAAGCGCCGCCATTGGTCGTTTTAAGCACTCCACCGCCGCCGATGAAAGTTCCGGATGCCCATCCGACTTGATTATCAAAAAATGAAATGTCAGAGAATATGGCCGTTGGCACCTGACCTCGATACCAAGTATTCCCCCCATCTGTTGTCCGGTAGATGGAATCGGAACTGGCACACCAACCATGCAATGGATCAGTGAAGTCGACTGCAAAAAGATCACGCGCTGTTGGTCTCGCGATAATCTTCCAGCCGTATTGCTGGGCGTGTAGCGGGCTGAGCAGCAGCGAAAGCACAGCAGCAATACACATAATGAGAAGTTTCATAGTTAGCTCACCTGTTATTGGCTGTTTCATAAAAACAAAAAGCCAGAGCGCACCTGGTTATAAATGGGTGTACTCGGGCCTTGAAGTTTTTTTTTTGCAAAATTGTCCCACCCATTGGGACAGTCAACTTCCTCAGCATTTTCCCACCTGCTTTCCGGGTTGGCCGAACTGCAATCCTGCGGCGCTAAGGCAATTTACAATCTGCCTGGACAATGTCAAGCAAAATTTTGCTACCTCACCAGAGTTATCCTGGCGACCTTTTGTATCTCGCCTGCCCGCAGCGCTGCAAGATAAACCCCGCTCGCGGCCACACGACCGTAATTGTCTCTGCCATCCCACTGCATGACATGCGCACCGGCAAGCCAATTGGAGTTCGCCAACTCTCTCACCAAATCTCCCATTGAGATCGAAAATCCGCAGCGACACCACACCTTCCACCGGAAGCGGATTGTTGCTGGAAGCAATACCGCTGGTCACGGTTCGAATCGTTTCCCAGCTCGTGGCGTTAAAGTGCATAAAGTGAATCGTATAAGTATTTGTGCCGGTTGTTCGTTGCCACACCACGTAAAGCTTGCCGGAGCGTTCCGCAATGCCGGGAAATTTGTTGCTGCCATTGCCGGCGCTCAAGCGACGAAATTCGCTCAAAGCCGTGCCGCCGTTGATCAGTTTCTCGTAATAAATTTCGCCGCCGTTCTCAAACACCAAATGATAGTCTCCGGCAGCGTCTCGCACCATTTTGCGGCTGTTGTTGACGGCGAGCGCATCTGCGCTGCTGGTTGGCTTGATCGCGCCGCTGCCGCGCGTCACCACACTGCCGCCGCCGGTGATGGTGACATTGCCGCCAAGGGAAAGCGTGCCGTCGACGTAGAGCGTCACGCCGGGGTCAATGGTGAGGGTGAAGTTGCCGGTGAGGTTCAAAGTTTTGTTGGCAAGAATGTCGGTGTCGCCATCAAGCTGGGTTGCGGTTTCAAGAGATTCATCTCCCCAAGTCAATAAGTTGGCATAGATCTTCCCGAGATACTTTTTGAAAGAAAAATGCGCCACGATGTTGTCCGTAATCTGCTTCATCCGGTTCCAGTCATTGACATCGTAGTATTCCACCAGGCCGCGCGCCCATTGGATAGTCGCGGCGTTGAACACCCGCGCATTGCTTTGCGTGTCTTCGTAGTACGTCGCCTGATGTTTGATATATGCAAATGAATCGGGGTTTTCGTGTACGAGGGTCCACACATCTCTTTCTGCCATGATCTCCAGGGTGCCCAGAAACGGGAATTGTGGTTTTTCCGGGTAGTTGGTGTTGTCGATTTCCGGGCCGAGAATGCCCCTGGTATGAGCGGGGTTATCTCCCAACCCGAAAAGGTTGCCGTTTTGAAGAGGGGGATTGGTGTCCTTGAAAACCCAATGGCTTGCATTAGTGACCTGCGCCGGTATCTCGACTGAATTATAGCCTGTTTCATATTGCGATCCAATGAAAAAAGCTTCCGGATTGTTGTTGTTGCCGAGGCGCCACAAGTCTTCCGTATTGCCGGTGCCATCGCATGTGCCCTTCTTGCACTTCAGACGTTTATAATCTATTGCCCCTTGCGCATTGGCGAGCCAATAAATTCTCCAGTAGCAGGTGTTGGTCGCAAAAAACGCCAGATTCCCGCCGGCGTTTTTGAAATTTTCTGTGCTTGCTCTTTCACCGGGATTTTGTATGGATGACCCGGACCAATATTCATCATGCCCGACATGAACGATGAATTTGTAGTTGGAAAGAAAATTAGACTCATTTTTATCCACATCAGTATTGTCACAATACTCCATGGCATAGCCGTTGCTTTCCGCCCAGGTGATGAAGTATTTCTCCACAGAATACAAACGAATGCTCTCGGAAAAATCCGGCCGCCATGGCCGATCTATGGCAATTGTATCGGTGACCGTTAGAGAAGGATCCTGCGAGCAGGAGTATAGCGATCCACCTCCCCAGTAAGTATAGGCCTGATGAGTATTCATGGGAAATTTGAAAAGAATCCTGGACGTGGCGCCGGGAATAGCGGCCCGCACGACAAAGTATGCTGTGCCCGTATCGGCCGTGGCCGGGTCGAACCTCATGATGGCATAATAAATCCCACTCGTCCAGCCGGTGGTTGGAATCGTATAAGGCTGCGCACTACTGGCCCACCATTGGCTGCAGCCTGATTTAAAATCCACCGGCTTTTTCGACTGATTGCCAGGATAAAGCAGGGTGCCGTCGGCAGCACGAAGGGGATAAAAATGGCTTGTAAAAGGACCAAGAGTAACTCTGGGAGCGCTTTCGCCCATCCGAAAAACCTGGATGCGGTAGGTGGGATGATTGGCGGTGTCGATAACACTGGTGTAGAAGGTCACCGTTTCGCCGGGTTTGACGCTCGTTGGCCAGGCGAAACTTTCGATGTTAGAGCGCGCCCACGCCCATGTTCCTGCCGGTGGCAGCGGCGGTGGTGGGAACACGACCAGGCTCGAAAAGGGATATTCAGGACCTGTTTGCGCCAGGGCAGATGCAGCCATCCCAGTCAGAACGGCAAACAGCAGAGAAAGCAAGCTTTTCCGTTTCATATTTTTTTTCTCCTTTCACTTTAAAAGATTCATAGCATGTGTGGCCGTGAATTCACCGGCTTCTAATTTGTAGAAATAAGTGCCACTCGCCAAACCAGCCCCATCAAAACTCACCCGGTACGTTCCGGGTTCTTGGATTTCATCGACCAAAGTGTTGATCACTCTGCCAAGACCATCAAAAACTCTTAGGATGACCGGCGACCTTTTTAAAATGGAATACTGAATGTTCGTAGTCGGATTAAACGGGTTGGGATAATTTTGTTTGAGCATGAAGGCTTTGGGCGCTTGCTCGATTTTTTCTGCCGCGCTTGTCATCAGTTGGTAAGAAAGCACCGCGCCATCATAAGATACGGCCCAGCCGTGATTCTGATCAAGCATCACCGCATCGGTGATATATCCAAAATCACCGGTGAGTCCGATGGATTCCTGCGCCCAGCTTTTTCCGCCATCTTTTGTGGAGTAAATGCCTTCGGTTTCGATTCCTTGATAAAATTGACTGCCAAAGACCCACCCCTTCAGGGTATCGACAAAAGAAAGTGTTTTGATATAGAAGTCCCCGGGAAGGTTAAAGCCCAGAAAATTCCACGTCATGCCTCCATCAAGAGTATAATGTACGCCACCCCAGCTTGCCCAACCCCGCAAACTATCAATAAACGAGATGGCCGTAAAAGCTCTGGGAGTTTTTAAAATTTCCCAAGCTTTGCCGCCATCACTTGTGCGCAACAAAATGCCTTCAGCATTTCTCAATCCCCCTAACGCCCAACCATGGAACTGATCGATAAAGGTAATTTTACTGATAGCAGCAATACTGTCGGCAAGTATTCGCTCCTGCCAGGTGGCGCCGCCATTGGTGGTTTGCACGGTAATGCCGGTATCCGCAATGAAGTATTTACTTCCAATTGTCGTGTTGTGGCTCAAGCTTTGAGCGAAGGTATCGTAGAAACGGCGCTGCGAGTTGTTGAATGGAGAAATTTGCTCAAGCCACGAAATGCCGCCATTACTTGTTTTCCAAATCAATCCTCTTGCATTGGCAAAATTTCCGACAGCCCAGCCGCTTAACTGATCAATAAATGAAAGCCCATTAAAATCGGCGTTTGTTGGACCAAGAACGCTTTTCCAGGTTTTACCACCGTCAATTGTGCGGTAAATCGTATCCTTACCCGCACACCAGCCGTGCAAAGCATCCACAAAATCGACCACATAAAGCCGATAGCTGGTTGGCCGTGCAATGATCTTCCAGCCATATTGCTGGGCATGCAGCGGGCTAAACAGCAGCAAAAGCACAACAGCGCTGCAAATCTTCTGTGAAAATGTTTTTGTTATGGGCATCATGCACCTCCGTTTGAGTTAAAATCATTAAAAATAAAAAGCCCGAGCGCACCTTGCGTCTGGGTGTACTCGGGCCTTGAAATTTTCCTGCTACGAGCGTAGCTTTGCAAAATTGTCCCGTTTATTAGAAATTAATTCTGACTTTATTATACCACCAACAGATAGAAACAACCCAACTGATAAACACAACAACCGATAAGCACAATTTACTTCATCTGTTGGGTTGTTTCTATCTGTTGGAGCAATTGTTTTGAAGCTACGGCTTTTCACTTTTACCCAAAAAAATAAAAGGCCCATCCACGCTCATTCGGAGCATAAATGGGCCTTGTCGATTTTTTCGATTGCTGGCGGCGGTCGTTTCCAACCATTGTTGGACGAGATCAAGGCTTTGTCGCCACACTTTCAAGCGGAATTTTTCCCTACCTCACATACACCAATTTTTGAACCTGCCGGAACGAGCCTGCCTCGAGCTGATAAAAGTACACGCCGCTGCCAAGCAGATTCCCCTTCGCGTCGCGGCCATCCCACCGGGCAACGAAATCGCCGGGTTGATAGGGCTTATCCACCAGGGTTACCATTTCGCGGCCCAGGACATCAAAAATCCTGAGCATCACCCGTTCCGCCTCAGGACGCAAGGGCAATTGATAATGAATGACAACCTGCTTCGCATTGGCGGAAACCCGGAACGGATTCGGGAAGCTGGCGCTCAAATGAAATGCCGAGGGGATGGTTTCCGCCCTAGCGGTGCGCTCGTCAACTGCGGTCACTCCTTCAAGCCAATTCAGCACATTGCGCATCACCTGCTCGCGAGTGGCAAATTCCTGTCGAGGTCTGGCTATCGCCTCAAAACCAAATCCCCAAAAGACCAGCCGCGAACGGTTGCCCGGATCTTCGATGCGGACGCCGGCGACCACGCCGGTGGTGGTATCATAAACCACGCAAGCTTGTGCCATTCCGTCCGGCTGCAACACGTCACGCGAGGTTTGATTGTTGGCGCCGGTGGCGCCGGCCGTGAGGATGGAGGTCAACCCTTTTCCCACCGGATCGTTTTGGACACCATGCAATAAAAAGTCGTTGAGGTTTTGCACAAAAGCGACATGCAGCCGATTGGCGAGAAACGAAGTCCCGTTCAAGCTTTCGGCAATGTTTTGGCCGGTCAAAAATATTCTGCCGCCACGGTCCAGATATGCGGCAATACTATCGCGTTCAGCCGGGGCGAGCACATTTGCGCTGGCAGCATTGCCGGTATACCAGATCAACGTATTGCGCTTGAACCGGCTCATCAGGCTTACCGGCGCCAAGCCACGCTGCTGCTGCGTCCACAAAAATGCCGTGACACGAAGACTATCCAGGGCCGAGAGATAGTAATTCTGAAAATCGCCGTTGGGGTCATCGTTAACCAACAGCACGTCGGCGGGTTCGAGCGTTATATTGAGCACCGTCGGAGAGCCTGCGTTGACCGTAATAGCGGTCAACGTTTTATTGGGATACGGAATTTCCGGCTCAACCACCAAGCGTTGGTAAACGAGCGTTGGCGGTGAAGAGACGAAAATATCTTCGAAAGCAAAGTTGCCTTGAGCGTCGCTGCTGTCCGTAATGGTATAAGCTTGAGTTAAATTGCTGCTGGCGTACAGTGTCAGCTTTGCCCGAATGCCGAAGCCTCTGGCCTCACGCACGGCGCCAGTCAAAGCGCTTTTAGCCAATGATGGTTTCAACCCGCGATTATGCTGCAACGTGGCGCCGGCGGCCAGATTGATTTGCGCTGTATCGGGCTGAAAGGGAAAGGCCTGGACCACGATCGTGTGCGGGCCGGCGCCGGTTCGCAAGCGATAGTTGCCGTTGCTGTCGGTTTGCAGTTTTTTATTCGCTTCAACAAAATGGACGGAAGCGCCAACCAACGGCGCGCCGGTCTCGCTGTTGGTAACCTTTCCCGCTACGGCGCCGGCTCCAACGCTGTCAAAGCTCAACACGTACAAGCCGGTTTGAATATCCGAGACCACGAAATTGCCGGAGGGAAAATAGGGAAACACGCCCCAGTCACCACTGAAGCCGCCGCCTGGCTGAGGAAAAGTGTCATAGTAGCCCACCTCAGCCGGTTCCCGCGGGTTCGTAATGTCCAAAACTTTGACGCCCTCGACGTAATGCGAGATATACGCGTGGTTGCCTCGGATATGCACGTTGTGCGCGATCTGCGCCGGATCGCCGATATATTCCGCCACCAGCTCGATGTTGTTATCGTTCGCCGGATCGTTATCCCACAGCACGCGGATGTCCCACACCTTCACGGTCAAGCCGTCATCCTCGTCGGTGGTGAAAAGATAATTGCCATCCTCGGTAGTGCCGGAATTATGGGAGGCGCCGCGCGGATAAATAATCGAAGTCAAAAGGCGCGGCTGCGAGCGGTCGGTGATATCGAGCACGTCAACGCGGCCGCCGTTTCCGATATTGCTGTTGAAAAGAATGTTCTTTTTCACAAAAGAGTCGTGCACGTAGCGCGGGCTATAGAAACCCACCGGCGCCGGCGCCTGGGGGTTGGCCAAACTGAAAATGCGCACACCGCCGCCGCTCACACCACCTGTCCCTGCCGTCGCGGTGCCGCCCTGAATATAAAGGTAGCCGGCGCTGTCAATGGAAACCGTATGCGCAACGGCGCTGTTAGAGGTCACATTGGGCCAAAGCACGGAAGAAAAGGCGACCGGGTTCGGCAGGGTCGAAAGATCGACGACTTGGATTCCGGTATATTGATTGGGCGTGGTGATGACATCATTGACGACATAGGCATAGTGTGAATACGTCTTGATCTCGCGCCAAATCGTCGGTCCAGCCCCCGGCACGAAAGCCACTTCCACCGGATGCCGCGGGTCGGTAATGTTGATGATCGAAAGGCCGGTGCTCGCGCCCAACAGCGCGTATTCGTTGCCTTTGCTGTCGGTGTATCCCCAAACATTAGCATACCCGCCATACTGATCGAGACGTCCGAGCAAGGTGACATGGTTATTGACTCCAGGCCGGTATTGCGCCAGAACCGGAGACG
>Ga0247727_10017011_pt1 | contig 11635 bp, 10 predicted proteins | sample WisWelCaveWW1625_FD_202498 | JGI IMG/M metagenome (GOLD analysis project Ga0247727, IMG submission 202498) | Biofilm microbial communities from Wishing Well Cave, Virginia, United States - WW16-25 | ecosystem: Environmental > Aquatic > Deep subsurface > Groundwater > Cave microbial mat | place... | reverse complement strand
CATACAAAGCAGTAAAAGCAAGTGAGCCATCTAAAAATAAAAAAATTGGAATATTTGGAATTGGTGGAGTTGGTCACATGGCAGTTCAATTTGCAATTTTAGAAGGGGTAGATGTTATTGCAATTTCAAGAAATAAAAAACATTTGGAGATTGCAAAAAAATTAGGAGCATCAATAACAATAACTTATGACCAAGATCAAGAAAAATTCTTACAAGAATTAAAAGAGAAAGTTGGTTTGTTAGATGCGGCAATTGTATTTGCACCAGCAGATATTGTAACAAATACTGCAATCAAAGCAATCAAGAAAGGGGGATTAGTGGTTATTGGAACAATTGGCAAGATTTCTAATTTTGTAGCATTTGAAGAAAAAACAATTCGTGGAACTTTAATTGGATCAAGAAACGACATGAAAGAGGTAATTAGAATTGCAAATGAAAAAAATATAAAAGTTTTTTCAGAAGTTTATCGCCTCGAGCAAGCAAATGAGGTTTTAGCTAAACTCAAAACTTCAGAAATAGAAGCACGCGCAGTTTTAGTTCCTTAATTGCTAAATTAATACAACTCGTATGATTTTATCGATTAGACAGTCGCTTAGCTTTAACGAACTTCCAAATCCTTTTTGTCATTTCACTTGGGGTGATACTACCTTTACCAAAAACTTCTTCAACAGTTTCTGTTCTACCTGAAAAACTGATTGCATATCCACCAAAAGGCAGTTTCTTTCCTTTAGATTTTGATCTGGGTTTTGCTTTTCTGCTTATAGTTCTCTTTTTTGATTTTCCTTTTGTTGCCAAATTCTTCTATGGTCAAATGTAATTGGGGGATTATAATATTTGCGAATGATAATAGTCACAAATCCTAGGTTTAGTTTCGAAATAGTTTGTAAATTATATGTTCATTCAAATGAACAGCATAATCTAATTTTATGAATTTTGATAAGATTTCAATGTGTGGAATAGCGTATTTGTATTAATTCTAGGAATTTTGGTAAGCTTGACTATTCTTTCTCCTGACCAATTATTGGCATCTCATCAATCTGAAGTTACTTGGCAGCTAATAGTTATTTCTAACGAACCAGCATGTAGTGGTTATCACCATTATATGGTACAAAAATACAATGAAATTACAGAAAAATATCTTGATCTTTATGGTTTAGAAAATTCCCAGTATGAACCCGAATGTTATACTGAAATTAGTTTTGCTGAAGAATATGAAAAGCCATCTGATTTGGATCTCTTAATTTTAGTGTATGACAGGGACAAAGGAAGAGTTGAACTACATGCTCAAAACACCGGAGGTCTTTACATTCATCAAGGAAATGATTTGAGTACTAATCACACTGTAATTATTTGTGATTGCCCAAATTTCAAGTATTCAGATCCTGTGTGGATTCTAAGTCATGAGCTATCTCATTTTGTTTTAAACTACTTGGGATTTGACCTTGATATTGTAGAAAAAGAGATCCATGGGCTAGATTACAAATTTGATAGTTGTGTAGAAGGGACGTATGATAACTTGTGTTCTACTATTAAGACAACAATTGATACACAAAGATCAGATTGGGTAGTAATGATTCCATATGAACAAGCTATTGGGAAAGATCCCCCACTTCCTTTAGTAGAAAAAGTATCACTAGAATCTCCAATCCAAACTACGATGATAATAGAAATTACAAACTGGTGGCTTGATGGAGAAATATCTGATGAAAATTATATTAAGAGTTTGAATATTTTATCTGGAAAGTCTAGTGATGATAAAATAATTCCCAATGGAATTTTTCGAGATTCTGCTCTGTTAATTCTAGCAGAACCTCAAAATGATAATGATAATGGGACCTTAACCGCAGATGCTTCATTGAAAATAACTGAAAATTTTGATGATCTAAATGCGTCAATAGTTAGCCAGCATTCCAGTTTTTCAGCCGAAGATGAAAAAATATTCCTTGAATGGTTGGAAACAAAAGCGTCCTCTTGGCGGACTAGCGACATGAATGATGATGAATTTATAGCAGAGATTGAAGAGATTTTGGATTCATCAAAAGTTGGTTTGTACCTAGACTATCTCGATAACCTATCAGTTGAGGAGTTAATTTCAAAGGCTGTTGAATTTGAGAAGACTGGAAAATTTAGGAATGCCTTATCTTACTATGATAGAGCGGTTATTGAGAGTTTTGATTCTGGCGAAAACGAAATAAAAGCACTTATTGGAAAAGGAACCGTTCTTAATTCACTAGGACAGTACGTTGATGCTATTGAATATTTTGACAATGTCTTAGAAATGGAGCCAGATAACATCAGTGCGTTAAAAAAGAAGGCATTTGCCCTTGCACAGCTAGGACGAGTAGAGGAAGCTAGAGATTATTTTGAAAGTGCAACTCAAATTGGATTACAATAAATTTTTAGCCTTAAATAAAAGTCAAATGTTCTTTGAATCGTGAATTGTAGAAGGTGTCATCATACGGATCAAGCTCATATACAGTCTAATGAGAGTACTTCTCTTCTAAAATTAGGAGATTGCCAAATTCCAGATTGTACTTGTAAGCAATATCTTGATATCATAAAAGAGATTGATGAGGAATTGTTGTAGGTAAATAGTTCATATAACAAACCAAATGAAATTACTCTAACATGAAAAAACATTCCCCCCCAGACGAAATGAGAAAGGATCTTGATAATCTTTTAGCAAAAATTAACGCGTTAGAGGTTTCTGCATCAGATGAGTACCAAAAAGGGATTGTTAAAGTTCTACGGGTTTTAGTGGAAGGGCAAATTCATTCTATAAACGAGTTTGAACACTTGAAAAAGGCAATAGATCTTGTCACACTTCAGCTTTTTGACACACAGAATAAAATTAATTCATGATTTTATAGTTGTATCACTCAAACCACATCCAACACATTTCATTAAAATTGAATATTTTAATTCTTTTTCTTTTTTCATTTCAGAGCCACAACAGGGACATTTCATAAATTATCCTAAAGTTTTAGATTGAAATATCATTATTTAATCTTCCACATTACAAATTGGTTTGTATTGTTCTAAAGCTTTGTTTACAATTCTTCTTCTTTCTTTTTTGTCTGAACCTGCCATTGGGTAAATTGAAAGGTAAAGATTATCCTCAGATCCAGTATTTGTAAGCCAGCATTTGAATTTCTTATTTTTTGTAAAAAAATCAGTTTCGTTTGTTTTTTCTAATTGATCAATGTAAATTATGTTGAAAATGTCTTTGTTGCGCGCCAGTATTACAAAGACCACTTCACTCATAGGAGGCCCCCATTCAGCTAGTTTTATTGGTCCTAAAAACTCATAGTGAAGAATTTGGATTGTCATGTTGATTGTAAATGAATCGATCTTTTCTTTTTTATGCTAGATCGAGTCTTTTTTAGCCCTATTTTGGTAGACCATGTTGCTGTGCATAATGCACACAAAACCGGTTAACAACCAACCTGAGATACCCTATATCAACAAATGAAAACAACTACCCAAAAACAAAAAGAACTGAGAACCAGTCACAAAGCAGTTGCTCCAATTATAGCAACTCTTCTATTGGTTGCAATCGCAGTTGTGGGAGGCACAATTATCTTTGTATTTGCACAAGGATTCTTTAGCTCTTCACAAATCAGTGGAACACCGCAAATCGAATCAGTCCAGATCTTAGGTTACGATGCAAGATCAGCGGCTAGCCTTCAAATGCATGACGGAAACCCAATGATTGAATTAGCTGGAAATGGAGATGCAAACGTAGAAGCTGGTGAAAGAATTGCCATTTATCTCACAAACAACAGCGTACAGAAAATAGTATTAGGTGAAATAACCTTCGGGGGCACCAAATACTCTTACGTAAATGCTGCTGCAGGTGGACTTGGCCTCTATACTACTTCCACTGTTGGTCAACTTAGAAACGGTAACTTTACTGTACTAACTGGTACAAATGGTGGCGACCAACTATTAAATGAAGGAGCAGGAGAATTAAAAGCTGGTCAAACAGCAACCATTCTACTGGATCTTGATAGCGACCTAAGAGTAGGACGTTCTTCACAGTTCAAACTAACAACTTCTAACGGTAATGTGTTTGTAGGAACAGTTTCCGTTGGTCAACAAAGTGGTTAACCCCACTCCCCTTTTTTCCTTTTTATGGAGGTATGCTAAAAAATGAAAATCAACTTGCTAGCCATTTTGTTTTTGATTGCAATATTACTGCCAGCAAATATTGTGCCAGCATTTTCACAAACTAGTTCAAATAATTTTGATAATTTTCTAATAGAATTATCACTTTCACCATCACATGTAGATGAACATAGTTCTACACATTCGGTTGGATATGTGAATTTGGTAAGCAAAAATGGTTTGGCTGTCAAAGCCCCTCAAGATATTGCAGTAGGATTAGAATCAGATGATCCTTCAATAGTTTCTGTACCAACTTCAGTTACAATTCCTAAAGGCCACAATTTTGCAATTTTTGATATACAAACTGGAGATAAAGATGGGGAAACTACTATTTCTACACTATTTAATGATAAAATAGATTTTAAAAACTTCAAGGTTGGGGGTGCTAATGATTCAATGCCAGATGGCATTAGTCTTGAAATAAATTTTCCAACTAATAACATGCATGTAAACTCTGAAATGCCGTTCTCAGTGTACTTGCAAACATCTGATGGCGACATTATCAGAGCCCCATACGATATTGAAATTGAGCTCAATTATGAAAAATCACTTCTTCATACTAGTACAGAGAAGATGATAATAAAAAAGGGAACCTATTATGCGTGGGGAATCATAAATACATATGAGGAAGTTGGCAATGGATTCCTTAGAGCATCTTTTGATCGTTTGGGAATAGATACGTCTGAAAATATTGAAATTACTTCTTCATTACCCGTTGCACTTGCAATAAACGTATTTCCTGAACAAATATCTGCTGATGTTAACAGAAACATTGATGTTTTTGTGAGTTTGGTTGATTCAGATGGCCTTCCTGCTGTAACTCCAGTGGATGTTACATTAGAGTTATTCTCAGATGAGGATGTGGTTGGAAGAAAATTAGATGATAGGATGAAGAATACAGATGTCATAATAAAAACAGGTGAATTTGGTTATTACTTTAGAGAACAAATGAATCTTGCTGGTTTTGAAGAACGTAAAATAATGATAGGTGTTAGTGCTAAAGATTTAGGAATCGCAACTGAACAATTTGAAGCTGTACAATCACTAAACATTAACAATCCCTTGGCAGAAAATCATACTCTAAGTCTTTTTGTGCTTCCACAAATCCCAAGCAAAACAACGTCAATTTTGGTTTATCAAATTATGGCAAAAGCAGAGGATGAAGGCTGTGTAGAACAAGTAAATGAGGTAGGAGAGACTGTATGTATAGAACAAGTAAGCAATGAAGAGAAACATCCAATAGAAGAACTTGGGGAGGGGGAATTATATCCAGTACAAGCCAATGAAAATTTTGCGTCTGATGGTTTAGTAGATAAAATAAACATTATCTCAGGGGATAGTTCCATAATCAATGTAGAAGAACCTGGGAATATTGAAAGCTCGTATTCTTATGGAACGGCCTTGATATCAAGCGGTCAAAAAAATGGAGAAGTTACTCTTGCTGCAACAGTAAAGGGGATTGGGGCTGGAACAATAACGTCTGAGGTAATTGATGTATTCAAGCATACAGATACAAAAATTTTCTCCCCTACTGGTCCTGATAATATAGTGGTAGACAAAAATGGATATTTTGATTTATTTTTGATTGCTCTTGATGGAAAAGCAAGACCAAAAATTTTAGAAAAAGATACCAAATACATTTTAAATCCAGTAAATGATGTTTTAGAAATTAAAAAGAATCATTCCTTTGCGAGTGCAAATTTCCTTAGTGATTCCTTTAATGTAGTAGAAGGCACATCCATTACGGTAACTGCAGTTCCTATAGGGGTTGAAGCAGAATTGGACTTAGAGGCATCAACTAGTTTTGCTAGCCAGATTTCATCAATCATAGAAATTGAGCTTCCCTTTAAGAATCTGGATGCTAACAGCCAGGTTCCATATAATGGAATAGTACAGCTTAGAGATCTACTAGGAAATCCTAGTAGTACTACAAAGGATGTTAGAATTAATCTTAATTTGGATGGAGCAGAAATTGTAGATATTCCTGAATATGTAACAATTTCTCAAGGAAATTCATATGCGACATTTCCAATTTCTTCTAACGGGGAAAATGGGGATGCCACTATTGGTGCTAACATAAAAGGGGTACTAGGCTCTCAAACAAAAATCAGCACTGTCTCAAATGAACCTAAATTAAAGATCTTTGCAGATGGCATAACAGCTCCTCTTAATATTGGCGAACCTACGGAATTAAAAATTTTTATTGATGATGAAAACGCCGAGTCAGTACCTGGGGCAATGATAAAATTTGTCACACCACCTGGTGTTACAGTAACACCCGCAAATACAAGAACTGATGAAACTGGCACGGCAAATGTTGACATAACAGCAAATGAAGGAGAATTAGTTTCAATAGAAATACTTGCAAGCGCATCAGGGTATTCTGATGGCAAGGAAAGCTTTGACTATACAGTATCTGGTTCTTCAAGTAATTCTTTTGCACTTGGTCTTCCTGAATGGGTAGTTTATGTTGGAGTTGCAGCAATGGTTGGTATCGCAGCAGTAATAGTAGTGTTTCTTAAGAAACCAAAGTCAGAAAACAGTGAAGATGAAGAAGAATACGAGTATGAAGACGAAATCTAGTTAAGGTTTTGTTCTAGTAAAATTATTAATGGTTTCCCATTGTTGTTGAAGTTGTTGAAACTCACGATTATTCTTTATTGTATCTGAGGTTTTGTTAAAAAATTGTAAAAGCTCATGCATTGTTGCATTTTGTGTCTCTTTTGCAATTACAGTTGCATTATCAATTAATTTATCAATTTGTTGTAATTTTATTTCATCAGGAGCTTTTTTTTCTAAAATACCTACAGTTACAAAAAGAATTACAATTCCAAATGAGAGTATACTTACAGTAGCAGCAATTGCTAATGGGAAGTTATCACGCAATTAGACCATCAATTATCTAAAGTAAGAATACGTTTTTAGTTTATGTGCATTCAAATGAACAGCGGTAAGCGTTTAAGCTGTGAAGAAGTTTGTTTGTTCATTAATGACAAACAAATTACAACTAATAGCGATACTGACACTGACAACAATTCTCATAACAGGGGGATTTGGCTTAACACAACTTGCATATTCAAGTGGTTCTAGTAACGATAAGAAAGCTGACAATAAGAAAGCTGACAATAAGAAAGCTGACATTACGAAACATGATGATGACGAAGAGGAAGACGAAGATGACGATGATAAAGTCAAAGTATGTCACATACCTCTCGGAAATGAGGAAAATGCACATACAATTACTATTTCACAATCAGCTTGGGCGGCTCATCAGATGCATGGGGATTACGAAGGGGAATGTGATGATGACGATGATGAACAAATGACTAAGCCAACAATAACGATAGTCAACAATGTTGCAAGCGACCCACAGCAATTTGAGATTACTGTTTCACCGACAGTAGGGATACCTGAAGTAATTAATCCAATAACAACAAAATACACAGTTGATAGCCATACTAAGGTAACAATATCAGGCTCAGAAGATCGTCCAATATTAATTACAGGCGACGGGAACTGTCCTGAAAATAATGGCGGATTTGTAAACATTGAAAATGGCCAGAATATCGAGTGCACATATAGTGACAGACCAGTTGGACAAGCAGGTCCACTTCCAACAGTTACTTTGAAAGTTAATGTAATCGATGCGGATCTAGGTGTAACAGAGGCTAGTCCTCCTTCATTTCAAGTCGATGGAAATAATGCCCCACTAAATGCGCCAATCGACTTAATTGCAGATAAAGCAACAGAAATAACCCAAACCAATGACAACGTACCAGGTGATGTTGACGAGAATAATGAAGTATTACCTACTAAAATTACAGGTGATGGTCACTGTCCAGAAGTTCTTGCTGGAACTATTACACTTAGTACAGGTCAAGATATCGAATGTGTATTCGAATATGGTAAAGTAATAGAACCAGGAGTGATTTTCCACTTTAATACATTAGCATTTAGTTTCGATGATGATGGGTATGGAGATTCATGTGACAATGTAGGAACTATGCCATGTATTGAATTAGCAAATGCTCAAGATGGAACAATTCTCATTGTTGACGAAGAAATAAAATCAGATACACTAATCTTCCTGTTTAGTGTTATTGAACAAGATAAGATAAACAATCCAAGACCGCTTGATCAAAACGGAAATCCAATAATGGGAATTCTTGCTTCAAGCCCACTTTGTACATTTAGTGGAATTAGTCCACATGATGAGGAGTATGCCTTGCTACCAGGAGATCCTACTGATCCAGGTGAATTTGATAATCCAGTAAATAATCCAAGTGGAGAACTTGGATTTGCGTTTACTTGTACTTTGGCATCTCCAAGTGGAAAATATAACGTAAACTACGCACTAATTGAAACAGTGTAGCCAAATCAAAAATCTTCCTTCCTGTATTTCTTTAATACCTAGAATATACTAAATTTTTGTTCAATTTGTTTATTTTACAAATTATTTAATTAAGTACGACTTTGAGAAATTTTTAATATTTATTTCAAGTTATGGTGGTACTGCTTGAAGCACTATTTCTGCCAATGGCCCAATTGAAAAATCATTACCATTAACAGTACCCTCAGCTAATAGATACATTACATACATTTGTTCATTAGTTATTTTAGGAGCTGTTACATCAAATGTAATGGACTCTGCAACTCCACCTACACCATCTAGATTTGCATCTAATGTACCGCTTATTTGAGAGGAGGTATCAGAAAAAATTTGTGGACAGGGTAAAATACAAGTGAAATCACCTGTATTAATTGGACCTACTGTCCATCCTTTAGGAACATTAACAATTAATCGAGAACCTTGGTCAATGTAATTTGAGCTACTAAGATCAAAATCAGCCAATGTGGCATGCAATGTAATTGTTGATTCAGATGGAATTCCAGATACAGATGAAATAATATTTGCAGGAGAAGTTGATCCCGGAACAGTTGATAAATAAACTCCAACATTGGCATAGCTAGCGGCATTTTTTATAGAGGAACCGTATCCTGCTTTACCAAATTGCCCTAAAGTGGTATGTACAGTTACCTGCATCAAAACAGCCTCCAAATCATCTGAGGCCCCTCCTAATGAACCTGGATCCATTGTGACTAAAAAGGGAAAAACGGAATATGCTGGGACTGTTACTGGAGTTGCTTGATTTTCCCACATTAGTTGGTTATCCGAAGGACAATCCCAATTTGCTGGAGTGGGTGCGACTGTATTTGGCGTACATTTGTTAGTGTCAAAAATTCTGTCTGTTGATTGAGATCGTGGTACGTTTGCACTAATTGTTACCTTACTCACTTCAAATGGAATAGGAGTTGGGTTTACAACATTTACACCCCATAATCCTTCTTGATTATCTATTCCAAATGGTGAGGGTATAACCATGAAAATTTCTGGTCGTGAAAGTAGATCCTGTGTTAAAACTATTATGTCTGAAGAATCGGGTTCCAAAAGTTTGATCGATTCTTGTACAACGTTACTCGTAACTTCAGTTGTTGGCATATCTTCTATAGTTGCATTAGCATAATTATCAAAGACTATTGTATTTCCTGTAGCAAGACCTGCTCCTTTTACAGTGTATTTCCAAGTAAAGAAAACTGACTCTCCAGGATCAAGATCAACTGGAGCAGGAGTTGGGGGGTTTGGGGGATCAAGGGGTGTGCTAATATTTGGAACATCAAAAAATGGTGCAACATCTAACAATTTTGTATTTCCAATGTTTTCTACATGCATTGTTAATGTAACGTTCTTGTTTATCTTAACATCTGGCGGAATTGCAAATAATGAGGCTCTAAGGTAATTATTTCCTCCAACGTTTAATTCAGATTTTTCTATAGTACCAAATGTAGATACGACTTTAATTTCATAATCATCTGTATTCATAAAGAGAGGGGTATTCTCAAGTATGTTAGATCCATAACCTGGAGGTATTATGGAATCTTTGTAATCCAATAGATATTTTTTTGCTGGAAAGCTTCCACTATTATTTATAATCCAGATATTTCCAATCTCCACTGGATTTGTTCCCTGATTTTTAACTTGTATCCCAAGTTTGTTGTTGATTGATTCATCTGTTGAAACTGCAATGGAGAATTTTTCTTTGGATTTTTCCATTATAGAGTCTGAAATCACACGTTGAGTGTTTATTGTGTCCCGTTGGACATCCATGGCTATAAAAAATGTTGAAGTGGCACTTGCAAATAATACTAAAAATATGGCAGCTCCAACTATAGTAGAAACTGCCCGTCTTTTGTGCAATCCTTCCCTCTTTTTGTTAAAATTTACCACTTTGCATCCCCACTCAAGATTATAAATTCGGCAGGTTGTGAACCCCCAAAATTTACAAGTACTCGCAGGGAACTCCACATTCCTATATTCTGAGGTATATTATCACTTAGTTTTATTACAAGTCTTACTTCACCATCACCTGGAATTTCATTAGTTGCTAGTTGCTTTATGGACGCGTCATTCTCAACAGGAATAATGCTAAAAGTACCTGCCCTTGGATAATTTCCCCCATTAACAAGGTTGTTTGTAAGGTCTAAAACTCCAACAGCTTGATCGTCCCATGTATGACCCTCATTATTAATCAAAATGTTATGAATAAAAACAGAATCTATGTTCATATTTCGTATCTGTAAAACAATAAACTCTGTTCCTTGATCAATTGATAACGGATTTACAAAATCGGAAGGAAGATTATTAGGAAAATTGCTATCACATTCAGGAGGGCTGTCAGTGCACAGTAATTGATTAAAGGTATTATTCAAGTCTGGAACATCAGTTAATTTAACTGAATCACGTGTATCGTAACTTGTTAACCTAATAGAGTCTAGTCGAGCTTCTGCAACAGGATTTTGATCAACTGCAAAAAATTCATTGGACATCAAGTTTGAAAGAATCACAGCACCAGCTACTGTTACAGCTAAAATCATCATTGTTCCAATTACTTGCGATACAGCCCGTCTATTTTGAATACTAATTACACCATTCATGTGTTAAACGCCCTCGCTACAGTATCAAAAAAATTTCCACGGCTTGTAATTACTGAAATGCGATACTCCTTTCCAGTGGGATCACCTGTACTCCAATTTGCTCCTTCAATATCAACCGCATCTACAATAACATCTGTACTATTTTTTAGAGGTAAAACTATTGGTGCAAATAAACTAATGGAATCCATTTTGAAAACTAGCTTTTGGTTTGTCATATTAACAATACTAATTCTATCTATGATAGTTTCCACAGTTCCTGCATTTCTTAGAGAAATCATTACGTTCTTAGTATTTGGATCAAACCTAATATGCTCAAAAACAAGGTCCTCTTGAATACCGTTATTTCTAAATTCTAAAGAATTTGACATTTCATTGTTAAAGGCTGTTATTTCAGTAGTACCATTAAAAAGAATTATACTTCCAAGTGGTACAACAATGGCTAGCATCAGCAAGCTACCAATAACTTGACTTATCC
>Ga0247727_10017010_pt1 | contig 11636 bp, 11 predicted proteins | sample WisWelCaveWW1625_FD_202498 | JGI IMG/M metagenome (GOLD analysis project Ga0247727, IMG submission 202498) | Biofilm microbial communities from Wishing Well Cave, Virginia, United States - WW16-25 | ecosystem: Environmental > Aquatic > Deep subsurface > Groundwater > Cave microbial mat | place... | reverse complement strand
CCCCCGCTTTTCGCGAGTTGATGAAGTTCCAGGTGCAGCGCGCCTATTCATATTATCAAACCGCAAACGCCGGCATCTCCATGCTGGCACCGGATTCGCGCTTCGCCATTTATTCGGCGAGCCGGATTTATTGCGGGATTCTCAAACGTATTGAAGCGCGAGATTACAACCCCTTTTTAGGCCGTGTTTACGTGCCGAAGCACCGGAAGCTCGGCATCATATTGCAGGAAGTGGTGCGCACCAAACTCCTCACCGCGCAGGAGCGTGTCGCGACGGCGTCGGGCCTGGGATGGCGATAAATGATCACAGCGCGGCACACGGCGTGGGCCGATTGGATTTTTGCCTGGTATTTAACCCGGCTCTGCAAACGCCACTTCCATAAAATCTCCGTGCTCGGAAAAATTCCGGAAACCAGTTCCGATTTGCCGCTGCTGTTGTTGCCGAATCACAGCACGTGGTGGGATGGGTTTTTTGTCTATCTGCTCAATAAAAAACTATTTCGCCGCAAAACTTACTTAATGATGCTCGAAGCGCAGCTTGCCCGCTATAAATTTTTCTCCCGTCTCGGCGCCTATTCCATCAATCCGCATTCCGCCGGCAGCATCAAAAATTCTTTGCGTTATTCCGTCGCCGTCCTGAATGAAAAAGTTGCGCCTCGCCCCATGTTGTGTATTTTTCCGCAGGGCGAGCTTTTGCCGTGGGACAAACGCCCCCTCGTTTATAAAAACGGCCTGGAAACGATTTTGAGCGGCTACGGCGGCAAAGCCAACCTGCTGCCGCTGGCAATTAAAACGGAATTTTTGAACGAGCAACGCGCCGAAGCTTTTTTTCTTTTTGGCGAAAATATCATGGTCAACAGCAACACCTTCAGCGGCATGCAACGCCTGCAGGAGATTGAAGAAGCCCTGCTTGATGATTTGAAACGGCGAATTATCCAAAAAGAGCCAGGCTTGATTTTGCTCGGTCGGCAACAGGCGCTGGCACACTCAAACTCAGAACAATTGGACAAATGTTTTAAGGCCTGATTGGTTGCAACTCGTCCGCGCCAGGTTCTTCAAAGTGCACTTTTTAAAAAGGCAAAATATTGACTCTGCTTCTGTTTAGCATCATCGCATTGCTCGGCGTCGTTTTAATGATCACGCTGTTTAACGCCCTCACCGCGCCGATGCTAAAAAATGCGCCCGTCCTCAAAGCTATGCCGCGTGCTTCCGTGCTCGTTCCGGCGCGCAATGAAGAAAAAAATATCGGCGCTTGCCTCGAAGGCCTCCTCAAACAGGATTATCCCAATTTGGAAATTTTCGTTTTAGATGACAACTCCGCCGATAACACGGCTGCAATTGTCCAACAATTTTCTTCATGCGATCAGCGCGTCAAACTCATCGCTGGTAAGCCGTTGCCGGTCGGCTGGCTGGGAAAAAACTGGGCATGTCACCAGCTTGGCGAACACGCCACGGGAGAAATTTTTATTTTTACCGACGCGGACAATCACTACACGCCGCAAGCGGTTTCGCATACGATTGGCTGGATGCAGAAGCTGCAACTCGGGATGCTCTCGGCGTTTTGCCATCAGATCACCAGGACGTTGCCGGAGAAATTAGCTGTGCCCGTGGTCAATATGTTCGTTTACAGTTATCTGCCGCTGTGGCTCACGTATTACAGCAAAAACGCTTCAATCGCCGCGGCCAACGGCCAATGGCTGGCGTTCACCCGCGAGGCGTATGCAGGAACCGGCGGCCATCGCGCTGTGCGCCATCACGTTGTGGAAGACGTCGAATTGAGCCGCCTCGCGAAACGCCACGGAAAAAAAATTCTCGCCGTTTCCGCCCGCGACGAGGTGTTTAGCCGCATGTATCATTCCGGCCGTGAAGTCTGGGAAGGTTACTCCAAAAACCTTTTCGGCCTGCTGAATTTTAAAACCATGCCGTTTTTTATTGTATTGGCATTGCTGTTTCTCATTCATATCGTGCCGTACATTTTTGTCTGGTTCGAATCGCTGACGACGCTGGCGCTCATCGCGATTGCCATAAATCTCGTGATGCGTCTCATTCTCGCCGTGAAATTCGCACAGCCTTTGCTGGTAAGCACGCTGCTCCATCCGGTTTCCGTCGCGTATACGATTTTGATCGGCCTTAATTCCTATCGCGGCTACAAAACCGGCGGCATTAAATGGAAGGGACGCCTGGTGGAAGCGAATGCGGCACAGGATTATCGATGTTAAAAAACAAAGTAAAATGTCATCCCGCCGTGGCGGGATCTTTTTTGTTGCCAGCGTTTATCTTGAGTTGCAAAAGGATTCCTCCGGAATGACATCAGGGTTAAGTTAGATTGAATTTCCAATACTTATGCAAATTGCACTAGATAAACAAAAAGTCAAAATCGTCGCTCTCTACATTCTCCTCCTCGCCGGCGGCCTGTGGCATATTCTCGGTGTTTTGCAAACCACCATGCGCCTGCTGGCGGCGCCGCTGCTCATCGCGCTTTGCCTGCTGCTCTGCTTTGAGTATCTTCGCGAGCACCGCAGCCGCAAATTTATTTTCTGGGGCATATTTGTTTGCGTCACCTGTTTTCTGATTGAGTTAATCGGCGTGAAGACCGGCGTTATCTTTGGCTCCTATTCTTATGGCGAAACGTTGCAGCCGACGATCTGGAACATCCCCATCGCCATCGGTTTTGCCTGGCTGGCCATGCTCATCAGCTCGGCGGTCATTTCGCAATATCTTTTGCCGGCCCGCTTTATTACAAAACCGTTTGTCATTGCCATAATGATTGCGCTGTTGATGGTGGTTTTCGATTTATTCATGGAACCGGCGGCAACGAAATTGGGCTATTGGACGTGGCAAAGTAAAAATATACCCTTGCAAAATTATCTGGCGTGGTTTGCCTTTGGCTTCATTCTTTCTTATATTGGCTTGCGGTTGGGCTTGTTTATTAAAAAATCATCTGCGCTGGCGCTGCATGCATATATCGCCCAACTTTGTTATTTTGTGTTAGTGAGTTTATCGTAGAACGACAAAATCGCGCGAGGGAGAAGGCATGAAAAATTTCTGCGCTGTTTTTCTATGCGGCGTGATGTTGCTTGGCTGCAACTCGCCGCAAAAGCAACAAACGCCGCTGCACGCTCTCTTCGACGAAGAATGGAATTTCCGTTTAGCCGAAGAACCGGTTTTCGCCACGGCGGCGGGAAATCATCAATACGACGATCGTTTAGCCGACGTGAGTATAGCGGCTAAAATCCGCCGCGTCGAGTTTTGGCGCAATCTGCTGAGCCGTCTGTCGAAAATCGACCGCGCAGGCCTGAATCATGACGATCAAATCAATTACGATATTTTCAAACTCCAACTGGAAGACCATCTCGCCAATTTCGAATACAAAGCTTATTTGATTCCATTCACGGTTGATGACGGTTTTCATATCGGCTTCGCGCGCTTGCCGAATCAAGCGCCACGCGCTGCCGTGCAGGATTATGAAAACTATCTCAAGCGTCTGCGCGCCTTTCCCAGGTTTGTCGCACAACATATCGAGTTGCTCAAAGAGGGACTGCAAACCGGCATGACGATGCCGCAAATTGTTCTGCAGGGCTTCGAAGTCACCATGGCGACGCACCTCGTTGACGATCCGGCCAAAAGCGTTTTCCATGCGCCGTTTACAAAATTTCCCGCGGCGATACCGGAGAATGAGAAAGCGCGGCTCACACAGGCCGGTGAAGCCGCAATTCGCGAAGCCATTATTTCCGGCTATCAAACGCTGTTGGATTTCTTTGTGAAGGAATACATTCCGAATGCGCGTACGAGCATCGGCGCCTCGGAGTTGCCGAACGGGCGCGAATACTATGCGCAACGCGTGAAGTTTTTTACAACGCTGAATATGAGCGTCGATGAAATTCATCAGCTCGGCCTCAGCGAAGTCCGGCGCATTCACAACGAGATGATGGAGATTATCAAACAAGTCGGTTTCAAAGGCGATTTCGCAGCGTTCTTAAAATTTCTGCGCACCGATCCGCAATTTTATGCGAAAACGCCGGATGAGTTATTGAAGGAAGCCAGCTACATCGCGAAGCGCATGGATGCGAAATTGCCGGCGCTTTTTAAAAAGTTGCCGCGCTTGCCGTACGGCGTGCAACCCGTGCCGGCACATCTCGCACCGAAATACACCGGCGGACGTTACGTCGGCCCGGCGCTCGACAGCACGGAACCCGGCTATTACTGGGTGAATACCTACGCGCTGGAAAATCGGCCGCTGTACATTCTCGAATCGCTTACGTTGCATGAAGCGGTACCCGGCCATCACTTGCAAAACGCCCTCGCGCGCGAAATGGAAGGCCTGCCGAATTTTCGCCGCTTCACTTATCTCTCCGCGTTCGGCGAAGGCTGGGGACTTTATTCCGAGCGCCTCGGCCTCGAAGCGGGATTTTATACAAATCCGTATAGCAACTTCGGACGCTTAACGTATGAAATGTGGCGCGCGTGTCGCCTTGTGGTGGACACGGGCATTCACGCGAAAGGCTGGACACGCGAGCAGGCAATGGAGTTTCTCGGCTCCAACACGGCGTTGTCGCTGCACGAAGTTCGGACGGAAACGGATCGTTATATCTCGTGGCCCGGACAGGCGCTCGCCTACAAAATCGGCGAACTGAAAATCCGTGATTTGCGCCGCAAAGCCGAAGAAGCGCTCGGCGGGAAATTTGATATTCGGGAATTCCATGACGTGGTGTTGCGCAACGGCGCGATTCCGCTGTCGACGCTGGAGGGCGAGGTGAATGCCTATATAACTGAGCGAGTATCGAATTAAAACATTTTCGCCAACGGATGAAAAGCGGCCAACGGATTTTAAAAATTTCAAAAAGTGTTTATCCGTTGGCCGTTTTTTTATCCGTTGGAAAATTTTAAAAATAGCTCGTATGCAAAAACAATCATCGCAAGGCGTCTTTATCGGCATCACCATCATCCTGCTGTGGACGGCCAGTCTATATTTGTTTTTATCAACCGCCCTCGCGAGCCTCCCGCTTTATAGCACCATTCCGGCGATACTCGTGCAGACTTTTCTTTACACCGGCCTATTCATCACCGCCCACGATGCGATGCACGGTCTCGTAGCGCCCAAAAACAAAAGGCTCAACAATTTCTTTGGCATGCTTTGCGTGATTTTGTATGCGCTGTTCTCATTCAAACAACTCCGCAGCGAACATCGTAAACATCACGCGTATCCCGGCAGCGACGATGACCCCGATTTTCATGACGGCGAGCATCGCGGTTTCCGGGCGTGGTATTTTCATTTTCTGAAAACGTATGTCACGTGGCAGCAAATCGCCGGCATGGCCATTGCCTTCAATATCATGCTGCACGTTTTCAAAATTCCGCAAATCAATTTGATCTTATTCTGGGTGACGCCGGCTTTGCTCAGCACTTTACAGCTATTCTATTTCGGCACGTATCTGCCGCATCGCGAGCCTGCCGGTGGCTACGATAATTCGCATCGTGCCAGAAGCAACGAGTTCTCCGTTTTCTGGTCGTTCATCACCTGTTATCATTTCGGCTATCACTGGGAGCATCACGAATTTCCGTATGTGCCGTGGTGGAAATTGCCAACGGTGCGTCGGCAACGTTTGCAAACGCTGGCGGAGCGCGTTGCATGATTCGTCTCGGTTACGCTTATGTCAACACGCAATTGCCCGCGCCCAATCGGACGTGCCGATTAAGCCACGCGGCGCCGGAGCGCATCATCGCCCTGGCGCGTGAAAACCTAAAGGAAAAATCCGTGCTGGAAGTTTATCAAATTTTGCCGATATGCCCGATAAGAGTTCATTGAACAATAACGCCGAAATCAAAATCCGCCTCGGCATCAGCACGCATCACGAAAAGAATTATCGGGAAATGGGCAAGCTGGTCGCCGCAGGAAAATCTCAGGCGCCGAAAGAATTGCTGGCGCGCTACGAGGAGCTTTATTTCGCCGCCCTGCGCCATCCCGCGCCCAGGCGCAAGCACACGAATGTTTTGCAGCATCTGGCCGGATATTTCAAAAAGCAGCTTGACGAAAAAGACAAAAAAGAATTGCATGCGACAATCGAGGATTATTATAGCGGCCTGTTGCCGCTCATCGTGCCGCTGACGTTGGTCAAACACTACATCAATAAATTCGATGTTCAGTATTTGCAGGATCACGTCTATCTCAACCCGCATCCCAAAGAATTGATGCTATTGAATCATGTCTAACAACAACGTGAGTGAAGTCGGACTTGCGCAGCGCGATTTGTCTAAATCAGAAAAACCGTCGAGCGCAAGTCCGACTTCGCCCATTTTTTCGAATTTCACTTATTCTTCTGTCATTCCAGCCCCTCGGGAAAAAGTCTGGGCGCTGTATGCAGAGGTGAACTCGATCAACAAAATCAGCCCGTCATTTGCACGGGTGAATTTTGAGCGCGTCGATTTGCCGCTTTGATTTTCGGTTTGTATTTGATCAATCATTTTCATATTATTAAGGATAAACTCCTGAAGCGATAAACCAAAGAGGTTATTTATGGTCTTCGATTTAGAACAACTAACCCAGGCAGCCTTAGCGTTGCCGTCGGATGCTAAAGTTACGCTGGTAGAACGACTTTTGCAAAGCCTGGATGCTGCCGGCCTTTCAGAAATTGACGAAGCCTGGATAGAAGAAGCAGAAAAACGATATGAAGAGCTTCACTCGGGAAAAATAGTTGGCATTCCCGCCAACGAGGTGTTTGCACAAATTCGCGAAGAGCTGGGATAATCTATTATGCGGATGCAAGACGTATATTTATTCCTGCTGTAATGCATCTCCATCGCAGGCCTGATTATTGGGTGAAACGATTAAATGATATGCCTTCGTAATTTTTTCCCCCCACCTAAAACCGCAAACACTTTTACAGTGCAAAACAATTCTACATCACTCCGGCTTAATCTTCCGGCGCTGCGCAAGCGCCCAGAACCGGTTCCACCACCGGATCGCCAGAACGAATTTGATCTGATGCAAAAACGGATCGTGATCTTGCGTCACGGCGAGCCTCGCGCGAACGCCCGTTATGTTTTGTATTGGATGCAAATCCATCGCCGCGCGTACCAAAATCATGCGCTGAATTTCGCCATCGTGCAGGCCAACGGATTAAACCTGTCGCTCGTCATTTATGAGGGCTTGCGTCCGGATTATGACCAGGCCAATGATCGCATTCATCAATTCATTATCGAAGGCGCGGTTGAAAACAAAAAAGATTTTACGAAGCGCGGCATGCGTTACTGTTTTTATCTCATGCCGGACGCGAAGCAAGGCAATCGTCGCGCCGTTGCCCAATTGGCAAAAGAAGCCACACTGCTCGTCACGGATGATTTTCCGGCCTTTGTGGTGCCAGGTCACAATCGCGCCATTGTCAAACAGGTGGATTGTCCGGTTTATGCGATTGATGCGAACGGCATCGTGCCGATTCGCGAGATGAAGCATGAAGAATACGCCGCGCGCACGATTCGCCCGAAAATTCATCGTTTGTTGCCGGCGTATTTGTGGCCGATTGAAGAGATCAAGCCGAAAATCAAAAGCGGCGATCTCAAGCTCAATTTTTGCGAGGAAACCATCCTTGAGCACGCCGATCTGGCAACGTTGTTGCGTTCGGCCAATATCGATCATGCCGTTCGCCCTTCGCAAATTTATCAGGGCGGACGCCATGAGGCACTGAAGCGGCTGAAAACGTTCGTATCGCAACGATTGAAGAATTATAATAAAGGTAGGAATATCACCGGCGAGCATTGGACGAGCGAGTTGTCGCCGTATTTGCACTTCGGCCATATCAGCGCGATGGAAACGGCGCTGGCAGTTTTGCACGCGGACGCGCCGGATGAATCCATTGAGGCGTATCTGGAAGAGTTGATCGTGCGCCGTGAGTTATCCTATGATTTTTGCCACTTCAATCCCAAACATGCGACCATTGAAGCGCTGCCGGCGTGGGCACGCCAAACGATTGTGGCGCATGAAAAGGATGTGCGGCCTTATGTTTATTCTTCGGAACAATTCGAAGCAGCGGCAACGCACGATGAAGTGTGGAATCTCGCGCAGCGCGAATTGCTGGCGACCGGCAAAATTCACAATTACGTCCGAATGTTGTGGGGCAAAAAAATTATCGAGTGGAGCAAAACGCCGCAAGAGGCGCTGGCGACGATGATTCGTTTGCATCATCGTTACGCGCTGGACGGGCGCAACCCCAACACCTACACCGGCATTCTCTGGTGTTTCGGGAAACATGATCGCGCGTGGGGGCCGCAGCGTCACGTCTTCGGCCTTGTGCGTTACATGACGTCGGACAACACGCGGCGAAAAATTAATTTGCCGGCGTATAAAGCGTGGGTGGAACATTGCGAAAAAATTTAGGAATAAAACTCTTACTCATTCTCGTACTCCTGCTCTTACTCGCTCTTCAAAGTTTTTATTCAATAGCGAGTAAAATTACGAGAAAGAGTAGGAGTACGAGCAGGAGAAATTACATGCACGAAATGGTGATTCTCGTCGATCCGCAGGATCGGGAGATTGGCGTAGAGGAAAAAATCAAGGCGCATCGCGACGGGAAATTGCATCGCGCGTTTTCCGTTTTCGTGTTTAATGAAAAGGGCGAAATGCTTTTGCAGCAGCGCGCTTTCAATAAATATCATTCCGGCGGTTTATGGACGAACGCCTGCTGCAGCCATCCGCGGCCGGGCGAAGCGATTGAGCAGGCGGCCGCGCGCCGGTTGCAGGAAGAAATGGGATTTGCCTGCCAGTTGCGCCGCACGTTTCAATTTATTTACAAAGCCGAATTGGATGGCGGCCTGATTGAGCATGAATTGGATCACGTTTTTATCGGCACTTATAACGGCGCGGTCCATCCGAATGCAAATGAAGTCGCAGATTTTCGCTGGCACAATGTTCAGACGATTAAAAACGATTTAAATCGTTCACTGGAAAAATATACGGTCTGGTTCAAGCTGGCGTTTGGGCGCGCGCTTGGTTTTGCTGTAACGAACGGCTCTATGTAAACGTCATTTTAAAAGCTTAATTTTAAGCAAGCCCAATGGCCTCTATGTAATTCGTAAAACTCAAAACGTAAATCTAACTCACTCATTACGTTTTACGTATTTGCCCTTATTTTAGGCATACCATCACGCTAAGGAGAGTCGCATGCCAAAAATTCGTAGCGTCACGATCTATGTGAGCTTTTTATTATCGACGCTGGCCTATGGACAGGGCCGGAATGCCAGCGCGATCACCGCGGCGCAGTTGAAAGATTATCTCATGTTTGTGGCGGCGGATGAGATGGAAGGCCGCGACACGCCGTCGCGCGGGCTGAACACGACGGCAAAATTTATGGCGACGCAGCTTTCCCGCTGGGGCCTGGGACCCGCCGGCGACGACGGTTCGTATTTTCAAAAAATTGCGCTGCGGCGGAAGCGCACCGATCCGGCGCAAACGCGCGCGGAGATCAACGGCCGGCCGTTTCGTTTCGGCGTCGATTTTCTTGATCGCGAGCAAACCGCCGGCACCGCCAGCGGTCAGGTGGTTTACGTCGGCACTGGCTGGTTGATTAAATCGAAAAATATAAATTCGTATGAAGGCCTCGATATCAACGATAAAATCATTGTGTTCCTGAGTGGTCTGCCGAAGGGCGTTTCGTTTGGTGATTTGGTCGGCAAGGAAGGCGAAGATTTTGTGCCGCCGATGATGTACGCGGCCCGCAACGGCGCAGCCGGCGCGATTGCAATTTCGAATTTTCAGGCACTGGCCAATTGGGACCGCAATCGCCGCGAGGCCGTTGAAGAGGGCTCGGTCATTATCGAAAAATTTCAACAACAGAGCGAAGCAGGCATTCCGGCGATCACCGCCTCGCCGCGGATGTTGAGCGCTTTGTTTGAAGGCGAAAAGGAAAGCGCTTCGCGCCTCTTCAATCGCGGTCTTGGCGGCGACGCCGTGGCGCCTTTCGAGTTGAGTCCGAACAAACGCGTGAGCTTTACGATTGGCATTAAATCGGACCAACTGTTCACGCAAAATGTGGTGGCCGTGCGCGAAGGCAGCGACGCGAAACTCAAAAAAGAATATGTGGCGATCGGCGCGCATTATGATCACGTCGGCATTGGCGCGGCCGTGCAGGGCGATTCGATTTATAACGGCGCGGACGATGACGGCTCCGGCACGGTTGCCGCTCTCGCCATGGCGGAAGCTTTCGCGCGCGCGCCGCGACCGAAACGTTCGATTCTCTTTGTGTGGCACTGCGGCGAGGAGAAGGGGTTGTGGGGCTCGCGTTATTTCGTTGAAAATCCGGCGGCGCCGTTGGATCAAATTGTCGCGCAGCTCAATATCGACATGATCGGCCGCAGCCAAAAAGACGGCGATGCCAATTTGGAGAACGCCGAGCTGGCCGGGCCGAATGAAGTTTACGTGATCGGCTCCAAAATGATGAGCACCGATTTGGGCAATTTAAGCGAGCGCGTGAACAAATCGTATCTCAATCTCAAATTCAATTACAAATACGACGACTCCAACGATCCCAATCGGTTCTTCTTCCGCAGCGATCATTTCATTTACGCGCAAAAAGGCATTCCGATTATTTTTTATTTCAACGGCGTGCACGAAGATTACCACCAGCTCGCGGACTCTTTTGACAAGATCGATTATCAACGCATGGAAAAAATCACCCGCACCATTTACGCGACGGCATGGGAATTGGCGAATGCGAAGACGCGTCCCAAAGTCGATAAAAAGCTGCCGGAGGAATTAACGGCGCATTAGAGGCTTTCGCGAAAGAGAGGCGGCGAAGATTTTTGATTCCACACGAGGCACAAAGTTCACGAAGAAAAACAAAAACCTTTGTGTTCCCTGGCCTGCGGCAGGGCAGGCTTTGTGTCTCTTTGTGGTGAGTTTATTTGCAGCCTCTCTGCGCTACGAAACTTATAACTCATACTCCAGCCCGAAAATCGGCAGCAACTGCCATTGATAAATCACCTCCTGCTTTTGCTCTTTGTCATTCCAGAAATACGTCGCGAGGTTTTTCCGGTTGTACACATTCCATACGCTCAAATAGAAAATAAGATTCGACCGGCTGAAATTGAAGCGGCGATCAAAGCGCAGGTTCATCGCGTGGTAATCGGGATAACGCGATTCATTAATGCGATTCTCATCCAACACCGCGCGATGATTTAATTTCGAGGCTGCCAGATCGAGCGGCGTGTGCGGCGGCCCGCCGGCGTAAATCCAGCGCAGACTGTATTCCCATTTGCGATTGGGTTTGTAGCCGCCTTCAAAGCTGAACGTGACGCGATTATCGAAGTCGCGATCGCGCCAAACGCCGTTGCCGTCTTGATAACGCGTGCGGAAATAAGACGCGCTCGCTAAACCGTAAAATCTTTGCGCGAGTTTCTTTTGCAGCAAAATTTCAACGCCGCGCGCCAACGCCTTGCCATTGTCCGCCAGCTCGCTGTGATGAGCGAAGAAACTGCCGTCACTAGGAAACAATTCCGGTTGCGTCGGATCAATCGGGAAACGGGTATAATCCTTTTGATAAACTTCGAGCGTGAGACGAGTGTTTTCCGTGAGCAGGTGATCGACGCCCAAAATATAATGCGCCGCCCGCGGATCATGCAAGGCTTTGTTTTTCTGGCTCTGCGATA